>ENA-UOJP01000733-UOJP01000733.1-human-gut-metagenome-genome-assembly--contig:-C102-NODE-733-length-53756-cov-6.968734_pt1 | contig 53756 bp, 59 predicted proteins | sample MGYA00242353_ERZ723900 | MGnify/ENA metagenome assembly ERZ723900 | reverse complement strand
AGGTAGTGCCAACATCTTTCCCCCGACAGGAAAACTGTCGGGGGGTACTTTTTTATTGTCACGTGATATCTTGTGACCCGAATATGGATATGGTACAATAGCCGCGTGGAGGTGAGGGAACAAATGGTAAACCCCACAGACCGCTCCTTGCACCAGCCGATCTCACGGAGTTGGCTCCGCCTGCGGCTTGGGAAGGCCTACTATACCTGGAGGCGATATCTTCTCTGGGGCGCTCCTCGTTTCCACTGGGCAAGGACGCGGCAGCGGGAGATGCTGTCCTATGTCCAATTCGCGCACCAGACACCGCTGTTCCGACAGCTGCGGGGCGAGGAGATGAAGCTCCAGAGGAACAAGGTTGTCAATCTGAAGCTGGCAGCCGCCCGGCTGGATGGTATCCTCCTATTCCCAGGCGAAACATTTAGCTATTGGAGAATCATTGGAAAGCCTACCCGGAAAAAGGGCTACTTGGACGGTATGGTACTTTTTCTAGGGCAGATTGGCAGCGATGTGGGCGGTGGACTTTGTCAGCTCTCCAATCTTATCTTCTGGATGACCCTCCATACGCCTCTGACGGTTGTGGAGCGCTACCGGCACTCCCACGATGTCTTTCCGGATGCCGATCGGACCCAGCCTTTTGGCAGCGGCGCCACCTGTGCCTATCCACACAGAGATTTGATGATCCGCAATGATACGGACCAGGTTTTCCAACTGCACGTATGGGTGGGGGAGGAATATCTGGAGGGAGAATGGCGTGCCACGCGTATTCCTGAGCACCGCTATGAAATTCTAGAGAGAAATCCCAGAATAGAACAGGCGGCCTGGGGCGGCTATATTCGGCACAATGAGCTGTTCCGCTTGACCTATGACCAGGAGGGACGGCTTCTGGGAGAAGAGTTTCTTTTATCCAATGATGCGATTATGATGTATAGCCCGCTTTTGTCTGAGTGATCACATGGATAAAACCGGCGGTTGTCTTTTTTTGCCGGACATGTTACACTGAACGGCAGAGAGAGGAGCCATTATTATGTTCTATATTTTGCCAATCCTGCCTGTTTTACCGATTTTAATAGTTTATATTCTGGCTGCAATTCTGCCAGCAATTTTTTTGCTGCGCTTTATTTACCGCCATGACACGGTGGAAAAGGAGCCGCCTGGGCTGCTGGCTCTTTTACTGCTGATGGGCGTGGTGTCTGCGGTTTGCTCTGGCTTCCTGGAAAGTTTGGCGGAGTCTCTTCTGAAACTTCTGGTATCTCCCAGCAGCCCAATCTATGTGGTGCTGACGGCCTTTCTCGTGGTGGCTATGATCGAAGAAGGGACCAAATTCTGGCTGATGAAGTGCTGTACTTGGCGGCATCCGGCTTTTAATTATCGTTTTGATGGAATTGTCTATGCGGTGTTTGTATCTCTGGGGTTCGCCGCATTTGAAAATATCCAGTACATTTTGCATTATGGTCTGTCTGTGGCGTTGCCCAGGGCATTGCTGGCGGTACCGGGGCATATGGCTTTTGCAGTATATATGGGAGTTTTTTATGGCCGCGCAAAACGTAGTGAAAGCCAAGACGATGGAGCTGGAGTCCGGAGGAATCTATGCCTTGGATATGTGTGGGCGGTATTTCTCCACGGATTCTATGACACCTGTGCAATGATCGGCAGCATTCGCGCAACAGTGGTGTTTGTCATCTTTATTGTAGTGGTGTTTTTCCAGGTTTACCGGCTGCTCAGACGGGAGTCTGCAGCCGATGCGCCGATTTAAGAAATCCCCGCCCTGCGCGTTTTCCATAGAGGCGCACGGGCGGGGGCTTTCTTTATTGGAGAAAGTTCTGGATGTTTCCGTTAATACGTTCCATCATGGCGTGATACTGAACACATTCCTCCTGGGTAAAGCCATCCAGGCGGATTGCCTGCCAGTCTGCCAATGCGATTTCTAGATCCCGCAGAACCGACGCGCTTTCCGCCGTGAGTACCGGACAGCGCTCGTCTGCGTCGGAGGGAGTCTCTGTCTCAATCAGGCCTTTTCCGCCCAGGCGCTGCAAGGAGAGCGTGAGTGTGCCGCGAGACAACCCCGTGAAGTCTGCCAGCTCCCGCCGGGTACAGGGACGTTCCAACTGTCGCAGGGCCAGTAGGAGCAGTGCCTCCTGTGTGGACAGGTCATTTTTCAAAGCTGCGGTTTCCAGATGGTATTCCAGCAGCTTTCGGTTCCGGAAGGAATCGCACAGGCAGCCCTGTCCCAAAAGACCGCCGGAGCAGGCGCGTACCCGCTCACTTCCAAGCCGCTGTGCGGTAGGAAGGGGAGGAACTGCGCCATCTCCCGCGGCATCCACCAGGAAGCGGTAGACCTTGAGCCGGCTGCGCTCGTACTCTTCCTCATCCAGAACCTCTTTAAAAAACTGTTGGTAGTATTCAAATACGCTCAACTTCATTTTTACTGTTTTGGTGAGGCTGAGTCCTTGGGTGGCCAGAGAGCCTTTCGTTTTTACATAGTAATAGATCGGAAGTTGCAGCGCATAAAAACGCTTGGCACGGCGGATATATTCCAGATTGAACATGAAGTCCTCGCACCAGCTGATCTCAGGGTCCATGCGCAGACGATATTGTTCCACCAGCTTCCGGCGATAAAGCTTATTCCAAAGGACGCCGTAATAAAAATCCGCCGGATTTTCCATCATGTGGGCGGCATAGGCTTCACGGGTCATCAGCGTGTCCTCATCAATATCGCCCTTGCGGGAGAGCCGTTCCCCCACAACCCGGTAGAAGTCGGCAATCACCAGGTCGCATCGGTGGTTTTCCGCCGCCCGCACTAGGGAACGGGTGGCATCCGGCGTGATCCAGTCGTCGCTATCTAAAAACTGCAGATAGACGCCTTGGGCATGGTCCAGGGCATGATTCCTTGCCGCAGAGACGCCGGCGTTCTTCTGATGAAAGCCCCGGACCCGGGCGTCCTGAGCGGCATAGGCATCGCAGATGGCGCCAGAGCCATCCTGACTGCCGTCATCCACCAGCAGCAGCTCAAAATCGGTGTATTGCTGGTCCAGAATGCTGTCTACACAGCGTTGAATGGTGTTCTCCGCATTGTAGACCGGCACAATAATACTGACATTTGGTTCCATAGGTGACGCTCCTTGTAAACAAATACGATCTCTATTCTAGCATAGGAAGCGTGTACCGTCAAATCCGGGCTGGCAGTGCCGGAGCGAAGATATGTGGATTCCCTCTTTTTCGATAAGGTTCCCACTGATTGGAATTGCCCGATCAATCTATATTTTATTCTTGCCATTTAACATTACTACAAGTACCCCTGTGCCTATCGCAATGACCGCGTAAAGTATCAATAACCAAAATAAGGTAGAATCCATCACTTCAAAAGGAAAAAGGGAGTGTGAGTCCTCCCTGTTCTAGATTTGTGTTGATATAAGGATACCCGGCAAATCGATGAAAGATTTGCCGGGTATCCTTGTTATGTATCCAGAAACTATCTGCCAAGTGCAAGGGTGATTCAGTTTTTTATTTTGTCTCTCGCTTAAACTGGATTCCATTCAATCGGTAGGTTATGTTCTTTCAAAAAGGATAGTTTATCCCAATATCCTCTTTGGAACAAAATCTTTCCATTCACCACGTGAAAAAATCCGCAGCCTCTCAGCCCTAACGGGTCTTTCCACTCTAAAATTGCCCACTGTCCATCTTCAAATATATGCTCTACAATGCAAGTCATATCCGCAATAGCAAACTCGTTCGTGAACATTGCTCGAATTGCTTCAATTCCGACAGCAGGTTCATTGGCTACTTGATGATTTGTTGCATCTTCGTGATAAAGACTTGTAATTTCTTCTACATCATGGTTATTAAAAGCATCTACCCACTTACACACTACCTCTTTTGGTCTCAACATAATATCTTTCACCTCCACAACTTCAAATTTATTTAATTGGCATTATAACACATATACGCTATTTTTCTTTTAATCATTATAGAATATAAAACTGTTTTGTGCAAGGCACACTGGCGAAATCGCCGGAGTTACAACCCGTCAGCCATCATCTTGAACAGGGAGTGTGAGCCTATGACCTTGACTTTCCCGGCTGCTTATGGTAAAATTCCTCTGATAAGCCAGCCGTCCCCTGCGGAACGGCCCGATCATGAAAAGAATGGAGAGAGCGTCATGGAAAGAATCAAGACTCTGGAGACCCGGAACCTGTGCGAGAGCGCCAAGAACGGCGGCTGCGGCGAGTGCCAGACCTCCTGCCAGTCCGCATGCAAAACCAGCTGCGGCGTGGCCAACCAGAAGTGTGAGAACACCGGGAAATAAAAAAGCCGCCGCCGGAAAGGCGGCGCTTTTTCTGTCAGAGAGGACCTGCTATGGTACATCAATATCAACTGAATGGATACAACATCGTCTTGGACACTTGTTCTGGCGGCATCCACGTGGTGGACGAGGTGGCCTATGACGTGATCGCAATGTTTGAGACCCACACGCCGGAGGAGATCGTCTCTACCTTGTTGGAAAAGTACGACAGCCGCCCTGACGTGACGGAGGAGGACGTGCGGACGTGCATTGCCGACGTACAGAGCCTGAAGGATAGTGGGAAGCTGTTCACCCCGGATACCTTTGCGGAGATGGCGGGCACATTCAAGGAGCGATCCGGTGACGTGGTGAAGGCGCTGTGCCTACACGTGGCCCATACCTGCAACCTCAACTGCGGGTACTGCTTTGCCAGCCAGGGCAAGTATCACGGTGATCGGGCGCTGATGAGCTTCGAGGTGGGCAGGCGGGCTCTGGACTTTCTCATGGATCACTCCGGCAGCCGGCGGAACCTGGAGGTGGATTTCTTTGGCGGCGAGCCGCTGATGAACTGGGACGTGGTCAAGCGTCTGGTGGCTTATGCCAGAAGCGTGGAGAAAGAACGAGGGAAGAACTTCCGCTTCACTCTCACCACGAACGGTATGCTGATTGACGACGACGTGATCGACTTTGCCAACCGGGAGATGAGCAATGTGGTGCTGTCCCTGGATGGCAGGAAGGAGATCAACGACCGGACTCGGGTGGATTATGCGGGAAACGGCAGCTATGACCGGATTGTACCCAAGTTCCAGAAGCTGGTGGCGGCCCGTGGCGGGAAAAATTATTACATGAGGGGAACCTTTACCCACGCCAACCCGGACTTCACGAAGGACCTTTTCCATATGGCCGATGATCTGGGCTTCACGGAGCTGAGCATGGAGCCGGTGGTTTGCGCCCCGGGGGACCCGGCGGAGCTGACAGCGGAGGACTTGGATACCGTTAAGGAGCAGTACGAGCTGCTGGCGAAGGACATGCTGCGCCGGGAGCGGGAGGGACGGCCCATCACGTTCTATCACTATATGCTGGACCTGACCAGTGGGCCCTGTGTTTACAAGCGGATCTCCGGCTGCGGCTCTGGTACGGAATACATGGCTGTGACGCCCTGGGGAGACCTGTACCCCTGCCACCAGTTCGTGGGGGAGGAGGCATACAAGCTGGGAGACGTGTGGAACGGCGTGACGAACACAGCTCTGCGAGAGGAGTTCCGTGCCTGCAACGCCTACGCCCGCCCTGACTGTGCCGACTGCTGGGCGAAGCTCTATTGCTCCGGCGGCTGTGCCGCCAACGCCTATCATGCCACCGGCTCCATCCGGGGTGTGTACGAAGCCGGCTGCGAGCTCTTCCGCAAGCGGATTGAGTGCGCCATCATGATGAAAGCAGCGAAAGAGACTGCTCTATGAACACGCCCATCGCGGACTTTGTCCGGCGGTACGCCGCCTCTGATGCCGTTCGTTTTCACATGCCAGGTCATAAGGGACGGCCCTTCCTGGGCTGTGAGCCTTGGGATATCACGGAGATCGCCGGGGCCGACGCATTGTATGAGGCGGAGGGCATCATCGCTGAGAGTGAGAAAAACGCCGGGGCTCTCTTCGGCTCCCGCCGCACCTGCTATGCAACCGAAGGCGCCAGCCAGTGTATCCGGGCCATGCTGTATCTGGCAGTGACGGCCGGAAAGTCTCGGACCGTGGTGGCTGCCCGAAATATCCACCGCGCTTTTATATCCGCCGCCGCATTGCTGGACTTGGAGGTGGTGTGGCTCTGGCCGGAGGAGAGCCGTTCTCTTTGCGGCTGTCCCATCTCAGAGAAAAATCTGGAGCAAACGCTCTCTGCTCTCCCGGAGCCGCCTGCCGCCGTATATCTCACCAGCCCGGATTACCTGGGGGGCATGGCGGATATCTCTGCGCTGGCGCCCATCTGCCACCGGCATGGGGTGCCGCTGCTGGTGGATAACGCCCACGGGGCCTATTTGCGTTTCCTGCATCCCTCCTGCCATCCGCTGGACCTGGGAGCGGACCTGTGCTGCGACTCTGCCCACAAGACGCTGCCATCCCTCACCGGTGGGGCGTATCTTCACGTGTCCAAAACAGCGCCGGAGGCTTTGGCGGGGAGGATGAAGGAGGCAATGGCTCTCTTTGGTTCCACCAGCCCCTCCTACCTGATTCTGGAATCTTTGGACCTTTGTAATCGCTATTTGGCGGAGGATTATCCCGCCCGTCTGGCGGAGACGGTGGAGCGCCTTGCGGCGCTGCGGACAAAGCTGGCGGAGGCCGGCTGGCGGACGGAACTTAGCGATCCGCTGCGGCTGACGGTTTCCGCGCCGCAGGGTATCGCCGGCTGGGACCTGGCGGCGCGCCTGCGGCGCTCCGGCGTGGAGTGCGAGTATGCGGACCCGGATTTCCTGGTGCTGATGGCCACGCCGGAAAACGCACCGGAGGACGGGGCGCGGCTTTTGCAGGCGCTGGGGACCAGCTGGGCGCCTGCGGCGGACCACCCGCCGCTGCCCCTGGCGAGAGGGGAGAGGGTGTGCTCCATTCGGCAGGCCATGTTCTCTTCCAGAGAGATAGTCCCGGCGGCGGAGGCCCTGGGTCGGATCTGCGGTGCACCTATTGTCGGCTGTCCCCCGGCGGTTCCCGTGGCGGTGAGCGGGGAACGCATTACACCGGAGGCGCTGGCGCTGTTTACATACTACGGAATGAATACTGTGGAGGTTTTAGAGGAGAAACCGCCTGTGTGAGCAGACACAGACGGTTTCTCTTGCGTTTTCAGGGAGATTCCGATAGAATCAGAGGATGAGAGGGGATGGTTTCTATGAGAGCAAAGAAATGTATGTGGTTGCTGGGAGGGCTGGTGGCCCTTTGTGTATGCGCCGCGTGGCTCTATCAGAGCGCCTACCCGATTGCACCGGACCGGAGCAACGCGGCAGAGTGTATTCAGGACTTCTATCTCCACGGCAGCACTGCGGAGCCGCCTGTGGTCAAGCTTTACGATGCCGTCACCTTAGGGGATAGAACTTACGTCCTTCTGGAGCTGGGGGAGAACCTGGATCTGGGCCGCGCCATTCTGGAGCGCAGCCTAACCGGGCGGTACCGGGTGGCGGGTCTCGGCTATGGCGGCGGGAGCTTCCGGGATGAGATCGTGGAAACAGACGGGAGGAAATACCTGCTGCTGGGAGGAAGAAACACCGGAGAGCAGATCACCTGCGCCACGTTCACCTTGGACGGGACCGCCTATCAGACAGAGATCCCACGTCAGTCCCGTTTCCTGGTCTGCACGGAGGTGGACAGCCGGACAGAGGCCAGCCATCTGGATTTGGAAACCCTGACTTGGTACAATGCTCAGGGAAAGGAAGTCGCTGTCGACTACATACGACCCATCAGCGGGAGGTAAGAGATTATTCAGAAGAAACTAGCGGGAGCATCCATTGGATGCTCCCGCTTAGTCATGGCATTGTGTGAGAAGAAATGGACTCCAGCGTATCCTGCATCCGCAGGGCGAAGACGCGATGCCCCTCCTCAGAGTAGTGGACACCGTCAAAGGCCATTTCAATGTCCCAGGCGCCGGGATTCGCGTAATGAATGCCCAGCCGCCGGGCCAGCGCCTTGTAGTAATCCGCCAGCTTGGCGGACTCCGTTACCAGCCGTTCCTCCGTCACCCAGGTGCCGGAGACCATGGGAACCGGTGTCAGCAGAAGGAGCGGATAGGCGGTGAGGCGGCCTAAAAACGCCTCCATCCGCGCAGCGACCTCCTGAGCCGAGAGACCCTGCATCATGTCGTTGCTGCCCAGGAACACCACTGCCTGGTCAAAGGGGCTGGCGGCGGCAAAGAGCGCCTCCGCATCCCGGAGTTCACCGGGAAGGTGGGGAATCTCCCGGCCGTTCAGACCGGCATTGAGCACCTCCCAGCCGGTGGCGCGAGCCAGCCGATCTGTCCAGCGAACATCCGGCGGATAGGGCTTTCCCAGAGGGGAGCGGGGGTCATGGCCGTAGGTATCAGAGTCGCCATAACATAAAATCCGCATGCGGGTTTACCTCCTATCCAAGTCAAGCTTTCAGTACATCTAAACGGGCGGGAGCCTGACAGCCCCGTTCCCGCATTAGGGTCAGAACCTCTTCCAGTGTGGGCAAGGAGGGCATGGCGCCCATCCGAGAGACAGTCAAAGCTGCGGTATAGGCGGCAAACTCCAGTGCCTGTGCATGGGACAGCCCCAAAGTCACCCCCACAGCCAGAGCACCTACGAAGGAGTCGCCGGCAGCAGTGGGGTCCGCCACATGCCTCATGGACACACAGGGGATATAGGTCAGGCCGTCCGCCTTAACCACAACGGCACCATGTCCGCCCAAGGTGATGACAATGTGCTCCACACCTTTGTCCCACAGCTTTGCGGCGATGTTTCTCAGATCACTTTTCAGAGGGCCCTCTGCGTCCGTTCGAAGCGGTAAGTGGGTCTCCATCGAGGCCTCCTGCTCATTGGGGATCAGCCAGCTCACCAAGCTCAACAGCTCGTCGTCCAGCTCCGTGGCGGGGGCGGGGTTCAGCATCACCGGCACACCGGCCTCCTTGGCCCATCGAGCCACCGTCCGGTTCACCTCAATGGGGATTTCCAGTTGTAGCAAAACCAAATCATAGCTGCCAATCTCCTCCCGCAACCAAGAGATTTCTTCCAGCTTCAAGGTTTGATTGGCGCCTGGAATCACAACAATGCGGTTTTGTGCGGTGTGCTCCATGACCTCCAGCGTTACATGTCCTACGCCGGAGCTCACGCCATTGTGTACCGCCACATGGTCCAGATGGATGCCGGCTGCCCGCAGCGGCTCCAATAGTTTTTCGCCAAAGAGATCGTCTCCTACACAGCCCATCATGGTGACTTCAGCACCCAGACGGGCACATTGAAGTGCCTGATTGGCCCCCTTTCCCCCGGGAGCCATATGGAATTCTCTGCCATAAACGGTTTGACCAGCGGGGGGAATTCGCTCGGTGGTGGCAATGACGTCCATCACGAAACTGCCCACGGCCAAGATACGTGGTTTTCTCTGCATGTGTTGTCTACTCCTGCTTCTTGCTTCGTCGTATGGTCTATTATACGACTTTCCCAAAAAAATGCAAGAGCTTTCAAAAAAATAGAAAAAAACGATTATATTTAGTTAAAAAGTGAGATATAAGATTGAGGAGATCAACCTATCTTCCATCCGCTACAGCTGGTATTCAGGAAATCGGCACATAGCCTGTCCGTTCTACCAGCTCCTGGCCCTCCTGGGAGAGAATCCACTGCAAAAGGGCGGTTGCGGCTTCGCTTCGCTCCTCAAGAGGCGGTTCCCCCACGCGGGAGGCGGTGACAGCATAGAACGCAGAGGTGATGGGATAGCTCTCGTTCCGGATGCTCTCCCGGGTGGGCTCCACACCGTTCAGAGCCAGCAGCCGGATATCCCCATTTTGCACCATTTCTGTTGCGTAGAACCGGAAGGAGAAGCCGATGGCGTTTTGATAATTTCGATAGCTGGCCACTTCTCGGATAATGCCGCCCATCCCGGCGATGCGTTCCTCTTCCTCCGGTTCCAGCAAGGGCAAGCCCTCCATCAGCCGCAGCAGGGCGGACTGGCTGCCGCTGTTCTCCGCCCGCTGAAAGGGGCGGATGCTTTGCCGGTTGCCGCCCACCTGGGACCAGTTGGTGATCTCCCCCGTGTAGATGCCCTGAATCTCCTCCACGGACAGATTTGTGACTGGGTTGCGGCTGTTGACGAAGAAGACGAAGGCCTCCTTGCCGATCGGGGTCAGGTGCAGTTCCACCCCTGCCTCCTCCGCCATGTCCAGCTGCTCCTGGGAGGGGGCGGCGGCAAAGATTATGTCCGTATTGCCCTGTACCAGCCGCTCATAGGCTTCGATGGTGCCAGTACAGGCTACCTGCCCGTTGCCGTCGGCGGTAGAAGTATAAAGGGGGTATTCTCCTTCCGGATAGACCGCCTGGACAAAGGCGGCGTACACTGGGTACAGGGCCGTAGCTCCGTCCAGACGCAGTGTCTGCCGGTGATCCAGTTCCAGAGAGGCCGGACCGTCCAAGGCGGCCAGCTGGTTATCCTCGCTGAAAGGTTCATACTGCCACAACAGGAGGTCTCGGTCATCCACCGTGGCCAAGCTCTCCCGATAGGCGCCTATTCCGATGGACACCACACAGCCCATGCAAACCAGAAGCGCGCACATACCCAGCCCCCGCTTCACTTTAGGAGAGAAATAACCACTGGCGGAGAGAATCCATGCCGCCATCACGGCAATCCCGGCCACGGGAATCACCCGGGTGACATAGAGGGGAAACATGCCCATGCTCCCAAAGAAGAACAAGATCAGCAGGGCTCCGCCGAAAAACAGTAGAATGGGAATTGCAATGCCGATCGCCCGCAACAATTTTTTCATGACGTTCCCTCCAAGTCTCTCAACTGCTGCCGGATTTCCTCCAGGTCAAAGGAGGAGCACACCCGCCCGTCCTCTGGGTCCAGCGCCCGGTAGTGCTGGGAGAGCAGGTTCTGCTGGATGGTATAGGGGCCGAGCGTCTCCACGAACCGCCACCACACCTTGCCGCCCATCGTCTTGGGATAGAAGGGCCGCAGGTTCTGAAAGGCCAGGGCCCGCACCAACTCCCCGGCCTCGCCCCCCAGCAGGCCGGAGAGCACCTGGCTGCCGGAGAAAATGGAGCACAGTGCCACGGCCCCGGTCCACCCCAGAGAGGAGCGTCCCTTCTCAATCTCCACCAGCGTCTTTTTGGAAATTCCCAGTACACGGGCCATCACATCCTGTGTAAAGCCGTACTCCGTCCGTACCAGTTTTACCTGCCGGTCCAGCTCCGCGACAAAAGTTTCCCGCGTCATCGCTCTCACATCCCTGTTGTTGGTGGTGTAATTTTACACTTTATTTTCTAAATCGTCAAGTTTGAATTTAAAACTTCCCTTATTTAGACAGACATCTTGACAAAGTTTTAGGGAAAATACCGCTTTCTCTTGACAATATCGCCTTACGATATTATGCTGAAAATAAAAGGATATCGCGTTTCGATATTGGGGGTGAGCGGATGGCCAGGGAACCGCTGCGGGTGTTGACAGAGAGCATGTTTTATGTTCTGCTCTCGCTGCTGCGGCAGGAGCGGTGCGGCACGGAGATCGTAGAGTTCGTGGACAACACCACTGCCGGCCGGGTACCCCTGGGACCGGGGACGCTGTACACCATCCTGGGAAAGTTCGTGGAGGAGCGGCTCATTGAGGAGACGGCGGTGGAGGGCCGGAAGCGGACCTACCGCATCACGGAGCGGGGACGGGCCCTTTACCGGCAGGAGCTGAGCCGCCTGAAGCTGTGCGTGGAGGACGGAGAGCGGGAGGGATGGGGATGAAAGATAAAAAGCGGATGCTGATTCCGGACAACGGCTGGGACATCGGCGCGGTGGAGTCCTGGCTGGAGGATCAGGCGGCGGAGGGCTGGCACCTGACGGAGTGCTGGGGGCGCCGCGCCCGTTTTCAGCGAGAAGAGCCAAAGCGGGTCCGCTACCGGCTGATGCCCTTTCCGGATGAGTTCATGCAGTCCAAAGTGGAACGGGAGGCGCTGTACGCGGACCTGGGCTGGCGGTTTGTCGCAAACCGCTGGGACTACCAGGTTTATGTCTGCGAGGACCCTGCCGCGGCGGAGCTGGAGACAGACCCGGTGGCGGCATCCTGGGCCTGGGACCGGCTGCTGAGAAAGCAACGGCGGCACATGCTTTTGGCGTGGATTTTCCTGCTGACCGCAGTGATCTGGATTGCGCGGTCGATCCTTACTGCCGAGTACCCAGTGCGATTCCTCATGCGTAGTGCGGTAGCCACGGGATCTCTGGTGCTCATGACAGTCTGGATGGCCTATTGGACGGTTTCTGATTTCCGAGGAATCCAGCGGACCCACCGCCAGATGGCTGCCGGACTTCCCAGGGCGCATTCCGGGAATTGGAAAAAACGCCGCCGTCAGGCGATTTTGACGGTGGGAAGCCTAAGCCTGCTGTACCTGATTCAGCTTCTCTATCCTCTCTCCCAGCTGGGCACCAGCTGGGGGGCGGACCTGGAGGAGCTGGACCGGCCCATTCCTTGCCTCATGGGCTGGCAGGTGGACGAGACGCTCACCCAGGCGGACCGCACCTCCGGCGTCTGCCTGATGAATCCCACGCTCCTGACCCCTGGACACTATGATGTTTGGGACTATTATCCCGGTGAGCGGAAGCTCATCAACCAGGGCGATGTGCTGCTGCTTTCATTCCTGGCGGAGCCCCTCTACCGAGAGTGGCAGGAGCGGATTCGGGACTATGCAGAAGGGAATGTGATCGAGCTGGACGATCCGGGCTTTGACGGCGTGTCCTTGGGCCGCCGGGGAGAGGACACCTTCCTTGTTCTCTGGCAGGGACGAGTCGTGTTATACGTAGGAGCCTTTGGGGTTACTGGTGTGGAGAAGCATCTGGACGAGTATGCCGACGTACTGGCGCAGTTCCAATGAGGGGGAGGTACCGATGAGTGAGCTGGGAAAAGTGGATTCCTATGACGAGCTGCGGCCGGCCAACATCTACGACGTGGCAGCCAACGAGACTTGGCTGGAAGACCAGTCCGCCCAAGGCTGGCATTTAACGGGCTTTTCCGGCTGGAGTGGGCTCTTTGCGCGGGGGGAGCCCAAACACTGCCGCTACCGGATGCAGCCCTTGCCAAAAAAGGAAAAGGCCCCAGACCCGGCGCTAATGGAGGCATACCAGGAGATGGGCTGGACGTATGTTGCCACGCTCCCCGGCACCTTCCATGTCTGGCGGTGCGACGACCCCGGGGCGCCGGAGCTGGACACGGACCCGGTGGTCCAGGGCCTGGGCTATGGCTACCTGAGGCGGAGGATGGTCCGGGACCGCGTGTGGAATCTGCTGGCGTTGGCGGCAGCGATATACTTCCTGTCGGCGGTGAACTGGGCCTCCGACACGCCGCTGCTGGACACCCTGGAGGAATTTGCACCCGGGGAGCTGACGGTGCGGCTGCTGGCCGTGGTGCTGTGTGTGGTGGTGATGGTGTGCGAGGTCCGGGCGATGCGCCGCCTGCTGCGGTCGCTGCGGGAGGGCATTCCCCTAAAGCGGCCCCGGCCCTACCGGCGGCAGAAATGGCTGGCCCGGTGTCTGTATGGTGCGTTGATCGGCATCCTCCTGCTGCATCTGGTGGGAAACCTCCGAAATATAAATGGGAATAGCCTTACTAACGGCTGGGACGGCGGAGACACCCATTCTGTGCCCAAGGCTGGCGTGGTCTATGTGGACCTCCGGGATCTGGAGGGAGCGGAACAGACGGAGTTTTGGAGCTGCCGCACCAAGGTCCTCGAGCTCTGTCCCCGGATGTACGAGACCCGCCAGCTGTCCCTGGGAGAGGCGGAGGGACCCCTCCAGCCGGGAGATTCCTATCCGGTGATCTCCTCCGCAGAGACCACCCACTACCGCCTGCTGACGGAGGGCTTAGCTCGGCGGCTTGTGAAGGAGCTGAGCCGGGGTCGAATCGCCTCTCTGGGAGTTTACGGCCACCCCGCCCTGACGGCGGCGGAGACCGACAGCCTGGATGAACTCTGGTGGGGCGAGGACCGGTACTACCAGTTTGTCCTGGCCCGGCTGGGCCGGCAGGTGCTCTTCCTCCGGTACGAGGGAGAGACGGACCAGTGGCAGGCGGAGGCCTATTTTGCATCGCTGCTGAAAAAATAAATGGGGGTCCTTCCTCATATAGTGCTTACAAAGAGGGGGGAGCAGGATGGATGCCTTTGAGCAGAGCGCCAGTGTTTATGCGCTGGCGTTGACGTTGGCCAAGAGCATGAGCACAGAGGAGCTAACCCGCACAGCTCTGCTGCTGACGCAGCTGGGTACCACACTGGCGACCCTGGCTGGATTGCAGAATCTGAACCAGAGCAGTAGCTCCCAGGAGCTGGCAGACCTCTCCGGCCTCCGGTAATCCTTTTTCTTGAAAGAAAAAGGACCAAAAGCGAGCGCGTTACGGGGATCTGGCAGGTGCGGTGGCCTGGCAGCTTGACAACGGAGCTTGGCGGGATGAGAGCGCTCTGAATGAGCCCCGATGAGGGAGAAAGCTGGCGAAAAAGTCCGGCTCCACGCTGCGTTTGTTGCGGATGTGGGCCGGATTTGCTATACTGGGGTCAGGTGATGAAGATGAATCGGGAGAGAACCGGGATGTTGATCGCGGAGGCCCGGAAACAGAAGAATATGACGCAAAAGGATCTGGCTGCGGCGCTCCATGTCTCTGACCGGGCGGTTAGCAAATGGGAGCGCGGCGCGGGATTTCCAGATGTTTCACTGTTGGAACCACTGGCGGACGCTTTGGGACTCCAGGTGCTGGAACTGCTGCGGGGTGAGGAGCAGGAGATGCCGGAGATGACGGTTCGCCATGCCGTTTCTTTGCTGGTCCGTCAGGCCCGGGAGAGGACCCGGCGACGGTGGGGAGAAATTTTTGGAAGCGTGCTGCTCCTCGCTATGACGGGCTTTGTCCTGTTCGGGATTTTGGATTACAGTGGGGCATTCCTGCGGCCGGTGTCATTGACGGTGACGGCCGCCGTCTACACCCCAGCGGGTGAGCCTGCGGGAGAGACCACCGTCACAATGGAGGGGGAGCGGCAGACTCTTGGAGACCAGAGCTTCGTGGGCCGCTTCGCTATCGAGGCCGTGGAGGGCACCTGCCGGGAGGGTGTGACAGCCCAAATCCAGTGGGATGCCATGGATGTCGAGGGCTTTCAGGACATCCTGTACTGCCGGTCGGGAGAGTTTCTCACCTTGGGGGTGGAGCGACTGCTTTATATCACGGAGAGCATGAAGTCCTTCGGCCTCCGGCTAGAGGACGGCACCCTCATCGCAACGGATGAATCCTACGTGCCACTGCTGATCTCGGACTATCACTACGCTATCCGTCCGGTGTTCTCCAACCAATTTTAAACAAGGCCGCGCATCCAAGAGGATGCGCGGCCTTGTTTGCGTTTCCGGATCGGGGTCAGACCAGCTTTTCCGCGAGCCTTTGGGCGATGGCGTCCAAGAATCTCTCGCTGTCCACAACGGTGGTCTGGAAGCCCTCCTCCACCAGGCCCGCCAGATCCCCGGTCATCACACCGCTCTCCAGCGTCTCCAGAGAGGCGGACTCCAGCGCCTCGACAACCCGCGTGAGGTCCGTAAGGCAGTCCAGCTGGCCCCGGCGCTTCAGGGCGCCGGACCAGGCAAAGATCGTGGCAATGGGGTTGGTAGAAGTTTTTTCACCCTTCAAATAGCGGTAGTAGTGCCGGGTGACGGTGCCGTGGCTGGCTTCAAACTCCATGGTACCGTCCGGGGAAACCAGCACGCTGGTCATCATGGCAAGGCTTCCGAAGGCGGTGGCCACCATGTCGCTCATCACGTCGCCGTCATAGTTTTTCAGCGCCCAGATGAAGCCGCCCTTGGAACGGATAACCCGCGCCACCGCATCGTCAATCAGGGTGTAGAAATAGGTGAGGCCCAGCTTTTCAAATTCCACCCGGTAGGTGTTCTCATATTCCTCTTCAAAAATTCGCTTGAACTCCCCGTCATAGATCTTGGAGATGGTATCCTTGGTGGAGAACCATAGGTCCTGCCGCTGGCTGATGGCGTACTGAAAGCAGCTGCGGGCAAAGGCACGAATGCTCTTCTCTGTATTGTGCTGGCCTTGCCAGATAGCGGGACCTTGCACACTCTGGACAGTTAAGGTTTTTTCCTTGCCACTCTCGCTTCGGAAAGTGAGCGTGGCAGTCCCTGGTTCCTCCGTGGCCATATCCACGGCCTTGTACATATCCCCATAGGCGTGCCGGGCAATGGTGATGGGATGTTCCCAGTTTTTCACTACCGGCCTGATACAGGATAGCAGGATGGGGGCGCGGAAGGCAGTTCCATCCAGATAGGCCCGGATGGTGCCGTTGGGGGACTTCCACATCTCCGTAAGCTGCGGATATTCCTCCATCCGCTGCCGGTTAGGTGTAATGGTAGCGCACTTTACTGCAACGCCTAAGCGCTGTGTAGCTTTGGCGGCCTCCACAGTCACCTGATCTCTCGTCTCATTCCGATGCAGCAGCCCCAGGTCATAGTATTCCGTTTTCAAATCCACAAAGGGTAGAATCAACTTTTGCTTGATCCATCCCCAGAGAACCCGGGTCATTTCGTCGCCGTCTATCTCCACGATGGGCGTGGTCATTTTGATTTTCTCCATGGAAACCTCCAAAATTACGATGTGGATTCGCCGCGGCAGGTATGCGGCGGACATACAGCTTCAACCGCCCAAGGTGGTGCGCACCCATGACCGAGGTTATTAGGTGGGGGAAAAAGGGAGGATGAAATCCCTCTTTCAAGCGCGCCTTGCGTAGTAATTCATCAGGCAGCCATCCAGAAGAATCTCTTTTTCATCCTCCGTCAGCCCCTGGATATGAAGAAAAATATCATCCACGTTGCCGTCCTTCCGGATGACCTTGGCGGGGATATCCTCCACACCGGCATCCACAGCGCCGCGAATGTCGGGAACGAACACAAAGTCCCCTGCCTCATAGGGGAAGGGCGCACCTTCATCCAAGGTAAAAGGCAGAATACCCCAATTGATGCAGTTAGAGCGGTAGCGTTTAGTGGCAAAATTGTAGCATATATTAGCAAATCCGCCCAAAACCTTTTGGCAGCTGGCGGCCTGTTCCCGGGCGGAGCCGTCGCCTGGCTTGTTGGCAAAGACACAGGAGCCGAATTGCGTGGTGTTTAGCAATTCGGGACCGTCGCCCACTCGGTTCAAAATGGCAGTAAGGGCCTCCGGCGCTTTTCCAGCCAGCCGCTCCGCTTCCAGCATTGCCGCGGCTTTGGCCCGGCCTACATAGGCCGGCTCCCGGCGGGAGAGAGTGAACTCCGCCAGCCGCAGGGGATTGGAGCGGTAGGAGGAGGTCTCGCCGGAGGGGATGAGCTCGTCGGTGGTGGTCACGTCGTCCCGAAGCACGGCGGCCAGCTCTACCAGCAGGTTTTCCGCCAGGGGCTCCATCTTCGGCCAGTCCGTGATGTTGGGGCCCAGGATCAGCTCCGTGTCCGGCTCCGGCTTCCCAAAGCCGTTGTACAGCCGCCGGTCATAAACGCCCTTGTCAAAGTGATACTCATGGTGAACGAGCTCGTAGTCGATGTCCGTGGCGGCGGTGATCTTTCCGCCGTGCAGGGCGGTGGCAGCAATGGACCGGGCATCCATCAGACACACGCCGGCAAACTGGCCCTCTGCGGGCTTGGAGCCTTCCCGATTGGGGAAGTTCCGCGTGGTGTGCCGCAGAGAAAGGCCGTTGTTGGCAGGCACGTCCCCGGCGCCGAAGCACGGCCCGCAGAAGCTGGGCTTGATGAGGGCGCCGCTCTCCAGCAGCGCGGCGGTGGCGCCGATCTTCGTCAGCTCCAGGCTGACGGGCACACTGGTGGGATACACGTCCAAAGAGAAGTAGCCGTTGCCGCAGCTGCCGCCCCGAAGAATCGTTGCCGCCTCGTCAATATTGTCAAAAAGCCCACCCGCGCACCCGGCAATCACGCCCTGGTCCGCCCACACGCCGCCGTCATGTACCTTCCCAAAAAGGTGGGGAGTGGCCTTGGGAAAGCGCTGCTTCGCGTCCGCATCCACTGCCGCGAGGATGTCGGTGGCGTTTTCCAGGAACTCGCGGATGGTCCAGGCGTTGGAGGGATGGAAGGGCAGGGCGATCATGGGTTCTATCCGGCTCAGGTCAATCTCGATGTACTTGTCGTAATACGCGCCCTCGTCCGGGTGCAGCTCTCGGAAGTCCTCCAGGCGCTGATGCGTTTTCAGGAACCGCTCCGTCTCGCTGTCCGTCTCCCAGATGGAAGAGAGGCAGGTGGTCTCCGTGGTCATCACGTCGATGCCGTTGCGGAAGTCCATAGGCAGCGCCGCGATGCCAGGGCCGGCAAACTCCAGCACGCAGTTATTCACAAAGCCGGAGGCAAAGGTGGCCTTCACCAGGGCGATGGCCACGTCATGGGGCCCCACGCCCCGCTTTGGCGTGCCGGTGAGATAGACCAGCACCACCTTTGGGTAGGGGATGTCCCAGGTGTTCTTCAAAAGCTGCTTGGCAAGCTCCGGCCCGCCTTCGCCCACGGCCATGGTACCCAGGGCCCCGTAGCGGGTGTGGGAGTCGGAGCCGAGAATCATCTTCCCGCACCCGGCCATCTGTTCTCTCGCGTAGGAGTGGATGACGCTCTGGTTGGCAGGGACGTAAATGCCGCCGTATTTTTTCGCCGCGGAGAGGCCGAACACGTGGTCGTCCTCGTTGATGGTGCCGCCCACGGCGCACAGGCTGTTGTGACAGTTGGTGAGGGCGTATGGAATGGGGAACTCCTTCATCCCGGAGGCCCGAGCCTGCTGAATAATGCCTACATACGTGATGTCGTGGGACACCATGGCGTCAAAGCGGATTTGCAGATGCTCCGGATTGCCGGAGGTATTGTGCGCCTGGAGAATAGACCAGGCCATGGTCTTTTGGCGCCCCTCCTCTGGAGAGAGGGAGGCGGCGGAATTGGGCGCGCCGTTTGCGAGAAACACGCCGGTATCATGCAGTTTGATCATGGAGGGACCTCCTGTACCCGCGGGACTTCCGCGTTTCTTACTTGTACTATATCATAAGAAAGTGCCTTTGAAAAGTAATTCTGCAAGATAAAGTAACCTATCTTGCAAAATTTGTCTACCTGCCCAAGAAAACCACAGGGTTACAAGTTGATTTTGCATGGGAAAGGGGGAAGCCTCCCATGAGAAGGGAGGCTTCCGGGGTATTGAAACCGCGCTCGCAGAGACTGTGGCACTGGTGAGCAGACCTCCGATGTTCTCAGAGTACGGAGACGGACGGCTCCCACTGACACCGTTCCAGGTCCACGGTCCCGTCCAGGCGAAAAAGCACTCCCTCTGCCTCCAGCAGCGCTCGCTGGGTACCGGGGGAGTGGGTATCAAAGCAGGCTTTCGTGCCTCCAAAGCGGTCCACCACCCGATGACATGGAACGGTAGCGTCCTGACATCCGGCCATGGCATAGCCCACGGTCCTGGCACAGCGGGGCATCCCAGCAAGGCGAGCGATCTGGCCATAGGTGGCCACTTTCCCGGCGGGAATTTGGCGGACGATGGCATAAAAGACTCCAAAGACGCTCATTTCTCCCGTACCTCATAGAGGTCCGTCCGGCGGGCGGAGAGAATCGGGAGCTGATGCCGCACGGCATCCACCCTGGATAAGTCCAGATCCGAGTACAAAATCGTTTCTTCCCCAGCCGCACGGCAGAGTACTGTGCCCCAGGGGTCCGTTACCAAGGAGTTGCCATAGGCCACGTAGGAGGCACTCTCGTCCCTGGCAGGAGAGACGCCTACAAAAAAGCATTGATTATCCACCGCCCGCTGCCGGAACAACAACTCCCAGTGGGCGGGGCCAGTGGTCATGTTGAAGGCCGCCGGGACGAAAATGACCCGGGCACCCCGCAGGCACATGCAGCGGGAGAGTTCCTCAAAGCGCAGGTCAAAGCAGATACAAAGCCCCAGGATGCCAAACTCCGTCTCAAAGGTGGTAATCTGATCGCCGGGGGAGAGGGTGTCCGACTCTCGGAAGCGCTGCCCGCCGGCAACGTCGATATCAAAGAGATGGACCTTGCGGTGCTTGGCGATCTCACGGCCCTGGCGGTCGTAGACATAGCTGGTGTTATAGACCCGGCCCTCCGAGAGCTCCGGGAGAGAGCCGCCCACCACGTACATGCCGAGCTCCGCCGCGAGAGCGGACAGCGCCGCCTGGGCAGGCCCGTTCGCCGCCTCACCATAGGGACGGAAGCAATGATTTTGATAGGGACAACAAAACATCTCCGGCAGCACTGCCACGTCAGTGTCCCGGGCGGCTGCCTCCCGCAAAAAGGCGCAGGCCCGGGCAATGTTTTCCTCCCGATCCGCCGCCACGGACATTTGAATGAGTGCTGTGCGCATTTTCATGCCTCCCTTACTTCTCCAGGGACTTTAGATAGTTCCGCCAGCCGCCGTAAGAGGTGATCTCACGCATCCCACGGACCAGCGCCGGCTCGCCTACCACGCCTAGGACGGTCTCGCCGTCCTCCAGCGTCACCTTGCCGATGGTCAGCCCTTCGGGTTCTTTTTGAAGAACGGATGCAAGGCCCTCCGCCGGAATTTCCCAGACCTCTACATCCACTTGGGCGGCGCCCTCCGCGCCCGGCTCCACACGGATCATGGCCGGGTGGATGTCCCGGATGCTCCAGAGACGGTAACACCGCCGGGTTTTGGCCTCATAGCGGAACACCGCGCCCACATCCAGCAGGTTTTTCTCCAGCTCCAGGCCACGCATCAAAGTGCCGTTGACTGCTAGCAGAACAGAGGACATATCATCACAGCCTTTCTCCATGTTGGATGGTTCTATTATACGGTGCCGCCGCCCCTTTGACAAGGGGAAAGGCTGCGGCCTGAACGAAGAAAGCAGAACGGTTTGCCTTGCCAGGGTCCGCCAGGCATTCTATAATAGCGGTATGACACCCCTCGATCTGCAGGGGAGGAATCTTGTACTGGATGGAGAGAGCTATGGCGTTTGATTTTAAGAGGGAATATCGGGAGTTCTACATGCCTAAGGATCAACCGGAGATCATCCACGTTCCGCCGATGAACTACATCGCGGTGTGGGGACAGGGCAATCCCAACACGGAGGACGGGGCCTATCAGCAGGCCATCGGGATTCTGTACGCGGTGGCCTATACGCTGAAAATGAGCTATAAAACGGGCTACAGGATCGAAGGCTTCTTTGACTATGTGGTACCGCCGCTGGAGGGCTTCTGGCAGACGGAAGCCGGAGTGGAGGCCAAGGATGCCTTTCAATGGATTTCTGTGATCCGCCTGCCGGACTTTGTCACTCGGAAGGATCTTGACTGGGCGGTTCGGACGGCGGAGGAAAAGAAAAAGATGAACTGCTCCGCTGCGGAGTTTCTAACGGTGGAGGAGGGCCTGTGCGTGCAGAGCCTGCATATCGGCCCATTTGACGAAGAGCCTCAAACAATTGCCCGGATGGAGGCATACCTGAGAGAGCGCGGCTACCAAACGGATTTTACCGAGGAGCGGCTGCACCACGAAATTTATATGTCCGACGCAAGAAAAGTCGCACCAGAGAAGTGGAAGACCGTAATCCGCCACCCTATCAAGGAGAGGGGATAGGGGCATCGTCCTGTGGGAAAAACGGCAGCAGGCCGGCGGGAATTCCCGCCGGCCTGCCGGCTCAGTGCTTTGTGTAGGCCAAGATGGCATCCCGCAGAAAGGCGGCGCAGCCGGAAACCTCCCGGTCATAGTATGCGGTGAACCTGGAGTCACACACATACAGCTCCGCAAGACCCGCGTGGGCTTGGGGGGTATAGGCCTCCCAGGAATAGGACAGCCACCGGCGATGGAGGGCGGCGATCCGCTGTCCCTCCAGACCGGAAGGAGCTTCACCGGAGCGGACGGCGGCGGCCAGAGCCGCGAGAATCTCATCTCCCAAAGATTTCCACTGGTTGTATTCTTCCTGGGTCAGAGAGAGGACGCACGCATTGGCCCGGTCTACCTCTGTGTCGCCGTATTGTGCGCGAATCTCCGCACCGTAGGCGCGCTCGTTTGCTTCTACTGCACGCCGCTTGAAGGCCTCAAATTTTTCCTGATCTGACATGGCAGTTCCTCCTTTTGCTTCTTCAATCGTTTTTCGGACCGTCAGGATCAATTTCTCCAGTTGCTCCCGTCTGCCCACCAGCTCCGCCAGGTGGCTCTGCAGCGCCGCCAGGCGGTCGAAGCCCGGGTCATCCAGAATCGAGCGGATCGCGGAGAGCTCCAGTCCCAGTGCCCGATAGAATAAAATGAGCTGCAGGCGGTCCACCTGCTCTGGACCATAGATGCGGTAGCCTGCGTCGCTTACCCGCAGCGGCTTGAGCAGGCCCTTCTGGTCGTACCAGCGCAGTGTGCGCGCTGTGACGCCTGAGAGATCCGCCAGGGCCTTGACTGTGTATTCCATGAGATAATCCCTCCTGACAACATGAAGTGTAGACCATGACGCTGCGTCAAAGTCAAGGAAAATCTGCAAAAAAATTGTTCAAAATCCAGGAATCATAAACCGGTGGAGAAGATAGGACTTTTCTTTTCTTCAAAATCCAGGTATAATGAAAAAAAGGAGAGATGAACGATGATCAATACCACCCTCTGCTATCTGGAGCGTGGAGAGGAATATCTCATGCTGCACCGGACGAAAAAAGAGAATGATCTCAACCATGATAAGTGGATCGGCGTTGGCGGCAAGTTTCAGGACAAAGAGAGCCCGGAGGACTGTTTGCTGCGGGAGACCTGGGAGGAGACGGGGCTGACGCTGACCAGCTACCGTTATCGCGGGCTGGTGACGTTCATCTCCAACCTATGGCCGACAGAGTATATGCATCTGTTCACGGCAGACGGTTGGACGGGGGAGCCACACCCCTGCGACGAGGGAGAGCTAGCCTGGATCAAAAAGGCGGATCTATTGTCTCTTCCGCTGTGGAAGGGGGATCAGATTTTTCTGGACCTTCTGGACCGGAACACGCCATTTTTCTCCTTGAAGCTCCAGTATGAGGGAGACGATCTGGTTTTGGCGGTACTCAATGGAGAGCGTATCGTGTGACCGAAGAGGAGGCTGTATGCCGCAATGTAAGCTTGATGTGACTCTAGAGCCGCTGAGCGCCGCGTACCTGAATCAGGTGGAACGGCTGTGGAGCGATCCGGCGGTGATCCGCTACACCAGTATCCGGACGCCATGCACCCGGGAAGCCGCAGCCGAGAGGCTAAGCAATCTGTCGGGACGGCCTACGGTATTTGCCGTACTGCACGCGGGGAAATTTTGCGGCGTGGCGGGATGTCTGCCGGTAGAGGGGGAGACTTTTGGCCTTTTCTATCAGCTGCTGCCGTCCTATTGGGGGCAGGGGGTAGGCCGAGCCGCCGCAGAGATGGTATTGGAGGCGCTGCGCCGGCTGTCGCCGTCAGCCACAGTTTGCGCGGATGTGGTGGCGGAAAACACCGCCAGCATCCGGATTTTGGAAGGGCTGGGCTTTCGCCGGGTGCGCACCAGCGCGCCAGACGGCGGCTGCGGACGGCTGGCTATCTGGGAGTATCTGCGATCTTTCGGCAATCAAGAGGAGGAATGCCTATGAGCGGAAAACTGCTGTTATTTGGGTTTGAGTCACTGCTGAATATTCTGGCGCTGGAGGGAGCCGTGAAGCCCTTTCAGGTGGAGCTGGTACCGGTGGGACGGACAGATTACAATAAGCCCATGGCGGTGCTGGCAGGGCTGGATACATTGGATGCCGCAGCCGGTCCAATGCAGCCCTATGCAGGCGGACCGCTGGGGGGTCGGATGCTGGTGCTGTGCGGACTGGACGATCAGCTGGATGAGCTGCTGCCGGCTCTCAGCCGCGCTGGGGCCGGGCCGGAGTGTCTGAAAGCAGTGCTGACGGCACATAACCGGGGCTGGAACGCGCTGACACTGTATGCAGAGCTTCAGCGGGAGCGGCAGGCCATGCAGGGCGTGTGAGGAAGCAACGATGCGTGTGCTGATTTCTGCGTGTCTTTTGGGGGTGTCCTGCCGGTATGACGGTGCCTCTAAGCCCCATTCTCTGGCAGCGGCGCTGGCCAGGTGCCACGAGTTGGTGCCGGTCTGTCCGGAACAGCTGGGTGGACTGGCAACACCCCGTCCGCCGGCAGAACGGCAAGGGAACCGTGTGGTTACTCGGTCAGGCACAGATGTGACGGAGGCCTACTGCCGGGGAGCGGCGGAGACATTGCGTCTGTGCAAGGCTTTGAACTGCCAGGCTGCGGTTCTGAAAGAGCGAAGTCCCTCCTGCGGGCATGGTCAGATTTATGATGGGACCTTCACGGCTACGCTTTCCAAAGGAGACGGGGTGACTGCGGAGCTGCTGGGATCTCACGGTATCCGGGTTTATGGAGAGTCCCAGCTGGAAGAACTGCTGAAATGACAAAGAGCGCCGCATGTGCGGCGCTCTTATTTTTGAGAAAAAGGACACTTAGTGTCCCGCGGGCTTTTTTTCCAGGAGGGCCTTCTCCGTGGTCAGGTCTGCATGGAGCAGGCGGGCGAAGATAATCCCCAGGGGAAGCAGGGTCAGGAGGATGGCGGAGCCGGATATGGTGTTGCAGGCGACGGTTCCCACCACTGTACCGGCGAAAAAGAACAACAGAATCTCAAAGTGAGTCAGGAGCTTTTTCCGATGGGCCGTGTTTCCAGTACGCAGACGCCGGAGCTCATGGGCCAGCCCGACGCCGATCTGACGGATGTGGTTGGTGGCGAACGTGGTAGCCATGGACACCCCCTCGGACTGGCGGAAGGTATTGTATTGCATGGAGGCGATGAAGTTGATCGTCACCTGGGAAATCTGCACCGGCGCGGACTCCGGCAGCAGGCCCAGAAACAGCACTGCGGCGATCTCAATGGCGATGAGCATGGTTTCCCACCGCATGGGCAGATGGCGCTTGACAGGGGTTGGTAGGATTTCGGAGAGAAATGCTCCGCCGATGTAGGCGGAAATGGGAATGAGATAGTAAAGTGCGTGCCACCACTGGCCGGAGCCAAGGGCCATACCCATAAGCACCACATTCCCGGTCTGGGCGTTGCAAAAGACATTTCCACGAAGAAGATAGGTGAAGGCACCGAAGAAACCGGCCACAGCAGTGAGGGTACGGTAGAGCCAAATCCTCTCGCAGACAAGCACGTATGGACGTGCAGACTCCTCCATTTGAGACATACCTCCCAAGCTTGCAGATAGCTGCACCTGCCCAGCCACAGGTATGAAGGGCTGTTGCGGAATAGGGGCAAAAGTTGCAGCTTCTTCTTTTACGATTGTATCATAGGAGCAAAGCGCCGTCCAGAAATTCTTTCAGCGCTTTGATTCTTCTGAACACTGCGGAGGAGGTTGCGCTGATTGCAGACTGGATTTGCAGCACCCATGCGACTTATGGGAGGGAGACACCAATGGCGGGAGGCGGCTTGAAAACCGGTGACAATCAGATTCGCAAGACCAGAGTATTTTTTATCCAACCCTCCGAAAATGGGAAAATACGGTTGACATTTCAGAGGATTCTTATATAATGGTGGACAAGCATGATAGAGGTGCGAACGTCAAGAGTATTTCTTCCCATATGACAGGCACAGGGAAGGGAGAAAGGGGCTTTCGCCGAGGTTCCGGATGTCTCAGCCTGGAGGCGCGGAGTCGGGCCGTGGGAGAAGATCTCACGGACTGTCGTCCCTTTATTGGGGACGGAGCGCTGTCGTGAGTCCATACGCTGTGTGCGCCGTATGAAGTCATGACACTGTCATGACTTCATTTGTTTTCTTAAAAGGAGAGAGGAAAGATGAAAAACCTGAGACGACGGGTCGTCCCTCTGCTGGCCCTGTTGGTCCTGCTGTGTGGCGTCATGACCGTCAATGCCTTCGCCGCCGATGACCCCACAGAGGAAATCGGGACGAAGATGATTGAGTGTCCCGACTGCGGGGCTGTGGGCGTCGTCCTCACCGACGAGGGCACCGCCGCCGCCTGCGAGAGTTGCGGCGGCACCGGCTATGTGGAGTCCTCCAGCCGCTTCTTCAACACCTTCTGGTCCCTGCTGCCGCCGATCATTGCCATCGCGCTGGCCCTCATCACGAAGGAGGTGTACAGCTCCCTTTTCATCGGTATTGTGGTGGGCGGCCTGCTGTATTCCAACTTTGCCTTTGAGGCCACGGTGCTTCATGTGTTCAATGACGGAATTGTTGCCTCTGTCACGGACAGCTATAACATGGGTATCCTGATCTTCCTGGTGATCCTGGGTGCCATGGTGTGCCTGATGAACAAGGCCGGCGGTTCCGCGGCCTTCGGCCGCTGGGCCAAGGTTCATATCAAATCCAGGGTGGGTGCGCAGTTGGCCTCCATCCTCTTGGGCTGTTTGATTTTTATTGACGATTACTTTAACTGCCTCACGGTGGGCAGCGTTATGCGGCCTATTACCGACAAGCACAACATCTCCCGGGTAAAGCTGGCTTACATCATTGACGCCACCGCCGCCCCGGTGTGCATCATCGCCCCGATCAGCTCCTGGGCCGCCGCTGTGGCTGGCTTCGCGGAGGACGGGCAGGGCTTTAGCCTGTTTCTGCGTGCAATCCCCTATAATTATTACGCACTGCTGACCATTGTAATGATGGTAGGTCTGGTGCTGATGAAGGCAGACTACGGTCCTATGGCCAGATTTGAGAAGAACGCCAGGGAGAAGGGCGATCTCTTCTCAGGAGCGAACCCCTATGCATCTGTCAAGGAAGAGGACATGGATGGCAAGGGGGCTGTTGCGGATCTGGTGTTCCCTGTGATTGTTTTGGTGGTATTCTGCGTCATTGGCATGCTATACTCCGGTGGGTTCTTCTCTGGAGTGGGCTTTATCGAGGCTTTCTCCAATTCGGATGCCTCTGTGGGTCTGATGCTGGGCTCTGCCTTCGCTCTTGTGGTGGCGTTCATCTACTATCAGATTCGCCGCTCCATGTCTTTTAAGGACATGATGGCTTGTGTGCCCGAGGGCTTTAAGGCCATGGTTCCTGCAATCTTGATTCTGACGTTTGCCTGGAGCCTGAAGGGAATGACAGATTCTCTGGGGGCGAAGTACTTCGTCCGGGATTTCGTGCAGACCTCCGCCACGGGTGTACAGATGCTGCTGCCGGTGATCGTATTTGCCATTGGCTGCTTGTTGGCCTTTGCCACTGGCACCTCCTGGGGCACCTTCGGGATTTTGATTCCCATTGTGCAGAATGTATTCTCCATGGATGATCCCATGGCCATTGTTTGCATCTCCGCCTGTATGGCAGGTGCCGTCTGTGGCGATCACTGCTCCCCCATCTCCGATACTACGATCATGGCCTCTGCAGGCGCACAGTGCGACCATGTGAACCATGTGTCCACGCAGCTGCCCTATGCCATCACCTGTGCGGCAGTCTCCGGTGTCACTTATCTAATTGCGGGCCTCCTGGTGCATTTCGGAATTACCGGAATGATTGCTCTGCCCATCGGGATTGTTCTGATGCTGGGCACGCTATTTGTGATCCGCCAGGCAACTGGCAAGAGAGCCTGAATCGCGTATACAGATTTTGCTTTCCGGTTGATGTTCTTTTGCGGGAAGGGCGCTGCCCTTCCCGCTTTTTCCGTCCCTTGAAAGGTGAAACCGATCCTGTAAAAAACGAGTCCCAGGAGCAGGTGGGCCACGCACCGGACATTTGCCGGCATTTTCCTGCCCTTGGTTTACATCTGAGGAAAAACGTGGTACACTCGGCTTTGCGAGGAGGCGTTTTATGGAGAGGGAAATTCGACGTTTCTTAAAGAACACGGAGGTCGTTGGACACGAGCTGATCTATTTGAAGGAGACTGATTCCACCAACAACGATGTTAAACGGCTCGCCAAAGCCGGCGGGATGGATGGTACCGTGGTAATTGCCGGCTGCCAGACGGCGGGGCGCGGCCGACAGGGACGTTCCTTCCAGTCTCCACAGGGAAAGGGACTTTATCTGTCACTTCTCCTCCGGCCGCGGCTTCCGGCGGAGCGTCTGATCCCGGTGACAGCGCTGGCGGGCGTAGCGGTATGCCGTGCGGTAAAACGCGTTTGTGGAGCGCAGCTGGGCCTGAAATGGCCGAATGATCCGGTCCTTGGCGGGAAAAAGATCTGCGGGATTCTGACAGAGCTGACAGCAGGGCTGGATGTGGTGCTGGGAATTGGAATCAATGTGGCACAGACTTCCGTAGATTTTTCACCTGCTGTGGCGGAGGTTGCCACATCGCTCCAGATGGAGCTGGGACGCGCGGTGTCCAAGGCTGAGCTGGCAGCGGCGCTGATTGAAGAGCTGGACCAGATGTATGCGGCGCTCCGGGCGGGAGATTTGGCAGGTGATCTGGCATTTTACCGGAAGGTCTGCGTGAACTTGGGGCGGACGGTGCGGCTTTTGTCCGACGGAGTCTGGGAAACGGCAGATGCCGTGGACATTGATGAGGAGTTTGGACTTGTGGTCCGGGACGCGAGGGGAAGGATGCGGACGGTCCGCTCTGGGGAGGTATCTGTTCGGGGGCTTTATGGCTATGTGGAATAAAACGGAGGCGTAAGTGTTGAAGGAACTCTGGAAGCTATTTTGGATCTTTGCAAAGATGGGAGTAATGACCTTTGGAGGAGGCTATGCCATGCTGCCGATCCTCCAGAGAGAGGTGGTAGAGACCCGCGGCTGGACCACGGAAGAAGAACTGGCAGATTACTTTGCGATTGGGCAGTGTACGCCCGGCATTATTGCGGTCAATACCGCCACCTTTGTGGGGCAAAAGAGACAGGGAGTAGCAGGCGGGATTGTCGCCACGCTGGGGGTGGTCTTTCCATCTCTGGTGATCATCTCCATGCTGGCGGGCCTGATTACGAATTTTTCCCACCTGCCTTGGGTGGAGAACGCCTTTGCGGGCATTCAGGTCTGCGTCTGTGTGCTGATATTTAACGCAACAGTGAAGCTTTTGAAAAAATCAGTGGTGGATGGCTGCACCGCTGGCATCTTCCTGCTGGTTTTGGCGGGGAGTGTGGTACTGAATCTCTCACCAGTGTGGTTTGTGTTAGCCTCCGCCCTGGCGGGAATTCTGCTGAAGAATCTGGAGGTGCGGCGGGTATGACCATTTATTTGCAACTCTACTGGGAGTTTTTCAAAACGGGCCTTTTTGCCATTGGCGGTGGCATGGCTACCCTGCCCTTTTTGAAGGACATCGGCGCCTCTACCGGATGGTATACCTATAGCGATTTGATGAATATGCTGGCGGTCTCTGAGTCCACGCCCGGGCCGATTGGCATCAATATGGCCACCTATGTGGGCTATCTCGTGGGCGGGCTTCCCGGGGCAGTCATCGCGACGTTGGGAGAGGTGACGCCATCCATTATCGTGATTTTGCTGATAGCGGTCCTTCTGAAAAACTTTCAGGATAACCAATATGTCAACTGGGCGTTCTATGGACTGCGTCCGGCCTCCACAGGCCTGATCGGTGGTGCTTGCGTTGCGGTGATGCTGGAGGTGTTGACCTTTGTTCATATCTCGGCGGGCGGCATTGTCAATACGTTTGGGCTGGAAAGAGGACAGATCTTCAACCTACCCGCTTTAGCACTGGCGGCGGTTTTGCTGGTGCTGACCAACTGGGTGAAAAAGGTGAAAGAGTGGCATCCCATTGTCTTTATCGGCCTCTCCGCGGTGGTCGGCGTGATCTTCCATTTTGGCGGGGTGTGACAATCGGAGAGGGTGCCCTGCCGCTAAAAAAACACGTTTACCGTGGTTTAGGTATTGACGCGGCAAAGAAGCCGCATATTCCGCCATAGCGGAAGGCTTGGGCTGCCTGATATTCATCCCATTCCCGGAAGACGGTGGGACAGGGTGCTGGCTGGCTTGGCATGTGGGCCTGGGCAGGAGTACCATGTTGTTTAAGGCGTTCAATAAAGCGGGCGACGGAAGCGCCCGCTTTTTCTGTTCATAAAAAGCGACATTTTTTTCAAAAAAACGACAACCCGGTCTTGACGGATATGGGAAAGGGCGGTATTATGTAAAGCATATAAAGCTTGTTCTGGAGGATCGACCATGGCCATGAAGCGCTGCCCCATCTGTGGGGAGAAATACTCCGAGACCTATAAAAATTGCCCCTTCTGCGAAGAGGAGGCCGCCCTGCAGGAGGGGGGGGATCTTCGCCGTGGCTCCCGCCATGGCAAGCGGGTCTCCCGCAGCCGTCAGTTCAACCTGATTACGCCCACGCTGATTGTGTTGATTATCATCATGGCGGCGCTGCTGATTTATTTGCTTTATGGCAGCCAGCTGGCGGAGCGCTTTGGCGGCAGCCAAGAGGAACCGAACACAGAGGATGTCGTTCCTCCCGACACCACAGAACCAGAGGACGGAACCATACCAGAGGATGAGACTGGAACAGACAGCGACGCAGAGCCGGATGCCGGCTCGGAACCGGATGGCAGTGATACTGCCGCCGGCAGCCAGGGGGCAGATGAGGAACCGGATGCGCTGGATTATGAAACGGTCAACGCACTGCCCAGTGGTCTGGTGCTGAGCACAACAGACTTTACTCTGAAAAATCTGGGAGAGACCGCCACGATTAAGGTGACTTCTGGGGGAAGCGGCAGCTATACCTGGGTCAGTGAGGATGACGGGATTGCCTCGGTGGACAGCAGTGGAAAGGTCACTGCCGTATCCGGAGGCACCATTCATGTGCTGGTGACGGATGGGACCAAGAAGGGTGTATGCATTGTGCGGGTTACGGCCTCCGGCAGTCTCCCGGCGGCGCCCTCTGGCGGGGATAACGGTTCCGGCGGCGCCCACAAGCTCAATCAAGAGGATTTCACCCGTCCCGTTCGCGAGGGGCCTTATCAGCTCAAGGTCTCTGGCGTCACTACGGCCATCACTTGGACCAGCTCCGACACCAGCGTAGCAACGGTCTCCAGCACCGGTTTGGTGACTCCGGTAGGAGCCGGTACAGCCACCATTACCGCCTCCTGGGATGGCCAGTCCCTGTCCTGCATTGTACGGGTTCCCGGATAGCTGTGACAGGCTCACCTTTCAGCCGCTGCGGCGCTATTAGGCTGATCCCAAGCGGGAGCGGATTTTATCCGCTCCCGCTTCCTCTATCCACAGCAGCAAATCCGCAAGTGGGAGAGTGTTTGATGGTACTTCCAAGAAAATGTCATCAATGGAGAGTGGCATGTTATAAAAATGCTTGCGCACGGTATTTCTGGAAAACAGATGAACCGAATGGCAAAGCTTATGTGCTTTTACCGGCAGGGGACGCTGCTTTGTGACAAGGTCACGGAAGAGGCGGAAGGAGTGTGCTATGCTGTTTCCAACAAACCAAGAACAATGGAGGAACCGGATATGGCGATCATGCATGTTACGAAGAATAATTTTCAAGAGGAAGTCATCCAGAGTGACCAGCCTGTGCTGCTGGACTTTTGGGCCAACTGGTGCGGCCCCTGCAGGATGGTGGGCCCAGTGATGGAGGAGATTGCTCGGGAGCGGCCCGATGTCAAGGTGGGCAAGATCGACGTGGATGAGCAGCGGGAGCTGGCTGCCGCCTTCCAGATCATGAGTATTCCCACGCTGGTGGTGATGCAAGACGGAAAGGTGACGCAGCAAGTAGTTGGATTACGGCCTAAGGAGCAGATTTTGGCCATGCTGGATAGGGGGAACTGATATGGGCTTTTTTGATTTTCTGAAAGGTCCCGACATCAATGAGGGAATGGAACGCTGCGTTGCAACACCGGACGCTGTGCTTCTGGATGTGCGCACAGGCGCGGAATACCAAGAAGGCCATCTCCCTGGCAGCCGAAACATCCCAGTGGATGCGCTGCCGTCTGTCGATGGACTGCCGGCAGACCTGGGCACACCGCTGTTTGTCTACTGCCTGAGCGGGGCCAGAAGCAGCCACGCGGCGGCGGTTCTGCGGCGCATGGGCTATTGCAATGTGACGAATATCGGCGGGATCAACCGATACCGCGGAAAGGTGGAGTGCTAAAATGAAGGTTGTGATTGTAGGCGGTGTGGCAGGCGGAGCCACTGCGGCGGCGAGAATCCGCCGGCTGGATGAGCAGGCGGAGATCGTTGTCTTTGAGCGCTCTGGGTATATCTCTTACGCCAACTGCGGCCTGCCCTATTATATCGGCGGCGTCATCACCGATCAGGCAGAGCTGACTCTCCAAACACCGGAGAGCTTTTGGCAGCGGTTCCGTGTAGATATGCGGGTGCGGCATGAGGTGATTGCCATCCATCCGGAGCGGAAGGCGGTTTCCGTGCGGAATCTGTCTACTGGCGAGACGTTTGAGGAGAGCTATGATAAGCTTTTACTCTCTCCCGGCGCGAAGCCCACTCAGCCGGAGCTGCCCGGCGTTGGGCAGGTGTTCACCCTGCGCACGGTGGAGGATACCCTGCGGATTCACGAATTTGTGAAAACCCATCACCCCAGGTCCGTAGTGCTGGCTGGCGGCGGCTTCATCAGTCTGGAGATGGCTGAGAATCTGCGGGAACTGGGGATGGAGGTCACTATGGTCCAGCGCCCGAAGCAGCTCATGAACCCCTTTGACCCGGAGATGGCATCCTTCATTCACGCAAAAATGCGGAAAAAAGGCGTCCGTCTGCTGCTGGGCCATACTGTGGAAGGCTTTGAGGAGGCGCCCGGCGGCGTCAGGGTCCTGCTCAAAGGAGCAGAGCCGCTGGAGGCGGAGCTGGTGGTTCTGGCCATCGGCGTCACACCAGACACGCAGCTGGCGAAAGAGGCAGGGCTGGAGCTTGGCGTCAAGGGTAGCATCGCGGTGAACGATCGGATGGAGACCTCTGTGCCGGATATCTATGCTGTTGGTGACGCGGTGCAGGTGCAGCATTTTGTCACTGGAGAGCACACCCTGATTTCTCTGGCGGGCCCCGCCAACAAGCAGGGACGTATCGCGGCGGACAACATCTGCGGTGGGAACAGCCGCTATCAGGGGTCCCAGGGCTCCTCGGTAGTTAAGGTTTTTGATATGACCGCCGCCGCCACTGGCATCAATGAGCAGGCCGCCCGCAAAGCCGGCATTGAGTGCGATAAGGTCTATCTCTCTCCGGCCAGCCACGCCGGCTATTATCCCGGCGGAAGGCTCTTGAATATGAAGGTACTTTTTGAGAAAAACACCTATCGCCTGTTAGGGGCACAGATTGTGGGCAGCGAAGGCGTGGACAAACGCATCGACGTGCTGGCAACCGCTATCCGGGCGGGCCTGACTGCCCTGGATCTGAAGGACCTGGACCTTGCCTATGCGCCGCCCTATTCCTCCGCAAAGGACCCGGTGAATATGGCGGGCTTCATGATTGAGAATCTGGCGAACGGCACTGTGCGGCAGTTCCACTGGGACGAGGTGGACGCACTGCCCCGGGACGGCAGTGTGACGCTGCTGGACACCCGGACGGCAGAGGAGTACCAGAGTGGCCATATCGAGGGTACGATTCATATTCCGGTGGATGAGCTGAGGGAGCGGATGAACGAGCTGGAAACGGGAAAGCTGGTCTACGTGATCTGCCAGAGTGGTCTGCGCAGCTATATCGCCTGCCGCATCCTGGAGCAGAATGGCTTTGCGTGCAGGAACCTTGCCGGCGGCTACCGGCTCTATGAGAGCGTGATGCTGGACCGTTGCGCCGCGGAGGAGGCATTTCCCTGCGGCATGGACAAACGATGATCAGAGAGCGCAAAGAGAACCATAGGAGGGAAGCAGCGAAGCGGCGAACCTGGAGACCCTGGCTCCGGGGCGCAGCGTTTGCGCTGGTCGGTGCCGCTATGGGCGCGGTGTATTTCCACTTTTTCGGGTGTGGGAGCGGCTGTGCGATTGCGTCCAGCCCACTTCGAGCTATGGCGTACATGGCCTTGATCGGATGGCTGTTGTCCCAGGCCTTCGACGGAAAGGAGTGATAAACCCATGCAGTATGTGATTTCCTGTCTGGAGGGGATCATCACCTTTGTCTCGCCCTGTCTGCTGCCGATGCTGCCGATCTACATCTCCTACTTTGCCGGCGGCGGAGAGCGTACCACCGCTCGGACCGTGAAGAACGCGCTGGGCTTCGTGCTGGGCTTTACCCTGGTCTTTGTTGCCATGGGGGCGTTAGCCGGGACGGTAGGGAGCTTTTTCAAACAACACCAGACGGCGGTGAATCTCCTCTCTGGTCTGGTGGTGATTCTCTTTGGACTGCAGTTCCTGGGCGTTTTCAAGTGGAATCTGTTCCGCGGCAGCGGCAGAGAGGTGAATGGTGAGATGGGCTTTTTTTCCGCGGTCGTGTTCGGGGTGATCTTCTCTCTGGGGTGGACGCCCTGTGTGGGGGCATTTCTGGGTTCTGCTCTGGCGCTGGCCTCCCAGCAAGGGCACGTGGGGAGCGGTATGCTGATGCTGCTGGCCTACTCCCTGGGGCTGGGGATTCCCTTTTTGGTCAGTGCAGTGCTGATTGACAAATTGAAATCAGCCTTTGACTGGATCAAGCGGAACTACCGCGTGATCAATCTCATCAGCGGAAGTCTGCTGATTCTGGTGGGTGTGCTGATGGCCACGGGAACACTGGGGCGGCTCCTGAATCTACTGAGCTAGGAGGCATTATGAGAAATCATAAAACATGGGCGGTACTGGCTCTGGCTTTGGTGGTGCTGATCGGCGGGGCATCCATTCTCTACGGGAAGTTGAGCGGAGAGATGCTGCCGCCTGATCAAATGGCAGCCTCCACAGAGGACGCAGAGCCTGAGAAGGTAGCGGCCCCGGATTTTACAGTATATGATGGCACTGGAACGGAAGTCCGGCTCTCAGATTATGTGGGCAAGCCGATTGTGTTGAATTTCTGGGCTAGTTGGTGCGGTCCCTGCCAAAGCGAGATGCCGGAATTTGACGCGGCCTATGAGGAACTGGGCGAGGACATTCATTTCCTCATGGTCAACATGACCGATGGCAGCCGGGAGACCGTGGAAACTGCCACAGCTTTCATAGAGGAGGCGGGCTATTCCTTCCCGGTGCTCTATGATACGGAGTCGGATGCGGCCATCTCCTATCAGGCCTATTCGCTTCCAACCACCTATTTTATTGATGCGGAGGGCTATATGATTGCTCGGGCCACAGGTGCCCTGGATGCAGATACGCTCCAGCAGGGGATCGATATGATTCTCTCCTGAGCCTCCTGCCTGTGGGAGGATGGCCAGGAGCTGGTTTTGACAGATCAAGCGGCGGAACTTTTCAAAAGTTCCGCCGCTTGATTGATGATTGATCAGTACAAAGGAACACCATAGCTGAAAGCAGCCTGCTCAGACGGCGCGGAGATCGAAGCTCTCCCGTAGGCCGATCCCCGCCACAGGCGGGTACATCGGCTGGCGTTGATTTTTTGAGATAGCCGTAGAGAACTTCGCTACTGCGCCTGTCGGCATTTTTAAAGGAGAGAAGCCGAGGTCAGCCATCTGCGCGCAGTTTCGTATCTGCTTCACGGTACATGGCAGCAAGTGTCTGGAATCGCTTTTGAGAAGGCGTACCGTTAAGCGGAGTCTTGGGTGGGAAATGCCGGTCGAATGCCAGCGCGGCGGAGGGGTCCACGGCGTAGACCGCGTCCTCACAGTAGCGCCCCTCTGCGCCGCGAAGCGCGTGCTCCGATAGCTCGCAGGCCTGGAGCGCTGTGAGATACAGGTTGTCCGCCGTGCGGATACCAAATACCTCTGCGGGAAGAAACCCCTGCCGCTTGTAGTAATCCGGATCACCGCACAGGAGGATGGCAGGAAACCCCAGTGTTTTGGCCCGGTCCTTGAGCTCTGCAATCATCCGCCCGCCGATGCCGCGGTGCTGATATGCGGGAAGCACGGAGAGCGGCCCCAGAGTCAAGACCGAATGTTCCCGGCCGGAATCCGCATGAATCACGGCCCGCAGGCAGATGGCATGGCCGACTACCATGTTCTGGGAGAGAGCCACGATGTCCAGCTCCGGTATAAAAGCCGGACACGTCCGCATGATATGCAGCAGATAGTGCTCCATACAGCCAGGGGCGTATTGATTCCAAAAGGCTTCCCGGGTGACGGACTCTGATTGTTCATAGTCTCCAGAGGCCTCTTGCCTTAAGGTGATATCCATCAAAACTCCTCATTTCTTGTTTAGAGTCTGCGGCCAAAGCAGGAAGTCTTTCAGCCATGGATAACGATCTCCGTCCACACAGCAAATCCCACACATGCTCAGGCTACAAAAAACAATGTATCAACAGGATGTGCCTGATTGGGCATCCCAATGCGGGGACGCTTAGAGGCCACTCGAATGTGAATGGAAGCAGTGATATCCAGCCAGATACCGAGAGTTTCGGATATCCTGATTGTACCACATGGAGAGTCCCTATACAAGAAGGCCGCTCGTCTGAGAAGAGAGGCATCAGCGGGAGAAGAGAAACTGACATTGCACCCAGACAAAATTCGTGCTATCATATCATATTAATCTGAAATCAAAAGGAGCCCTGTCATGACGACCCAAGAATTCCGAAAGAAATCCTCTCTGCAGATTTTTCTCTCCTATTTCAGGCCGCATTGGAAGCTGTTCGCCATGGACCTTGTCTGTGCGCTGATGATCTCTTTGATTGACCTGGCATTTCCGGCGGTATCTCGCTGGTGCATGCATCAGTTGCTTCCGGAACGCGCCTACGGGACCTTTTTCGCGGTAATGGCAGTGGTGTTCACAGCTTTTTTGTTGCGGGCGATGCTGACGTATGTAATCTGCTACTGGGGGCATACCTTTGGCATCCTGGTGGAGGCGGATATCCGCCGAGACCTGTTCCGCCATATGCAGGAGTTGTCCTTTGACTACTATGACCGCAACCGCACCGGACAGCTCATGAGCCGTCTGACCGCAGACCTCTTTGATATCACAGAGCTGGCCCACCATGGGCCGGAGGATATTTTTATCTCTGGTGTCACCATTGTGGGGGCGCTTGGCATTATGTTCTCCATCCAGTGGCGGCTGGCGCTGGTGATTGCTCTGATTTTGCCGGTCTTTTTCGCGGTGGTGTGGCGCTGCCGCGCCTCTATGCAGGAGGCGTCCCGGCAGGTCAAACAGCGTACCGCGGTGATCAACACTGACATTGAATCTGGACTCTCCGGCATCCGTACCGCCAAGGCATTTGCCAACGAGCGGGAGGAGCTGCGAAAGTTTGAGACCTCCAACAACAGCTTCAAGACTTCCAAGCGGGCATTCCACAGAGCGATGGGACGGTTTAACGCCTCTATGGAATTCTTCCTGTGTATCCTCTCCGTGGTGGTGATCACTGCCGGCGGAATCTTTATCATGCAGGGCCGGATGAACACCGTGGACCTCATCACCTTCAGCCTGTATATTACAACCTTTGTCAACCCGGTGCGCAAGCTTTCCAACTTTGCAGAGCTCTTTGCCAACGGGACTGCGGGCCTGGGCCGCTTTATCGAGCTGATGCGGGAGGAGCCCGCCATGCAGGATGCCCCTAACGCAAAAGCACTTCAACGGGTGGAGGGCCGGATTGACGTGGACCATGTCCGCTTTACCTATCAGGATGGGGTGGAGGTTCTGCACGATGTGGACCTGCACATCCGTCCTGGCGAGACCGTGGCGGTGGTGGGTCCCTCCGGCGGAGGAAAGTCCACCCTTTGCCAGTTGATCCCGCGGTTTTACGACGTGACTGCCGGTGCCATCCGCCTGGATGGGCAGGATGTACGGGATGTCACCCAGGAGTCCCTGCGGCAGAATGTGGGCGTGGTGCAGCAAGACGTATTTCTCTTTGCCGCCAGCGTCCTGGAGAATATTCGCTACGGAAAGCCCGGCGCCACGGAGGAAGAGGTAGTCCAGGCGGCCAAGATGGCGGAGATCTATGACGACATTGCGGCCATGCCTGATGGCTTTGACACCTATGTAGGGGAGCGGGGTACTCTGCTCTCCGGCGGGCAGAAGCAGAGAATTTCGATTGCCCGCATCTTTTTGAAAAATCCCCCGGTGCTGATTCTGGACGAGGCCACCTCCGCGCTGGACAGCGTAACGGAGGCCCGCCTTCAGGATACCTTTGAAAAGCTCTCCCGGGGGCGCACTACCGTGATCATTGCCCATCGCCTTTCCACCGTCCGCCACGCCGACCGGATTGCTGTAGTAGAGGATGGCCGTATCGTGGAGCTGGGAAATCACGAGGAGCTGATGAAGAGAGAAGGAGCTTATGCAGAGCTGGTCCGCACACAGGAGCTGGGACATGGATAAGTCGAAACTGTTGGATCAATCGGGAGCCCTGGGTGAGGACCGGCTGTTGCTGGCAAAGGTCCTGGACCGAGCCGAGCAGGCGGCGCGGCGCAACATCCCCACAGCCACGGATTTTCTCAGCCCGCAGCAGCAGGCGCTGGTACTGGACCTGCTCCGGCGCGCCGGCGTACCGGAGAGAGCCTATCTCCGGACAGGCGGATATGACGGCGCGGAGCGGGCGCTCATCCTTTTCCTGCCGGACTGGATGGAGCCGGAGAGCGCCGAGAGCCCCATCCGCTGTCTGCGGACGGTGTTCCGGGTGGAGGAGAAGGTGAATCACCGGGATCTTCTGGGAAGTCTCATGGGCCTTGGCATCGTGCGGGAGAAGGTCGGGGACATCCTGGTGGGGCCGGACAGCGCGGATCTGCTGGTGCTGGACACGGTGACGGATTTCCTCCTGAGCAGTTGGACCTCCGCTGGACGGGCAAAGCTGACGGTGGCGGAGATCGATCCCAGTCACCTCCACATGCCGGAGATCAAGTGCGAGGAGGTGCGGGACACCGTCTCGTCTCTGCGGCTGGACGCAGTGGCCTCCACAGGCTTCCGGATGGCCCGGAGCAAAGCGGCGGACCTGATCGCCTCCGGCCGGGTGCAGGTGAACTGGAGGGAGTGTACAAAACCGGACAAGCTCCTCGTGGAAGGGGACACGGTTTCCGCCCGGGGCTTTGGGAAATTTCAGTTGGCGGAGGTGGGCGGCGTGACGAAAAAGGGCCGCACCGCCATCGTAGTGAAGCGGTATGTGTGAGAGGGGAGAAAGAACCATGTGGGAATATGAATTTGAGGAGATTCACTGTGATGACGGCGGAGGCGGCTACAGTTTATTCGGCGGCATCGGCTGGGAGACCCTGGCCCATCAGGAAGTCATTCTCTGTCGAGCAGCGGAGGGGTGGCGCTATACGGGGTTTATCCCCAAGCGCCAGAGAGCCGGCGGATATATGGAGACAATAGACCTGGTCTTTGAGCGTGAGCGCCCGGAGACCTGACAGGAGGGAAAACCATGGAACAAAAGCAGATCGACCGGATCAACGAGCTGGCCCGCAAGGCCAAAACCCCGGAGGGACTGACGGAGTGGGAGGAGATGGAGCGCGCCGCACTGCGCCGGGAGTACATTGATTCCGTGCTGGGCAGCCTGCGGGGGCAGCTGGACAACACGTATCTTGTGGATGAGAAGGGGCAAAAGTACAAGCTGAAGAAAAAGGGGGAGTAAGCCGTGGCAAGCCCAAAAAAGAAAGAGGACAGCGACTGGTTCTCCTGGGCGCTGATTGTCTTTTTGTTTCTGGTGGAGCTCTGGCCGATTGCGCTGATTCTCCTCCTGGCAAAGCTATTTGGCAAGGACCGGAACAAGGAGCTGCCGCCAGAGAAGTCTCCCAGTCAGGCCAGAGCAGCAGCGAAACGGATGACCCGCTCACCGATCCCAAAGAAGTCCACCGCCAGGTGGCTACAGATTATCGGCGCCCTGGTTGCGGTGGTGGGCGTTCTGGGAGCCCTGGACCCACTGGATGCGCTCTTTTACTCCTCAGACTGGATCGGTCTTTGGCTGGAGGACTTCTTAGCAGGCCTTGCCATGGCCGTGGCTGGTATTGCGATGCTGGGCAAGGGATATTTCATGGACCGCCAGCTGGGACGCTTTTCCAAGTATCTGGCAGTACTTGGAGACCGGGACGCCATGCCGGTGGAAGAACTGGCGAGAACCCTGGGCTATCCGGAGCGCCGAACAGAGCGGGATTTACAGCGGATGATTGATAAAGGGTACTTTGGCGGCAAAGCATATCTGAATGTGGAGATGGGCTATCTCTTCCGCAGCGGCGAGGCAGACCAGGCGCTGCGCAGACAGAAGATAGAGACCCCCAAGGAGGCAGAGGAGGGCTACTCCGGCATCCTGCGGAAGATCCGGCGGGCGAATGACTGCATCGCAGACCCCATTCTCTCCGCCAAGATTGACCGGCTGGAAGAGATCGCGGCGAAGATTTTCCGGGCGGTGGAGGCAGATCCGAAGAAGCTCGGCCGGATTGACACTTTTTTAAACTATTATCTGCCCACCACGCAGAAACTGCTGGACTCCTACGCGGAATTTGAGGCAGCCGGAGTGGAGGGAGAGAATCTGCGTCAGGCAAAGCAGCGGATTGAGGCCACAATGGACAGCATCATCCGAGGCTTTGAGCACCAGCTGGACGAGCTCTACCAGTCCGACGCCCTGGATGTGGACAGTGACATCCGGGTGATGGAGACCATGCTACGCTGGGATACCGCCAGCACGGAGCAGGACTTTGGGTCGACGGACCAGAAGCAGGATGCATAAGAGAAAAACAGGAGGACGCTTGCCGTCCTCTTATTTTTTTGTAAAGGAAACTTGACAATGACTGGTGGGTATGATATTCTAGAGTTGTAAAGGAACCTTTACAAGAGCGCGAAAGGAGCGTTGCGGATGGAGAACAGGGTGGAGGCGCTCAGAAAGCAGCGGGGGCTGAGCCAAGAGGCATTCGCAAGGGTGATCCGGGTATCCCGGCAGACGGTGAGCTCTATTGAGACGGGCAAATACAACCCCTCGCTGGAACTGGCCTTTGCCATCTCGGATTTTTTTGAAAGACCGATAGAGGAAATTTTTATTCACGAGAGGGGAGCGGACTGATGAAACGAGGACACCTGATGACTGGGATCGTATATGTGGCAGTTGGTATCCTGTTGCTGGCGCTCTCATCGCTGACGGAGGGGAGACTGGGGAGCCTCCTGTTTGCCTTTGGATTTGCCGGGGCGGTTCCGGGAGCGGTGATGATTGGAAAATACGTATACTGGACCTCGCCGCGGAACCGGGAGCGATACGCAGAAAGGGTGGAGCAGGAGCGGATTGACCTGCAAGACGAGCTGAACCAGAAGCTTAGTGACCGTAGTGGGCGCTGCGCCTATCTCATCGGCCTCGCCGTGCTGTCGGTTTCTATTGTGGCGTTCTCGGTTTTGGATGCGCTGGGGGTGCTGAACAGCCGTCTGTTGGTAGGATATCTGGGGGCGTTCATGCTCCTGGAGGTGATTCTGGGACAAGTGATTTTCCGTCGTCTGCGCAGAAAGTACGAGGAGTAAAAAGAGAGGCTGACACCAATTTTGATGTCAGCCTCTTTTTCATATTTGAAATTCAGCAGAGGTTCCAAAAGGCCTCGCAGGGCTCCCGCAAAACCCGAGTGCAGACGGCCTCGCCTTCCTGGGCCAGGGCATATTCGTCCACGCCGGTGAGCACGCCGTCCCGGAAGACTACGTTCCCATTGACCATGGTCAGAGCCGTCTCGCCAGTGACGCCCGCCCGGGCCAGCAGGTTCCGGGGATCGTGGAGGGTACCGGTCAGCTCCAGCTTTCCGGCGTCGATCATAAAGAGGTCTGCGCCCTTCTCCGGCTCCAGAGACCCCAGATCTGTCCGGCCCAGAGTCTTGGCGCCGCCCACGGTGGCGATTTTCAACATTTCATAGGGGGAAATACAGCCGCTCCGGGCCTTGCTGTGCCAAGCCTGCATCATCCAGGCGGTGCGCATGGAGTCCAGGAGACTGGAGCTGTCATTGGTGGCGGAGCCGTCGCAGCCCAGACTGAGGCACACGCCAGCTTCCATCATCTCCCTCATGGGCAGGATGGGAAAGCCCCCCAGAATAGCCGGTCCGGGACAGTGGGACACGCCGGACCCAAAGCGGCCGAGGACCGTGTATTCCTCCGGCGTCAGCTCCCAGCCGTGGGCGTACCACACGTCCTCGCCGATGAAGCCGATGTCCTGACACCAGTCCAACGTGCGCTTTCCCCACCGCGCCAGCATGATCTCGTTCTCTCCCTCGCCCAGGTGCGTGTGCATCCGCACGCCTTTGGCACGGGCCAGCTTCACCGTCTCCGTGAAGGTTTCGGGATAGCTGTTGATGGGCTGGCAGGGGGCCAGGACGATTTGGGACATGGCGTAGGGATTCGGGTCGTGGTAGAGCTGGATGATGCGTTCGCAGTCCTGCAGATATTCCTCCGTGGTCTCCAGCATGTTTTCAGGGATGGTGCTGCCTTTCTCCCGGGGCAGGGTGTTGACGCCCCGGCCGGCATGGTAGCGAATGCCCAGCATCCGGGCCGCCTCCATCTGCCGGTCCACCGGTGCCTTTCCAGTGGATTTGGTATAGCAGTACTGGTGGTCAAAGGCGCAGGTGCATCCGTGCTTGAGCAGGTCCCCCATAGCGGTCAGGGAGGAGTAAAAGATCACCTCGTCGTTGATCAGCTGGAAGACACGATACGCCTTGTCCAACCACTCTGGCACTGTCATATTGGGATAGTCAATGGTTTTGAGATTCCGGACGAAGGTCTGGAAGAAGTGATGATGAGTGTTGATCAGGCCTGGATAAATAAACATACCGCTGGCATCGAGGACTTCGTCATAGGGGTCGGGCAGCTGAGAGCCAATTTTCAAAATTCGGGGACCGTCAATCAGCAGGTCTGCATTCCAATAGACATGGTCCTGGGCGTCACAGGTGACAATCGCTTTCGCATTTCGGATCAGGGTCTTCATCGTAAACCTCCTTGAATGATAGTATGGAAGGCGCGCCGGCGAAACCGGCGCGCCAGAATTTACCGCTTGCCCTTGTCGTAGGCCTCGCCGGCCGCAGCAGGAGGATGGTTCTTCTTGGAGAAGAAGGCCAGCAGCAAAAGTGTGAGAATATAGGGCAGCATCATAAATAGATCGGAGTAATTACTGGGCAGCCCCATGTTCAAACAGAGCTGGTAGCCGCCGGATTTGGCTAGGCCAAAGAACAGGCAGACCAGCGCGGTAAAGGGGATGTTCCAGTTGCCAAAGATCATGGCGGCGATGGCCAGATATCCATAGCCCATATAGATGTTGGGAGAGAAGTTGGCTGAGATAGAATAGGCAAAACAGATGCCGCCAACACCTGATAAGGCGCCCGAGAGCATCACAGCAATGAAACGGGTGCGCTCCACATTGCCGCCGGCAGCGTCCACGGACTGGGGATTTTCACCGCAGGCCCGCAGATGCATGCCGAAGCGGGTCTTGTACATCAGGTACCACGACACCACAGCGATGGCCAGGATGATCCACTCAAAAGGATACATATTCTGGAACAGGGCTCCGATGACCGGGATCTGGGACAGGCCGGGAATGTCAAAGCGGTCGGAAATTCCCAAAATGAACTTGTTGGACGATTGCCCTCCGGTCAAGGCCTTATTCATCGCGGTTGTGAGAAAGGTGGTCAGCGCAACCGCCAAAATATTGACCACCACGCCACTGATGACCTGGTTGGCGCGGAACTTCACGCACAGCAGAGCGTGAATGCAGGCGTAAATGCCGCCGCCAATGAAGGCCGCCAGCATGGCAATATAGATCACTGCCTGAGATCCGTCGCCCATGGTGGGCATCAGAATTACCGCTACCAACGCGCCCACAAAGGCGCCAAAGCCCTGGAAACCCTCCACGGCCAGATTGGTAACGCCGCTCTTTTCCGAGTAAATGGCACCGATGGCCATGACCAGCAGCGGCGCTGCAAAGGAGAGTCCGTCAATAAAGACCTTATCCAACATGGGGCTCGTCCTCCTTTCCGGGACCTGCCTGTGTCTCAGCCAGCTGAGCGGCCTCGTCCGCCATCCGATCCAGACGGCGGCGGGCCAGATATCGGAAGTAGCCGCCGCAGGCTGAGAACAGAAGCAAAATGCCGGTGATCAAAGAGGCAATTTCCTTGGCGACGCCCAGACTGGAGCTCATATAGTTGCTGCCGGTCTGGAAGATACTGATGAGGCCGCCGGCGAAAATGGCGCCGATCGGGCTGGAATTTCCGAGAAGCGCCACAGCGATGGCATCATAACCAAGATCTGGCAGTGTTTTGGGAACAATGGTGTTATAATAACCGCAGTAATAGGTCACACCGGCAAGGCCGGCCAGCATGCCGGAGATCACCATGGAGGCAATGATCCGGTTTCCTACCTTGATGCCAGAATACCGGGCACACTTTGGATTCATGCCCACGGCCCGGAGCTCAAAGCCGAACACCGTTTTATCAAAGATGAATTTGACCACAAAGGCCGCTGCTACTGCCAACACAATTCCCAGTGGAATATCGCACTTCACCCCGGCCAGCTGAACGCTGGTCCAGGTCAGGCGGGCGTTGCTGCCGCAAATCTTCATGGAGCGGGTCAGCATATCTGCGAAATAGGTATTGATGAAAAATCCTGTTAAGTAGTTTATGATGTAGCTGATCATGATGGTGGAAACCACCTCATGGATGTTGAATTTGTACTTGAGAAATCCAACAAACGCGCCAAGGGCGCCACCAGCCAGGATGCCAATTAGAATCACCAGGGGCTTTGCCAGCACCGCATTGAGGTCGCTGTAACCCACGATGGAGGTGGCCAGGAACCCAGCGGCCAGCATCTGCCCAGAGATGCCAATGTTGAAAAGGCCCGCCTTGAAGCCCACGATAAAGCTCAGAGCAGCCAGAATCATGGGCGCCAGAACATTCAAAAAGGAGAACAGATCGGTCAGCATGCCGCTTCCGCCGCCATATTTTTCCTTGGGCCAGAAGCCCGCTCCCTGCAAAAAGCTCTGGAAGGCCGCCAGGGGATTTTTCCCAAGGATGAGCAGAATGATGCTGGCACAGATCAGACTCAGCAGAATACTGAGGAGGGAGACGAAAATAGAGGAATGGCGGTTGCCGTCCAAAATGGACGCCAGCTTGTTCAGCGGTTTCTTCATGCCTCTTTCACCCCCATCATATATTTGCCCACATCGTGAGAGGTCATGGTGGAAGCGTCGGCGATTTTCAGAAGCTGGCCGTTGTAGATGACACCGATCGTATCAGCCAGCTCCATGATTTCATCCAGCTCCAGAGAGATCAGCAGGATGGCGACACCCTTATCCCGCTCCGCGATGATCTGACGATGAATATTTTCAATAGCACCGATGTCCAGACCCCGGGTGGGCTGGACAAAAATAATCAGCTTGGAATGCTCTTCAATCTCCCGGGCGACGATGGCCTTTTGCTGGTTGCCGCCGCTCATGGAGCGCAGGATGGTTTTGCCGCCCTGACCGCTGCGGATGTCATAGGTGCCGATCAAGCTCTCCGCGTAGCGGTCAAACTGACCGAAATCCAGGATGCCCTTTTTGGCAAACGGTTCCCGATAGTATTTACGCAGCGCCAGGTTCTGGGACAGTGTGAAGTCCATAAAGACGCCGACGCCCTGCCGGTCCTCTGGGATGTAAGAGATGCCGGCTTCTGTGCGCTGGCGGATGGTGGCCTCCGTAATGTCGGTTCCACAGAGCTTGATGGAACCGCTGTGGGCCTTCAGCATACCGGCAATGGCGTCGGCCAGCTCGCCCTGCCCATTTCCGGAGACGCCGGCAATGGCAAAAATCTCGCCGCCCCGAATCCGGAAGGAAACGTCTTTTACCACATCGAATTTGTTGGCGTTACGGACAGTCAGATGGTCCACCTCCAAGATGGTGTCCCGATAGTGCGGAGAGGACTTATCAGCAGAAAACTCCACCTGGCGGCCCACCATCATATTGGCCATGGTCTGAGAGGAGGTCGACGCCACATCCAACACATCCACCAGCTTGCCGCGGTGGAGGATGGCGCAGCGGTCGGCAATTTTCTTGATCTCCTCAATTTTGTGGGTGATGAGGATAATGGTTTTTCCATTTTTCCGCAGCTCACCGATGATTTTCAACAAAAACTCAATTTCTTGGGGTGTCAGGACGGCGGTAGGCTCGTCAAAGATCAGGATGTCAGCCTCCCGATAGAGCATCTTCAGGATTTCCACCCGCTGTCGGACGGAAACCGGAAGGTCCTCAATCTTGTCGGTGGGATTCACCTCCAGGCCATACCGCTTAGACAGCTCTGCGATTTGGCGGTTCGCTGTTTTCATATCCACACAGGGGAGCACACCCAGAAATCTTTTCATAGGCTCCATACCCAGGATGATATTTTCCGCAACTGTATAGTTGTCCACCAGCTTGAAGTGCTGATGCACCATGCCGATGTTGTGCGCGCTGGCATCATTGGAGGAGCGGAATGTCACCTTCTCCCCCTGAATATAGATCTCCCCGCTGTCCGGCTCATACATGCCAAAGAGCATACTCATAAGTGTGCTCTTTCCGGCGCCGTTTTCGCCCAGCAGCGCATAGACTTCGCCGCGCTGAATCTGGATGCTGACATCGTCGTTGGCGACAATGCCTGGAAAGCGCTTGGTAATATGGCGCATTTCCACAATGTAGTCTTCCATGGCCCTACCCCCATCGGTTTTTGAAATTAGGATGCGCCGCCCCTTCCGTCACAATTGGCGGGAGGGGCGGCGCAGATCGTGTTTATTCAACGCACCGCCAGGCAGTCTCCAACGCCACTTCCATCATCTCATGGAAGGACTCCTGCCGGTCTTCGGCAGAAAGTGCCTCTCCCGTATAGATATGATCGGAGATGGTCAGGATGCTCAGCGCTTTCTTATGGCAGGCGGCGGCGGTCCAATAGAGGCCGGCGGTCTCCATTTCAACAGCCAGATGCCCAAGTTCCCGGGCCTTGTCATTGACCTCGGTGGTGGGGTAGTAGAAGTGATCGCTGGTGTAGACGGGGCCGACCTTGGCATGCACACCCAGCTGCTGGGCAGACTCTACGGCGTTGGCAAGCATGCCATAGTTCGCAACGGGAGTCAGATGTCCGGGCAGGCCGAACGCATCACCGTAGCTGGAGTTCGAGGACGCGGCCATGGCGATCACCACGTCCCGCATATGCACCTCGTCCACCAGGCCGCCGGCGGAACCAATTCGGATGATGGCGTCCACGTCAAACTGGGTGTACAGCTCGGTGGCATAGAGCCCCATGGAGGGAATGCCCATGCCGCTGCCCATCACGGAGATTTTCTTCCCCTTGTAAGTGCCGGTATAGCCTAGCATATTGCGCACGGTATTAAAGCAGACGGGGTTTTCCAGATAGCGCTCTGCCACGTGCTTGGCCCGCAGGGGGTCGCCGGGCATGAGAACAATTTTGGCAATCTCAGCGTCCTTGACACTGATGCTGGCGGAAACAGAGGTTTTCGTCATGATAGGTCACGTCCTTTCTGAAGCTTACAGGCCGGGGAAATTATCGGGGGTATAGTCGTTCACAGTGGCGTCAGCGGCAGGGACGATGGTGCCGTCCTTTACCAGCTCATAGCACTCAGCCAGCTTTTCCAGAGTTTCCTCGGAGAGCTGCTGGCGGCCATCTTCTGAGACATAGCCAACACCATCGGTGGAGACGCTCAGGAAGGCGTCCTCGCCTACGAAGGTACCGTCATAGATGGCGGTCAGCTGCTTTTGCACGTGGGTGTCCATCTTCTTCAGGGTGGAGGTGAGCATAATATTCTCGCTGCCCTTGGCGCCGTCGTCATACTGGTCGATATCACAGCCGATCAGCCAAACACCGTCAGCCTCCTTCGCGGCGGTAAAGGTGCCGTTGCCAGCGTTGCCCGCAGCCACGAACAGCACATCGCAGCCCTCGGCTACCAGAGCGTCACCCACAACCTTGCCGGTGGCCTCATCCGCGAAGTCGCCGATGTAGTTACCGCCCACGTTGGTGCCAGCCAGGTCCACACCGGCGTAGGAGGGCAGTTCCACACACTGCGCGGTGGTGCCGTAGTGCTTGTTGGCGTAGTTCACGCCGGACATGAAGCCATACTGATAGTTGACATTAGAGGGATAAGCCATGCCGTTAACCACAGCCACCTTACCGGTCTTGGTCTCCATCGCGGCGGCAACGCCGGCGAAGAAGCCGCTCTCCTGCTCGGAGAAGGTCATGGTGTACACATTGTCCAGGCTCATGGGGTTGCCCTCGCTGTCGGTGATGGTGGAGTCCACCACGATGAAATACGTGTCAGGGTTGGCGGCAGCCACGTCGCCCACGTTGGAGAAGTTGAAGCCGGGCAGTACAAAGACGTCATAATCGCCTGCCATCTCCTCCACGGTGGGAACCAGCTTGTTGTAGTCTCCTTCCTTGATGTCGGTCACTGTGCAGTCTGCATGATCTGCCAGGAAGGCCTGGATACCCTCATAGCAGTTCTGGTTGAAGGAACCATCGTCAATGCCGGAGGTGGTGATGATACAGATCTTCAGGCCGGTTTCCGTGGCGGTGGCGTCATCTCCGGTGGTGTCATCCTCTGTGGTGTCTGTACCGCTGCCACAGGCAGCCAGAGACAGAACCATTGCAAGGGACAGGAACAGTGCTGCGAGTTTCTTGCTTACTTTCATCTCATTCATTCCTCCTCATGAATTGGCGGTGTGAAGCCAAATTGCCCGCTGGACAAACAGTTTCACAGATTTTCCGCTGTGTGAACAGGCCAAGCCTGTAGAACACCTCTATCATACTATCTGCGCTGCGTCATTGCAAGACGAAATCTGAACAGAATCCGTCAAAAACCGGCACAAATATCCTCCGTCACTTCTTGAACAGCGCGGCCAGACTCTCCGTATAGGGGGCGCGGCAGATCCCTTTCTCCGTGACAATGCCGGAGATCAGGGTGTGGTCGGTAACATCAAAGGCTGGGTTATAGCACTTGACCTCCGGCAGAGCCATGGGCTCGGCGTACCACTTCTCCCGGATTTCCGCGGGATCCCGCAGTTCAATGGGGATATGGTCTCCGTCAGGGCAGTTCAGGTCAATGGTGGAGGTGGGGCCCAGAACATAGAAGGGAATCCCGTAGTGCTTGGCTAGAATCGCCACGCCGCTGGTACCGATTTTGTTGGCGGCATCACCGTTGGCGGCCACCCGGTCGCAGCCCACGAAGCAGGCCTGCACCCAGCCGTTCTTCATGACAATGGAGGCCATATTGTCGCAGATCAGCGTCACATCAATCCCAGCCTTTTGCAGCTCATAAGAGGTCAGGCGGGCGCCCTGCAGCAGAGGGCGGGTCTCATCAGAGAACACGTGGAAGTTCATGCCCCGCTCTTTGCCCAGGAACAAGGGGCCTAGAGCAGTGCCGTAGCGGGAGGTAGCCAGAGGCCCGGCGTTGCAGTGGGTCAGAACACCGTCGCCCTCCTTGATGAGGCTCAGGCCGTATTCGGAGATAGCCCGGCACATGGCGATGTCCTCTTCATGGATGGCGCGGCACTCCTTGCCGAGCAGATCCAGAATTTCACTCACAGGCTTGCCCGCGTTGGCAGTCACCAGGCCCTCCATCCGGTTCAGCGCCCAACTGAGGTTGACGGCGGTGGGGCGGGAAGAGTTGAGGTACTCCTTTTGCTCGTGGAATTTCTGGGCAAATTCGGTGTAGCTGCCGATCTCCCACTGGCGGGCCAGGGCATAAATGCTGTAGCCTGCACAGATACCAATGGCGGGGGCACCCCGGACCTGTAGAAGCTTGATAGCGTCATACATCTCCTCCGGGGTGCGGAGGGTCAGGTAGACGGTCCGGTTGGGGAGCTGAGTTTGATCGATGATGACCACACTTTTTTCGTCCTCTCCCAGCCGCACGTTGTCGATGTGGGTTACTTGCTTAAGCTCTTCTGACATGGGATTCACTCCTATCTAAAATTTACGTATGTTTGATTATGCGTTGAGGTATCCGCCGTCCGCCACCAGCAGGTGGCCGTTTACAAAGTTTGAGGCGTTGGAGGCCAGAAAGACCACCGGCCCCATCAGATCCTCCGGCTTTCCCCAGCGGCCTAGGGGAATCTGGGCGGTGATGGCGGCCACCGCCTCGCGGTTCTGCCGGAGCTTGGCGGTGTTATCTGTCACCATGTAGCCTGGGGCGATGCCGTTGACCTGGATGTTGTACCGGCCCCACTCGTTGGCCCAGGCCCGGGTCAGGCCGTGAACGGCGTGCTTGCTGGCGACATACGCCGCATCGCCGCTGCCGCCTTTCATGGACTGGACGGAGCAGGTGTTGATGATCTTACCATGCCCCAGAGAAATCATCTGACGGGCAATCTCCCGGGTGAGAAGGAACAGGGAGCGAAGGTTCACCTCCATCACGGCGTCAAAGTCCTCCATCGTGTGGTTCTCTGCCGGGGAGAGCTTGATGATGCCGGCGTTGTTGACCAGAATATCCACCTTGCCGAAGGCGGCGAGAGCCTCCTTTGCAACACGCTCTGCCGCGTTTCGCTGAGAAAGGTCCGCCCGGATTTCATAGGTGCGGCGGCCCTCGGCTTCCACCAAGGCTTGGGTGTCGCCCATACCGCGCAGCCCAACGCCCACAATGTCGGCCCCAGCCCTTGCCAGGGCAATGGCCATGGCCTGTCCAAGCCCCCGGCTTACGCCTGTGACCAGCGCCGTTTTTCCCTCCAGGGAGAAGAGTGAGAGGTCCATGGAAATTCCCCCTTTATTCATAAATCTCATTGTCTAAAGGCTCCAAGGGAAGCAGGCAGTCCTCGCCCTGGAAAGCCGGTGAGACTACGCAGGATACCAAAACGAAGTCCCCGTCCACCACGCGGGTGGTCTGCCAGCAGTTTGCAGGCGTCATCCGCTGGAACTGCTCTCCCGCCTCCAGGCGGGGCCCCAGGGTCAGTGTGCTCTCTGGTACCGGGAGGGTCCCCGTGCCGCCCAGGGTCATCTCCAGGCTACCGCCCTGGTGCCAGGTCCAAACCTCGGTGGCCTTGAGCTGATGCCAGCGGGAGATTTCGCCTCGCTGGAGCAGGTAATAGATGTAGCTGCAGCTCTCCCGATGACCGGGAAAACCCGGCAGAGCAGGCAACACCTGGCCGCTGGATTCCCGGAAAGCGTACCAGCCGCCCTCTGGATGAGGGAGCAGGTGCAAAAGCTCAATGAGCTGTGCAGCGGTATATGACATGGTGCTTAACCTCCTTGCGTCCCGGATTCCAGGACCTGAATCCCTCTCTGACGAAAAAATTCCCACCAGCCGGTATCTGGAAAAGCATCCGCGACAACAGTGTGGATCGCATCAAAATCACAAATTCGGAAAAAGTTGGCTTTATTGAGCTTGGTGTGGTCCAATACCAAAAAACGCTGTTTGGCCCGCTGGAGCATCATGGAGCGGATACGCCCATTGACGGCGCTGCCGTCTGTGATGCCTGCGGCGCGGTCCGCGCCCCGGCAGGAGACGAAGCTCTTGTCCATATAGTACCGGGAGAGGAAATCCTCGGCGCTGCCGCCTACAAAACAGCGGTTTTTCCGATCCAACTCCCCGCCGGAGAGCAGCAGCTTTCCCTGGCCGCTGTCGGAAAAGACTTGGGCGATATCCAGGGAGTTGGTGACCACTGTGATGTCCCTATGCAGCAGATGGCGGGCTACGGCGAGGCAGGTAGTGCTTTCATCCAGAAAGACGGTGTCCCCCTCCTCCACTAAAGAGGCGCAGCGCTGCCCGATGGCGTCTTTGATCTCTGGCAGCAGCATTTTCCGGATGCTGACATCGATCTCGTTTTTCACGCCGTCCTGGATATAGGCCCCACCATAGGTTTTGATCAGATGCCCCTCCTGCTCCAAAAGAGTCAGGTCCTTGCGGATCGTCTCACTTGTGACGCCGAACTGAACACATAAATCCTTGACCAGCACGCTCTTGTCATGGCGCACTAGCTCCAAAATTTTGGCGCGCCGCTCGGGGGCAAGGAGACTCTGGGGACTCGGCGGCATCCTCATGCGTCCCGTTTTCCGGCCAGCTTTTGATAGAAACCGGTCATGGAGCGTAGCGTGTCTGCCTGTTCCTGCGTGATTTCCACGCCGCCGCCGATCCGGTCCACATAGTAAAAGACCTTGGCAGTTTGCTCCACCACCTCAAGCCGGTCAAAAGCGGACCAGAGAGAGGGACCCCAGGCCAGCGCGCCGTGGTTCGCCAGCAGCACGGCGCTGTGGTCCTGCACAAAAGGACGGACACTGTCAGGGACCTCATCGGTGGAGAGCATGGCGAACTCCGTGACGGGGATTTCTCCCAGGCCCACAATCATCTCAGCGAGATACCGCTCCTTTAAAGGGCGGCGGCAGATGGAAAAGGCTGTGGAGAGAGGGGGGTGGGCGTGGACTACACTCATCACGTCGCTCCGCTCCCGATAGATCATCAAGTGCATCTTACTCTCGGAAGAGGGGTAGCGGGTTCCTGCTAAAACGTTGCCCTGCAGATCGCAGAGCACCAGCATGTCCGGTGTCATCCTGCCCTTGCCAACCCCGGACGGCGTGATCAGAACCTTGTCTGGCTCCACGCGGACGGATACATTTCCGTCGTTGCTGACGACATACCCCCGCTCATACAGAAGATGGCACACCTCGCAGATTTCATTTCGGATGCTCTCATAGAGCTCCATACACATCAATCCTTCCCAGAGTTGATTCCAACTACTTCGACAAGGAAAACCAATTAAAACAAAATGCGTTCTGTTGGTTTCTCCTTTTGTTAATTTGATATATAGCACAACCAAATGAAAGATGCAAGAGTATTTTTATATGTTTTCATAAAATGTCGAAATAAAAGAGGTGCCACCCTTGTAAAATGCCTCTGAAAAAGTAAAGAACAAAAAAGATGGCCGCCGGTGGAGGGGGAGGCGCATAGAACGGGGGTTATGTATACGCTCCCATCCATTTGGCGGCAGCGTTGAAAAGAAGAAGTACCATAGCTGTGTCCCAGAGGTCAAAGGAATTCAGCAATCTGGCCTAGAGTGAGTGCAGCAGGGTACCCGGCAAAAAATACATACAACCATGTTAAGGGTGCCTCACAACGGTCAGGAGGACTAATTTCGTATGATGCAGAACCCTCGTGGAGAAGGTGCCAAAAGAAAAGAGGAGCTGCCAATAGGTAGCTCCTCCCTCTGCGTTCGGTCGTCATTCTTCACAGTGGTGCTCTCCGCAGTGATGTTCTCCACAGCTGCCTTCGTGGTGTCCCTCACCGTGGTGATTGCACACGACATTGGGATCATAATCCAGCTTTCCGTCTAACAGCGCCGCTACGGCCTGGTCTGCGTCCCCGGAAACTCCGCCGTACAGCTGGATACCTGCGGCATCGAGAGCTGCGCGGGCACCGCCGCCGATTCCGCCGCAGATCAGCGTGTCCACCTGAGCAGCGTTCAGGACGTCCGCCAGAGCGCCGTGGCCGCTTCCATTGGTGCTCATTACCTGCGCAGAGGTGATCTGGCCGTCGGCCACATCATAGATCTTAAATTGTTCCGTATGGCCAAAATGCTGAAAAATCTGTCCATCTTCATAAGTGACTGCAATTCTCATGACATGCTCTCCTTTGGATTTACTAAATTGTTGATGGAATCCGTGCTTGATACAGTTGCCGCAGCCGTGGGTGAATCCCGTCCCATCACAGAGCCGGTAGTCGCCGCCCTCAATACGCAGAGGCAGTCCCTCCACCAGCATATCCGCCAGCTTTTTCCGGGCTCCAGCATAGATTTGCTGCACGGTGGCCCTGGCAATTTCCATGCGCTGGCCACACTCCTCTTGGGAGAGTCCCTCGCGATCAATGAGACGGATGCTCTCATATTCGTCAACAGTCAACGTAATGCCTTGAAGCGGTGTATCCATTTCCACAGGTATAAAGCCCGATGCGTGTGGCACTTGACACACACGACTGCATTTTCTGGGTCTTGCGATAGAAAGCACCTCCTGATCAGTTCCGATGAAAGAAAT
>ENA-UOJP01000732-UOJP01000732.1-human-gut-metagenome-genome-assembly--contig:-C102-NODE-732-length-53907-cov-8.890106_pt1 | contig 53907 bp, 48 predicted proteins | sample MGYA00242353_ERZ723900 | MGnify/ENA metagenome assembly ERZ723900 | reverse complement strand
TTGAAGATAATATTATTGCTGCGTTTACAGAAAAGTATCCGGAAATCAAAATTACACCTACCTATTATTCAACAGATGACATTAAAGCGAACTTAAAGGTAGCGGCATCTTCCGGCACATTGCCGGACATGTGGTATAACTGGGGCGGAAGTTTGGCCAGCTATTATCCGGCTAACGGACTTACATATGATTTTACGGAATATGCAAAGCAACATAACTGGGAAGAGAAATATCTGGCCTCTTCGCTGGAGCTGTGTACCCTGGAAGGCCAGCTGAGCGGCATTCCTCAGAGCGTTGCCATGATGAATCTCTGGTATCGGCAGGATATTTTCAAACAGTACAATCTGGAGGTGCCCAAAACCTTTGATGAGTTGGAAACAGTATGTGAGACGCTGAAGGCCAATGGCATCGTTCCGTTTGCCACAGGCGGACAGTACGGATGGCATGTGATGAGATACATTCAGGACCTCCTGGAATACTATGGCGGAATAGAGGAGCATGACGGAATCAACAACATGACCACCGACTGGGGAAGCTCCGAGGCTGTGACCAAAGCATTTGCCAAGTTTAAGGAATGGTCGGACAAGGGCTATTTTAACGAAGGCTTCCTGACAGAGGATCCCAACGACTGCAGGATGTATCTGTACAACGGCACCTGCGCAATGATCATCGACAGTCCGACTATGGCCTCACAGATTATGATTGCAGAGCAGGATCCCAGCCTGTATAGCTTTTTCGCATTCCCCACAGAGTCCAATGGAGATGGAACCGGGCGTATGGCGGCTTATGTAAAGATGACTCAGGTCAACAAAAATGTAAGCGACGCGCAGTTGGATGCGATTGTAAAATTCTGGGATTTCTACTACAGTGCGGAGGAAAATCCGGAATTCGCCAAGATTGAACAGCCCATTGCAATTAAGGGCGCAGAACTTCCCGAATCGTTTGCCATTGCGGACGGCGTTATGGAGCTGATGGATGCCTGCGGTATTTACACGCAGATGGACCAGGCGCTTCCGGCACAGGTTGCAGATCAGATGTTTGCGGCGCAGGATAATGTGGTGATTGGAAATATGAAACCGGAGGAAGTGGGAGAAAGCGTGCAGACTGCGATTCGGTCCTATCTTGCAGAAAATCAGTAGGATAAACAAAGGGGGAGCTGTGTTTCATAATATATCGTGGAACACAGCTCCACATTCCAGGAGGAGGTATTCCTTGAAACAGAAAAAAATCGATCTAAAGGCTTACTTGTTTTTGCTCCCGGCGTTTGTCATCTTCAGTTCTGTGGTGATCATCCCCACACTGTATTCATTTTATCTGAGCTTTTTTTCCTGGAATGGAATAGGCGAAAAGAAGTTTGTGGCCTTAAAAAATTATATCAATCTATTTACGGTAGACCCGGTTTTTATTACAGCCCTTAAGAATAATTTTATATGGATTCTATTAACTGTGCTTTTCACTGTCACGATGTCCCTGCTTTTGGCGGTGGTGCTAAACCGGTCATTTAAGGGAAGAGTGGTATACAGAGCGATCTTTTATGTGCCATATATGCTTTCATGGGTGGTGGTCGGTGTCATCTGGAAGTGGATGTACAATCCAAACATGGGGTTTATTAATGAATTTTTAAAACTTCTTGGTTTGGAAAGCTTTAAGGTGGCGTGGTTGTCAGAGCCTAAGATTGCACTGTACTGTGTGTATTTTGCAGCGCTGTGGCAGGGGATTGGACAGCCCATGATTCTGTTCCTGTCCGGGCTTCAGACTGTTCCGGGAGATGTGCTGGAAGCAGCCACCATCGATGGGGCCGGTAAGATCAAAGGATTTTTTTACATCACGGTTCCCATGCTGAAGGAGACGTTTGTCGTAGTGTTGGCAACGCTGATCATAGCGGCCATGAAGGTATACGACATTATAAAGGTGATGACCGGCGGTGGTCCCGGGAATGCCACTGAGACCCTGGCGACCTACATGTATTCCCAGACGTTTATGTACAACAACTTTGGAAAGGGCAGCGCCATCGCCAGCGCTATGTTCCTGATGATGATCTTTATCATTGTGCCATATGTCATATATACAGCCAAAGAGGATTAAGGGGGACAGAAATGAGAAAGAAAAGAAATAAGATTATTTTTTATATTCTGCTCACCCTGTTGGCTCTGATTTGGATGGCGCCGGTGGTTACGGTCTTTATTACGGCGCTTAAATCACAGGGAGATTTTTATTCCGGCAACAGCCTGTTTTCCCTTCCGGATCAGTTGAAATGGTCAAATTTTGCAGATGCGTGGACCAAGGGCAGACTGGGCACCTATATGAGAAATGGCCTGGTCATTTGCCTGATGAAGGTACCGCTGGGAATTCTGGTGGAATCATTGGCGGCATTTGCCATCACACGCCTGGATATCAAACATAAGACAGGCATCTTTGTATTCTTCCTTTTGGGTATGATGCTGCCCCATCAGATGGCGCTGATTCCCCTGAACCGTGCATTTTCCAGATACAATCTGATTAATAATTATTTGGGTTTGTTTGTAGTTTATACAGGCTTTGGTATTGGATACGGCATTTTGGTGCTGAGGGGATTTATGCGGTCCATACCAAAGGATTTGGATGAGGCGGCGTATATAGACGGCTGTGGTAAGCTCCGGCTGTATTTTAATATTATACTGCCCATCACAAAACCTGCCATCGCCACCGTGTTTATTGTGGATTTCCTGAATACGTGGAATGAATTCCTGTTGCAGAGTATTTTAATCACAAGCGATTCGCTCAGGACCGTGCCAAATGGCCTGATGAGTTTTATCGGGGAGTACGGTACGGATTACGGCCTGTTAAATGCAGGCGTATTGATTTCCATAGTGCCTGTATTGGTGGTATATCTGACGTTCCAGAGGTATTTTGTGGAAGGAATGTCCGGAGCGGTAAAACAATAGAACCCCCTGCGCTCCGGCAATTAAAAGTCCGGACAGGGCGGAGAACATGAAAAGGAGAAAGCTATGATTTACGACAAGTATCAGTTCAGCATACCCGAGGGTAAAATGGTGAGGATGATTGTGAATACGGACGCCAAGAATGAAGCAGACGACCAGTATGCCATTGTGCATGCTCTGCTCAGCCCCAGGTTTGATAACCGCGGCATTATTGCGGCGCATTTTGGGGATGAGAAAAGTCCGCACAGTATGGAGGACAGCTACGATGAGGTCCTCAAGGTACTGGATCTGATGGATTTCCCCAAAGAGCTGGCATACAGAGGCGCGGCTCATCCGCTGCCGGATGAAAAGACGCCGGTGGAATCCGACGGCGCCAGATTGATTATCGAGGAAGCCATGAAGGAGTCGGACATGCCCTTGTATGTGATCTTTTTGGGACCGTTGACCGACATGGCCGCCGCTTATCTGATGGAGCCCAGGATCGCAGGCCGCCTGACCTGTATCTGGATCGGCGGAGCAAAATATCCGGAGGGCGGTTATGAATATAATTTAAACAACGATATCAAGGCCGCGCGGGTGGTCATGAATTCCGAGATACCGGTATGGCAGATTCCGCGAAATGTGTACAGCCAGGTAATCGTATCGCTGGCGGAGCTGGAGTACAAGGTGCGTCCCTGCGGCGAATTGGGCAGGTATCTGTTTGACCAGCTGGCGGAGAACGGACACACGACGTTTGCCCGGGCGACGACCAGAACCGGAGAATACTGGTGTTTGGGCGACTCGCCGGCAGTGGGAGTGCTCTTGTTTGCCCATATGTATGATTACGAATGGTTACAGGCGCCTCTCATTACGGATAACATGACCTATGTAAAAAACAGCCAGAACCGTCCCATCCGCGTGTATAACCGTGTGGACAACCGGTTTATTCTGGAAGATTTTTATGCAAAGCTGGCGTTGTTTACGAGTAAATAATTCAGGATAGTGGGGTGATATGGCATGAGCGGTATAAAAATCGGATTCGCGCCTACCAGAAGGAGCATTTTCAGCGCTCCGGACGCGATAAAATATGGTGGGCTTACCAGAAAACGTCTGGAAGAGCTGGGCGTGGAATTTGTGGATATAACGGATATCAATGAAGAGGGCCTGCTCTATGATGATGGGGACCGGCTGAAAATCGAGGAAAAGTTCCGCCGGGAAGGAATCGACGGGCTGTTTTTTCCGCATTGTAATTTTGGTACAGAATATGTGGTGGCAAGAATGGCGCGCAATCTGAATGTCCCGGTGCTTCTCTGGGGACCAAGGGATGAGCGGCCGGATGAGAACGGAATCCGGCTGAGGGACAGTCAGTGCGGTTTGTTCGCTACCGGGAAGGTACTGCGCAGGTTCCGCGTACCATTTACCTATATGACCAACTGCCGTCTGGAAGACGAGGCGTTTGAGCGGGGGATAAAGGACTTCCTTGCCGTCTGCAATGTCGTGAAGGTGTTCAGGCGTACCAGAATCCTTCAGATTGCCCCACGGCCCTTTGATTTTTGGTCTACCATGTGCAACGAAGGGGAGCTTCTGGAAAAGTTTAATATCCAGTTGGCGCCCATTCCCTTGCCCGAATTGACGTCTGAGGTAAAAAAAGCCAGGGCGGACGGTGATGAAGTCAGGTCCGTCAGGGATTATATGCGCCGGACCATGACGGTGACGGTTAAGGATCATGAGCTTGAAAATATAGCGGCCATGAAGGTGGCGATGAAACGCCTTGCGGAAAAATATGGATGCAATGCCGTTGCAATTCAGTGCTGGAATGCCCTTCAGGACGAACTGGGGATCATGCCATGCGCGGCCAACTCTCTGTTAAATGAAGAGGGGCTGCCTGTGGTTTGCGAGACGGACATACACGGAGCGATCACGGCGGTAATGGTTGAGGCGGCGGCTATGGATGGGACCAGAGGATTTTTCGCAGACTGGACGGTGCGCCATCCGGACAATGAAAATGGGGAGCTTCTCCAGCACTGTGGACCCTGGCCCATTTCTGTGGCGCAGGAAAAGCCGGTGATTGGATATCCTTTGGCATTTGACCATCCGGGAGCAGTGGAGGCGCTGGCCAAATACGGAGATATTACCCTTGCAAGGTTTGACGGGGACAATGGGGATTATTCCATGCTGATGGGAAATGCAAAGGGCATAGAAGGGCCATATACAAAGGGGACCTATCTGTGGGTGGAAGTTGAGAACTTAAAGCGTCTGGAGGACAAACTGGTGTGCGGTCCTTATATTCACCATTGTGTGGGAATCCACAAAAAGGTGGTGCCGGTTCTTTACGAGGCATGTAAGTACATTGGCGTAAAGCCGGATTTATACGATCCGATTGAAGAAGAAGTGAAGGCGTATATCCGTGGAGAATGAAGTGCGCTGCGCGTAAGAGATGAGAGACAGTTTTCAGATGCCCGCAGTGAGGAGGTAAGTGATATGGATGTTTTATCGGTAATGGCTTATGAGATGCGAAAAGACGTGCTGGATATGATTTACCATGCCGGAACCGGTCATATCGGCGGTGATTTCAGTGTGATGGAAATTCTTACGGACCTGTATTTCAGACAGATGAATATCTCGCCTGAGAATATGGACGATCCGGACAGAGATCGTTTTGTCCTGAGCAAAGGGCACTCCGTGGAAAGCTATTATGCGGTTCTGGCCAGAAAGGGATTTCTTGAGATAGAAGATGTAAAAGCCAGGTTTTCTGCTTTTGATTCCCCGTACATAGGCCACCCGAATAACAAGCTGCCGGGCATCGAAATGAATTCAGGGTCATTGGGACATGGGCTTCCCGTATGTGTGGGTATGGCTTTGGCGGGCAAGATGGATCAGAAGGATTACCGCGTCTACACGGTGATGGGAGACGGGGAACTGGCGGAAGGTTCTGTTTGGGAGGGGGTTATGTCTGCCTCCCATTATAAGCTGGACAACCTGTGCGCGGTGGTGGACCGAAACCGGCTTCAGATATCCGGCTCCACGGAGGACATCATGCATCATGACGACCTGGAGCAGCGTTTTTCCAGCTTTGGGTGGCATGTGGTGATGGCGGATGGTAATGATATTCCGTCTCTGGATGGGGCGTTTGAGGAAGCCAGGAGTCAGAAAGGACGGCCTACGGTGGTGATTGCCAATACTACAAAAGGTTGCGGCGTGTCATTCATGGAGAATCAGGCGGGCTGGCATCACAGGGTACCTACGGCTGAAGAGTATCGGGCGGCAGTCAGAGAACTTGAGGAGCGCGCAAAACATGCACAGGGGAGCGAGGAGGTGGAACCCGCATATGAATAAAGTGGCAAACCGGCAGGTGATTTGTGAGGTTCTTTGTGAGAAGGCCCAAATGGATCAGGATATTGTGGTGCTCTGCAGCGATTCAAGAGGCTCGGCCTCCCTGGCTCCCTTTGCCAAGGCGTTTCCCGGCCAGTTTGTGGAGGCCGGCATAGCGGAACAGGATCTGGTGGGAATTGCCGCAGGGCTTGCAAGGAGCGGAAAAAAGGCGTTTGCAGCTTCCCCGGCCTGCTTTTTGTCCACGAGAAGCCTGGAACAGGCGAAGGTGGACGTGGCCTACTCGAATACCAATGTAAAATTAATCGGAATCAGCGGAGGGGTCAGTTACGGAGCCCTGGGTATGAGTCATCATTCTGCACAGGATATAGCAGGCATGGCTTCCATTCCCAATATGCGTGTATATCTGCCCAGTGACCGGCATCAGACGGCATTACTCATGGAGGCCTTGCTGAAGGACGAAAAGCCTGCCTATATCCGGGTGGGCAGAAATGCCGTTGAAGATGTATATGAGGAGGGAAATGTCCCCTTTGTTATGGATAAGGCTAATGTTCTGGCACGCCCGGAGGGCAAAATTGATGTACTCATTGTTGCATGCGGCGAAATGGTCCGTCCCTCCCTGGAGGCAGCGCACATCCTCGAAAAAGAGGAAATCCAGGCAGAGGTCATTGACATGTACTGCGTAAAACCTCTGGACCTAAGAACATTGCTGGGGGAGGCTGAATCGGCAGGGCTTGTGCTGACTGTGGAGGAACACTCGCCCTTTGGCGGGCTGGGGTCTATGGTGAGCCAGGCGGTGGCGGAAAATTGTCCAAAGCTGGTAATAAACCTGTCGCTCCCGGATACGCCGGTAGTGTCGGGGACATCCGGGGAAGTGTTTGCGTATTACGGATTGGATGCTGCGGGAATTGCAGCTGCCGCAAGAAACGCGTTTAAGAGGTAAGGGGATGGGATATATCAAAATGTATATGCTTTCCGTGGACCAGAGCACCCAGGGAACCAAGGCTTTAATTTTTGACCGGTCGGGAAGAATGGTGGTGCGGCACGATATGCCGCACCGTCAGATCATAGACGAGAATGGATGGGTGGAGCATGATCTGGAGGAGATTTGGGAAAATACAAAGGAAGCTGTCCGGTCCGCACTGAAGAAGGCGGGGATCACGCCGGAACAGATTGCCGGTATGGGGATCAGCAACCAGAGGGAGACTGTGGCTGCCTGGAACCGGAAAACCGGAAAACCTATATATCACGGAATTGTGTGGCAATGCCCCCGGGGAGAGGTAATATGCGGCGGGATTAAAGCGCAGGGATACTCCCGTATGATAAAAGAACGGACGGGATTGGAACTGTCACCATACTTTTCAGCCAGTAAGCTTGCCTGGCTGCTGCAGAATGTACCGGAAGCGGTTTTGCTGGCGGAGACAGGGAATCTCTGCTGTGGTACCATAGATTCCTGGCTCGTTTTTCAGCTTACGGAAGGAACGGCATTTAAGACGGATTATTCAAATGCATCCAGAACGCAGCTTTTAAATATCCATTCATTGGAATGGGATGAGGAGATTTGCGGTATATTCGGCATTCCCACGGCCAGCCTGCCAGAGATATGTGATTCTGATTCCATATTTGGAATGACCTTTATGGACGGTCTGTTCGAAAAGCCAATCCCAATCAGCTGCGTGATGGGCGATTCGAACGGGGCCTTATTCGGACAGGGGTGTCATGAGCTGGGAATGGCTAAGGCCACTTATGGTACAGGTTCATCGGTAATGATGAATGTGGGACGGTCGCCGGTCGTCAGCGAGGAAGGGCTCGCCACGTCGTTGGCCTGGTCAAGAGGTGGAGAGGTCCACTACGTGCTGGAAGGGAATATCAATTATACAGGTGCGGTCATCACATGGCTGCAGAAGCAGCTGAGGCTGATTGATAACGCCGCTGAGACCGAAAGCCTGGCGATGGAAGCAAATCCCAGAGACAAGACGTACATTGTTCCTGCGTTTACTGGATTGGGGGCGCCTTATTGGAATAGTGAGGCAACAGCCCTCGTTACGGGCGTAACCCGTATGACCGGAAAGCCTGAGTTCGTAAAGGCCGGCCTTGAATGTATTGCGTATCAGATTCGGGATGTTCTGGAGCGGATGGACAGAGGAGCGCGGGATTTAAACCGGCCTGGACTTACTGCCCTCAGGGTGGATGGGGGACCGACGAAAAACCGGTATCTGATGCAGTTTCAGGCGGACATTCTTGGAATTTTGGTGGAAGTCCCTGAGGACGAGGAGCTTTCTGGAATTGGCGTTGCCTATATGGCAGGTATCAGTCTGGGATTTTTTGACAGCGCAAAGCTGTTTGACGGCAAAAAACGGAAAACATACGCCCCTCAGATGGGCGTGGATGTAAGACGTGAAAAGATTTGGGGATGGAAAAAGGCGATAGAGAGGACAATGCTGTAGGCAAAATAAAGGCAGATGCAGGGAAAGAGATTCTTTCAGTGCATCTGCTTATTTTATCGGGCAATCCGGTCAAACTCCGGCTTATCATAAGCTGCGGTACAGACCCCTCCCTCCACCACCATCAGCCGGTCCGATATCTCCAGGGTGTCGGACACGTTGGTGGTGGTGATCAGCACCGCGGTGCCCTGACGCAGGCTTTCCCGGATCAGGCTGAGAATCTTCCGGCGGCAGAGCATGTCGCCTCGGGCCAGGGGTTGGATGCAGATCAGCACGCGGGGGTGCAGAAGCTGTACCCGGTAGTAGATCAGGGACATCTGTTCCTCCAGGGAGAGATTCAGGATGTTGGTCTCGTCGATGGCAGCCCCGGCCAGGGGGGCGTACTCGTCCCGGATGCTCCGGTAGATGCGGCCCGGAATCAGGCTCCGGCCCAGCTTCCGGTCCAGCAGGAAGGTCAGGTTCTCCATGTAAGTGCGGTGGGGGAAGAGCAGGTGTTCCACCGGGTCCTTGGGGATCACCGCCACGCCCTCGTCCAGATAGCGGGCGGCCCGCTTGGGCGTGTAGAGCTCGTGCTCCAGGGTGATCCTGCCCCGGGCGCAGGCGGAGCCGCCGGTCAAAAGCCCCAGAATATCGTCCGCGATCCGGTTGTCCATGTCCAGCAGCGTCAGGCATTCGCCCTTGTGGAGCACGAACTGCAGCCCGTTAAGGCTGCCGCTGTGGACGTGATGGAAGTGGAGCACGCCGTCCTCAAAATCCAGGTCCGGGAGCTGGTTCTGGTCCTGCCATTCCATGATGTAGGGCGCGATGGCGCGGTCCGTCATCTCGTCCCGCTCAAACACCTTGCGGATCTGGCCGTCGTAGAACAGGGAGGTGCGGTCCGCGATCCTGAACACCTCCTGGTGGTGGTTTCCGATGTAGAGCACGGCCACCCCGTCGTCCCGGACCTTGCGCAGCATCCGCTGAAATTCCGGCAGCTCATGCTGGCTTAAGAAGTTTCCGGGGTTGTCCACAATGATCAGGCGGCAGCCCAAAAGCAGCGCTTTTCCCAGCTCCACCAGGCAGCGCTCCAGGGAATCCAGGGCGTTGACCCGCTTGGAGATATCCACGTGGATTCCATTTTCCTGGAAAAAACGCTCCGTCTGTTCCAGCAGCACCTGCTCATTGATAAAATATTTCCGGAACCCGCTTCGCAGCACGAAGATGTTGTCCACCACGCTCAAGCCCTCCACCAGATGGCTTTTCTGCTCAATGACATACACCCGGTTGGCGCTGCCGTCGCTGTAGGAATAGCTGTTCACGATTTTGCCGTCGTACCACACGGTTCCGGATGTGATGGGGCGGTTGTAGCCGATCAGGCCGATGAGCTGGTCGTGCCCCTTGAAACTGCGGGACACCAGCCCCATGATCTCCCCGGCGAAGATCTGGAAGTTTAAATTGTCCAGCAGCCGTTCCCCGCCTGCCTCCAGATTCACATGATCCATGCGCAGCAATTCCCGTTTCATGTTTGTTTCCTCACTCCTGCACCAAAGGCAGGTTAATCAGCACGTCGGTGCCGGCGCCTTCGTGGCTGTACACGCAGATGCCGTATTCCTCCCCGAACAGCAGCTTGATCCGGTTGTTGACGTTGACCATGGCGATTCCGCCCTGACGGCTGGATTCGCCCTCCACAGCATCCAAAAAAAGGGATTTCAGCTTTTCATTCAGCTGGTGCAGCTTGTCCTCCGCCATACCCAATCCGTCGTCGGAAACGCGAATCCGCAGCCTGCTGTCGCTTGCGCCGATGCGGATGGTCAGATGGCCCTTGCCGATCTTGCGCTCGATGCCGTGGTAAATGGAGTTCTCCACAATGGGCTGCAGAGTCAGCTTGGGCAGACGGTACTGCAGGATGTCCAGCTCGCTTAGGTCCTCGTCGCAGTCGTACTCGATGCTTAGGGCCAGCTTGTCGCCAAAGCGGAACTGCTGGATGTAGTAATAGTTTTCAATATTTGCCAGCTCGTCCTCCAGGGGCACCAGATTCTCCACCTGGGAAATGGTGTAGCGGAAGAACGTGGCAAGGGCCTCGGTCATTTCCGCCACGCTGTCCAGACCCGCAATCAGCGCCTCGCTGCGGATGCCCTCCAGCGTGTTGTAGAGAAAATGCGGGTTGATCTGGTTCTGGAGCGCCAGGTATTCGGCCTGCTTTTTGGACACGTTGACCAGGTTGCTGCGGTCGATCATCTCGTTGAATTTGCGGATGGCCTGCTCGTTTTCGGGCGTATAGGGGTAACGCACGTCGAAGAGGTCGTTTAACACATGCCCCATGGCAAACTGTTCATAGATGGTTTTCGTCTCCCGGTAGGGCCGCACCACCAGCCGGAAGGCCAGGAGATTGACGAGAACGACCGCCAGTGTGAAAAATGCCGCCAGTATCAGTCCCGCCGAGCGCTCCAGGCTCGCCAGCCAGATGTACCCGGCCATGAGAATCAGCAGCAGCTCGACAGCCACGGCGCAGATCAGCAGGCGTTTTGAGATGTATTTCAGTTTCACGCTCATGAGTACAGCTTTCTATACTCGTTGGGCTTGAGCCCCGAGTATTTGGTAAAGGTTTTGGTGAAATAGCGCACGTCGCTGTAGCCCACCTTTTCGCAGATGTCCGCCACCGTGCAGGAGGTTTCCTTGAGCAGCTGTTTGGCCATGTCCATCCGTACCTTGGAGACGTATTCCAGGAAGGTCATGCCGGTGTCCTTCTTGAACACCGTGGCCAGGTAGGCAGGGGAAAGCCCCGCTACCGCGCTGACCTCCTCCAGGGTGAGGGCGGTTGCGTAGTGTTCGCTGATGTACTGCTTCGCCACGCGGACCGGACGGTTCTCGTCCTGGCGTTTCAGGCGGGCGGCCATGTCGTAGGAGGCGGCGATTTTGCGGATCAGGTAATCGAAGAGCTCCTGGGCGGAAGCGCAGTTGTCCGCCCCCAGGTTGTAATTTTCCAGAAAATCGTCCTCGATGCGGATGCGGTAATTCTTCATAAAGAAGAGATAGAGGTTGCAGACCTCCTTGGTCATCTGCAGCAGCTCGTGGCCGGTGATGCCGGGGGAGGCCAGCATCTGGCTTTTGAGTTGTTGCAGGGCCTCCCGAACGGAGAGCACGTCCAGGCTTTCCAGGGCCTGGGACATGCGGCTGTTGAACTCCGCGAACAGGGCGCTGTCCGCGAAGGAGCCCTTCTGGGGCAGTTCCCCCTCCAAAAGTTTTCCGGTTCCGGCCACCAGCCGCTCCTCGATCAGCAGGCGGGCGTTCTTTAAGGAGGAATCCAGGCCGTCCAATCCGCCGCACACGGTCCCGAGAGACAGCGTGGCGGCAAAATCCTTCAGAATTCCGCCCTGAATCCGAACCTCGTCGAACAGGGCCTTCATCTGGCGGCGGACCTGGCTCCGCATGGACTCCTCAAAATTCAGCAGGAAATAGAAAAAACTTCCCGCCACCAGGAGCTCGTAGTCGAAGGTGCACTCCGGCAGCAGCCGGTCCATGACGCCGCGGACCTTGTCCGCCATGAAACGCAGGTTTTCCATGTCGTCAAACACATGGCCGTCCAGTTTGAGAATCCCGAAGCAGAAATTCCCAGGCCGCAGTCCGTAGTGGAAATCCTCATTGATGCGGTCCAGGGACGCTGTTTTCAGGGTTTTATCCCTGCGGTAGACCAGGTCTGACAGAAAGGTCTGGCGCAGCGTTTCCTCGTCGCTTTTGAGCGTGCGCAGCACCTTCTCCTCATAGCTGAGCTGCCGGGTCCGTTCCCGAAGCTTTTCCCCCAGCCGGGTCAGGGTGTCGGTCAGCTCGTCCTTTTTGATGGGCTTTAACAGGTAGGAGTTGACCCCGTAGCGGATGGCCGACTGGGCGTACTCGAAATGGCGGTAGCCGCTGATAATGATAAACTCTGTTCTGGGGTTGGTTTCCTTGGCAAGGCGCACCAGCTCCAGCCCGTCGTAACCGGGCATCCGGATGTCGGTGATGGCGATATCCGGGGTCAGCTCCCGGATTTTTTCCAGGGCTTCGATTCCATTTTCCGCGGTGGCGATCACCCGCATGTCAAGAGCCTCCCAGTCCACCAGGGACTTGATCAGCTGGCAAACCTTGTTCTCGTCGTCCGCAATCAGTATATTCAACATGAGATTATCTCCTCAGGCGCGTTTGCGGAGAGGAAATTGCGCGGTGAATCCGGCGCGTTCCCCTCCTGTTTCAAAAAAATCCTTATGACACATTCTACCGCAAATCGGAGCTGATGAAAACCGGGAATTTCAACTTTTGTGGGTCAGACCGGCAGCCCTGCCCGGAAACGCCCCAGGCGTCCCGTCAATCATCTAAATCCTCCATCAGTTCCCGCCAATCCTGCAAATAGTACAGCGGACTTTGGTACGTGCCCCGCTCACGGGAACTGAGAAAGGCTTCCTTGTCCATCCCGGCGTCAAACTCAGCCAGCGGATTATTTTCCGCCCCGTACCTTACCAGCCCCCGCAGCGCCGGGTCCGCCTGCATCCGGGCGGTCATCTGCTCCCGGGCGAACACCGAGCCCTCCCACAGGGCTGTCTCAAAGGAATCCGGACCCTGGTAGCGCGCGGCCGTGTACGAGTAGACGGAGAGGATGGCCTCCCGGTTCAGCCGGGTGTAATGCTCCTTTCCGTATTTCTTGCGGTTTTCCAGCACATGCAGGTCGATCTGATCCAGATAGAGGGAAACATAGCCGGGGAAACAGTCGGACACCGCTGTTCGGACCGTCTCATCGCCCCCGGAAAGGGCCAGTTCAGCGTCCAGCCTGGCGTAGGACACAGCCAGGGACAGCCCGATGCTCTCCTCCGGGTCGTCCCGGTACTCGTAAGGGTTCAGCCCTGAGTCGTGGATAAAATTTACCAGAATCAGCAGCTCATCCAGGGAATATAAGCCCGGAGCGGAAGCGGCGTCGGGACAAACCTGCTCCAGGAAACCGGCGTAGGCGGATTGGTACACGGCTTCCCGCTGGCCCTCCAGCCCGCATTCCTCAAAAAATATCCCCACGATCCCGGAAAATGTTCCGCCCAGGGAGTCCGCGGCCGCAATGGCGGAGGCGCGGTAGCGGTTTTGGTAAGTCTCATCGTGTTTCCCGCCCCTCTGTGCTTCAACCATCCCGCCTACCCGCTGGAAATGTTCCACATCCTCCTCCAGCCGGGTATCCAGGTTGTCGATGGTGTAGTTGTAAAGATTGGAAAATTCCATACCCTGGTACGCAGCCAGCGGCCTTTCCAGATCGGCCCAGGTCTGCTCCTCCCAGAGCAGCTCGTGGGTGTCCAGGTAATGGTTCATGAAGAAATGGGCGGAGTAGTACAGGGAGATAATGGTCACGGCCAGCATGAGCACCTGCCCGGCATAGTAGAAAAAACCGGAGAACGTGTCGCCGAAGGCGAATTCACCGGGATTGTCCTCATTATAGATCAGGGGGTATTGCTCGCCCGGCTCATAATATCCCAGCTCCCGCTTCCTGCGGGGATATTCCTGGCGGAAGGAGCGGGAACCAGCCTTGTAGGCGATCACCGGATACTCGTACCACCGCTTGACAAAAAGCCCGCGGTAGCGGTAATTCTTGCGGATTTCCACCACGGTTCCCGTGGCGGCTCCCCGCCATTTACGGGCCCGTTTCCATAGCAGGAATTCCTGAATCAGGGCGTAGAGACCGGTAAGAAAGAGTATGAGCAAAAGCACTGCGTAAAATAGCGTGAGGGGGGCGGATTGGGCGGTCAAATGTGAGACACCTTCTTTCTGGAATCATCGGGAATCTTTCCCTGATTATACCATTTCAGAAAACGTCTGTCACCCGCTTCCTTGGGTTTTCCAGTGTGATCGCACGAGCACTACGACGGCCAAAAACCATATGTTAGGCAGAGATGACACGCCTGCAACCCATGGTTGCGCAAGTGCCTTTTCAAAGTGATTGCTGATATCGGGGTGATTTGATATGATTAAAACACTAGGAGGTGTTTATTGTGACATTCGGTGAAAAGCTGGTCCGGCTTAGAAAAGAAAAAAACTTATCCCAGGAAGCCTTGGCAGAACAGGTAAACACGACGAGACAGGCTGTTAGTAAGTGGGAAAATGGGCAGGGCTATCCAGGTACAGAAAAATTGTTGATAATCAGCCGCCTTTTTCAGGTTTCCGTGGACTCCTTGCTCAAAGACAATCCGGAAGTTTATGAGGCATACGAGAATGGCTATTATGTGAGCCGGGAATGCGCGGAGGGATATCTGGCGTTTGAGAGGAGGGTTACCAGGAAAATTGCTATGGGTATCAGCATTTTAATTGGCGCCGGTATTCCATACTTCGCTCCCAAATACAACCCCGCAGGCATTCAAAACTCGTATCTTTTCGCAGCGTTGATATTGATATCAGGTCTTGGCGTGTTGGTTCCGGTAATATTCATGGATCGTCCATATACAAGAGTTACCGGAGAAGTGCTTCTTTTGGATAACACATTTTATATTGAGCTGAAATCCCAGTACGAACGGCAAAAGAAAAAATTTGTGCCAATTATTATTTTTGGTATTATATTATTTGTCGCAGGGATTTTTCTTTACAAGCAATTTAATCAGAACTACGGTTTAATATTTCCATATAGAGAATTGTGCTGCGTCTTATTTGCAGCAGCACTATACGTTATGATTTTTGCAATCGGAGTGTTGGATTCGTATGACACACTGTTAAACAGCGCTGAGCGCATGAATCAATTCCATGTTCGTGTCTGGAAAAAGCTGAAAGATAAAATTGTGAAGTAAACAACAATTTGCCGGCGAACGGCCGCAGCGCTGCTGTGAGGTTTCTCATCTCTCCACCATTTTAACAATCTCCCCCGCGCTCAACCCCGAACAGATTTCCCCATCCACCATCACATTCGGCGCGGTCCGGCAGGACTTCAGGCAGGACCGCGTGCTCACCTTGACGCGCCCGTCGGCGGAGATGCCGTCCGGCCCGGTCTCAAGCCGCCGGCGCAGCTCCTGCAATACCTCCATATTCCTCCCGCCGCAGTTCTTCCCAAGGCAGACCACGATCTCGTGGCGGTAAGGGGCCGTTTTCAGGCTGGGGAAGCGTTTTAAGATGGCCCGCATAGTGGATTCCTTCACGCCTGCCGTCTCCGCCGCTGCCGCCAGAACACCCGGACTTAGATATCCCTGCACATCCTGCAGCTCCCGCAGCATTTCCACCACTGTCTCCTGCGCGCCCCGGTCCCCGCGACCTCCATAGTAATCCAATATCTCCTTGATCTGAACGTCCGCTTCTCTATTTTCATCGTGATCCATCGCGGTCCACACCTCCTTCTTCTATAAAAAGACTCCATTTTCATATCGTTTGTCCCGCGGTAGCTTTTTATACCTCACATTCCTCCGCGCTCCCACCATAACAGCATATCACACGTTCCCCCAACCCTGTCACAAAAAAAGTTTGAATTCCGCAAAAAAATAGTTTGAAACACCGGCAAAACACAGCGCTATTTTAAACCTCCCAAAAATATTTAAAAAATCTTCTAAAAACCTCTTGCCAAACCTACTTTGATGTGGTACTATCTGCTTAACAGCTTAATATATTAACCTATTAATCGGAACACATATAGAGTTCCGGGCCATAAAGGGGGATGAGGGATTCCGCTGAACATGCTGATTTTAGGGGAAAAGGAGCCATTTCCGATTGAAGAGAGAGGGAAAACTTGATATGATAACAACAGATTATTATATTAACCAACTAAGTGATAAAAAAGGAGCGGTTCGCATGTCAATTCCAAAATATCAGCAGATCAAACAAAACTTACTTTACGAGATCAACAACGGCAAATTCCAGCCGGGGGATAAGTTTTACAGTGAGGCGGAGCTGAAACGCAAGTACAACGTCAGCGGGATCACCGCGATCAAGGCATTACAGTGCCTGACCAACGAGGGGTATCTGGTCAGGTATCAGGGAAAGGGCACCTATGTGTCCAAGGCGAAACGGGGCAAGATTGTGAAGTTCTCCGACATTGAGAAGTACAAAGACGGGGCCGAGCGGACGGAAGTGCTGGAGATCCGCAGGATGAAGGACCCGCGGATCGCAGCCCAGCTGGAGCTGGAGCCGGAGGAGGAATTCTACCACATCAAGCGCCTGCGCCTGGTGGACGACAAGCCCATTTTCGTGCAGAACAGTTATGTGATCACCGAGTTTATCCGGGAGGAGGACGCGAAGGACAAGGAAAAGTTCACGTCCATCTACGGCAAGCTGCGGCAGGACTTTGGGATCGACCTCTATCAGGCGGATTCCAAGGAGATTACGGAGATTGTATTTCCGGCTCCCGAGGAGGAGAGCAGGCTTTTGGAGCTGGACGGCAGAGAGCCCAGCGCATTTATCCGTAGGTACACCTACCTGTTCGACGGAAGAACCATTGAATACATTGAAGGCTACAAGCGATGGGATTATTTCAGCATTGAAATTGAACCGATTTGATTCCGGTGCACCGCACCGGCATGGAGGAAGCGTATGGAATTGTTATTAGTCTCCCACAGAGGGATTGCGACGGGAATGAAGTCCGCGGTCGCCATGGTCATGGGCCCGGTAGCGGACCAGATCACGACCATGGAACTGACGGAGGAAGAGGGAATCGAGCGTTTTGCGGAGCGCCTGGAGGAATATCTGACCGGCTGGCTGACGGAAGGCAAGAAGGGTCTGATCTTTGCGGACCTGCAGGGCGGCACCCCCTACAACCGGGCGGAGCTGCTGCTGGCCAAGCACGGCCTCAAGAGCCGGGCCAAGGTGATCAGCGGCCTCAATCTGCCCATGGTGGTGGAAGCGGTGCTGCGGGACATGGACGTGTGCAGTGCGGATGAACTTTCCGGTCTGGTGCAGGCGGCAAGAGACAGCATCGTATGTATGGACCTGACCGCCCAGGCGGCCGGATCAGATGATGAGTGACAGGGAGGAATAGACAATGACAATACAGTGGTGGCAGATTCTGCTGATTACGCTCTACGCGGGATTTGCATTTTATGACGGCAACAACACAACCTTCGGAACCGTAAAACCCACCATGGCGGGATTCTTCGCCGGCCTGGTGCTGGGCGATGTGACCACCGGCCTGGTAGTCGGCGGTACGCTGAACCTGCTGGTGCTGGGAATCGGCAACTTCGGCGGCGCTTCCATCCCGGACTACATGACCGGCGCGCTTTTGGGAACGGCCTTCGCCATCCAGAGCGGACAGGGAGCCGAGTTCGGCGTGACCCTGGCGATCCCCATCGGCCTTCTGATGATCCAGCTGGACATCCTGGCCAGATTCTCCAATACATACTTCCAGCACAGAGCGGAGCGGCTGGTTGAGAGCGGCAATTTTGAGTCCGCGGCGCGGATGAACCTGCTGGGCCTGATCCCCCAGTCCATCTCCCGTATGCTTCCGGTATTCCTTGCCCTGGTGTTCGGTTCCGACTTCGTAAATCTGGTGGTGAACCATCTGCCCATGTGGCTGATGAACGGCCTGAAAACCGCTGGCGGAATCCTTCCTTCCCTGGGTATTGCGATCCTGCTGCGCTACCTGCCGGTGAGCCGCAACATTTCCTACCTGATCGTAGGATTCGTGCTGGCGGCCTACCTCAAGGTTCCGGTGCTGGGCGCGGCCCTGGTGGGTCTGGCGTTCGCAATCTTAAGCTTCCAGTCCGAGAAGGACGAGACGCCCGCAGCGGCGCAGGTTACAGTAAATGCAGGAGGTGAAATGGGCGATGAGTAATACGAATAACGGTTTGACAAAAGAGGGAAAAAGCGTATTCTGGAGATGGTATTTCCTGGGAGGCGCAGGCTGGAACTATGAGAAAATGCAGGGTCTCGGCTACTACTTCAGTATGCTGCCCATGATCAAAAAGCAGAAGGACGAGGAGGCCCGCAAGACCTTAGCCAAGACCGAGCTCCAGTTCTTCAACACCAACAACACCATGGCTCCCATCATCATGGGCGTGGACTGCGCCCTGCAGGACCAGACGGGAGCGGAGGCCGCGGACACCATCGCAGCCTTAAAGACCGGTATGATGGGTCCCCTGGCCGGAATCGGCGACACCTTGTTCCATGTGATCCCCTCCACCATCATCGGCTCCATCGCCTCCTACATGGCTTTAGAGGGAAGCCCCCTGGCTCTGGTGCTCTGGATTTTCTTCGGCCTGCTGCGCATGTTCTGCATGAAGAATTTCTTCTCCCTGGGCTACCGGGAGGGCGCGAAGATCGTCAGCGAGATCGGAAACCGCCTGAAAAAGATCACCAAGGCTGCCAACATTTTGGGTATCACCGTGATCGGCGCCCTGATCCCCTCCGTGGTTAACGCCCGGTTCGCCTACGAGTTCTCCTGGGGCGAGGTGAGCATTTCCGTTCAGGAGCTGGCAGACAAGATCATGCCGTCCCTGGCCCCCACCCTGGTGGTGTTCTTCGCCTACTGGATGCTGGGAAGAAAGAAAATGAACTCGACCAGAGTCACCCTGCTGCTGGTGGTGGTTGGCATTCTGGCCTACAACCTGAAAGTATTTGCTTAATGTTCATATAAAGAAGGAGGAAACACAATGAAAGGATTCGTACACATTCGGATAGACGACCGCCTGATCCACGGACAGGTGGCCACCCGCTGGTCCACCGGACTGAAGGTAAACCGCATCATGGTCATCGACGACGCGGTAGCTGCAAATGACAACGAGAAGGCGATTCTGCGCATGGCGGCCCCCGCCGGCGTCAACACCTCCATTCTGCCCCTGGAGAAGGCTGTGGCCAACATCCAGAACGGCAACTACGACGGCCAGCGCGTGATGCTGATCGTGAAGAGCCCCGTAACCCTGGTGAAAATGCTGGAAATGGGCGTGCAGCTGCTGCCGGTGAACATCGGCAACATGTCCAACCGTCCGGGAACCACCCAGTACAAGAAGTCCGTCAGCATGACCCCCGAGGAGAAGGCCGCCGTGGACCGGCTGCTGGCCGCCGGAATCAAGGTGACGGCCCAGATGGTGCCCGACGACCCGGCCACGGGAATCGAGAATTTTTTCTAACCCGCGGTAACGCGTGAGACGGTAAAAGAGAGCGGCGCGGACGCTCTTTTTTATCAGGAAAACGCAGACAAAGAGGAGCGTTTATGAGAGAAGAGAAGCTTACATGGATGGCGGAGGAGCTGGACCGCATCTGCGGCGTACTTAAGCGGAATATGGAGCGGTACGGCACGGATTTCCCGTCGGCCTGCGCCACCGGCGGCAAGTACCGGATCAAGAAAAACGACGACTGGACCAACGGCTTCTGGACCGGCATGCTCTGGATGGCCTATCTGCACACCGGGGATGAGGCGTTTAAAACCCTGGCCCTGAAGAACACGGACAGCTTTAAGCAGCGCCTGGACGATCACTTCGTCCTGGACCACCACGACATCGGGTTCCTCTACAGCCCGTCCGTGGTGGCGGCCTATCATATCACCGGCGACGAGGGCCAGCGGGACCTGGCCGTGAGGGCTGCGGACGTGCTGGCGGCCCGTTTCCAGGAAAAGGGCGGTTTTATCCAGGCCTGGGGCAAGTCCGGGGCCCCCAAGGAATACCGCCTGATCATCGATTCCCTGTTAAACCTGCCCCTTCTGTACACGGCGGCTGAGATCACCGGGGAAGCCCGTTACCGGGAAATGGCGCAGCGCCACTATGAAAATGTGATCCGCCTGATTATCCGGGAGGACGGCTCCACCTACCACACCTACTATTTTGACAGCGAAACCGGCGCGCCCTCCCACGGGGCCACCCACCAGGGCTACAGCGACAATTCCTGCTGGGCCAGGGGGCAGGCCTGGGCCATTTACGGCATGCCGCTGCACGTCAGGGTGTCCGGCAGGGCCTTTACGGCGGAGGAGCAGGAGCGCCATGACCGGGTGGTGCGGTATTTCCTGGAGCATCTGCCCGCAAACGGCATGCCCTACTGGGATTTGGTGTTCACGGACGAGGACGGCCAGCCCTGGGACAGCTCGGCGCTGGCCGTGGCGGCCTGCGGCATGCTGGAGATGGGCCGCCGGGAGATGGCGGAGGAGATGCTAAAGACCTGCCGCGATCTGGCCTCGTCTGAGGCAGAACCGGACAGCGAGGGCCTTCTGCTTCACGGCGTGTACGCCTATGGGGAGAACAAGGGCGTGGACGAACCGAACCTTTGGGGAGATTATTTCTATATGGAAGGCCTGATGCGGCTGGCGAACCCGGATTGGATCCCGTTTTTGTGACAGGAGAGAGACAAACCATGAGTAGATTTGAGATCAATGAAGCGTTTTGCCTAGACGGGCAGCCTGTGAAGCTGCTCTCCGGCGCGGTCCATTATTTCCGCCTGATGCCGGAATACTGGGAGGACTGCCTTTACAACTTAAAGGCCATGGGGTTCAACACCGTGGAGACCTACATCCCCTGGAACATCCACGAGCCGGAGGAAGGGGTATTCGACTTCTCCGGCAGCCGGGACGTGGCGGCCTTTGTGCGCCTGGCCGGGGCCCTGGGGCTGCACGTGATCCTGCGCCCCAGCCCCTTTATCTGCGCGGAGTGGGAACTTGGCGGCCTTCCCGCCTGGCTGCTGCGCTACCCGGATATGAAGGTGCGGACCAATACCCCCCTGTTTCTGGAAAAGGTGGAGGCCTATTACCGGGAGCTGTTCCGGCAGATCGCGGACCTTCAGATCACCCGCGGCGGCCCCGTGATCATGATGCAGGTGGAAAATGAATACGGCTCCTTCGGCAATGACAAGGAGTACCTGCGCCAGATCAAGTCCCTGATGGAGCGCTTCGGGGCGGAGGTGCCGTTTTTCACCTCGGACGGCGCGTGGGACGCGGCGCTGGAGTCGGGAAGTCTGATCGAGGACGGCGTGCTCGCCACCGCCAATTTCGGCTCCCGTTCCGATGAGAATATGGACGTGCTGGAGGCATTTTTCAAGCGCCATGGGCGCAAATGGCCTCTCATGTGCATGGAGTTCTGGGACGGCTGGTTCAACCGCTGGAGGGAGAAGATCATCACCCGGGACGCGGAGGACCTGGCCATGGAGGTGCGTCAGCTCTTAGAGCGGGCCAGCATCAACCTCTACATGTTCCAGGGCGGCACCAACTTCGGGTTTTATAACGGCTGCTCTGCCAGGGGCTACACCGACCTGCCCCAGATCACGTCCTATAACTACGACGCTATCCTGACTGAGTGGGGGCAGCCCACGGAGAAGTTCTATCAGGTCCGGGAGGTGATCCGGGAATTGTTCCCGGAGATTCCCACCGGGGAGCCCAGGGTGCATGAGCGGGCCGCCTACGGAAAGGCGGAGCTGACCGGAAAGGTATCCCTGTTCTCCTGCCTGGACGATCTGGCGGAGTGCCAGAGAAGCGCTTACCCCATGACCATGGAGGAGGCGGGAAATGGCTACGGCTACATGCTGTACCGCACCCAGGTAAAGGGCTACAACCGGAAAATGAAGGTGAAGGCGGTTCAGGCTTCGGACCGGGTGCAGTATTACCTCAACGGCGTGTTCGAGGGAACCCAGTACCAGAACAATTCCGGCGAGGAGCTGGAGCTGTTCTTCGGCCCGGAGAACCGGCTGGACCTGCTGGTGGAAAACATGGGCCGGGTGAACTACGGCTACAAGCTCCAGGCCCCCACCCAGCGCAAGGGAATCCGGACCGGCGTCATGGTGGACATCCACTTTGAGAGCGGCTGGGAGCAGTACGCGCTGCCCCTGGACAACGTGGAACAGGTGGATTTTGAGAAGGAATGGATTCAGGACACCCCGGCGTTCTACCGCTACGAGTTCCAGGTGGATCAGCCAAAGGACACCTTCTTAAACTGCCGGGAGCTGGGTAAGGGCGTCGCCTTTATCAACGGCTTCAACCTGGGCCGCTACTGGTCCGAAGGTCCGGTGCAATACCTGTACATACCGGCCCCGCTGCTGCGGGAGGGCAAAAATCAGCTGATCGTGTTCGAGACCGAAGGAAAGACGGCCGGGGCGCTGTGGCTGGAGGGCTGTCCGGTGTATGTGGAATACGAATAGAATTAATATGGAAACGGCGGCGGGTCATCGGTTTGATGGGCCGCCGTTTTTTGCGCTGTGACGAAATAGCTGTGATAAAATAACCGGCCATGTATTCCGCGCGCCCGGAGTTTGTGGTAGAATGGGGAAATACGGAATATAAAGGAGGTGCAGGTACATGTTTCGCTATGCGCATACGAATATGATCGCCAGGGACCACAAAAAGCTGATCGCTTTTTATAAAGAGGTATTTCACTGCAGGAGCATTGGGGAGACGAGAGATTTGCGGGGGGAGTGGCTGGATAGGCTGACCGGACTTTCCGGCGCGCATATTGTAGGGGAACACCTCTGCCTGCCCGGATACGGGGAGAACCATCCGACATTGGAAATATTTTCCTATGACCATATGGATGAGTCGGACCCGAAAATCAACCGCTGCGGGTTGGCCCATCTGGCCTTTGAGGTGGACGATGTGGAGGAGACTTTAAAGCGGGTACTGGAGAACGGCGGAGGGCAGATCGGGGAGCTGGTGACGGCGGAGTACCCGGGCGGAAAGCGCGCGGTCTTTGTCTACGCGTCGGACTGCGAGGGAAATATTCTGGAGCTGCAAAGCTGGTCCTGACCGGGACGGGGCGGCTGTTTTCTGCACCTGAAAAGGGAGAACGGCGGCAGGAGTCCGGCAGAGGAAGCGGCGGCAGTAATGAAAGATAAGAGGAAATGGAAATGAATTCGGTATTGGAACAGGCGACCGCGGCGGACCTTGACGAGGTTGCGTTGCTTTACAACAGTATCAACCGTTATCTGGCGGACCATACCAATTATCCCGGCTGGAAAAAGGATGTCTATCCGGCCCGGGAGGACGCCGAAAATGGGGTGAACCAGGGAACCCTGTACGTGCTCCGGCGGGATAGCCGCATCGCCGGGACCGTGATCCTGGAGCACAAGACGGAACCAGCTTACGGGACGGTGGACTGGGGTCTGGACCTGACGGCGGAGGAAGTGATGGTGGTGTACACCCTGGCCGTCCACCCGGACTTTTTGGGCACGGGGATTGGCAAGGCGCTGATGGAGGCCGTCATTGCGTTTTGCCGTGAAAAACAGGTGAAAGCGATCCGCCTGGACGTTTATGAGAAGAACAGCCCCGCCATCGGGTTGTATAAGAAATACGGTTTTTCGTACATCGGTATGGTGGATTTGGGATACAGCCATTTCGGGCTGGATCAGTTTGAGCTGTATCAGAAAATTTTGTAAAATATTGGGAAACAAGAAAAACAAAACAGGGATGGAATCCGCTTTGATCCAGCGGATTCCATCCCTGTTTTGCGTGGTGTGCGGGGGAGATTTTCGCGCGGTCCGTGGCCGCCTGCGCTGCCCGTGATCGCCCGCGCCCTCCGTGACCGCCCGCGCCGTCCACGCCCTCTCGTGCCGTCCCCCTCACCCCACCATCGCGCTTCGCCCTTCCACTTCCTCCGCCACAAACTGATACCCCATGCCCCGGATATTTTTCAAATACACCGGGTGGCCGGGCGAGTCCTCGATCTTCATGCGCAGGCGGCGGATGTGGACCATGATGGTGTTGTCGTCCACAAAGTCGTCGTTCCACACGTAGCGGTAGATCTGGTCCTTGGTCAGAATCTTGTTCTGGTTGCTGAGGAAATACTTCATGAGCAGGCATTCCTTGCCGGAGAGAAAGATTTCCTCCCCCTGCTTGAACAGGCGCATCTCGTCGCAGATATAGCGGAACGGTCCGGCGATAAGCTCGTTGGCGTGGCCGGACAACAGGCTGGACCTGCGCAGGCAGGCTTTGACTTTGGCGCAGAGCACCATAGTGCTGAACGGTTTGGTGATGTAGTCGTCGGCCCCGATCCCCAGAGCCAGAACCTTATCCACCTCCGCCTGCCGCCCGCTGAGTACGAACAGGGGCGTTAAAATGCCGTTGGTCCGCAGATGGTGGATGACCTGAAAACCGTCCATGTCGTCCATCATCAGATCCAGGATGATCAGGGAATAGGGATTGGACATGGCCATGCGGACTGCGGCCACCCCTCCGTCCGCCTCCTCAGTGGAGAGTCCCTCGCTTCCCAATACGCGGCAAATGATGCGCCGCACCGACGGATCGTCGTCCACCACAAGTATACGGTTATTTTCCAAGATACTCCCCTCCTTTGATGCTGCCCGCCGTCCATCTGAAAATTACGCGCCCGCCTGTGAGCGGTAGGAATTTCTTCAGTTTGGACACGGCGGCTGTGTTTCTTAACGCTATTATAACACAAACGGCAGGGGGATACATCCCGTTTTATTTACCTTACAGAAATTTAAGAAAACCCATTCGATCAGTTAAGATTCATAAAGTAAGATTGGCTCAGAACGAAAAAATGTGCAGAATGCACAGATATTTAAAAGCGGAAAGAGAGGAAATGGTATGAAGAAAAGGTCTGTAATGAAACGTCTGGCAATGACAATGGCGGTGCTTATGACAGCGGCGGCAGCGTCCGGCTGCGGTTCCAGCTCCGGCGGTGGCAGCACCACGGCGGCGCCGGCAGCTCCGGCGGCCACGGAAGCGGCGGGGAGCGAGGCGGCCGGAGGCGAGGCCAAGGAAGCCGATACCCAGGCTGCGGCCGACGACTGGAAGTGGGAGCGCAAGGTCACCATCGTCTGCCCGTGGGGCGTAGGCGGCGGCGCGGACGGAACGCTTCGTCCCCTTCAGCCGATACTGGAAAAAAATCTGGGCGTGCCGGTTGAGATCGTGAACGTGGAGGGCGCAGGCGGCGCCAACGGCATCGACTTTACCTATAAGCAGCCGGCCGACGGTTACACCTTTGTGCTGGGCACACAGTCCCACATCATGCTGGACCTGCAGAAAATCCTTCCCGTGGACTTTAAGCAGGAATTCCGCCCGGTTTCCAAGCTGGTTCACTCCATCAACATCATTGCCTCCTCCAAGAAGGCAATGGAAGGAAAATATACCAATTTCGACGAGTTCGTGGCATATGCGAAGGAACATCCCCAGGAGCTGACCTGCGGAATGCTGACCGCAACCGGCGCTGACTCCGTATCCTTAAAGCAGACACTGGCCGGCGGCCTGGGCTGCGGTATCACGGAAGTAGAGCAGTATGTGAAGATCGTCAACTACTCCAGCGGCTCCGAGCTGAGCTCCGCCATGGTGGGCGGCCACATCAACATCAATATTACCGGCGCTGACGAGATCAAGGGTCTGATCGAGTCCGGCGACATTGTTCCCTTAATCTCCATGTCAGAGAACCGCATGTCCTCCTTCCCCAACGTGGAGTGCACCGGGGAACACGACATCGATTCCTACGTGGGAACCTGGCGCGGTATCTTCTGCCGTAAGGACACCCCGGATGCGGCTGTGGATTCCATGGCTGCGGCTCTGAAAACAGCCTGGGAAAGCCCGGAATACCAGGAATTCTTAAAGAACGCCAGCTATCTTGACCGTGAAGGCTACGCGGATGCAGCGACTTTCCAGAAGCTGATCGACGAAGAGTACGTGACCTTTGAGGATTATCTGAAGGGAGCGGGTTTAATCAAGTAAGGACTCAGGAAGGAGCAATCAAATTATGGCACTGGAATTGATCGTCAACCTGTTATTGCTGGGATTCTCCATATTTTGTTACTTCTACGTGGGAGCCACCATGCCAGTCTCCGCCGCCAATGAACTTGGCGCGGAGCAGTGGCCCCAGGCCCTGCTGCTGCTGTTGATCCCGGCCATTTGCTGGAACATTTACAAATTTTTCAAACGGAACCGGAAAGAGGACGTGGCCGCTTCCTTTAAGGACTTCTTCCCCTCCATCGTCCGCCTGGTGAAGAGCAAGCTGTTTTTCGGCATGGCGTTGGTGGTGATCATGGCGCTGATGTATGAGCCGGTGGGATTTATCGCCACCTGTCTGCTGTTCCTCATCGCTTACGGGCTGCTCCTGGGACAGCGCAACATGGTGCTGCTTCTGGTGACCTCCGTGCTGATCACCGTGCTTCTGTACATCGGATTCGCAGTATTCCTGGGAGTTATGCTTCCCAGAGGACAGGTGCCGTTCCTGCGGAATTTCGCCCTGTTTGTGGAATCCCTGATCCCGGCGGTTTAAAGGAGGTGCCAGAATGCTAGACTTATTGACCAGCGGACTTTCGGTGGTATTTGCGCCGAAAATGTTTTTACTGCTTATTTTCGCCGTTTTCCTGGGGACTCTGTTCGGCGCTCTGCCGGGCGTGTCGGCCACCATGGCCGTAACTCTTGGAATTCCCTTCACCTATCGGATGACTCCGGTGGACGCCATCGCCTTTCTGGTGGCCATCTACTGCGCTTCCGTTACCGGCGGGGGCATGACGGCCATCCTGTTTAAAATCCCCGGCGTGCCTTCCAGCGCGCCGACCACCTACGACGGCTATCCCATGGCCCAACGGGGCGAGGCGGGCAAGGCCCTGGGCGTGCAGCTGATCTGCTCGGCCATCGGCGGTGTGTTCGCAGCCATCTGTATGCTGCTTTTAAGCCCGCAGCTGACCCAGGCGGCCTTAAGCTTCGGCCCCTCCGAGCTGTTTGCCATCTCCTTTATGGGCCTGTCCATTCTGACCAGCCTGGAGACGGACAATATCTGCCGCACCATTATTTCCGGCCTGATCGGCCTGCTGCTTGCCTGTATCGGCTTAGATCCCCTGCTGGGAGTGCCGCGCCTCACCTTCGGAACCCGGTTCCTGACCTCGGGCATCGAGATGATCCCGGTGATGATCGGATTCTTCGCCGTAACCGAGGTGTTAAAGCAGACCAACAAACCCGCCAAGCTTCAGGCGGTGGGGGACAGCAAGAAGAGCGTTTCTGCCAAGATGCCTTCGATAAAAGAGCTGCTGTCCGTCAAATGGATTATCGCCAGATGTTCCGTGCTGGGCACCGTGGTGGGAATTCTGCCGGGAGCCGGAGCGACCATCGCCTCCTTCCTGTGCTACTCCACGGAGCAGAAGCTGTCCAAACACCCTGAGAAGTTCGGAACCGGTTGTATCGACGGCATCGCCGCCCCTGAGGTGGGAAACAACGCCGCCACCGGCGGTTCTATGGTTCCCCTGCTCTCCCTGGGTATCCCCGGAGGAAACGCCGCAGCCATCATGATGTCCGCCCTGGTGTTGAAGGGCGTTACCATGGGTCCGCTGCTGCTGGTGAACCAGCCCCAGTTTTTGGCGGCCACGTTCTCGTCCATGATGGTAGCCAACATTATCATGGTGTTCGCGGCGATTGTGATCGCAAAGATATTCGTGCAGATTTTAAAGGTGCCCTACAGCATCCTTGGACCGACCATCATCATGATGGCAACCATCGGCGCCTACGCAACCAAGAATACGGCGGTGGACGTAATCCTGATGGCCATCTCCGGACTGATCGGATTTGTATTTGTAACTTGTAAATTCAACAGCTCCGCCATGATTCTGGGGCTGGTGCTGGGCGTGATCTGCGAATCCAACCTGCGCCGCGCCTACACCATCGCCGCGGGCAACAGCCTGTGGGAGGAGACGGTTAACATCTTATCCCGGCCGGTGACGGGGATCATCCTGATCATCTGTCTGGTGGTGCTTTTAAACCCGGTGGTGAAACCGCTCATCCGGAAAAAGAAAAGCTGACCTGTGACGGGCCTGACGGGGCATATCTTGCCGCCGCCGGGCCCGTATTTGCAATGAGGCGGAGGCCGGTTAAGGCGCTGTCGGCCCCGCGCCCGGCCCTATAAGGAGAATATTGATGAAACAGAGCGTATTGAGAGCAAAAATCCCGTTAAAGTATGTAAAGCCCATCTGCATCGCCGCCGCCCTGGCCGGAATCCTGTTCCTGGCCGCAGGCCTGTGGCTGGCCGGACTCTGTATGCTGCTGGGCTCGTATATCCTGGAAAAGAGCTCCTACCGCTGCCCCCACTGCGGCCGCAAGCTGGACATGAAATACCCGCTGCCCAAAGGCTCCTGCTGCCCGTTCTGCCGGGGCGGGCTGCGGAAATAGACGGGGATTTTCCAGCGGACGGCAGCCGGGCCGCCCTCAGGCAGGGGCTTCCCGAAAGGCGGCATACCGATCTCCCCCCGGACAGGGGGGCTTCCCGGATACCGGGATCGATGGTATAATGAAGAGATAAAATCATACCGGGACCGGCCTGACCGGGCCGCGGATTTCGTAAATACGGGGGAACAAACATGAAGGTGCTGTTGGAGGAGAAGAGGAAAATCATTTTGGCGCTGTTGATGGGAGCTGCGCTGCTGTTTTTCGCCGGAATTATGTACAACACCTACGACGCGTACACCAAAATGGTGGTGGAGCAGCAACAGCAGCATTTGCTTCTGATCTCCCGGGCGGTGGCCCAGAACATGGAGCTGTACATATCCGACCAGCTGCGGGACATCCGCAGCGTGACCCAGACCCCCGGCTTTCTGGAATCCATGGAATATTACTATACCGTGGGCGAGACGGCCCGGATGAAGGAGTATATCTTTTCCTACATGCAGTCCCACCAGCAGGACCCGGTGCGGATCTATGTGCTGGACCGGTATGGACAGGAGATTTTCCACTACAACCAGTATCCCTTTAGCGGGGAGCTGGACGAGGAGGCCCTGGGGCTGGCCGAGTCCGCCAGAAAACGTGAGAGCGGGATCGGAAACGTGTTCCCCATCGACGAACAGCGCTGCGGCATGACACTGGTCACCAACGTTTACGGCGGAAACGGATATCTGGGCACCGTGATCAGCGTCATGGATCTGGATGTGCTCTACAAGCGGTATGTGGCTAACCTGAATTTCCGGGATCAGGGCGATATTGTGGTGAAGGATGGGGACGGAAACATTATCATGCACCCGGATTCCCGGATGCTGCAGTTCAATTATGAGCGGGATATCCCGGAGCTGGATTCCATGCCCCAGTATGAGAGCCTGCGCCGGATGCTGGAAAAGCAGTACACCTACGAGGAGGGCACCGCGGTGTACGACTCCTACTCCGGCGGCATTCTGCCCAGGGAGCAGGTGATCGCTGCCTTCTCCCGCATGAATTTGAGCGGAAATTCCTGGTACGTTTCCACGGCAATGCCCTATTCCAAGGCGGTGGAGCTGCAGAACAACATGTTAAAGCGCTTCGGCCTGCTGGCGGCCACCGTGCTGTTTCTGGTGATCGCCGCCGGGACCATTATCTACCACCTGCTGCGCAACCGCCAGAAGCTGAGGCTGGAGACCAAGTATTTAAAGGAGATCAACAGCACCCTGGAGGAACTGCACCAGAGCCGGGAGGAGGCGCGCCATTACCAGAAGCTGACCACCATCGGCACGCTGGCCGGGGGCATCGCCCACGAGTTTAACAATCTTTTGACGCCCATTTTGGGGTATTCGGAGTTTTTGGAGGAGCAGCTGGGCAGAAAGAGCGAATATTTTGAGGACATTGCGGAGATTCACAAGGCGGGAACCCGGGCCAAGGAAATCGTGGAGCAGATTCTGCCGTTCAGCCGCAAGGAGACGGACACCACCTCCTTCAAGTCCGTGAATCTGGATGTGATCATCCGGGACGCGCTGAAGATGATCCGGCTCATTATTCCCTCCAACATCCGGCTGGAGGAAAAGCTGGACGACGGAAATGTAAACGTCTACGGCAACGCCACCCAGCTGCACCAGGTGCTGTTAAACCTCTATTCCAACGCCTGTCAGGCCATGGAGAAGGACGGCGGCCTGCTGTCGGTGAAAACCAGGCGCATCAGCCGGGAGGAGCTGCCGGAGCACTGCCGGGAGATGGCGGACGGGGACTATGTGGAGATCGCGGTGTGCGACACGGGCTGCGGTATGAGCGAGGAGGTCCTGCACCAGATTTTCAACCCGTTTTTCACCACCAAGGAGGCTGGCGAGGGCACCGGGCTGGGGCTGTCCGTGGTCAAGGACATTCTGATCAACCACAGCGGGGCCGTGAGCGCGCAGAGCAAGCCCGGCGAGGGAAGCTGTTTCTACATTTACCTGCCGGTGACCATCGGCGTCTGCGCGGTTCAGATTCAGCGTCAGCCGGAGAAGCGGGAGGAGGTCAAGCAGATTTCCATCGCCCTGATCGACGACGAGGAGAGCGTGGTGAAATATCTGCGCAAGCGCCTGGAACGGCGGGGGTACCATGTGGACGGCTACACGGACCCGGAGGAAGCGCTGGAGGATATGGTAAACGGCCGGATTCACTGGAACGCCGTGATTGTGGATTACATGATGCCCGGGATCAAGGGAACGGCCCTGGCCCAGAGGATGAAGAAGCTTCAGCCCTACCTGTGCGTGATCATGATCACCGGCCTGGTGGACCGGGAGGCCCTGGAGCTGCGCCAGGACGGGCAGATCGACAACATCCTGATAAAACCGGTAAATTTTGAAGAGCTGGTGGCGGCCATCGACAAGGGATACCGCAGGCAGCTGGACATGATCGAGTATTAAAAGGCGGAGAGGGTTATGAAAAAATGGACACGATGGATTTTGACGGTTTTACTGGCTGCGGCCCTGGTTGGCTGCGGCAGGGAGAACCAGGAGCAGGAGGAGAGAACCTACCCGCGGGAGGCGGTGGAGCTGATCGCGCCCGCGGGGCCGGGGGGAGGGTATGACCTGACCGTGCGCGCCATGGCCCAGTGCCTGCAGGAGACAGGGCTGGTGAGCGTGCCTCTGCCGGTGACCAACAAGCCCGGCGGGGGTGGAAGGGTGTGCCTGGAGTACATGCACGAGAAGCGGGGCAGCAGCGACATGCTGGTGGTCTACTCCCCGCCGCTGTGCCTGATCAATCTAAACGGCAGCACAGAGCTCAACTACCGGGAAAACACCACGCCCATCGCCAAACTGGCGGTGGATTACGGCTGCTTTGCCGTGCGGGCGGATTCCCCCTATCAGACCTTAAACCAGGTCATGGACCAGCTGAAGGCGGACCCCGGATCGGTGAAGGTGGGAGGCACTTCCTCCGAATACTCCATGGACCACGTCCAGTTCCTGAAAATCGCCCACGCGGCGGGGGTGGAAGCGCTGCAGGAGATTCCCTATGAAGGGTTTGAAAACGGCGGCGTGCTGGCCCAGCTGATGGGAGAGCGGGTGGACGTGATGAGCGCGGGGATCAGCGACGTTTTAGGGCTGGTGGAGAGCGGGGACATCCGGGTGCTGGCCGTGACCTCGCCCAACCACCTGGAAGGGGAGGCGCTCTCGCAGATTCCCACCTGCCGGGAATTGGGAATCGACGCGGATTTCAGCAACTGGCGGGGGATTTTCGGACCTGAGGATATGCCCGAGGAGGCGGTGGAATACTGGGGGGAGACGCTTTGCAAGATGGCGGGCACCAAGGAGTGGGCCGCCGCCTGCGACCGGTACGGCTGGACCGTGGACTACCAGGGGAGAGACGATTTTTGTAAATTTTTGGATGAAGTCAACGAAGAGTACGCCCAGCTTCTGGATGAAATCTGGTGATTACCGCTTTCACCGGCGTTTGACTTTCGAACATTTTTCGCATAAAATGAGAACAGATTGGGGACACTCTGGCCAAGAGTGTCCTTTAGCTGTGAGAAGGGAGATTATAAAACATGAGCAAGGCATATGAGGAGTTTAAAACATACCTGGACCGGGCGATGGCGCTGAAAACAGCCATGACCCTGTTCGAGTGGGACAACGAAACATTGGCGCCAAAGGAGGCGGGGGAGCTGACCAGCAACGTGATCGGCACCCTGTCCGGCGAATATTTCCAGGCCATAACCAACGACCGGATGAAAGCGCTGGTAAAGGAATTGCAGGCGGAGCAGGGACTGGACGAGGTCCAGGCGGCCAACGTTCGAGAGGTGGCGGACGAGCTGGAACAGCTGGACTGCATTCCAAGGAACGAATATGAGGACAACGCAAGGCTGGTGGCCAAGTCCACGGCTGTGTGGTCCAGGGCAAAGAAGGATAACGATTTCGACAGCTTCGCGCCCACCCTGAAGAAAGTGATCGAGTATCAGAAGAAATTTGCCGGTTACCGGGCAAAGGACGGACAGAAGCTCTACGACGTGATGCTGGACACCTACGAGAAGGGCTTTAATATGGAAAATCTGGACCGCTTCTTCGGCATCCTGAAGGAGGAGCTGGTGCCGTTTCTGAAACAGGTGACGGAGAGCAAAAAGAAAATCGACGACGGCTTTTTGACCGGCGATTATTCGGAGGAGAAGCAGGAAAAGCTGGGGCGTTTCCTGGCCGGATACGTCGGCTTTGACTTTGACAAAGGTGTGATGGCGGTCAGCGCCCATCCTTTTACCACCAACCTGCACAACAAGGACGTGCGAATCACCACCCATTACACGGACCGTGTGGACAGCTCTCTGTTTTCCGTGATCCACGAGGCCGGACACGGCATCTACGAGCTGGGAATCCGGGACGACCTGACCCTGACGCCGGTGGGCCAGGGTGCCAGCATGGGTATGCACGAGTCCCAGTCCCGTTTCTTCGAAAATATCATCGGCCGCAGCCCCGCCTTCTGGGCGCCCATCTACGGAAAGGTCCAGGAAATGTTCCCGGATCAGATGGGGAACGTGGACTTAGACCAGTTTGTGGAGGCGGTCAACAAGGTGGAGCCGGGCCTGATCCGCACCGAGGCAGACGAGCTGACCTACAGCCTTCACGTGCTGATCCGCTATGAGATCGAGAAACAGCTGATCGAGGAAGACCTGGACGTGGAGAAGCTGCCGCAGCTCTGGGCCGACAAGTACGAGGAATACCTGGGCGTCCGCCCGGAGAATCCCGCCCAGGGCGTGCTGCAGGACATCCACTGGTCCCAGGGCTCCTTCGGCTACTTTCCGTCCTACGCCCTGGGCAGCGCCTTTGGAGCGCAGCTCTACTACCACATGAAACAGGAAATGGACTTTGAGGGCCTGCTGGAGCAGGGCAAGGTGGATGTGATCCGGGAGTATTTGCGGGAAAATATTCACCAGTACGGCAAATTGAAGGACAGCCGGACCATTTTAAAGGATGTGACCGGGGAGGACTTTGACCCGAAGTATTATGTGCGGTATTTGAAGGAAAAATATGGAAAACTTTATGAGGTGGAGGCGTAATCGCAAGGGCAGGAGTACGGGCCCAGGCTGAAACCGGAGTATAAAAATGCCGTCCCGATACAGATTGGCGCTGCCAGTCTGATCCCCGGGGCGGCTTTTTTGCGTTGCCGGGGAAAGGGAGAGGGACATCCGGCGGCGGCCGCGCATATCGCCCTGCATGCGCTCATATACTGATAGCAGCGCAAAGAAATGCAAAAAGCAGGGAGGGAGAAAAGCGGAGATGAACAGACGGATCATTGTGGGCGTGCTGGCGGGGCTGATGGTTCCCTATCTGACGACTCTGGCCTGGACAGGCACGATTCACGGGGAGGAGCTGCGCCACGAGCAGCAGGCCGGAGCGGTGGGAAAACGGCGGATTCTGCTGGATAGGGGCGGCACGGGATATTACATGGATGTGGAGGAGTATCTGCCGGGGGTGCTGGCGCGCCAGATGCCCGCGGACTATGAGATTGAGGCTCTGCGGGCCCAGGCGGTGGTGGCCAGAACCTACATATACAAACAGATGGGAGGAAGCCCGGGGGACGGGTCGGTTCAGGAGGTGCCGGAATCGGCCCTGGATTTGGACTGTATGGAGACGGCGCAGATGAAAGCGCTTTGGGGAAGCGCCCAGTTTCCGGCGATCTATGAGAAGCTGGAGGATGCGGTGCAGTCCACTGCGGGGGTGACGATGGTCTGCGACGGACAGTACATAGACGCCATGTTTTGCCGGGCCACCGCGGGGAGAACCAGGGCCGGGGACGAGGGACATCCCTACCTTCAGCCGGTGGACTGCCCGAAGGACGTGGAGGCGGACGGCTATCTGCAGATGCTCACCTTCACCAGAGACGAATTTGCCGGAAAAATTAGCGGAATCCCGGACAGCAGTTCCGGCGCCCGCCCGGTGGAGCCGGGGCAGATTCCCGATTCAGTGCAGATCGTGTCCCGGGACGACGGCGGCTACGTGACGGCGCTGCAGATCGGAGGCCACGATTTTACCGGCGAGGAGGTGCAGTACGCCCTGGGGCTGCAATCCTCCTGCTTCACGCTGGAGCCATACGAGGACGGCATGCGCGCCGTAGCCAAGGGAATCGGACACGGATACGGCCTCAGCCAGGCAGGCGCCAACGCCCGGGCCAGGGAGGGGTGGAAGGCGGAGGAGATACTCACGTATTTTTATAAAAATATTGAATTGATTTCTGAATAAGAACCCTCGGTTTGGTAAGAATAGTACCGAGGTGATAAACGTGAGAGACAAAATAAACCAGATGCTCAAGGATAAGCTGTTTCTTGTCATGCTAGTGTTGGGCCTGCTGACTATAGTAGCCGCAGCAGGAGTGTTTACCGTTCAAAGAGGAAATGGGAAAGAGACCAGCCCGTACCTGGAGATTCCGGGACCGGACACCATCGCCCAGGAAGGAACCCAGGGGGACACCCAGGTGGCAGGCGCATCAAATGCAGCGCCTGTGGAAGAGACAAAGGAGGAAGCGTTGGCTTCCGCGATAAAGGAAACGCCCGCGAACAACGCGGGGGATGATCTGGCCGCAGAGGCCGGAGCGGGCAAGGATGCCGCAAAACCGCTGGTTCTGAACTTTACGGATACCAGCAAGATGACATGGCCGGTTCGCGGAAATGTGCTGCTGGACTACAGTATGGACCAGACCATTTATTTCCCCACCCTGGACCAGTACAAATGCAACCCTGGCCTGGTGATCCAGTCCGACGTCAGCACCCCGGTGACGGCTCCGGCCAACGCCAAGGTGGTTGCCGTGGGCAGCAACGAGGAGATCGGCAATTATGTGACCCTGGATCTGGGAAATGATTACACCGCCATCTGTGGACAGCTCAAGGAAGTCTGCGCGGTGGAGGGCGAGTACCTGGAAGCCGGACAGACTCTGGGTTATGTCTCCGAGCCCACAAAATATTATTCCGTGGAGGGAGTCAACGTATTCTTCGAGCTTCAGCACGAGGGCAAAACCGTGGACCCGCTGGACTACATGGAATAATCGGATCTGTTCAGTACCTTCACAGACACGGGCAAAAATCCATTTAAAATCGACTTCATCGATGGGATTTTTCCAGCAGGCTTAGGTTTTCATACGGTCAGCGCAGTAAGTGCGCAGACCTACTGAACAGTTACGAATAATCCTTAAAACTCCTTTTTGTCCGAAAATGCCGCAGGCGCGCAGCCGGCGGCATTTTGCCGCTGGACCGGGCGGGAGGCATTTCCCGAAGGAAAATATACCCTTTCCCGCATCTTAAGAAATTTCAGATTTTTATAATAATTTGTTCACATTCGGTTCAGAGGACTGTAGTAAACTGTATTAAGAACGAGGAGAAGAAGGAGTGACAATATGAATATATTATTTTTCCTGACTCCCAAAAGTGAAGTGGCGTACATAAGTGAAGATGATACGTTGAGACAGGCTTTGGAGAAGATGGAATACCACAAATATTCCGCGGTACCGATTGTCAGCCGCACCGGCCGGTACGTGGGGACGCTTACAGAGGGCGATCTTTTGTGGGGGATTAAAAATCAGTTCAATCTGGATTTAAAAAGCGCGGAGAAGATCCCGGTTACCGCAATCAGGCGGCGCCTGGACAACCGCCCCGTGAAAGCGGACGCCAACATGGAGGACCTGATCGGCAAGGCGCTGAATCAGAACTTCGTCCCCGTGCTGGACGACCAGAAGTGCTTTATCGGAATTATCACTCGGAAAGATATCATTAAGTATTTCTACCAGAAGTGCGAGACGCTTCAGGAGAACGCCCGCATCGCGGAGCGGGACAAGAAAAAGCTGCTCCAGGGGGTTGTGAGCAGTTCCAGGAGCGCCGAGGCAGTGGTGCTGTAACCGAATATTGAATTACCGGCAGAACAAAGCCCGGGACGAAGAAAGACAATCCATTCTTCGTCCCGGGTTTTATGTTTTTAAAATGTTATTTTCCGACAACCGCTTCCCTGACCGGCTCCACGGACTGCTGCATCATGTCTTTCAGGGATTTCTGGAAATGCCACATGTCATTTCCGAGAATGATCATGTTGTAGCCGTCCTTTACCGCCTGTTCCAGATTCTCCTTTGTGGGCGGAACCACCGGCCCCAGAACGCCGATGCCCCTGGCCTGGGCCTTGGCAACCAGCGCCCGGTAAGCTTCCTTTACTTCCTCGCCCATAGAATAGCCGACTCTCAGGTTTTTGCTTACAGCGTAGTCAATGGGTCCGAAGTTTACGGCATCCACGCCCTCCACATCCAGAATCTCGTCGAGGTGATCCGTGAACTCATAATCCTCGTCCATGGGAATGACCATGGTGTCCCGGTTCTGCTGTTCCATATAGGTGTTCCAGTCAAAATTGTGATATCCGAAACCGGCCGCGCGCACATTACTTTCGCCGCCCCGGCGTCCCATGGGGGAGAATTTGGCGGCTTCCACACAGCGTCTGGCCATCTCGGCCGTCTTGCAGTGGGGGATTACCACGCCCTCAGCGCCCCACTCCAGCACCTTGCGGATGGCTACCTCATTGTCGTCCGCCATCCGGACCAGAATGGAAATGTCATGGAGCTTCGCGGCCATGATCTGCTTCTCAAATGCCTCGTCCAGCATAAAGTTGGTGTGCTCCAGGTCCAGGTAGATGAAATCCAGCCCGGACATGGCGATATTTTCAATCACACAGGTCGTACCGGTAAAGCAGGCCATTCCGAAAACCGGCCCCTGTTTCATTTTTTCTTTTAATGTCATTTTGCCTCTCCTTTAAAATACGCTGTAGCCCAGAAGGCCCGGCAGCCAGGTGGTCAGCGGTCCCCAGAGGCTGATCACGACCAGCACGATCACGTTACAGATTACAAAGGGCAGCGCTCCCTTGAAAATTTCCACAATGGGCATACGGTTGATCTTGTTGCACGCGTTCAGGCACATGCCCACCGGCGGCGTTACCAGACCGATGGCCAGGCCGGTGATCATCATCGCGCCGAACTGCAGCGGGGAAAATCCATAGTTCTGCATAACCGGCAGCATGATCGGGGTCAGCAGAAGGATGGCCGGGCTTACGTCGATAAAGGTTCCGATCATCAGAATCATGACGTCGAACATCAGCGCAATTCCCCACGCGGGCATGTTCAGACCCATGAAGAATCCGGCTACGATCTGCGGAACCTTCTGCATGGTGAGCACCCAGGTAAAAATGGTGGTGAAGCCGATGATCAGCATAATGGAGGAGGAGGAAATCAGCGTTTTTTTCAGCGCGTTCCACACGTCGGTCCAGGTCAGCTCCCGGTATACGAAAAATCCGACCAGCAGGGAATACAGCACTGCAACGCCCGCGCTCTCAGAGGCCGTGCACACGCCGAAGGACACGCATACGATAATGAAAATCGGCATCAGCAGCGCCGGGATACCGGACAAAATCGCTGAAACAAATTCCTTCATCACAAAAGGAGCGCGTTTGGGATGCCAGCGTTTCTTGTGGCTGATCCAGAATACCAGAACCAGCTGGGTCAGGCCGATCAGAATCCCCGGCACGGCGCCCGCCATAAACAGCGCGCCTACCGAAGCGCCGGAAATCATGGAATACACGATCATGGGCGTGGAGGGCGGGATAATCATGCCCATGGTGGAGGAAGCTACGGTAATACCCGCCGATGCAGAGGGCGGATAGCCCTGTTCTTCCATCGCCGGAATCAGGATACTGCCAAGGGCCGACGTATCAGCAACGGAAGAACCGGAGATTCCGCCGAATATCATGGAAGCCACGATATTGACCTCTCCCAGGCCCCCGTGGAACGGGCGCAGCAGCTGAAGGCAGAAATTGATAATCCGCTTTGTGATTCCGCCGGTATTCATCAGTTCGCCCGCCAGCATAAACAGCGGCATGGCGATCATCAGCTCGCTGTACGCGCCGTTCCAGATTCGCTGGGGAACCATGCTGATGAAATGGGGGGCGTTGGTCGTGATATATGTAACGCAGGAAGCGCCGATTGCAAATGCCAGCGGCACGCCCAGAGCTGCGAAGAAAATCAGCAGCACTAAAAGAATGATCATTGCCATAAGATTTTCTCTCCTTTCTTAAGCAGCCGCCTCATCCTTGGTGAGGGCCTTGTTTTTCGGTTCAAAGTACGAGATATCCGCGGTGATGAATTCGACGATCTTAACCGCGATGCAGAGGGCGCAGATGATTCCGCACACGGGCATAATTCCATACATATATTTCATCGGAATCTCCATGCCCTGGCTGATCTGCTTGCCCGCCACCGCCACGTATTTGAAGCCCTGCCAGGTAAAGACCAGGTCCACAATCATGACGATCACGTAGTTGAGCACGGCGAGCCAGCGCTTGATGGCGGGCTTTACGCCGTCGTAGAGGATATCGATCATGACGTGTTCATTTTTGATCACATTGATGCCCATTCCCCAAAAGGTTGTAAATGCAAACAGCGTTGTGTTAAACTCCGCCAGCTCTTTCCAGCTGTGCGAAAAGAAATAGCGGGCAATGACGGCAAATACGACCAGTACGGCCAGCAGCCCCATTGCGACCACGCCAATGCCAAAATATAAATTGAAGAGTTTCTCTCCTGCCTTCTTCAGCTTTTCGATGGTAATCAGCCCCTTCCTGATAGACGAAGGGCAGCCGTAAATTATGCGTAACCGCAATGATTCAGGCTGCCCAACTGTTGCTATTTTGCGTTTGCCACGATATCCTGCATTTCCTTCAGTTCCTCAGCGGTCAGCATACCCTCTTCGATACACTGGTCGTAGACAACCTGCACGGCCTCCTGGAATACTTTCAGCTCGTCCTCGGTGGGCTCGTATACTTCACAGCCTGCGTCGATTACAACCTGCTTTGCAGCGTTCTGGTTCTCGTCGATCAGCTGGTCGTTGTAAACGGACATTTCGTCTGCGCACGTCTGGATGATCTCCTGATACTCGGTCGGAAGCGCATTCCACCAGGTTGCATTTACATAGAAGGGATCCGGATGGAACTGGTAGTTTACTTCTGTGAAGTATTTCTGCACTTCATAGAACTTCATACCCTCTACGTTTACCCACGGGTTTTCCTGGCCGTCCGCAACGCTGGTCTTTAAGCCCATGTACAGGTCGGAGTAGGGGATGGTGGTTGTGGTCGCGCCCATTGCGATAAAGGTCTTATCAATGGTGTTCATGCCGTTGGTTCTCATCTTCAGGCCCTTTAAGTCCTCAGGCTTGGTGATGGGGTGCTTGGAGTTGGAGAACTGGCGGTAGCCGCCTGCGTCGCACAGGGAGAGAATCACGGTGCCGGTCTCTGCCTCAGCCTCGGTGCAGACCTTCTTCGCCAGATCGCTCTGCATTAAAGCGGTGATCTGCGCGCGGTTCTGGGTCAGGAAGGGCAGTGTGAACATCAGCAGACGGGGGCTGAAATCAAACTGGCCGCCTCTCATACCCTGGATGGTTCCTGCAACGACCTGCTCCAGCATTTCCTTTTCCGTGCCCAGCTGGCCGTTGCCGTATACCTCTACTTTAACGTGTCCGTTGGTCTTTTCTGCAACATCGGCTGCAAATTTCTCCATGGAAACATATCTGGGATTTCCTTCCGGCTGTGCATGGCCGATTGTCATGACAAAGTCGCCTAATGCTGCGAAGGGATCTTCCGCCCCGTCTGCCGCCGCTTCTGTTTTGGCTTCCTCAGACGTATCGGCTGCCGCAGCCGTGGTGGTTGATTCGGGAGCCGGTGTCTCGGCCGGTTTGCTGCCGCCTCCGCAGGCCGTAAGTGATGCCGCCATGGCGAGACTCAGAAGCATTGCGATTGATTTTTTCATAAAACCTTTCCTCCTTGCGGGTTTAAATTAAATAGTATCGTGATCTGCAACAAACTTGTATACAAGATGGCTGCTCTAACAGCATATTAGCAGATTAAACCGTATTTTGCAAGTGCTTTGTTTCTGCAAAATTTTTTGAGGCTTTTTAAATGTTCTTCCAAAATGACAATAAAATCCACTTAAATTTATACAAAATTTATATAAAATGTAGAAAAACGGAGACGAAAAATGAACTTTTTTCCTCCTGAATGTCCTGGGATTGGCAGAATGCACAGTTTTGATGGATTATTTTTGTTAGCTTGTATACAGGGTAAAGGAAAGCGGGCTTTTTTGATACAACTTTTATTTGACTTTTAATTTTCATCTCCCTATAATGAGAGATATAGCACAGGGGTACAGGAGGATTTTATGGATACAGGTCTATCGGTCGATGAGATATACCAGATTCTTGAAGGAGAGATTGTGAGTCTGGAAATAAAGCCGGGGGAAATGCTGAGTGAAAATACGCTTTGTAAACGTTTCTCCATATCCCGTACCCCGGTCCGCAGTGCGCTGCAGCGTTTGGAGCAGAACCGTTTTGTGCAGATTATTCCGCATAAAGGGACCATTGTCACGCCCATCAACCTGCACATTGCCAACCAGCTGATCTACCAGCGGGTCGCCGTGGAGTCCATGGTGTTCAGGGATTTCGTCAAGGTCTGCACTCCGCCGGAGGCCGAGCAGGCCCGTTACCGTCTGCGGATGCTGGAGGAGGCGGGCGCAAAAAGGCACGAGCCGGGGCCTTTTGATATCAATGATTTTCTTCACAGAGACCTTGCCATGCATGAGATCTGGTTCCGGTCCACCGACAAGATGTATCTCTGGGAACAGCTGATTAAACCGGACGCGGACTACTCCCGCTTTATCCGCCTGGACATCGTGGGGGCCAGGAACGTGCCGGATGTGCTGGAGAACCATCAGGAGATGATGCAGATTATCGATACGAAGAATCTGGATGCAATCGAACCCCTGATGATGCAGCATCTGTATGGGGGAATCAGGCGGCTGGGAGGGAAGATTTTCTCGGACGAGTACCGGGAGTATTTTGAATAATTGTATTGTTCTGCTTGCGTGGGGGACGTTCCGGGGACGGACGGGAACGGATTCTGCGAGGCGGGGAACGGATAAGGGAAAGAAGCAGAGGACTGGCGAGGTCCTCTGTTTTTTGTTGTATGCAATGGGCTGCTGGCGCAGCCTGCGGGCGGTTGGTCATAGTCCGGCGTTCGGTAAAGAGCTGGATGTGAGAAATGTAAATGGCTGGCCATATATTTCCGCTCATAATAGCTGAATTGTAAAAAACAGGAGTGAAATTCCGGGGAAAACTGCTGTTTTTTTCCAAAATACCGTCGATGGAAACGAAGTTATACATTTCGGACTGTGCAATCTCGTTGACAAATATGCATATGCATATCTATAATATCATTAATGACTATGCATATTCATTTCAATTCAGATTGGAGGGTTTTCAATGACAAGAAACAGCACTCCCAGAACCGTTTACACGCAGATCTTCCACAAGATATCCGAGGACATCGCCAACGGAGTCTACCAAAAGGGAGACATGATCCCCACCCAGAATGAGCTGGCCGAGGCCTTTGGCGTGAGCCGGGTGACGGTGCGGGAGGCCATCAAGGAACTGTGCCGCAGAGGGATTCTGGAAACGATCAAGGGGCGGGGAACCTTTGTGGTGAAGAGTCCCCAGGTGTTCGGCAGCACGGAGAGAAGCCATGGATTATCTTCCCTGAAGAAGTACGCCGGAGCCGGTATGGGGATCGGTTCCAGGCTGATCAACATCGAGGAGCTGTCCGCCGACGAAAAGCTCAGCAATATCTTCGGCGTGCCCCGCTATACGCCCCTGATCCATATCGTCAGGGTGCGCCTGGCCGAGGGCAGGCCCGCGGGGTATGACGACGCATATCTGGTGAAGCGCTATGTGGGCAACATCGATTTTTACCAGGAGGATTTGGAGAACGGCTCCCTGTATAATTTGTTAAACACAAAAGCTAATATCTTTTTCGACGTGATCGACGAGAAATTCCGGGCCGTAGGGTGCCCGGACAATGTGGCCAGGCTGTTGGACATTCTGCCCGACGAGCCGGTGCTGAGTATCAAGCGCACCTCCAGCGACCAGCTGGGGCGGATCATCGAATACTGTGAGAACTACCAGAGGTCCGATATTTTTTATACCCACACCCAGTACAGCCGCAAGCAGCAGGACAGCGTCAGCACCCTGAGCTGCAACAAGATCATGGGATGTATTTACGGCGCGGCTCTGGGGGACATGTTCGGGACCATAGCCAGGGCTGCCGGGGACCGGGAACATTACCGGGCGTTTTTGGAACACGCGCTGGATGAAAAGCGGGGATTTGACGGCAGCCTGCTCTCCGGAGAACCGGCGGGCGTTTCGGGGGAATTTGCCATCGCCTATTTTGTGGCAGAGGAGCTTGCAAAATGCCGGGAGGGACTGAATCCTGGGAAGATTTCCAGCGCGCTGGTGACCTGGAACCAGTACCCGGAGTTCATGCGGGACGGCAGGGAATTCCCGGAAAAAGCGCTGATGACCATGCCGGCCGGTCTGGCGAATCCCGGCAACGCCGCCGGGGCCAGGGAGTTTTTCGCCCGGATCTGCGAGGTGGTTTACCCCAGGGAGCAGGATCTTGAGGAGAACATGGGGCTGACCAGCGCCTTTGCCGAGGCGATGGCCGGAAACGACCGGCTGGAGGCGGTGCTGGACGTGATCCGCGGGGCGGTGGAACGGCAGCCGCAGGAAAATCCGCTGCTGGAAGCGCTGCTCCGGCTTTTGGAGCGCAGGCCCGAAGAATTTACGGAAATGATGGCAGAGGCCGCCTGGCTGGGACGGGAGACCAAAGGATTGTCCGTGCTGGCGGGCGCTCTCGCGGGGGCGGTCTACGGGATGTACATGATCCCGCCCGGGTACGTGGACTTCGCCAACGACCACTGCGCGTTTAATCTGGAAAAGCTGCCGCACGATATTGCGGCCCGCTATTACAGCGGTTTGTAGAAATGGGGGAAGCGATATGGAGGCCATTGAGCCGATACGGATAACAGCCGGGAATTTTGCGGCTTACGGCAGATATTACAATCTGCGCGGGGAGGATGGAGTGCGCCTGGCGGACGGGCAGACATTTGTGAGCCGGGAACGGATCAGCGGGGAGCCGCTGAAAATCGGGGCAACCGCGGTGGCGGGCGGGCCTTTTGTCTCGTCGAAGATGGAGCGGCACGTTCTGTCCGAGGAGCTTCTGATCTGTGGGGACGGCGAGATGATTCTCACGGTGGCGGACTCCGATCCGGAGGAAGCGCCCAGGAGCCGGGACGTCCGGGCGTTTATCATGAGGCCGGGGGATGCGGTGGTGCTGGGCAGAGGCATTTGGCACGACGCCAACCACGGGCTGCACCGGGATACCACCTACTTTTTTCTGATCCCACAGCGGGATTTTGTAGCGTCTGAGGTGAAGTGGACGGAGATTGTTCCGGAAGCGGTGCCGGTGCGGTGGGAGACGGGAGAGTCGGGGAAGTTGGAAACAGTGGCGCAGGAAGCCGGAAGACGGGAGAACGCAGCGCCGGAGTCCGGGGAGCCCCAGGCGGCAGTGCCGGAAGCGGAAACACGGCTGGGCGCGCCTGAGGCGAAACGGTTCTCAAACGGTACGGATCGTACGCCGTTTTCAACTTATGGCCGGCTGGTCCGCGTGCTGGAAGGTCCCGGCCTTGCCGGGGATACCGGCTGGAGGAGCTGGCTGGAGGAAATGCCGGCCCTGACGGAAGGTTGCTATCTGGGCGTTGGATTCCCGGAGGACGATTCCTGGGACGGTGCCACGGAGTGCGGCCCGGCTGCCATTTTCCGGGACGACGCGGTGGAATGCGGCTCGGCCGCCATTTCCCGGGGCGGCGCTGTGGAATGCGGCTCGGCCGCCATTTCCCGGGACGGTGCTGTGGAATCCGGGCCGGCCGCCATTTCCAGGGACAGCGCCACAGAATCCGGCCCGGCCGCCGCGCGCCAAATCCTGTGCGCCTGCGGCGCTGTGAATTTGACGGTGAGTTTGCGGGAACAGCCGGAGCGCGTCTACACGGTCAAACTCTCCCAGGGCGACTATGCCATTTTGGAAGAAAATGTATGTTATAAAGTGCTGAGGGAGCCGGGGACGGCGGGATACTTTTACATATTGTCCCCTGTGGGGTGCGTATAAAAATTCATCCCGGACCCCGGGTGCGCGGTGGAAACTGCGCCCCCAAAGACCGCTCTGCGGGACTCTCCACAGCAGGTAAAATCATAAGGATAACGGAGGAACTGTTTTGGATTACATAGAAGAAAAGATATTGGGCTGCCTCGTGGGCGCGGCGGCGGGGGATGCCCTGGGCGCGGCCACGGAGATGCGCACCCGCAGGCAGATCGAGGAGAAATTCGGCGGCCGGGTGAAGGAATTTCTGACCCCGCCGGACGACACCTTTGCCAGAGGAAATATGCCCGGCCAGGTGACTGACGATTTCAGCCTGGCATACATTACCTGTCTGGAAATTCTCCGCCACAACGGGGAGATTACGCCGGAGGTATCCCGGGCGGCCCTGCTGTCCTGGGCGGAGTACGACGATTTTTTCCAGAGATTCGCAGGCCCCACCACCAGAGCGGCGGTGGAAGAGCTGCGGGGAAACAAACCGGCTTTGCCGGAGGGCGGTTTCGTCCTGGTCAATGACAACGGCAAGGCCAGCAACGGAGGGGCTATGAAGATCTCGCCGGTGGCTCTGTTCGCCGCAGGGGATGTGGACAAAGCCGTCAGGGACGCCGTCATCATGTGCAGATGGACCCACAACAACAACATCGCCTTATCGGGCGCCACGGCGGTGGCCGCTGCCACGGCGGAGGCCATGAAACGGGAAGCCACGCTGCAGTCCGTGATCGACGCGGGAATCTACGGGGCCAAAAAAGGTTTTGAGATCGGCAGCGAGACCGGCAAGGTGCTGGCCGGGCCTTCGGTGGAGAAGCGGATTCAGATGGCGGTGGAAATCGGACGCGGGGCGGGAGATATACTCACCGCCATGGATGAGATTTCCGACCGCATCGGCTGCGGGCTGGCCGCTGCGGAGGCGGTGCCTGCCAGCTTCGGGCTTTTAGCCGCAGCAAAAGGCGACACCATGGAAGCCATTTACGCCGGGGTGAATATCGGAAACGACACGGACACCATCGCCACCATGGTGGGGGGGATCCTGGGAGCGCTCAACGGAATCGGCTCCCTTCCAAAAGAGTACGTGGAGGTCCTGGAGACCAAGAACAACATGGATTTGCGGGGTATGGCAGGCAGGATAAGGGGGATGGTCGGATGAACGGCGTCATGGTCGTCATCGGCACAAATGATCTGGACGAATACTATGAAATGGACACGGTCCCTGTGATGGGGGATAAGGTTGTCTGTAAATTTCTGGAAACCAAGGTGGGCGGAATGCTGGCCAATGCGGCCGCAGTGTACGCCGGTTACGGGTGTAAAACTTATATGATCGACTGCGTCAACGGCGGACCCCAGTCCAAAATCATGGAGCGGGAGCTGCGGGAATGCGGCGTGGACACCTCGTATTTTTCCGTGGATGCTTCTCTGCCGGACCCCAGATGTCTGATCATGCTGAAGGACGGGGAGCGGGTCATTTTCGTGATGGACCGGAAAAAGAGGGATTTGAAGCTGACCGGAGACCAGGGACGGCTGATCGCGGAGGCGGATATCGTGTATTCCTCCCTCAGCGAACTGCGGGCCTTTGGGGATGAAGAGCACATTACGGAGCGGATCGTCGCCTCAGGGGCCAAGCTGGCCCTGGATGTGGAGGCGGGCACGCTGGCTGAGCCGGAGAAGGATTTCCTTCAGCTGGGCTGGGCGGATTACCTGTTTATCAATTCCGGCAGCCACCGCAGGCTCGAGGAACTTTACGGCGGAGATTACGGGGAACGGCTCCGGAAGATGGGCGCTGCCCTGGTTTACACCAAGGGGAGCCGGGGCTGCTCCGTGTACGCAGGGGATGGGGAACCCATCCATGTGCCGGGGTATAAGGTAAAGGCCGTGGACACCACCGGAGCGGGGGATACCTTTAACGCATCCTTCCTCTACGGCGTCAGCCGGGGGTGGACGCTGCGGGAGTGCGCGGAATTTGCCAACGCGGCCGCGGCCCGGGCCATAGGCTTTATGGGGGCGAGAGGCGGCGTCGCGACGGCGGCCGCAGTGGAACAATTTAAAGAACAATTTCTGACAGGGGGAAATCAATCATGAAAAAAATACTGGTATCATTGTTGGCGGCAGCCATGGCCTTCGGACTTCTCGCCGGCTGCGGTTCATCCAAAACAGAGCAGACATCCGCTGCGGCGGGCGGTACGGAGCAGGCTGCGCAGGGCGCGGGGCAGGCGTCTGTTGACAGCAGCAAAATGACTGCCATGATCATTATCATACCTCAGGGCGATCCTTTTCTGACGCTGGCTTACAACGGCGTCAAGCAGTACGCCCAAGAGTCCGGCAAGGAGGCTAAGATCATCGAGGCTCTGGATAAATCCGAGTACACCGAGCAGGTCCGGGCCATGGCGGAGGCGGGGGCGAACCCCATCTACGTGGTTTGGGACGATCTGGCTGACGTGGCCTTTAACCTGGCTCCGGATTTCCCCGACACCCAGTTTATTCTGGTGGACACCTACGCTACCAGCGATCTGCCAAACGTGAAAACCATTGTGGTGGAACCTCAGGAATCCGCGTTTATCGCCGGAGTTGTTGCGGCAAAAACCACCAAGACAAAACAGGTGGCCTGGATCGGCAACATGGACCTGCCCACCGTGAACCGCTGGCGCGCCGGATTTGAGGCCGGTGTGAAATACGGGGACCCGGACGTGGCCTGTGAGTCCATCTACATCGGTTCCTCCGACGACCCCAACAAGGGCGGGGAGCTGGCCAAGCAGCTGATCGGAAAAGGCGCGGACATTGTCATGCACTCTGCCAACCAGGCGGGACTGGGCGTGATCCGGGCCTGCGAGGAAATGAACGTGTTGTGCATTGGCAGCGACGAGTGGCAGGGCGCGATCAACCAGGACATCGTGTTCTGGTCCGCCCTCAAGGATACCACCGGCGCCACCTACGCGGCGGGCAAGAGCGTGTCCGAGGGACAGTTTGAGCCTGGAATGGAAATCTTCGGCCTGGACTCCGGCGCCAGACTCTACGATGACCGGGATTACCAGAAACTGCCGGAGGACCTGCAAAAGACGGTGGACGAGGTATTTTCCAAGATTCAGAGTGGTGAAATCCAGGTTCCCGGAGAGCTGGAAACGCAATAAGACCATACAGGCGGAAGGGATGGAGGGGCTTAAATGAGCGCGTTGTTGGTTGCGAAAAACATTAAAAAGTATTACGGCAGTTTTGCGGCCGTGGAAAATGTGAGCCTGACGGTGGAAAAAGGCACGATCCATGCGATTATTGGGGAAAACGGGGCGGGCAAGAGCACGTTAATGAACATTCTCGCGGGCGTGCACGAGCCGACGGACGGGGAGATCATCTTAAACGGGCAGGTGAAGCGGTTTAAAAACGCAACCGCCGCCGCCCGCTCCGGCATCGGCATGGTCCAACAGGAATTTATGCTCTTTCCCGAGCTCACGGTGCTGGAAAATATCATTCTCGGCCACGAGCCCTTAAAAGGGAGGGCCTTCTTAAACATGGGCGAGAGCGAAAAACGGATCAGGGCCATCTGCGGCGATTACGGCTTCCGCTTTGACCTCCACGCGCCCGCGGGCAGCCTGCCCATTGTACAGCAACAGCAGGTGGAGATCGTCAAGGTGCTGTTCACCAACGCCGATATCATTATCCTGGACGAACCCACCGCAGTGCTGCCGCCCCAGGAGGTGGAGGGATTGTTTAAGGCCATCCGCTTCCTGGTGAGGCAGGGCAAGACGATTATTTTCATTACCCACAAGCTGAAAGAGGTCATGGAGATGGCGGACACCATTACGGTGATGAAAAAAGGAACCGTAGTCTGCACCATCCCAAAATCCGAGGCTACCATCCCGCTTCTGACCAACCGTATGGTGGGCCGGGACGTGATGCTGGACATTGAAAAGCATCCACGGCCTGGGGACGATGTGGTTCTGAGTGTCAGCAACCTGAGCGTCAACGGAAACCTGCACATTCCAAAGGTAAAAAACATGTCATTTGACATCCGCGCCGGGGAGATTGTGGGCATTGTGGGCGTTTCCGGCAACGGGCAGTCCGAGCTGGTGGAAGCCCTGAGCGGAATCCGGCGGGCGGAGAGCGGTACAATCAAGGTGCGCGGACAGGAGCTGCCTGGGAAGAATCCGCGGGCCAACCGGCTGCGGGGGATCGGTTATGTGCCCCAGGACCGGAATCAGGTGGGATGTTCCAGAGAGTCCACCCTGGTGGAGAACTCCATTATGGGGAAATACTTAAAGGCCTTTTGCAAGCGCAGATTTCTCATGGATTACGGGCAGGCCGAGGCTTACGCGGGAGAGATTATTTCCACCTACGACGTGCGGACCAGAAGCCCCTACGACAAGGCCGGTTCTCTGTCGGGCGGGAATCTGCAGAAGCTGATCGTGGGGCGGGAGTTCACCCAGGACTACGAGGTGCTGATCATCGAGGACCCCACCAGGGGAATCGACGTGGGGGCCATTGAATTTATCTGGAATGAGATCGTCAAGCAGGTGGAGCAGAAGCGGGTGTCGGTGCTGCTCATCACCTACGATCTGAACGAAGCCATGACCTTAAGCGACCGGATTCTGGTGATGTTTGAGGGCAGCGTGCAGAAGGAACTGACAGGGCCGGATTACGATGAGAAGGAAATCGGGTTTTACATGCTGGGAGGAAATGCTGATGAAACGACAGCCTGAGGAGAAAAACAGCCAGTGGATGAACTATGTGGTATCGCTGGCGCTGGTTATGGCCATTGCCGCCATTTTGATTACCATTCAGGGGAGCAGCCCGGCGGAGGCCTTCGCGGCGCTGGTTAAGGGGGCTGTGGGCAGCACTTCCGCCATCTCCAGCAGCATCCGCTGGAGCACCCCGGTGCTGATCGCCACCATCGCAGCCATCGTGGCCCAGAAAACGGGAATCACCAACCTGGGGTTGGAGGGACAGATCTATTTCGGGGCCTTTGCCAGCGCCATCGCAGGCGCCTTTCTCTCAGGGCCGCGGCTGATCCACATACCAATCGCCATCCTTGCGGGCGGACTTGCCGGTCTGGCCTACGCCCTGCTGCCCGCGTTTTTGAAGGCCGTATTCCAGATCAATGAGATGATCGTGACGCTGATGCTCAACTATGCGGCGGTGCTCTTCACCGAGTATTTTACCATGATGCTCATGGGGCTCAATTCGGACACCAACCCGGATCAGATCGCAACGCCCGAGATTCTTGAGTCGGCGCGGCTGACCCAGCTGCTTCCGCCCTATCAGGCTACCACGGGCATTTTCATTGCCCTGGGAATCGCCCTGGCGGTGTTCGCATTTTTCAAATTCACCCGCAGGGGATATGAGTGGCGGATGCTGGGGCGCAACAGCCGTTTTGCCCGGTACGGAGGCGTCCGGGTGGTGCAGAACATGACCTTCGCCTTTCTGCTCAGCGGTTTCATCTCCGGCGTCTGCGGCGCGGTGGAGATCATGGGCCCGCATTTGCGGTTTCGCAATAATTTTTCCACCGGCATGGGCTGGGACGGAATTATGGTTGCCCTGATTGCCAAGAACAACCCCATAAACGCCATCGGCGTGAGCCTGCTGTGGGGAATGATCAAGGCCGGATCCCTGAACATGGAGCGGATGACCAGCGTGAACCGCATTCTGGTGACTCTGATCCAGGCGTTGTTTGTAATCTTTATCACCGTGGATATCCGTTCGCTGCTGAAAAAAATCAGCTTTGGGAAAGGCCGGATCCTTGAGACAGGAGGTGCGAAATGAATCTGTTTGAACTTTTGCTGGGACCGTCCCTGATCTCCGCCACCCTGCGCCTGACGGTGCCCATTCTCTTTGTGGCCGTGGGCGGCTGCTTCGGCAGCAAAGCCAACGTGTTTAACATTGGTCTGGAGAGCTACCTGGGGATCAGCGCGTTCTTCGCCATGTGCGGCAGCTACTGGAGCCAGAGCCCCTGGGTGGGCCTTCTTTTGGGGATGCTTGCCGGATTAGTGATGTCCTGCATTTTCGCCGTGTTTGTGCTGTATTTTGAGTCGGACACCATGGTAGTCGGCATCGCCCTAAACCTGGCATCCTGGGGAATCACCACGTTTCTGCTGAGCGCGATTTTTAAGGTGCGCGGCGTGTTTATCGACCCGCGGATCAAGAGCTTTCAGACGGTGGACATTCCGTTCATCAAGGAGATTCCGTACATCGGAGCCGTGGTCAGCGGCCACAACGTGTTGGTGTACCTGGCGATTTTCGCGGTGATCGCGGCTCACATCGTTATGTTTAAGACGCCCTTCGGCCTGCGGCTGCGGGGGATCGGGATCAAGGAGGCGGGAGCGGCCTCCGTTGGCGTCAACACCATGCGCTACAAATGGCAGGCCATTCTGCTGGGCGGACTTTTGGGCGGCATGAGCGGCGCGTTTCTGACCATCGGCGGGGCTTCCATGTTCACGGAGAAGATTTCCGGCGGATACGGATACCTGGCGCTGGCGGCGATTATGGTGGGGGACGCCAAGCCGGTGAAGACTATGCTGGCCTGCCTGGTGTTCGGATATGTGTCCGCCCAGTCCGTGGCGCTGCAGAGCATGAAAATCCCCTCCCAGGTGGTGCTGTCCATGCCGTACCTGATCACGGTGCTGATTCTGACGGTGAACGCGGTGCTGCTCAAGTATAAGACGGCGGGGAGAAGAAAGAGCGCGTAAGAATTGTGAGAATATCTGAAAAAGCAGGGAAGCCACGGGCGAATGAGGGCTTTCCTGCTTTTTTCGTCTTAGGAAATGTTCCGGGCTTAAACTGTTTGGCGCTTAGTCCGGTGTAAAAAGTGTGTCAACGGTGGTATCTAATTCCCTTGCCAGATGGAAGGCCAGGGCCAGGGTCGGGTCGTATTTGTCATTTTCAATCGCATTTACAGTCTGGCGGGAAACGCCGCACTTTTTTGCCAGCTCCTCCTGCGATAACCCTTGTTGTTTTCGCTTATCCCGAATCGAATTTTTCATATCAATCGCCGTATTTCTTTTTATAAAACAGAAGGCAGATAAAATAGATAGTGGCGGCTGCGGTGAGCGTGGTGAAGGGATTTACCTGCATTTCATGGGATTTTATGATGCGCTCCGCTATGCTGAATACCAGGCTTCCCGTTATTCCGGCTAACGTCCATGTGCTGGCTTTCCAGACAATCATCTGCCTTCTCTCGTCTCCCGGTTTTAAGAGGGAAATGATCATGGCGATATCCAGAACAATCATTGCAAGTAGATAGAGTCCAAATAGAATCAGTCCAAACGTGCCCATAAAAGCTCCTTTCTGTTCAGTGAGAGATGTCAAAAAGTCTTGACATTTTTAATATATAGAACAGCGGAGGAAATGTCAAGAGTTTTTGACATTTTTGTTGAGAAATCCATCGAAAAACAGATGCCGTCTAGCCGGCGGCGCCAGCGGCCTGCGGTAACCGAAAAATATCCCCCGCGGTTAGGCGGGGGAGAACTTGTTAGGCGGGGAAGAACTTGTGAGGCAGTTTTTGCGGTTGATTTTATTTTGCCAGCTCCTCCGTATATCCCTTCGTCGCCTGGATCAGCAGATCGTATTTTTTTAGCAGCTGGTCGTAAACCGCCCGGTTCTCCGGGTTCGGATCGTAAATCCGGTCGATTTTGGCGAATTTTAACGCTGTGTCGGCGATGGAATCGAACGCTCCGTAGCCGTAACCGGCGACGATGGCCGCGCCCAGACAGGCGGCGTCCTGTGTATTTTTCATGGTGACGACCTGGCGGTTCAGCACGTCCGCCTTGATCTGACACCAGACGGGGCTTAGGGAGCCTCCGCCCAGGGAGCGCACCTGGGTCACCTGAATGCCGGTCAGGCGTTCCGTGTATTCAATGATCTTTGTGATATTGCAGGCCAGTCCTTCCATGAACGCGCGGATGATGTGGCCCTTCGTGTGGCCCAGGTTCAGGCCGTAGAGAATGCCTCTGCCATAAATATCCGGGTTGGGTGTGCTTCCGCCCCCGAAGAACGGCAGCAGGAACAACCCTTCCGCGCCGGGAGGGGTGGCGGCAGCTAATCCGGTCATGAAATCGTAGCTGTCACCCTCCCCGGCCAGCTCCCTCATCATCTCCTCCCGGCAGAGGTTGTCGCGCAGCCAACGGAACAAAATGCCGCCTTTGGCCCCGCCTTGTATCATATAGACATCCTCCATATCGCTGTAATTGCAGGGGATGCAGCCGTTTTCGTCAAACACGGGCCTGTAGGTAGCCGTGCAGACCATCAGGGCTCCGCCTGTGGACTCGGAAAATATCCCCGGCTTCACATTTCCCACGCCGATGGCTCCGCTGGACTGGTCCTGGCCGCCCACCACCAGCAGAAGATCCCGGGGCAGTCCGAGCTCGTCGGCGATCTGGGGCAGGATGGTGCCGATGGGGGTTCCGGTCTCGTACAGCGTTGGCAGCTGGTATTCATCTATTCCAAGGTAGTCTAACATTTCAGGCCACCACTGTTTGCGGGTGATGTCCCACAAATAGGAGGTGCACCAGCTGGAGCCGTGGCTCACCATCCTGCCGCTCATTTTCCACAAAATGTAATCGTCGCACATGAACATCATGCGGATGCGCCGGAACAGTTCCGGCTTGTGTTTTTTGAACCAGAGAATCTTGGCGGCCGGGTACACCGGGTCAATAGGGGTCTGTCCAGTGGCGTGTATGATCTCCGTGGCAGGGAAACGTTCATTGATCTCGTTGGCCTCCTCCTCAGCCCGGCTGTCCAGCCAGACGTAGAAATTGTCCAGCGGTTCCAGGTTTTCGTCCATGAAGGCGATGGTCTCAGCGGAGGAATCCATAGCAAAGGCTTTGATGAGCCGAGGGTCCACCCCTGAATTCTGCACCACATATTTGACGCAGGCGCAGAAGGTGTCCCAGTAGACGTGAGGCGCCTGCTCCACTCTCTGGGCGGAGGGCTTTAAAAGCTCATATTCCTGTGTGCGGTGTAAGAGTTTCTGGCCGCAGCCGTCAAAGAGGGCTGCCTTGATCGCGGTTGTTCCAATGTCCACGCCTAAGAAATACTGCTGCTCCATAGTGGGTTCCTCCGAAATATTGTTGTGGTTTGGGGTGGATCGCGTTTTGATTGCGCGATTGGTATTTTAATATTGATACATATCTATATTATGCGAATGACAAGGCGGTGTCAAGAGAGGAACTTGGATAATTGCATAAAATAGTGATTAATTGATAATGATAATTGTGCTTAATGACGGATTTTGG
>ENA-UOJP01000729-UOJP01000729.1-human-gut-metagenome-genome-assembly--contig:-C102-NODE-729-length-54117-cov-49.543654_pt1 | contig 54117 bp, 48 predicted proteins | sample MGYA00242353_ERZ723900 | MGnify/ENA metagenome assembly ERZ723900 | reverse complement strand
TCTCAATTTCATACACCGTCCCTCTGTCGTACACTACACGGATTTTGTCACCATTAATGTCCGTCACTATGGCCTCATGTGCGTTAACTGTTTCCATGTGGCCATCCAGGCCTGGATAAACCGTTTCCAGATACTGATGGATACGGTGCTCCGCAAATGTTTTAGCTCTCATTGGCTTGTCCCTCCTCTCAACGGCCTTCCAGCCAGCTGCTCTATCAACCAAATGTCATCCATCCGGAACCGTCCCGGATTGCATTTTCTGTTACGCAGGGTTGGCAGTGGAATTCCTATCTTTTTAGCCAATCCCTCATCGTTCAGATTGTTCCGCACCTTTGCCTCGTTGATTAGGATTTTCACCTCATCCCCCATTTGCTGGTAAGCACTCTTTTTCATTCCGTCTCGCCTCCTTTTCCCAGTTGACACACATACGTAATAGTGGTATATTTTTCTTATCGAACGTGTGTTTGTTTTTCTTCCTGAAAGAAAAAATCCAATGGTTTATCAAGAGCTTTACAAATATCGTAATATTCGTTTGCTTCGATTTTTCGATTACCATTAAGAATTGCATTGATAGTGGTTAATCCCATATTGGTCTTATCAGCAAGAAATGTTTGCTTGATTCCTCTGGCATCCATATATGCCTTAATTTTTAAACCTAGCATCTTTTCACCTCCTTATACGGTTATTTCGTGTATGCTCAAATACTACTACGGAATATTCGTATTGTCAAGCTGATTTTTACGGAATATTAGTACTTTTATTTATTTTTTTTAACTTCATATTCGGATTTTCCGTATTTTTATATTGATTTTCCGTACTTTGTGTGATAATCTACTATTGTACGGAGGAATACAAAAATGGGAGATATTAAAGAAAACATTTCAAATAACATAGTATATTACCGTAAAAAAATCGGACTTACCCAAAGTCAGCTTGCAGAAAGGCTCGGGGTTAAGACCACCACTGTTTCCACATGGGAACGTGGCGCCAGTTCACCAGATATTGAAACTCTATATGATATCTGTAAAATTTTTGGTGTATCTTTGGATGAGATGTACGGAGTAAATACGGAAAAAGGATTTAGCCAGACCGACCACCCCTACGATAGATTAATTACTGTATACACCAGAAGTAGAAAAAATCTTTCCCAGGAAGAAAAAATGAGACTCGCTCGTATAATATTATCGGATGATGACAACGAGGAGTAATATCAAATGGATTATCAAAGCCTATATGACAGTATTTTATACGCATATACGTTTTTTGGCATTGACTCATTTCCAGTAGACTGCTTCGAATTAGTTCGGAAATGTGGTTTCAGAACTGTGAAATATACGGACTTAAGTGATAAGAAGAGAATAGCCTGTCGAACCCTTAGCGAAGATGCCTGCCTTTTGGATGGAACATTGTTTTATGAGGCTAAAGCCCATTCGCGACGGATACAATTTACAATAGCACATGAATTTGGGCATGTGTTCTTGAAAACAGACAATGAGGACAAAGCTGATGAATTTGCCAGCCATTTTTTAGCACCACGTATTCTTATTCACAAATATAAATGTCATGACGCAATCCAGATACATGATACTTTTGGTCTATCCTATCAGGCATCTAACAGAGCCTTGATGTCCTACAAAGAGTGGTTCCGCAGTATCTCCTACGGCGCAACCAGGAAACCCACGGAGCCGGAGTTGCAGCTGGAACATATTTTCTTTCCTGAACCAAACCCTATTCCACTCATGGAAGGTATTGTCCAACCGGCCAGGGGGTGTTATACTGAAGAGGATGAGGCTGGCCACTCTGAATTGAATGAACGTTCTGATTTTATGAGATTAATAAGCAGATGGCATGGAGACCGTGGCTTTGGCCTTGCAGAAAACAAATGGCTTTACGGGAACGACTTATGATTGATAATCAGCCTATGGCTTTTTAATAAAAACTTTTTAAGGGGGATATATACTAATGAAAAAGAAATGGTATCTTCAGACATGGTTTATTTGTTTATTATGTGCTTTCTGGATGTTCATTGTTCCAGCTATTGTGGGAATAATTTTGCTCATTTTGCAAATTATTGAAAATAGAAAAACAAACAAAAAGTATGGTACAATTGATAATTTAGAGTACAATATTGCTAATTTAAATAACGATATCGTTAATCTTGAAGAAAAAAAGAAAAGTGCTGAACTATCTCTTTCTAATACTATTTCAGACTTAAATGTCACGATACAGGAAAAGAAAGATGAATGCGATGCCCTAGACGCTGAAATAGCTTCGCTTGAAAAAGAGGCTGTTTGCAAACAATATATTTTTTCGGATTACGACGGATTAACATCTGAGGACTGTAAAAACAAATTAGCTCTTTTAAAAAACGATGAACAGGAAGCAATAAAATCCTCTAATATTTTGCTGATATCTAAAGATGGTAAAAAGAAAGAAATTAATGATAACGCGAAGCAAATACTAAGATGTTTCAACTCCGAATGTGATAACGCTTTGCTGAATCTATCTGTTAAAAATATTGATTCTGTACGAAGTAAAATCACAAAATCATTTGATTCCTTAAACAAAATATTTGCAATTGACGGCATACAAATGACCCAAAAGCTGTTGGAATATAAACTGGAAGAGCTTAATCTTGTATACACTTATGAACAAAAAAAGGAGCTGGAACGCGAACAGCAAAGGGCCATAAAGGAACAAATGATTGAGGAAGAAAAAGTCCGGAGAGATATTGAGCGTCAGAAAGCGAAGCTTGAAAAAGACCAGGCCCAATGCTCGAATGAAATTAATAAGTTAATAAGCTATATGCAAAAAACACAAAATGATATTGAAAAACAGCTTTACGTAGATAAAATTAAAGAACTGGAAGATAGACTAAGGCAATTAGAAGCAGATAAAGCCACTGTCCTTGAAAGAGAAGCGAATGCCCGTGCAGGTTATGTATATATAATTTCAAATATTGGCTCTTTTGGAGAAAATGTATATAAAATCGGAATGACAAGGCGGCTGGAGCCTATGGATAGGATTAAGGAGTTGGGTAGCGCTTCTGTTCCCTTTGAATTTGATGTACACGCAATGATTTTCTCTGATGATGCACCATCATTGGAGACAGCTCTCCACCAAACCTTTGAAAAACAGAGTGTAAATCGGGTAAACCTGCGCAAGGAATTTTTTAGGGTTTCACTTGATGAAATAGAAGTTGTTGTTAAAGAAAAATATAATAATACTGTAATTTTTACCCGTATACCAGTGGCTAAAGAATATAATGAAACATTAGCAATATTGAGTCAAGAACAGTCTGCTTAATAATAGCAAAAAGCCCCTGTGCTGGTAACACAGAAGCTTTTCACATAGATTCTCTTGCCAGGTACGCCTGGAAGATATAATTACCCTAAGCAAGTAAATTATATCATTCCTGGAGCGTCCTGGCAAGGGGCGTATTAATTTTACCCAATTTTAAGGAGGAATGATACCATGGCACAGCAGAAAAAAACTAAAAACAAATTACCGTCAGGCAATATCCGCATCCAGGTATATGACTATACAGACGTTGACGGCAAGAAGCATTACAAATCTTTCACAGCCCCTACGAAGAAGGAGGCCAAGTTTCTGGCCGCCCAATGGGCCGCAGGCAAAGCAGGCATGACTGCGGAAAACATCACCCTGTATGAAGCCGTCACGCGCTATATAGATGCCAAGAGAGGGGTGCTGTCTCCCAGCACCATAAGGGGCTATGAGGCTGTACAACGCAATTACATCAAGCCGTATGAATTGGGACGCATTAAACTGAATAATCTAACCAATACAGCCCTTCAAGTATGGATAAGTGATATCTCTTCTAAGGTAGGCCCCAAGAGCGTAAGAAATGCACACGGGCTTGTATCAGGCACATTAGAGATGTTCCATCCTGATTTTCATATTAAGACCACCCTGCCTGCCAAGAAACGGCCTACGTTGTACACGCCATCGGACCAGGACATAAAGACCCTGCTACAACATGTTGAGGGGAAGGAACTTGAGATAGCCATTTTTCTAGCTGCTTTTGGTCCATTGCGCAGAGGAGAAATATGCGCATTGGATAGTGACGACATACATGGAAACGTGATTGATGTAAACAAGAGTATGGTTATGGGGCCTGACAAGATGTGGCATATCAAACCGCCCAAGACCTTCGGCAGCTACCGTCAGGTAGAATTTCCGGGTTTTGTGATAGAGAGGATGAGGGGTATAGAAGGCCGCATTGTGAAGGCTACTCCAGACCAGATAACCCACCGGTTTGAACGAGCCATCAAATCAACAGGATTGCCAAAATTCAGATTTCACGACCTGCGTCATTATGCTGCTAGCATCATGCATGCTATCGGGGTCCCTGACCAATATATTCTCCAACGCGGCGGATGGGCCACTGATAATGTCATGAAAACGGTTTATAGGGATGTCATTGACTTGGAAACAGTTCGCCAGACAAAGAAAATCAACAGGCACTTTATCAAGGTGTCCGGTCTCTCAAAATAGAATGTATCACACGAAGTATCACACGCGGCCCGTAATCCCCTGTAAAATAAAGGTTTTACTATGGGTTCGAGCCCCATTACTTCCATTTTTTATACCCATTTTCAGTTTACGATTCCATTTCATTTTTCTTTCATCCCCAGAAGCCTGTTTTTTCCAGTCTTCTGTTTTTTCCCCTGCTGCCTTATTTGTTCCCATGGCTTTGTCCGGGAGGTGGGAATTATTAATTTTAAGATTTTCTTAATAATCTATTCAAAGAACATTCAAACATTCCGGAGGATTGCATGCTATACTAAGTACATAAGAAATGCACGAATGTTTAACAACTATCCTTCAACCCTTTTTGAAAATCCGAAAATCCTAAAGAAAATTGCTCCGTACCACCTGGTACGGAGCTTTTTCTATGTAATGCATAAATTTTGACTTTCTTTACCACCGTCTCCTGTCTCCGGCTCTTATCTCCGGTTCAGTCCTGCCAGGACTTCCCTTAATTTCTCCACATTTCCATCATCAAAGCAATATCCGTCCATCCCGCAGCGGCGGGCGCCTTCTATGTTAAGCTCCAGGTCATCCACAAAAAAGCATTCTTCAGGCTTCAGATGGAACCGCTCAAACAGATGGCCGTATATCTCCTTCTGGGGCTTCAGGCACAGGACATCGGCCGAGAACAGGATACCGTCAAAACAATCCACCGCGGGCAGCACGTCCTTATAACAGCTCAAAAGGCGGACGGATGCATTGGAACACAGATAGATGCCATATCCCATGGACTTAAGCCACCTGACCACATCCTCCATTCCTTCCTTCTTATACATGTTGAACTCATGCCAGCGGTTAAAACACAGGGCTGCCAGACTGCGCTCCTCCTCTGTGTCCAGACGGGCCTGCATCTTTTTTAAGGCCATATCCTCCGGCATAACTCCCATGTCCAGCAGAATCCACTCAGGCGATACGAATACGGAAGTGCTGACCTTTTTACGTGTTTCCGGGTCCTCTATGAAATGCCTGCATACTCCGTCCGCCGTGTAGTCCACCAGGACATTTCCCATATCAAAAACAATGTTCTTAATCATCCTATCCTCCTGCTCTCTTTTATATATATTATGGCTTTGGAACCTCTGAAGGGAACATTCTACCATATTCAAAAACCCGGGACAAGGCCCCGGGTTTCATGTCTCTTAGGCTTCCGGTTTTTCAACCTGGATAATGGCAGCCTTCTGCATAGGAATACGGCAGTTTTTATTGTTACCGAATTCCACAATGACTGTATCATCTGTCATGTCGATGATAACGCCATAGAATCCGCTGCTGGTGAGAATGGTATCACCGACTGCAACGCTTTCCAGCAATTCCTTTTGTCTTTGCTTCTCCTTCTTCTGAGGACGGATTGCCATGAAATATAACATACCTCCCAGAAGAACAATATAGAGAATCCAGAACATCGGACCACTTGTCATTCCATCTTCCTCCTTCACACCTACCGCCGCCTCGCCGCAGTAGTTTCTTATTCATCAGACGCCGTACCGGTGGCACGGCTGGAACCTTCCATACCGGCAAGCTTGGCCGCTTTATACTCAGCATAGCGGTGTTCCTCGATGGCGTCGCGAATCTCTTTCATCATTGTATTATAAAAATACAAATTATGCAAGGTACATAATCTCATTCCAAGCATTTCTTTTGCCTTCAGCAGATGACGGATATAGGCCCTGCTGTATGAACGGCAGGCAGGACAGCCGCATCCCTCTTCTATGGGGCGGGAATCCAGCTCGTATTTCTGGTTAAACAGATTCAGCTTACCCTGGTTGGTGTACACGTGACCGTGACGTCCGTTCCTGGATGGATATACACAGTCAAAGAAGTCCACGCCCCGGTCCACTGCTTCCAGGATATTAGCCGGGGTGCCCACACCCATCAGATAGACCGGCTTGTCCTCCGGCAGACAGGGCACTGTCACGTCCAGGATATGGTACATCTCCTCGTGGCTCTCTCCCACTGCCAGTCCGCCCACCGCATAGCCGTCTAAGTCCATTTCCCGTATGGTCCTTGCATGTTCCATACGTATCTCCTCCACCACGCCGCCCTGGTTGATGCCGAACAACAGCTGCTCCCGGTTCACCGTGTCCGGCAGGGAGTTAAGGCGCTCCATCTCGGTTTTGCAGCGCGCCAGCCAGCGGGTGGTGCGCTCCACTGAATGCCGGATGTAGTCGTCGCTTGCATGGCTGGGAGGGCATTCGTCAAACGCCATGGCAATGGTGGAACCCAGATTGGACTGAATCCGCATGCTCTCCTCAGGCCCCATGAATATCTTGTGGCCGTCGATATGGGAGTTAAAGTAAACCCCTTCTTCCTTAATCTTGCGCAGGCCTGCCAGGGAAAACACCTGGAACCCGCCGGAATCCGTAAGGATGGGGCGGTCCCAGTTCATGAACCTGTGAAGCCCGCCAAATTCCTTTATGAGCTTGTCGCCGGTGCGCACATGGAGATGGTAGGTATTGGACAGCTCCACCTGGGTGCCGATTTCCCGGAGGTCATCCGTTGAAACAGCTCCCTTGATGGCGCCCACCGTTCCCACATTCATGAACACAGGCGTCTCCACTGTGCCGTGTACTGTTTCCATGCGGGCGCGCTTGGCCCGCCCGTCCTTTGTTATGACTTGATATTTCATATAATAGCCTCAATTACTCCTCATCGTCTGCCAGGGCAGCTTTAATCATGATGGCGCACTCAATCCGCTTCTTCTGCATCTCACAGCCAATGTCATACGCCCCGTTGATGGAACCGCTGAAATTATACGCATTGGCAGCACAGCCGCCGCTGCAGTAGAACCTGGCAAAGCAGTCCTTACACTTAGGCTTGGCGTATACGTTGCAGGTCTTGAACTCGTCCCTGATGTCCGTATTCACAACGCCTGTGTCCACATTGCCCAGAAGGAATTTCTCATTGCCCACAAACTGATGGCAGGGATAGAGGTCACCCCACGGGGTCACTGCCAGATACTCGGTGCCGGAACCGCAGCCTGCCATGCGCTTGGCCACACATGGTCCTGCCTTTAAGTCCAGCATAAAATGGAAGAAGTTGAATCCCCTTCCCTTCTTTTTCCGCTTGATATACTCTAATGCCAGGCGGTCGTATTCTTTTAAGATGACCGGGATGTCCTCCTCTCTGATGGCGTAATCCTCTGACGGGTCAGCCACCACCGGCTCCATGGACATCTGCTCAAATCCCAGGTCCGCATAGTGAAGCACGTCATCCGCAAAGTCCAGATTGTTCCTGGTAAATGTACCGCGGACATAATAGTTCATCTGCTTCCTGCTGTCCGCAAGCTTCCGGAACTTGGGGACAATCAGGTCATAGCTGCCGCTGCCGTTACGGAAGGGGCGCATCTTATCGTTGACATCCTTTCGTCCGTCCAGGCTCAGCACCACATTGCTCATCTCGCGGTTGCAGAATTCCATCACCTCGTCATTTAACAGAACTCCGTTTGTGGTCAGGGTGAAACGGAATTTCTTGTGGCGGGCTTCCTCCTGGGAACGGCCGTATTTCACCAGCCGCTTTACCACATCCCAGTTCATCAGGGGCTCACCGCCAAAGAAATCCACCTCCAGGTGTTCCCGGTTGCCGGAATTGGCAATGAGGAAGTCCAGCGCCTTCTTTCCCACCTCGTAGCTCATGAGGGCGCGGCGGCCATGGTACTCGCCTTCCTCTGCAAAGCAGTAACGGCAGGCCAGATTGCAGTCATGGGCAATGTGCAGGCACAGCGCCTTCACAACCGTCTTCCTCTTTTTAAAGTCTACCACAAAATCCCTGTAAATATCCTTGGTAAGAAGCTGCTCCGCATCAATCAGCTGTCCGATTTCCTCCAGAGCCTCCTCTATATCTTCCTGGCTGTATCTGTCCTTCAGACAGACCCTTACCTCCTCCTCCACTTCTGAAGGCAGGGCAGCCGGCGCTTCCATCTCCGGAATCCGCTGTGAAACCAGCTGCACGGCATCGTAGACAACCGGGTCCACCACATGGACGGATCCGCTGTTGACATCCAGGACAATATGATAACCATTATTTATATACTGATGAATCACGAATCTACTCTCTCTCTTTCTAAGGACCAGGGGCCCCAAATCCTGTGCATGGTAAAGCCCCTATAATCCCATCGACCATAGGGGCTTACAACCAATTTCCTGTATGTATCTCTTCTGACCGGCGATTAGCGGTTAGCGTTCTCGCAGCTCTGGTTTCCTACTGTACAGGATGTCTTGCAGGCTGACTGGCAGGAAGTCTGGCACTCGCCGCATCCGCCCTTCTTCATTGTGTCCTTTAAGGTATTGGTATTCAATGTCTTAACGTGCTTCATACTACGGCACCTCCTATTCATTTAATATTATTATTTGTTTGAACATATAATTCTTTGAAATTATAACACAGGTTAAAGTCCCTTGCAACGGTATTTTCAAAGGTTTGTCATATTAAAGGCTCCTCCGGGAATATACTGCAACATAGATTCTTTCAAAAGGAGAACAATATATGGAAAATGGTATTGTGAAGCCCATGCTCCGCTCCCTGCTCATCTCCTATGTGCTGTCAGGAATCCTTCTGGCTGCCCTGGCCTTTGCCCTCTATAAACTGCGCCTGAAAGAGGGACAGGTGAACCTGATGGTGTATGCCGTGTATCTGCTGACCTGCTTATCCGGCGGTTTCCTGGCAGGCAAACGCATCCGGCAGCGCCGGTTCTTCTGGGGGCTTCTGTCAGGGCTTCTGTACTTCCTGGTACTTTTTGCAGTGTCCTGGGCCATGAATATGGGGTCGGCCATTGATATGGAACGCTCCGTCACTGTCATGGGCATATGCGCACTGGGAGGAACCATAGGGGGGATGCTCAGTTAATGATCATAAGAGAGAATGCCTGCTTCCTTTCATGGCCATGGAATCCGGTCATTCTCTCTTCTCTTCCATCACGCGGCCCTCCCCAGGGCCTTATTTTCTTATTTCTTTTTTTTCTTCACACCCGCCTCTTCCAGGCTCTTCACAGCCTGTGCCAACACAAAGACAGCGCTTCCCAAAAACACGAACATATCTCCCAGATTGAACACTACTTTCTTAAGGGATTTCCATTCAATGGTGAAATAATCCACCACATATCCGCGCATCACGCGGTCGTACAGGTTGCTGAGGGCGCCTCCCATCACAAGGGACAGGCCCAGCTTTTCCCCGGTCTTGCCCTTATCCTGCATCATGGCTGCCAGAGCTCCTGCCATGGCGGAAATCACCATAAGCGGAATCCCCTTTACCAATTCCGGCCTTTCCTTCATGAATCCAAAGGGAAAACCGCTGTTATGGTTCTTATGAAGCTTTATTAATCCTTTGGCAGACGGCAGCTCCCTTGGGAACGTGTCGTCCTCCTGGCCCTCAACCACGCTCTTGACCCCCAGGTCCAGGGCGGCCAGCCCGCCTATTATCCAGCCGTAAATCATAGATTCGCCTTCCTTTCCACCCTTTTATTTCATTTTACTATGGTTTCACACCTCCGTCCAGTGAAAGGTTTCTGAATTCAAGCATATACTATAACAAATATCCTGCCCGAGGTGTGCCATGGCAGACTGCCCATTTAATTCCGCCGACGAGAATATTGCTGATTTCATATACAGAATTGGAAGCCAGCAGCAGATTGGCGGCAACCCAGCCGATATTCCCTGTATGGATTATGTGAACGAGGAATACAATATCATCTACACTCCTCTGGATACCGTAACCCCCATTTCCCTGGCCCAATACAGCTACTATACTGTACCCGGACTTTTTTCCCTTCTGGACAGCTCCAGCATGGAGGCATCCGGCATACTCACCGCCTTTTCCGCGCCCGCCCTGGGAAACAGGGGGCGCGGGACCCTTATCGGTATCGTGGATACCGGCATTGACTATACCAACCCCTTATTCCGCTATCCGGACGGCTCCACCAGAATCGCGGGCCTGTGGGACCAGAGCATCCCCGCGGGAGCGGATGTCATTCCTCCCGGCGTGCCAGACTATTATGAACTCAGCGGCGCCTCTTATGGCACTGAATTTACTAGGGAGCAGATCAACCAGGCCCTTACCTCCGACAGCCCCCTTGACCTGGTGCCCTCCACGGACACCAATGGCCACGGCACCTTCCTGGCCGGAATTGCCGCCGGCGGCTCCCTGCCGGAACAGGACTTCACGGGCGCGGCTCCGGAGTGCGAGCTCATAGTGGTCAAACTGAAGCAGGCCAAACGCTACCTGCGGGAATTCTACCTTGTCAGCGAGGGCGCCGATGCCTACCAGGAAAATGACATCATGATGGGAATAAAATACCTGCGGGTGACCGCGTTCCGCCTGGGCCGCCCCCTAATCATCCTCATCGCCCTTGGATCCAATCTGGGAAGCCATGAGGGCACCTCACCCTTAAGCAGCGTTGTGCAGGATGCCAGCCGTTTCCTGGGCCGTGCAGCGGTCATTGCGGCAGGCAATGAGACAGGCCGGGCCCATCATTATTTCGGCACCATTCCGGCCGGACAGGAGTGGGATGATGTGGAAATCCGGGTGGGACCGGAAGAATCCAGCCGCGGCTTTTCCCTGGAGCTATGGGCTTCCACTGCCGATACCTATTCTGTGGGCTTCGTCTCACCCAGCGGTGAGATAATCTCCCGTATCCCTATTATAGCCAGGAACGAGACCTCTATCCCTTTTCTTCTGGAACCAACGGTCATTACGGTCAATTACCGGCTCATTGAATCCGGCGCCGGAAAACAGCTGATATTCATGCGTTTTGAAAATCCTGTGACCGGGATATGGAGGGTGCGGGTTTATAATACCCAGTATTTTACAGGTGAGTTTAACATATGGCTGCCCTCCGAGGGACTGATATCGGATGAAACCGTATTTCTGCGTCCCACTCCCGATACCACCATTACCATGCCCGGCAATACGGGCGCGCCCATTACAGTGGGGGCCTACAACCATCTGAACAACAGTATCTACATCCACTCCAGCCGCGGGTTCACCACTTCCGGTATTGTAAAACCGGAGCTGGCAGCTCCAGGCGTCAATGTGATGGGGCCTGCTGTGGGGCGCAGAATCAACGGCTCCATCCCCATGACCACCCGCAGCGGCACCTCGGTGGCTGCCGCCCACGTGGCCGGCGCTGTGGCCAGCCTCTTTGGCTGGGGAATCGTGGAAAGCAATCAGATTACCATGAGCCAGGCATCCGTTAAATCTTATTTAATCCGCGGTGCAAAAAGAAATCCAGCACTCCGCTACCCCAACGAAGAGTGGGGCTACGGAGCACTGGATTTATATGAAACCTTCCGGCGTATCAGGGAATAATCCAACGTTCAGCAGGGTATGAATAATCCTCACAAAGGTATGAATCAACCACGCATCTGTATCAATGGTCCGCCGCTCTTTTCCAGATAGGGACGGGTGACAACCACGGAGCCGATATTGGGGTCTTTGGGAATCTCATACATAATATCCAGCATGAATTCCTCCAGAATGGCCCTCAGAGCCCTGGCCCCGGTCCCTCTCTTGATGGCTTCACCGGCAATCCATTTAAGAGCCTCATCCTCAAAAATCAGCCGTACCTCATCCATCTCCAGCAGCCGTTCATACTGCTTGGTGATGGCGTTCTTCGGCTCCTTCAGGATGCGGACCATCATGTCCTCCGTCAGCCCCTGAAGGGTCACTGTCACGGGAAGCCTTCCCAGGAACTCGGGAATCATCCCAAAGGTCCGCAGATCCTCATTGGTCACCTGTCCCAGAATATCGGGATCCTTATCATATGTATCCTTCAAAATGGAACCAAAGCCCATGGTGGTTTTCTTCATCAGGCGTTCCTTAATGATCTCCTCCAGATCAGGGAATGCGCCGCCGCAGATGAACAGGATATTATCCGTATTCACCGTAGCCATGGGCGTCATGGCGTTCTTCTGGTTGGAACCTACCGGCACCTCCACAGTGCTTCCCTCCAGCAGCTTGAGAAGCTCCTGCTGTACGGATTCGCCGCTGACATCTCTGGTATTAGTCTGTTTCTTCTTGGCAATCTTGTCAATCTCATCAATGAATATGATTCCCTTCTGAGCCCGCTCCACATCGTTATCCGCAGCAGCAAGAAGCTTGGATACCACGCTCTCTATGTCGTCGCCGATATACCCCGCCTCTGTCAGAGAGGTGGCGTCGGCAATGGCCAGCGGCACGTCCAGAAGTCTGGCCAGGGTCTTAACCAGATAGGTCTTGCCGCTTCCCGTAGGGCCAATCATCAGTATGTTGGACTTTTCAATGACAATGCTCTTATCTGTTCCGGCATCCTCCACGGCCACGTCTTTAGAGGGATGGTCCAGAAATGCCCTTTTATAATGGTTATATACAGCCACTGCCATCACCTTCTTGGCTTTTTCCTGACCGATAACATATTCATCCAGCTTCGCCTTGATGACATGGGGCGCCGGTATGTCCTTCATGGTCAGGACCGGCTGTTCCTTGGCTTTTTTCTTGATTTTCTGCTTTTTGGGAATTTCCACTGCGGGAGGTGTCATATTCAGATCATTGAGGTTCATGTTCATGTAGGGCATATTGGGGAGTTTTGAAAAATCCATGCCTCCCTTTGTCACGGAATCAAATGCCTTCTGCATACAGTCATGGCAGAGATTCATGCCGCCGGGCATGGATATCATGGGGCCGGCCTTACTCTCGGGCCGCCGGCACATGTAACACACCTTTTCGTAGCGGTCCTCTTCCTTTTGTTTGTCTTTATCTTCACCATGGCCGGATGTCTCCACATCCTGGATATACTCTTTCTCGTCCAAGTAAATTCTCCTCTCTGTTAAAGGGCGTACCGGGCCGAATCATCGTCCCGCCGCTTAACGTAAAGTATATAACAAAATGCTTCCCCAAACAAGAGGAAGCATTTTCATTTCATATTATTTTGTAAAATTTAAGTTATTGGGCCTGTGTTTCCGTATTCTCCTGGGGCATGGCTTTCAGTGCAATGGTAACTGTCCTTTCCTGGTATTCCCCGTCCTTCTGGGTCTGTACCGTCAGATCGATCTGCTCCCCCATCTCGTAGCAGGCCAGAAGCTCCTGTAAATCCGTCATGTTTCGGACACTCTGGCCGTCCACCTTGGTGATGATGTCCTTTTCCCTCAGGTCTGACTGGGCCGCGGCTCCTTCCTCCAGTATCTTGTATACATATACGCCTCTTGGCATTCCGAAGGCCGCCGCGGACTCTTCATCTACGCTGGTTCCCTGTATGCCCAGATAACCTCTCCTGGCCTCCTCCACCGGATTCATGGTCTTGCGGTTCATGAGCTGGTTCATGATGTCCTCTGCCTTGGATATGGGAATAGCATAGCCGATTCCCTCCACTTCGGTGGAGGAATACTTGGCGGCATTGATACCGATAACCTCCCCCTTCATATTGAGAAGGGCGCCTCCGCTGTTGCCCGGATTGATGGCCGCATCTGTCTGCAGAAGCTCCCTGGTGCTGGTGTTTGATACCCTGACCTCCCGGTTAAGTGCGCTTACATACCCCACGGTCACGGACTGGCCATAACCCAGCGCATTGCCGATGGCAATGACGCCCTGTCCCACCTTCAGTTCATCGGAGTTGCCCAGCCTGGCCACCTTAATCTTACTCTTAGTGTCATCCTTGATCTGCTCCAGAGGCACTGCTATAACTGCCAGGTCCGTCTCTGCGTCCGTTCCCTTAATGGCCGCGTCTACCACCTCACTGTCAATAAAGGCCACCTTCAGGGAGGTGGAATCCTCCACCACATGGTTGTTGGTCACGATGAGAAGTTCCTTATCGTTCTCGCCTATAATGATTCCCGAACCGCTGCTGGGCACCTCATAGGTCTGGGGGCCGCCCCTGAAGAACCAGCCGTATCCGTAATTATTGCTCTGGTATACCGCCGTACTGGTGATTGCCACCACCGTGGGCATGGCCTGTTCCACGATGTCGGACACATCCGCCACTGCTTTTCCATTATTCCTCTGGCCCTGCTGGTATCCGCCGTCTCCCTGGGAGGCGCTGCCCTGACCGTTATCCTGGCCGCTGTCCCGGCTTTCTGTCCGGGCCTTTGGTATCTCTTCCTTCTTTTCCGGTTCAGCCGACGCTGCAGCGCTGTTCCCCATGAATCTGGACGCGGCCACATTGACTCCCACCATGGTCGCCCCTGAGACAGTACCAAAAAGAAGGGCTCCTGCCGTGAGCAGGGCCGCCTTTTTTAAAATGCCGCCCTTTTTCTTCTTTGGAGGCATATCCTCCGGCTGGGGACGGCGCCCATATGGGTCCCCGCCATACTGCCTGTTGTCATAGCTCTGGTTATCATAAGACTTCCACCCGTAGTTCTGGTCGTTGTCGTACATTGTAATTCCCCTTTCTCACGTAATCTCCCGATTCTGTACATAGTTTAACAGCGATTTGTGATAAATGTGTGACCATTTTATTATATAAGGCTAAAACGTGCCGGCAGGAAATGATAAATCCCCGCCGGCACGTTTACAGCCTTATATTCCCAATTTTTATATGAGTAATCCTTACATTAATTTCCCGGCCCAATGATAACGGAACCCGGTCCCTCCGGCACGTATTCATCGGACGAGGCGCCCGGATAAGCTGCCGTACTCCCCTTGGTGCTGCCCGGATAGGCCGCGGATGTACCCTGGCTTCCGGGATACGCAGCCGTGGTTCCCCTGGTGGCTCCGGGATAAGCGGCACTGGTTCCCCTGGCGGGATCCTGGCCCGGATAGGTGATTGCGCCCGGCCCGGTTGTCCGGTCGCCCTCTGATGTCTCGGCTCCCGGGAACATGCTGCCTGAGCTGCTCTCCCCCGGCCTTCCGGGATGGACAGTACCGGAGCCGCTGCTTTCTCCCGGCAGTCCGAATATACCGTTATCATCCTCAGGCGGGTCCACTTCATTGCCAAACTCGTCGGTCTCAATCTCCAAATCCGTTTCGCCGTCAATGATAGACTCATCTGTCTCGGACGTGCTGCTCTCAGACTCATTTTCTTTTGTCTCTTCCGTGGCCTTGGTCGCCTGCGTGGGCTTGGGGATATAACCGCCGTCTGTTCCCACATGGTCGATTGGCTTGCCCTCATTGTACATGCCCGTATCCGCTGATATCTTGGCGCTGATTTTCTTTACCATGTCACTGGGCTGGTAATTTTCATCCCCAAACAGGAACTGATGAAGAAGGGTTACATTGCTCTCCAGTGTCTGCGGAATAACACAGGCTCCCTTCTTGCCCATATTGGCGTCACTTCTGGCTGCCGGGAATCCCATGGTATCCGCTATGGTATACTTGGTCAGATTTTTGGCTGCCGGTATAATGTCATCAATGGTGACACTGGAAAGAATCTGGGGAAACACTGCCTCCATGACATTGTTCACCACCGCAAAATCAGATTTCTTAAGCTTCTGGAAACAGAGGTCAATGATCTCCCGCTGGCGCTCTGTCCTGGCAAAGTCCGTATCCATCTTACGAAGCCTTGCGTACGCAACCGCCTGGACACCGTCCAGATGGTTAAGACCCGCCTGTTTCAGCTGATAGGAACCTACCCCTGTGGCCTCCACAGTCTCGGTAATATAGGCATTGATATAGTAAAACTCCGCCTTGCTCAGCTCCACATCCACTCCGCCCAGAATATTGACGGCATCCACCACTGCCTTCCAGTTAAATGTGGCAAAATCATCTATCTGAAGGTCCAGATTTCTGTTCAGGGCCTCCACTGCCTGTTTAGGACCTCCCAGGAAATAAGCCTGGTTAATCTTATTGTACAGCCCGTTATCACTTACACTGAGATAAGTATCCCTGAACACGCTGACAAGCTTAATCTCGCCGCTGCCCTGGTCAATGTTGCATATGATGATAACATCGGCATTATTGCCTTTTCCAACCGAATTGTTTCGGCTGTCCACGCCAAAAAGGGCAATGGTCCAGTATCCCTCCATCTCCTCCACCTTTCCTTGGGGGATATTAGGGTTGGTCACCTGGGCCGGTTTAAACTGGCTTGGCTGAATCAGGCTAATCTTGTTCTGCGCATACCTGTAGAGCCCTGTTCCCAGAAGGAATATGATTTCCAGTATGATAAATACAATTATCATCTTACGGCGGCGCTTAACCGCTGCCGCGGCCGGGTCCGCTGCCGCCGCTTCCCTGGCCGCCCTGCGGCCGCCTGCTCCGCCCCCGTTTCTTCCAAAGGACGAATCCCTGCCCTTACCGGCGCCAGGGTCTTCCGCCCCTGCATAGGACCGGCTGTATGTGCGTCCGCCAGTGCCGCCAGCGCCCAAATTTCCGGCTGCCGGCCTGGCTCCTTTACCTTCGCCTGTGTACCTGGGCCGTTCTCCCGGCCTGCTTCCTGAAATTCCCGGCCTTCCGTCAGGCCGGTCCCCTGTGAATCTGGGACGGTCCACGGACTTGCCGGCCGCGTATACCGGCCTTTCTCCGGACGCGCTGCCCGTGCCTGTATATCCCGAACGCGCGCCGTTATTGCCGCCTGCGCCCGCATATCCAGGGCGTTCCGGCATTTTCTCACCGGCATAGGCACTGCGGGTTCCGATCTTTCCTGACATGCCTGGGGCGCGCTCCGCGGCTCCCTCTCCGGCATAGCGGGGACGCTGGCCGGAACCGGCACCGGATCTGGGCCCGGCACTGGACCTGGAGCCGGCTGCCGGGCCTTGGCCTAGGCTATCCGAGGCCGCCCTGCCTGGCGCCCTGTCAGCAAAAACCGGTGTTCTTGGCCTGGCCCCGCCGCCTGAACCTGCGCGGACCTCCTGGCCGGCTCCATTTATCCCCCGCCTGCTGCTTCCGGCGCGCGCCCCCGGCATTGTATCTGAATCAGCCCCGGCACCCGCGCCCAGATCGCGCTTTCTGCTGCGGCCTCTTAATCTCTCTTCTTCCTCATCAAATCCATTGTCAAACTCACGATTCATTCGTCCATCCTCATTCCATCACGTAAATCAGGCGCTAAACACATATAAGCAGCCCCGCTCCTCTGACCCGCAGACTGTATCCGGGCACGGCTAAAGCACAGGAGCATTCTTAACGCAAACGTCATGCATATCAATATGCATTTTTATTAATAAATCCCTTGAAAACAGTGAGAAGCATGATCTTAAAGTCAAAACCCAGGCTCCAGTTCTCAATGTAATACAGGTCATGTTCAATCCTCTTGGTTATCGATGTATCCCCGCGGTAGCCGTTGACCTGGGCCCAGCCCGTAAGCCCCGGGCGCACCTGATGCTTAATCATATACCGCGGTATCTCTTCCTTGAATTTTTCCACAAACAGCGGCCGTTCCGGCCTGGGCCCCACCAGACTCATGTCGCCTATGAGAACATTAAAAAACTGGGGCATCTCGTCAATGCTTGTCTTGCGTATGAAACGTCCCACAGGCGTTACCCTGGGGTCATGGGGCGTTGTCCACTGGCTGCGTTCCCTGCCTGGGTCCTGGACCTCCATGGAGCGGAACTTGTACATCTTAAAGGGACGGTTGTGCAGCCCTATCCTCTCCTGGCTGAAAAGCACGGGCCCGGGTGAAGTGATTTTGATTAGCAGAGCCGTGACCAGCATGAGAGGCGAAAATACAATCAGACCAAACAGAGCGCCGGCAAGGTCCACTATCCGCTTCATGGTGGCATTAAACACCCCGGTAAGGGGCACATGACGGATATGGATTACCGGAAGTCCCTGAAGGTCTTCCATATAGGGAATCGTCGGTATTATATTATTATAATCCGGTATGAACTTTGTATGCACGCCTGATTTCTCACAGGCGGCCACAATCTGTTCCAGATTAGAGTACTCTTTAATGCTCAGGGTTATGGCTATTTCGTCCAGCGTATTGGATGCCAGGAAGTCCTCCAGATGATTGGTGGGTCCCAGTACCTGTACCTTTTTATATGCAAAGCCGGCGGGCCGGTGATCGTCCAGGATTCCCTGGACATGGTATCCCCATTCCGGATTGACGCTGACCCTGTCGATGAACCCTTCGGCCGCCCGGCTGTAGCCAATGAGGAGCACATGCTTCTGATTATAGCCGTTGGTCCGCAGGGAGCGCAGGAAGATGCGTATTGAAATCCGCTCTGCTTCCAGCAGGATGATATTGGCCGCAAAGAATGCCAGAATCATCTTTGTGGAGAAATAGCTCAAATGGCTTACGAACCTTCGCAGGCCAAAAAGCACGAACGTAAAGACCATAAGGCCGATGACATTGGCCTTGCAGATATTCGCCAGCTCCGAACGCCGCCCCTGAATCCGTTTGGGCACATACAGATGGAAACTGGCATATAGAATCAGGTATATGGGCACGATAAAAATGAGCGCCATAAAATATACCTGGGGCTTTAGCACGCCTTCGTCTAAGGGCAGCACCTTTCCGCTGATGACAATGAACCATGCCAGAGCGTAGGCCACCACAGTGACCAGTATATCCAGCAGGACATGCATGCGGTTCAGCCTTTTCTGGTTATCTTTTATCATTGTATTTCACCTTGGTTTCTCAGGGAATCCCTTCTTACCGTAAATATCGTTGTTATTATACATGATAAGCCGTCATTATTCTATAACATTTCTCTTAATTTCGAAAAAGTTCATAATTTAGCAATCCGCCTTGCGGCAAACTCATAAACATAGATAAAGGTCCCTGTAATCAATTCCCACTCAATGGCCAGATAATTTTTAAGCCGTTCCCTGCTGTAAGGCACCTTCCGGCACCTTTTAGCGGTTGCCAGGCCTTCCCTCACACCAGCCGCATAATCCCTTCCAAATCCCTTTTTCTTAAAAAACATATACTTAAGTCCCATTCCCAGGAGAATGGGAAGCAGGTTCACCGCCAGCTGCAAAAGGGGCATGTTCTTATAATTCAGATAAATATTATTTCTGGCAGCCAGCTTTACCTTGAAGGGATTGTACTTGGAACCGCTGGTGCCGCTTCCCACATGATAGACAATGGCCGTGGGACAGTAAATGTTGTCATATCCCGCTATTCTGGCCCTGTAACCCACGTCCAGGTCCTCCAGGTACGCAAAATGCATCTCGTCAAAGTATCCGATCTCTTCAAACACCTCACGGCGGTAAATGGCTGCCCCGGCGCAGGCTGAGAAGATGCGGCATGCCCTGTTATATTTTGCACAGGGGCGGCCCACGCCCCTCTGGTATGCCCACCCCAAAAGGCTGTACATATCCCCGGCATCGTCCATCAGCTCCTTTCGGCAGAGCTGTATCATCTTGCAGCTGACGGAAAATATCTTTTGGGAGCGCTCAATGGCCTTGATCATTTCTCCCACATAGTGAAAGTCCGGCTCCGTGTCATTGTTGAGCAGAATCACATAAGGAGTTGACGCCGCCTTAATGCCCACGTTCACCGCGCCCGAAAACCCTGTGTTCTCAGGCAGGAAAATGGCCGGAATCCCCTGCTCCTTCAGCCACTCCACACTTCCGTCCGTGGAACCGTTGTCCACCACCAGGATGTCAAAATCCCGGCAAATCTGCATATTAAGGGCTTTAAAACAGGGCTCCATAAATTTAAGACCGTTATAGTTCGGTATGACGATGGTCACTTTGCTGTGCCTGCCTGCCCTGCGTCCTGTTTCATTACCGCGTCCTGTTTCATTACCGCGTCCCGCTTCATAATCATTTCTATGGTCACTCATGTGCTTTCGTATCGTCCTCCGGCGCAAACTGTTGGTAAACCTTAAGGTCATAAGGCTCACCTATTTTTTCCTTCAGAAGGTCCCTGAGCGCAAAATTTGATTTGCGCAGCGTCAGGTTGGGGTTGTAGCAGGGGTCGCCATTTTGAATGATATCCGGCCACTTCCGTATGAAGATGGCCACCTCCCGGTTAAAACGGGCTATCTTTTCAGGCGTATCCTCCAGCCCTCTGGACTTGGATTCGTAATGGTAAAAGCATGAATAAGGCGCATACACTACCAGTTTCCCCAGGGCGCGTACTTTCATGCAGTAATCAATATCATTAAAGGCCACTGCCAGCTCCGGGCTCAAACCGCCCACCTGGTCAAAGACGGATTTCTTTGTCATGAGGCAGGCTGCTGTGACGGCGCTGTAGTCCTGGGCGCACATGGCCCTGTGGAAATAGCTGTTCTCCGCCTTGTGAAGGCCGATGAATGTATGGCCGGCAATGCCGCCAAAGCCTATGACCACTCCGGCATGCTGTATGGTGTCATCCCCATAGAGAAGCCTGGAGCCTGCAATGCCCACATCCTCCCTCTGACAGAATCCCAGCATTTCTTTTATACTGTCCTCGTCAATCAGCTCCGTATCATTGTTGAGCAGCAGCAGGTATTCACCCTTTGCAAAGGAAGCTCCATAATTATTGATGGCAGAATAGTTGAAGCCCTGCTTCCAGGTGACCACCCGGAAATTGCTGTACTCCGCCTGCATCTTATCGTAGTAGGCAAAGGTATCCTTCTGGGAACTGTTATTTTCCACGACAATGAATTCCAGGTTCCGGTACGACGATTTCTCCATCAGGGAGCGCACGCACACATCCAGATCCTGGCTGTGGTCCTTATTGGGGATGATGACAGACACCAGAGGTTCTCCCTGTATCTCAAACGTGGTATGGTAAATGCCGTAATCCACGCCCTTCTCCACCTTCACCGCCGGAATTCCCATCCGCTCATAGTGGGCCATGATAGCTCTGGAGCCGGCCTCAAAGGCATACATCTTGCTCTCCGGGTTGCTGGCCGTGGAATTCTGATGGCAGCGCCAGTGATAGAGGACCTTGGGAATATGGTATACTCTCTTTGCCGCCTCCGTACACCGGAAAATGAAATCATAATCCTGGGCGCCGTCAAACTCCTGGCGGAATCCGCCCACCTGCTTTAACAAATCCTGCCTTATGATGAACAGATGGCATATATAATTGACGCTGTTCAGCAAATCCGGGTTGAAATCAGGTTTGAAATGAGGGTCGAACAGAGCCTTTCCATCCATGTCCAGTTTATCTTCATCGGAATAAATGACCTGGCAGTCCGGATTTTCATTGATTGCCTTCACCACCTCATAAAAAGCATTGGGAGGAAGTGTATCGTCATGGTCAGCCAGGATGACAAAGTCTCCCCTGGCCATATCCAGGGCTGCATTGGTATTGCCTGAGATTCCGCGGTTGCTGCCCAGAATCTCATAGCGCACACGCCGGTCACGGTCCGCGTACTTCTTAAGCACACGCTCCAGTCCCTCTCCCCTGGGGCTACCGTCCGCAACGCATATCTCCCAGTTTGTATAGGTCTGTTCCATGATAGAGTCCAGCATTTCCCTGAGATAGCGCTCCGGGGTCTTATAGGCGGGAATCACAACGGACAGCATGGGCTCAAAGTCAAATAAATGCTTTCTCTGCTCCGCCAGCTCCTCTTCCGTTGGTTTGGTCAGCTCATACCACTCGCTGTAATCATAATCATTGTCAATTCCCTGCAGCTTGTGCTTTGACTTGACCACAAGAGCCTTAAGGCCATGTTCCTTCCAAAAGTCCATGGCCACATGGACTGTCTCCATGTTCATCAGGTCCTTAAGCTTCTCCATACGCTTGTGGGCCACGCTGGCCCGCTTTGCAATCAGCTCATCATTATACTTGATTTTTGCCTGGCGTCCCTCGCAGCGGATCAGCAGGTAATAATCCTTCCCCCGCTCATAGGGAAACTGGATGTCAAATCCAAATTCCCGGTCATGGACCTTCTTAAAATATATCTGGCTCACATCATCCCTGCGTGTATTTACATGCTTGAACTTTACCGGCTGGCGCTTCTCATCCTCCACCCGGAAGGTGGCCTTGCTGTCAGGGGATTTACCTATAGCCCATCCGTTAAGGGTAATGGAATTCTCCCGGATGCGTACCACGTCTATCTTATATTTCATGCTTCATTACCGCCCTTTTTCTCTTCCTCGTTAAAATTAATACGCTCTTCCTCAATGACCAGGGGCCGCTTCATCACCCGCTGGTTAATGCTCATGATATACTCTCCCAGAAAACCGATGAAGAACAGCTGTACCGACCCCAAAAACAGCATTCCGATAAGCATGGGCGCCATGCCTGCCGGGAAACGGTCCCACCAAATCAGCTTCATTACCAGGTAGACCAGGGCGATGAGCATGCTGACAACGGCGCATATGCTGCCGAAAATCGTAGCCAGACGCAGACCTGCCTTTGTATAGGAAGTAACGCTGAGCATGGCGGCATCGTACAGACGATAGAGGTTATTATGGGTCTTGCCCGCCCTGCGGCGCGGCTGCTCATAGGGAATCTCCTTGCGGCGGTATCCCAGCTCAGCCACGATTCCCCTGAGGAAAGGCGTGGGGTCATCCAGGTTGCGTAAGACCTCAATGAACTCCCTGTCATAGAGACCCGAACCGGTAAAATGCTCAATCTGCTCCACGTCCGACAATTTCTTGATGGTCTTGTAATAGCAGCTTCTGAGCCAGTACATCAGCCGGTTTTCCTTGCTGCTTGTCTTGATGCCGATGACGATTTTATATCCCTTCTCCCACTCGCGGATATATTTGGGAATCATTTCCACCGGGTCCTGGAAATCCGCCACCATTTCGATAACGCAGTCTCCAGTAACCTGGAGCATGCCGTAATAGGGGGAGTTGAACTGACCGAAATTCCGGGCATTGAGTATGGCCTTGATGCGCGGGTTGTCCGCGCACAGGCCCCGGATGATGTCCCTGGTGCCATCCGTGGAATCATTATCAATGAATACCAGCTCATAGTCATACTGTGGCAGCTCTTTTTCCAGGATTTCCGTCACTGCCCTGCTGATAGGGCCTACATTTTCCGCTTCATTATAACAGGGAATCAATACGCTGATTTTCTTCATATCTCTCTATGCTTCTTCTTTCTCTATGGTTTCTTCGATGCCTTGGCGGAAGGTATACCGTTCCTCCCACCTGCCGCCTGTGAGTCTCTTAAGTCTGGTGATGTCAGGCCGGATGGACAGGGCTCCCTCCTTGGCCTGTACAAAGGTCCCATACTCCAGCGTTCCCTTAAATCCTACGATTTCATGGATTTCCTCCACAAAGGATCGAAGGGGCCTGGTGTCCTGGCTGGCTATGTTGACAATAGCGCTTATGAGACTGCAGGGACCGTCCTTTTTCCAATCAGGCCCTTCGTTTACGGCCTGCCTGTATAATTCATATACTGCCTGTACCGCATCCTCAATATACATAAAATTCCACATATGCCTGCACGCGCTCAGGGAAACCTTCTTATCCTGCCTTAAATCCCGCACCAGGGTGGATATGACGGACCAGGGATGATCCCCGCAGCCGTACACGCTGAAAAATCTCAGATGGTAATAGTTAAGGCCCAGACGGCTGCAAAGGGGAGCTGCCTTTTGGTAAAACTCCCATTTTGCCTTTCCGTATTCATTGATGGGACGGCAGGGCGCCTCCTCCTCCATAATTCCGTCCATGGCCCCGTATTCCACTCTGGAACCCGCATCCATGAACACCCGGCAGCCCAGACGTCCCGCTGCCTCCACACAGTCCAGGGAGCCGGCCACATTGCGGGCCTGGACTTCGGGCGAGTCTATCTCCTCCCGGTTCACGCCGCCCCAGGCCATATGGAAAAAACCGTCTGCCTCTACCACCTCAGGGACGCATTCCAGCACATGGGCCAGGTCACAGGCCACTGTATGCAGTCTCTCATGAACCGGAAGGGCGTCCAGATGAAGAGACCCCGGACGCACCAGGGCGTACACATGGGCCCCCTGCTCCAGAAACACCCTGGCCAGACTGCTTCCGATAAAACCGGTTGCTCCGGTAATTACTATACGCATCTTCTCATCCCTCCTAAACCATCTCCAGATGGTTGGAACGCATGGCCCTGACTTCCACGGATGTCCCGAACTTCTGGCGTATGCTGGCCGCTATCTCATCCGTATACCCGGGCGCCGTGATTATGATGGCATCCACCGGATGGTCATGGAAATGGTCCGGGCCAACGATGGGCAGATGGGACGCGGGGGCAAACTTTCCCTGCTTAAAGGGAGCGGAATCTATGATATACCCTGCCTTTTCCCCCAGCTTGGTGGTGGCTGCAAGGGTAAAGCCCTGGTGGCTGGCTCCCCAAATGGCCACCTTCTTATCCCAGGCATCCAGATACTTCATGTAGGACTCCATCTCCCGCTTCAGGTTCACATAACACTCCAGCAGGTTCTCCGTATCCATCTGCGGGCGCTTTTTCACAATAACGGACAGCGTGTCCCGGTTGATGACCTCGCACTCCTCCACCTGGAAACCGTTGCGCTCCAGAAGGGTGGTAAGGGTCTCAAAGGTATAGTAGGCCAGATGGTCCCGTATCAGCTCATAATAGCTGTTGTGGTCCATGATATATTCAAAGCTTGGGACTGTAATGAGTCCCATGGCATCGTCCTCCAGGTTGCGGTATATGGCCTGGAGCATGGTGCTGGGATCCGGCTGGTGTTCCAGGAAATTAAAGGACAGGAATACGTCATACAGTCCTCCCGCAAACCGCGTATCCTCTGTCTCCGTAAACCCTTCAGTCACATCCAGGCCCTGGGCCCTTGCCAGTTCCACCAGATGGGGATCATGCTCTATGCCGTGGACCTCCACCGGGAATTCTGACAGAACCTTTAAGAATTCTCCCTGGCCGCATCCCACTTCGATGAACTTCTTTCCCTCCAGATGATAGCTGTCAATGAGATGCTTATACTGGTATCTGCGCAGCTCTACCATGGTCCTGGAAAAACCGCCGGCCCGAATCACATCCCGGTAGTAGTCCACCGGCTCACAGTCAAACTGGACCAGCCCGCAGCCCATACACTGGCATAAATCCAGGGTCAGTCCCCGGTCCTCCTTTACCCCCTGTGCATCCGGCATGTGTTGGGCCGAGGCAGGCATATTATCTAACGTAAGCAGCGGCGTCTCCCATAAAGGGGCGCCGCAGGCGATGCATCGTTTCATAGACAATTCTCCTTATATATTCCAATCATTTCCCTGATTCCATCCTCAAACGAAATCTCCTGGGCGAACCCGGCTGCTTCCTTGAGCTTCCTGATATCCGGCACCAGGGATACCACTCCCTCCGCATTGGGCGGCCGTTTTCCATATTCACAGGTGCCCTTTTCCCCGCAGATCCGGTGCATCTGTTCAATGTACGACTTAAGGGGGCGGGTGTCTTCTCCTGCCACATTATACACGCCGGCCGGTACTTTGGCAAGCAGAAGCCCTGTAAGGGCCCTGGCCGCATCCCTCACATGAAGGAAATTCCACTGCTGGGTACAGGCCCCAAGCTCCATCCTGCCTCCCTTAAGAAAGGTATCCAGGCAGGTGGACACCAGGGACCAGGGGTGGTCTCCGGGACCGTAAACGCTGAATATCCTGGCATGGATATAATCAATGCCCAGGGCCTTTGCATCTTCCCGTGCCCTGCGGCATACCTCCAGCTTGTCCTTTCCGTATTCAGAGACAGGATGACACAAAATCTCCTCCCCCATAACGCCGTCCACGATGCCGTACTCGGCCTGGGACCCGCAAAAAAGGAACCTGGTGCACCCCAGATGGGCCGCCGTGTGAAGGGAATCCAGGGCATACCCGATGTTTCGGGCCTGGACATGAGGATCCTGGCGGTTAGCGCTCCCGGCCCCCTCCCAGCCCAGATGAAGCCACAGGTCTGCCTTTCTTATGGGGGCAGAATGGGATTTTGCAGCGGGATAAGGGATCAATCCCGGACATGATTCCAGCTTCCCGATTTCCTTCAGGGTAAGCGGCAGGAGGGTAAGGCATTCCCCTTTTTGGCCTGCCTTTTCCTCAGCTTCTGACGCAAGCATCTCAAGCTGGCCGCGTCCCGGAGAGTTCGGCCTCACCACGGCAAATACATGATGGCCTCCTGCCAGCAGTTCTTTTGTAACAGCCTTTCCGATAAAACTGGTAGCTCCTGTTACGATTACACGCATAAAATATACTCCTTCTTATCCCGGATGTCCTGTGACAGGTCCGTCCGTTGATTTACAGACAGGTTCTATCCCTTTATCCTGGGAATAATCATATTCTCATCCATCTCCTCATCCGGCAGGAAGGGAGACAGGTCCTCTAAGGGCGGCGACACCATGGTGCCGTCGGGCAGTCTCTTTGCAGAAGACTTGGGTTCAAAGTTCTGGTCCATGGACACGAACACTTCACAGATAACCGGTCCCTCTGCTGCCAGGGTTTTCTCCACAGCCTCTCCAAGTTCGCTGTTATGCCTGGCTGACACATAGGGATAGCCGTAGGCCGCCGCCAGCTTATCCAGCGCCGGGAAGCTCAAATCCCCGCTGTCCACGCCAATTCCAATCAGGGGCTCGCCAAAGAAATTCTTCTGGGTCTGGCGGATGGAGTGGTATCCCCCGTTGTTAATCACGAATATCTTGATTCCCATTCTGTGGTGGATGATGGTCTGCAGCTCCTGAAGGTTCATCTGCATGCTTCCGTCCCCGGTCACCAGAATCAGGTCATCCCCGCTTCTGTCCCCGCCCTGGCTGTAGCAGCCCTTATCCCTGGAAGCGGTCCAGGCGCCGATGGCTGCCGGCAGATCATATCCCATGGAGGCAATGGCGGAATTGGTGATAAAACGCTGGCCCTTCTTAATGATATAGGCATGTCCTCCTACCACACAGGCGGAACCATTGCCCACCACCGTCACCTGCCCCTCTCTCAGGCGGCTGCTGACAGCATGGATAAACGCGTACACATTAGCCGGTTCCCCGTCTGTATGGGCAAAGTGCTTGGGCAGTATAACAGGATACTTCTCCTTCCACATGGCGCAGGTCCGGCTCCATGTCATATCCCTAAGGCCTTTTCCTCCGTCAAATACCTGTCTGCTGCCGGGACGGCTGACGCTCTCAGGAAGGTTCCTCTCTTCCTCTGCCAAAACGCGGTCCAGAACCAGGTCCAGCTGTGCCAGAAGGTCCTTTGCATCGGCATGGACCCGCATGTCGCTGCGGACTGACGGCTTCTTCAGCTCTTCCTCATCTATATCATTGACAATCACATAAGCCTCCCTGGCCCATGTCTCAAAATTATATCCCACCTGCCGGATGCTCAGACGGCTTCCGATGGAGAGCACCAGGTCGCTGTTCTGAATGGCAAAATTCCCCGGCCTGTCCCCCATATTGCCTGCGCGGCCCACATACAGAGGGTGGGCGTCGTACATGATATCTTCGCTGTCCCAGCCCGTAATCACTGGAACGCCCAGCTTTTCAGCCACATCCATGAATAAATCATGGGCTCCCGCTATGCGAATGCCGTTACCCGCATTGATGACAGGGCGCTTTGCCGCCCTTATCTTATCGATAATGGTCCGGGCAGAGGAAGCGTCAACCTTTTCCGGCAGCACCTGGCGGTGTTCTCCCTTTCCTGCCTCGTCCTCCGGTATCCTATGTCCCCCGTCCTTTCCAGCCCAGCCGTTTCCTCCGGCCTCATAGTCAGCCGCGTCAAAGCCGGAAAGCTCCTCTGTCTCCACAAATGCGCCCTGGACATTCAGGGGAATATCCAGCCAGCAGGGACCCGGACGCCCGGACCGGGCCAGATAAAGGGCCTTCTCCAGACAGTATCGGACCCGCATGGGATCAATGACCATCTCTGAATACTTTGTCATACAGTCAACGGCTTTACAGATGTCAAACTCCTGGTCTCCCATGGCGCGGATGCCCACCCCGGACCACCTGGCCGTGGTATCATAGCGCACCTGCCCTGACAATACCAGCATGGGAATGGAATCCAGCCATCCCCCCACCACGCCGGTAATGGCATTGGTTCCTCCCGGACCGGTGGTGACGCAGAGCGCCGCAATGCGGTTGTGAATCCTGGCATAAGCCTCAGCAGCCATGGCGCACGCCTGCTCATGGTGGTTATAGATACAGTGAAGCCCCTCCTGATGTCCCAGGCCGTCATCCAGATGCATGGCTCCTCCCCCTGTCACCATGAAGGCCTGGCTGATTCCCTCCTCCACCAGCTTGCCTGCTATATAATTGGAAATCTTCATTTTCATAAATTAAGGTCCCCCTTCCGGTCTATCAACTATGGAGAGTATAGCATAAAACGCCTTAAAATAATACTATATTTTCTCTTACAATGGATTCTGAAATGGCTGTAGGGGCCCCCCTCCAGTGCCTTCCATAACTTCCAGCAACCATCACTATCAATACACATTCATGTCCGTTATAATAAACCACGTAATGCAACACCGGATTTTCGGCCACAGACAAACACACATATCAAAAAGGAGAGATTCATTATTATGAAAAAACAGATCAAAGTTCTGGCTGTATTATCCACTGCCATGTTCATGGCAGCAGTAACCCCTAACTTCATCGGCACCGCTTCCACTGCTTACGCAAAAAACGTGGGCTGGACAGAGGAAAACGGCAACTGGTATTACTATGATTCTTACGGCGAGGCAATCACCGATACCTGGAAGAAGAATGGCGATGACTGGTACTACCTGGATTCAGACGGAATCCGCGCCGCAGACAGACAGATTGATGAGTATTACGTAGGAGAAGACGGAAAACGCGTCAGCATGAAGTGGGTTTCCGTGGAAAATGAAGATTTCTGGGATGAGGACGATGCTCCTGAATTCCTGTACTACTATTATGGAAGGGACGGCAAGGCCCTGACCTCCAGATGGGCTTCCATAGACGGAAGCTGGTACTATTTCAACGAGGACGGCATCATGCAGACCGGCTCCATCACCGTAGATGGTTACAACTACTATCTTGGCGAGGACGGCAGCAGGAAGACCGGCTGGATTCTTATGGCAGATGAAACCGATGATCCGGAATACGTTGAATCATGGTACTACTTCGACAATACGGGCAAGCGTATTGAAAATGAAGTTGACAAAAAGATTGACGGCCAGTACTACACCTTTGTGGACGGCCGCATGCAGACAGGCTGGTACAAGCTTCCTGTCCAGGCAGCAGCAGAGTCCGGCGAGGCCCAGACAGCAACCCCTTCCGAGGCAGCGCCAGCGGCTGAGCAGACCGCAGCCGGCTATCAGTACTACGATGAGGACGGAAAGCGCGCTTCCGGATGGAGAACCATCGAAGGCGTGGAAGGCCTCAGCGAGGAAGCTGAACTTTACCGTTTCTACTTCAAGAACGGCAAACCGTACCATGCAGAAAAAGGCCTTGAACTGTTCACCATTGACTCCGGAAAATATGCTTTTAACACAAAGGGTGAAATGCAGACCGGCAAGAAGGTGGTAAACCTGGAGGACGGAAACGTGGCTAACTTCTACTTTGATGAAGAGGGCGTCATGAAGACCGGCAAGCAGGTCATCTTCGATGAGGACTTAGGCGAGACACAGAACTGGTATTTCCACACAGACGGCTCCAGAAAGGGCCAGGGCTTCCACGGCATCAAGGACAATGTGCTGTATGTATACGGCCTGCGTCAGGAAGCCGACAAGGACCTGCGCTTTGCGCCTGTAGAGTTAAATGGCAATCAGTATCTTGTAAACAGCAACGGCGCCGTACAGAAGGCCACATCTTCCTCCAAATCAAACGCTATGCCTGAGCTTGGCAGCGGCTACAAGGATTTCATGGATGAGAATGACAAAGTATGGACCGTAAACACAGAAGGTGTCATCCAGTCTCAGAACACCGCCCAGTAACACGCACACAGCAACCATAAGACCGCCCCTTCATCCGTTCGTTTCACCGGCGGTCCACGGCAGACTAACCAATTAGTCTGCCGTTTTTTTGTCCAATCTGACGAATTTACAAAAATCGCGGAAAAAAGTGTTATATTTTGCGATTTGAAACGCTATATATATTAATAAGTATTGATCAGGAGAGGATATTATGAGAGAACTTGCTGTTTTTTATTGCCCCAAATGCGGACACTATGCCTACTATCAGACATCCCGTCATCCTCAGTGCCCAAAATGCGGCGCTCAGGAAGCCATGTACATGGTCAGGATGCATTACACGGAATTCATGCGGATGTCCTGTGATGAGCGTGACGAATTTCTCTCCAGGGAAATCCTGAAGACCAATCCGTCCCTAATCACCCGGCTGACCGAACCCCACAAGCGCTACAACAGCCGGGAAATCATTGCTGAAATGAACAACGTAATCATGAACCTGGATATAGAGAACAAGATTCTCAGCGATACGGTGAAATGGATGCACGATACCATATGGGAACTGATGCATGAAAAACGGGAATCCGGCCAGGACAAAATCTCCGCCTGCGGGGGCTGCCGGGACCGGCAGCCATCGGAGAAATCCATGGAGGGAACAGTGGAAACGGAACAAACCGAGGCAGCTTGCAGTGAGGCCGCTGCCGCCGATATGTCGCAGACCACCGTGCCGGAAAAGGGACAGGAAGAATAGCTGGCTGCAAATCCGAAAAAGCCAAATCTGAAAAACATATAAATTTCCAATTTTATATATCTTTTGTGCAAATAGTGCGTTATAATAGTATATATAAGAGATGTTTTGTGCACATTTATACTTTTAAGGTTGGAAAGGAGTGGAACTATGAGCCATAAGATTATCACTATAGCCCGCCAGTTCGGCAGCGGAGGCCATGAAGCCGCCCAAAGGCTGTCAGAGCAGCTGGGGATTCCTCTCTATGACCGGAATCTGGTGGAGATGGCCGCCGAACGGATGGGACATTCTCCTGTAAGCGTTGAAAAGGCAGACGAGTCCGCACTGTCCTCCTTCCTGGCCGTCTATCAGATTCCCAAGGAGCCTAATTCCGTGACCGGGTATGGATTGTCTCTGAATGACAGCACTTATGTCACCCAGACCATTATTATAGAAGCCCTGGCCCAAAAGGGTCCCTGCATCATCGTGGGCCGCTGCGGCGATTACGTGCATCGCAGCTATCCTGACCTGATAGACGTATTTATCTATGCCGATATGGAAGACCGGGTGCGCCGGATTATGGATCGCTACAGTTTTTCAGAGAGGGATGCTGTCAACGCCATCAAGTCCACGGACCGCCGGCGCAAAAACTATTATGAAAACTACACCAAACGCAAATGGGGCAGCATTGAGTCCCACCAGATGCTCTTAAACATCAGCAAGCTTGGAATGGACAAGACCGTAAGAATCATCAGGGGAATCTACGAAACTCCCTAAGCCTGTTCCCAACGGTCCATAAAAGGCAGGCGTCTGAAGGTGTTTTATTTCCTTCGGGCGCCTGCCTTGTATTTGTACGTCTGTTTCTCTTTTTTTATTCCCCGGACTTATCTCCCGGTCCCATCCCTGTCTTTGAAATATACCCCTCATAGCGCCTCAGCGCATTCTCCTTAAAGGGCGCGCTGACCGTAAATTCCGAACCGTCAAACAGAGTCACCATGCGTACGCTGAAGGTTGCCACATATCTGAGATTTACGGCATAGGACTTATGCAGCCGTATGAAACCAGCCTGCTCCATATTGATTTTGGAAAACAAATTTTCTAAGGTGGAATAGCAATGATATGTATGGCCGGCAGTCACAATCTTTACCCGCCGGTTATCACCTTCAAAATAGAGGATGTCTTTTAAAGGTATTCTGTAAACGGTCCGGCTTGATTTGAATTCAAAGATTCCGGCATCACCCTCTATCTTTTCGCAAGCTTTATAAAATACATTCTGGAAGTCCTCGGGCCTGATTGGCTTCTTTAAAAAATGAAAGGGCTGGAACTGGAATAAATCCAGCGCATATTCATCCCCGTAAGCCGACATATAGACAATCATGCTCGCATCATTGCCCAGCTCCTCCCGTATGAACCTGCCCAGTTCAATTCCGCTCCTGTCCCTCATCACAATGTCCAGAAAAATCAAATCATAATGCCGTTCCTTAAGTGCTTCCTCAAACTCCTTACCGGTGTTGAATATCTCCACCTCCAGCCTGCGTCCCTCTTTCCATCGTCTGATATAGTCCTCCAGCTGGCTGCACACCTGAAAGTCATCATCACATATTGCTATCTGTATCATGCACCTGTCCCCGTACTGCAATTTTAATCTCTAGTATTTTACACCCCCCTGGTATTATTTCTGTTAAAATGTTGAAAAAAGGCGATTACTCGTTGAAATTTGTCAAAAATCATCCTCCCAGGGTAATATCCTGGGCCGCATACCACTTAAGGGCATCTTCCACATGTTCCCTCCTAAAGTCCGGCCAGTAGTCATCCACCACATAGAAATCAGAGTAAACGGACTGCACAGGCAGAAAACCAGAAAGACGCCGCCTTCCTCCCCACCGTATAATCAGGTCGATTCTGGAAACCTCAGACGTCTTAAGCCCCGGCCCTATGGCTCCATCCTTATATCCCAAATCCCACTCCCAGCTGTAATTCACCAGAAAGTTAATCTTCATTCCGCCTTTTCCAAAATCATGTCTGGCGGTAAAGGGAAGAAGCTCTTGGGGAAACATGGGGGATTTTGTATTTCCCAGCACAAGCAGGCTGGCGTCTTCCTTTGCCAGCTCCTCTACCGCTGCCACGCAGGCCCTGGTAAATGCCTGTCTCTGGACCGAGGGCCGCTTTGTGTTATCTGCCGTAAAACCATAAAAGGACATTTCGCCAATGCCCAGTTCCCGGCACATACGGTACAGGGACATTCCGGGTGAGATTCCGTGTACATACCCCTCTGATTTATCCATTCCCTGGCCTTTGGCCCATCTCCGGTTTCCATCCGGGATGATTCCGATGTGTTTTGGCAGTCTCATACCATCTCCTCCGTTCCTGCTTCTATATGGAAAGTATGGTCTTAAATGGAAAATCTATACCAAAGGCAGCGGCAGTGTGTCAGTCCTCCATGATTTTCTTCGGCTTATCCGTAATCAGATTATCCGCCCTGGCTTTCCTGTCAGCTGCATCAATTCCGCATCGTGAAACCCAAGGCGCATCTGGCCGTCGTCAGCAGGGCGGACGGCTGACTTCATCTCCCGCTCCGTAATCCGTTCCTCCCCTGTCAGCCGGCCGCACAGAAGCGGCGATTCCGGGTCATGCATCCTGCGGTTGGCTTCCACCTGAGCCGGACTGAAATTCGCATAACAATACCTGCAGAAATGGGAACAGGTGTTGTAAGCGCCGATATCCACGCTCTTGACACAACCGCATTCCTCCCTCTGGGCAGGGTCCTTCCTTACCGCCAAAAGCCGGCCCAGCAATCCGGCAATCAGCTGGTCATCTATGCATTTTCCCTTCTGAATATGGAATCCGGACAAATCCCCTGCCTCTGAACATGTCCTTATGGTCATGCCATGCCTTTCTGCCTCCGGACCCATGAAGGATGCCAGGGATACTATATCCTCCCCTGTCATTGTACTGGGCTGAATCTGTTCCATCCGGCCTTTTATTTTCCGGTACATATCCAGGAAACTGATAACACAGGTATGGGTGTACCCTTCCAGGCTGCCGCACAGCCGGGAAAACCATTGGAAATGGTATTCCCTGGTATAGGACGGACTGAGAAGCACCGGATCATACCTCCATATGACCCGCTCAGGCCCCAGCCTGCAGGACAGCTCACCAAAGGTCCTCACCAGCTCATTCTTATGGGGAAGTCCCGGTTCCACATCCGTCCCATAGGGTGTCAAGGTGAATTGGAAATAATAAGGATACCCCAGCCGGCCCAGAACAGAAAGCCTCTCCATCATAGGGCCCGGGTCCTTTGTCCAGAACACAAAGCAGTCCACTGTATCCGGACTCAGAAGAATCTTGCTGACCTGCCTGGGATTCATGGGATTCTTTACATACAGGTACCCTTCCTCCAGCCGTCTGAAAAACCAGTCTGAATAAAACGCGGGGATATCTGTCCTTCTGCTGGCACTGACGATCATGGCGGGGCCTCCCTTCTTTGGCTTACGTGGCAATCTGTGTAGTCTAATAGTAAGTGCCTGGTATGACAGTGAACTAAAGTCCTATGATCCAAAAGCCACTGTTTTGTTGACCGTATTGCCTTATAGGCATTCGCAGTCATTCCCACCAAATCTTTACAAATTGATTTTTTCTTCGATTTCATTTGCAGGCATGACAAAGACCTCCTTTCCATTGCTACAGTCCGAATCGTTGCATTCCTAACATAAATTCATCCAACCCCCGCAATCTTTTTACTCTGCGGAGCTTGATTTTACACACATCACATATCTGCTCTAATCCCGCTTCCACAATTATATTCGATACTCTTATCTCCTTTGGTGATCCAAATTGGAATATAAAACCTATCAGGATTTCTGCTAACATTACAATCGGATCATCATCCGGTTCTAACATTTCAAATTTGATGATTGTTCCTGTATTTGCATCTCCCAACAATGACAATGCCGGATTCCCGGGACGTTCATATTTCTTATCCGCAACAGATACACCCAGTACTGATACATCCGCCTCTAAAACGGCATCACATTTAGGAGCTTTCGCAAGGTCTGAAAGCAATTCCTCATCTGTGATAAGCAAATTGCCAAATTGAAATGATGTAAATGGTAAAGGTGCCTCACCAAAATTCCATGTCTTTTTGTCTTTTCCAAATGAAAATAGAAACATATTCCCATGTTCAAAATCAACTTTAATATCGGTCTCGTTATAATAACGCAATGCCAATTCTAAATCCTGAAGATAAGTGCTCATCCGAAGCACCTCAGATTCATCCATATTATATGGATAATATCCAGGCTCAAAAGACAGAAAGTAAAGCCACTGATTTTTACCGCGGTATGAGTAACCTAAGTCTTTGATAAGCTTTCTCTGCTTACCGGTTAGTTCCTCGCGATTTCCCCAATAGCATGTAAGATTTTTCTGATTAAACATGGCATATTCCGGTTTCAGATTCATACTCTGCTGCATTGGAAGCATCAGAAAACTGTTAAGACCTTCATAGCCCTCATAAACAGCTATACCATAACAGTCTCCGCCCCGACCAAGTATACTATAAAATACAGTGTCCTCCTTAGCGCCACTTCTGACAGCAATCAAATCCATATCCCAAAGCTTTTCCCATGGTTTCAATTCTTTTATACGGGTTGCTACTTCATACAACTGTTTCCATTGTTCTAACAACGCTTCTTTTCTCATGTGTCTATCTCCTTCTGAATCCGTACTCCTGTTTCAGTCTTTCAAATATCTCAAAAGCTACCGGGCATATGGCGACAGTGTCCAACATGCCAAGCAAGCTACATAACCGTTCCGGCTGGTCTGTATATGGATACTTCTTGCAGCTATCCGGTTTGCAATCCCCTAATTTACAGTTGCCATCTTCCTGTAAAAAATCACAGGGCATATGCTTTGTATGATATCCAATACCGCACGCTTCTTTTTCCAAAAAGAAATCTATGAATTGCTCAACTGTAATACCCAAATATTCCGCATCTTTTTCAACATCCTCTTCCGGAATACTACCCTTATACATTTTACAACAATTCCTACACTTATTGCAATCATAATCAGCAAACAATTCTTTATGCAATCTCAGAAATTGTTTATCCAGTTCCTCTTCATCCGCATGTCCCTTCAAGAAACTACGGAATTTGTAATTCTCATCTTCTCTTTTCTTGGCTTCCATTCCTATCTTGTCTGGATGTATCATAAGACGCCTCCTATCCTTGCTTTTATCGTCGGTTTTTCCTTATTGAACTGGTTGTAATATTCAGCCCCAGATCCTCATCCTACCGGAAAGCTTGATATTGGCGCCTTCCAGCATCTTCTGGAGACTGTTCAGCTCCCTGGTACGTTCCCCAACAGGGCTTTTGCGGTAACGTACAAGTTCACGTAGTTCGCGCTGATCTTTATCAGGGATATAGCTTGGCTGGAGCAATCCGTGCTGCAGAAGATCAGCAATCCATTCCGCATCCTTTACATCAGTTTTCCGACCCGGAACAGCTTTCATATGGCTGGCATTTACCACCATTGCATTCAGGTCAGACGCTTCCTGCCCTTTCTGTAATTGAAGAGCTTTCTGAAATTCAATGCTGCTATTTTTGCATCAAAGAAGAACTTTCCACGCTGTTTGCCACGGGGCAGCTTCTCCAGATGGTAGTTTTTGCGGACATTCGACGGAACCGTTTCTACTCCGTTCCTGAATCGGGCATAGTTTTTAAATGTTTCATAAAAGAACAGCTCCTGGGTTTAGGCCCTGCAGGACATCGAAGCCGCTGTATGCACCATCTGCCACCATAACAGTCTTTTCTTCCTGCACATCCATCCGCTCAAGATGTTCACGGATAAACAGGCTGTCGCTGTGGATGTTCTGTTCATAAACCTTTGCCCAGGATTTTTCCAATGCTTTTTGTTCCCTGGATGTTAAAACGGAAAAACTGTCTGTAAGAGACAGCTGTTGGTAAGTGTTTTCCTTGAATGACATAGAGAATACCTTCTTTCGTAAGCTATCTCTATTATACAGCAAATGCGTGTATTATGCTTGTGCATACTACAAAATATATGAACTTTTCAAGGTGCTATAGTTGGGCTTTTGACCCCAACATCATAATAGGTCTCCTTATGATAATAGATTTTACCATAGAAGACCTATTGCCTGATAGCTATTTACAGAAAAACTTTCATACTCTCGGATTCAACTATTCTTACCCGTATTATTTTATCTCCCCGCTCTGCTCCTTGGCCCAGTGGTCCACCACAATACCGGGAGCATACACAAACATCATGTGCAGTTCCTCTTCCCCTGTGTTATACAGAGAATGTTTTAGATTACTTGGAATAAAAATACAGTCGCCTTCCTTTACCGGCTGTTTCTCGCCGTCTACCTCCATCTCCCCATGCCCTTTAAGAATCGTGTAGGACTCCACAGTCTCATGGTCGTGCTCCGGTATACCGCCGCCTCTATACACCACCACATAGCCCTGGCAGAATTTGCTGCCCTCCATGGCGCCATTCTGGCCCAGGATTACCCTGGTGCGTCTGCCGGCCGGAAATTCGGTTCCCTCTATGTCCCATATATTTACTTTTTCCATTTTATTCCTCCAGATTGTCTGGAACGTGACTGAAAATCGCTTTCAGACACACTCTAAGAAATCAGATTCTTCACAGACTCCCGTTCAATGAGCCTGCCTTTAAAATAAGTCTGGCTCTTATGCGCACAGGTCTGCGTCTTAATCTGCTCCATCAGCTGTTCAAATATGATTCCTGCCGTATCTGCCAGGGAATGACGCAGCGTAGTCAGAGGGGGATCCAGATATTTCACCTGAGGAATATCATCAAACCCAACCACGGATATATCATCCGGTATCCTTAACCCGCTTTTGGTAATTCCCCTGTACACGCCGTAAGCCATAAAATCATTGAACATGAATACGCCTGTGGGCCGTTCCTTATGGCGCATTAATTCAAGGGTTTTATAGTAGGCGTCGTCCTCGGATTCCACATCGCGGACAATATACTTTTCGTAGTCTTCTATCCCGCACTCCCCAAGGGCTTTGAGGGCCCCTGACAGACGTTCCCGGTTATATTGACGTTCCTTATCATTAATATAAAGGGCAATCTTTCTGTGTCCATTGTCTGTCAGGCACTTCACCGCCTGGTAAGCTGCATCAGCATTGTCAATATTAATACAGGGGGTATCCACATCAAAGGTACGGTTTACAATCACCATGGGAATCTCCCCTATGTATGGTTTCACATGTTCTACATCCTCTGTGGATGCAATATACAGTATGCCGTCTACAAACAGATATTTAAGGGTTTTAAAATATTCCTTCTCCTTTTTCACATCTCCCAGTGCATCACACAGAATCAGGGAATATCCTGCCTTTGTAGCGCATGCCTCCATATATTTTACTACCTCCGGATAATATGGATTCATGATATCCGGTATGATGAGGCCAATCAGCTTGCTGCCTCCTTTTTTCAGGCTCCTGGCCGCCAGATTGGGCTTATAATTCAAATCACTGACAGCTTTCATCACTTTCTCTTTTGTCTCTGGCTCTACAAATGCCACGCCTGACAGTGCTCTGGATACTGTGCTGGGAGAAACCCCTGCATATTTTGCAACATCACGAATTCCTACCATTGGTATTCTCCTTTAACCGTCTTTTACCTTATAATACCATCTTCACGGTAATCTTTCCAGACATTTTCAAACCAGATTTCCTCGCTGGGAAGGGGTCTGACCGGTCTCCAGGATACTCGGCAGGCTTTCCTGTCTGCCTCATAATAAATCTCCTGGAGTACGGTTGTATCCGTCTCCTCAGTCCTGTTCCTGAACCGTTCGTCCAAATGCGGGTTAGGTACTTGTCCCTGGGCATTATATACCAGATAGGAACCTCTGCTGATGCCCACTCTGGCGTCATAATCCTTCAGGGCCTCTAAATACACAAACTGGCTTATAAGAAGATGCTTCAGTTTATACAAATCCTTAAGCACTTCCGGTCCCTTAATCATGACCTTCTGCTCCAGCTGTTCCCTCTGTTTCAGATTTTCCTCAAGAGCTGTCCGTATCCCTTCCTCTGATCGGATGCATGCCCCATATTTGGTCATCCTGATTCCCAGTAACCTTCGATGGGCAGCCACATCCGTGAAACAGCCTTCAGAACCATGCAGGACGCGTTCTCCAAAGGCAGTCTCCTCTTCCACCTCTTTCGCATGGATGCCGAAGAACTGTTCCCTGCCGCAGGGTTCTCCCCCATATCGCTTCGCAATATACTGGCTGGCACGTATGGCGCCTACCTGCCCCGCGTTCAGCGCGCTTCCTCCCGGCCGGTATATGCCATGGGAGCCATTCACCTCACCTACCGTAAAAAGGTGCCTGATATTGCTCTCCCACCACTGGTTTCCTCCAATTCCTCCGTTGTTATGCTGGGCGCACACAGCTATTTCCAGATACTCTACCGACAAATCAATGTGATGGCTGCCGTAAACTTCAATGGCCGACGGATTCATATGTTTCAGCCGTTTATAGGGCGTATCCAAAAGTGCCCTGGAATTTTCAAGATATTCCCTGCCCTCACCTGTCAGATACCGGAATGAGATATTTCCTCCTTCCATCATCGGGGACGGGTTGTGCATGAAATCCAGAAAGACCCGTCTGCCCTTTAGGACTGTCTCCTGATAAACAAGCAGGTCGATGAGAGACGACCCCTGTCCTTCAACCTTTCTGGGGTCGAAGGGCCACTGATACCCCTTTAAGAAGATTGCGGTCAGAAGCTGTCCGGGCGTATCAAAATAGTCATTCAGGAATTCCCTTTCATGGCTTCCGTCCTGCTCCGCGGATATATAGCGGGGCAGGCACTGCTGGAATGTTCCTGACAGATTCCACCTGTGCTTTACAGATGCAATTCCGAACTGGGACTCCGTCAGATTCTTTGCCACGGCTCCCGCTTCCAGCAGTATCCCCATTCCTCCGGTCTGGCTGACAGGGTATACACTGGCCTGATACATCCCTGCTTCCCCGCCGGTGGCCCATATAATGTTAACTGCTGAAAATACGGCATACCGTTCATCCGCTGAGGCGGCCTTCCGTTTATTCAGGGCAATGATACCTGCTGCCCACTTTTCGCCGTTCTTCTCCTCTGTAAGCAGGCGCACGGCCTGATAGCCGTCAAAGAATGGGATTCCCCGTTCCTCTGCCTGGCGTTCCAGGCATTCGGTCATGTATTTGGATGTCAGCGGTCCTGCGGAAATACCTCTCTTAAGCGGGTCATGATCCGTCTTGTACCCCACATATTCCCCGCTCTTATTAAAAGGGAAAGGAACTCCAATATCCACCAGGTGGTAAAATGCCCTGAGAGAGCCGGCCGCCTCAGCCATGGCAATATCTCCATCCACACATCCCCCATCAAACAGGGTCTTTGCCATTTTCCGTACACTGTCTGGCTCACTGCCGCACTGGGTCAGTTTATAATAGGTCTGTTTGTCTGAACCCGTATTCCTGGACGTTCCCATGTACCGTCCCTCCGTAATCAGGGCAATATTTTTCTGCCCCAGCTTATGAAGAGTTACGGCTGCATTAAGACCGGCTGCCCCGGTTCCGACTATAATTGTATTGTATTGATAAAAAGGTATCCTGTTAATATCCATATGCTGAAACCACATCCTATAAGCGTTGGATGTGGAACCCTCCATCCACATCTATGTAATTGCCTGTCGTGTAGCAGAAATCATCGGAGCAAAACGCCCTGACCGCCTTTGCCACATCCTCCGGAACACCCCACCTTGCAATGGGAAACATCCCCTGCCTGATAAGTTCCGTATACTTTTCTTCCACCTGGCTGGTCATATCGGTACGGATGACTCCGGGCCTTATCTCATATACAAATATACCCTCAGGAGCCAGTCTGTCCGCAAACAGCTTGGTAAGCATGGAGATTCCCGCCTTTGAAACACAATACTCTCCTCTGTTAACGGAAGATACCTGGGATGAGCAGGATGAAATGTTGATAATTGTCCCACGCTTGCCTCCATACACAGGCTGTTTCATCATCTGCCGTGCCGCCGCCTGTGTCATGAACATGTTTCCTTTTGTATTGCTCCCCATTACATAGTCAAAGCTCTCCTCTGTCATCTCCAACAAATCAGCCCTTACTTTCGGTGCCACCCCTGCATTGTTGACAAGCACATGGATTTCCCCGAACTTCTCTGCTGCCTCCCGGACAATACGGATCCTGTCCTCAGACTTTCCTATGTCACCGGCATACCAGGCATAGGAGATGCCCGCTTCCAGGAGTATTTTGGTACTTTCCGGGTAAAAGGATTCATTGCGTGTAGCCATGACAGCAACATGATAACCGTTTATCCCCAGTTCCCGCGCAATGGCCAAACCAATACCCCTGCTTGCTCCTGTTACAAGTGCTGTCTTCATTTTCATTACCCCCTATTTCATAATCAGTTCAGGCAGCGTCATCGTCAACGCCGGAATGAATGTCACAAGCAGCAATGTAATGAGCATAGGAATATATAACGGCAGCATGGCCTTTGAAACTTTCTCAATTTTCATATTGCCAATGGCACATCCTGTAAACAATGCTGTTCCTACCGGCGGCGTACACAGTCCGATTCCCAGATTCAGCATCATCATGACCCCAAACTGGATGGGACTCATTCCGAACTTTGTCACAACCGGAAGCAGAATCGGAGCCATGATGAGTACCAGAGGTGCCAAATCCATGACGCATCCCAGCAAGAGCAGAATCAGGTTGATCAGAAGCAGTACCACAATCTTATTATCGCTGATGCCAAGGAGCAGGTTTGTGGCCAGGGTCGGCACATTCAGGTATGCCATCACCCATCCGAACGCGCCTGCCGCGGCTATGAGCGCATATACCATGGAAAGGGTTTTAATGGTATTTCCCAGCACGACGGGTATATCCTTAAAATGAAGCTCCCTGTATATGAAAAATCCTACAAACAAACAGTAAATGCAGGAGACTGCCGCTGATTCCGTGGCAGTGAAAAATCCCGCTGATACGCCGCCGATGATGATGACCATTGCAAGCATGGCGAAGAACGTATCCTTGGTAACCCTGAGGGCTTCCTTAAAAGGCAGCTTTTTTCCTTTGGGATAATGCTTCTTCTTGGAAATGATATAACACATGACCATAATGAAAACTCCCAACATGATGCCCGGGATATAGCCTGCGCAGAACAGGCTTCCCACAGATACTCCTCCTGCCACCATGGAGTACAGCACCATGTTATGGCTGGGCGGGATGATTAACCCCTGACAGGAGCTGGCCACGGTAACTGCTATGGAGAAATCCTTTTCATATCCCGCCTCCTCCATCATGGGTATTTCCAGCGCACCCAGGGATGACACATCGGCAATGGCAGAACCGGAAATGCCGCCAAACAGCATGGATGCGAGTACATTTACATGCGCCAGGCCCCCGGTTATCTGCCCCACGCATACATTTGCGAAGGCCAGCAGGCGGCTGGATATACCGCCTGCAGCCATAATTTCCCCCATAAGAATAAAGAAAGGGATTGCCAGCAGTGAAAATGAGTTAAGCTGTTTGGACATCTGCTGCACCAGAGTCATAACAGGCACCTGGATATACAGCATGGTGAAGGCTGTGGATATAATCATTGAAAAGGTAATGGGGCATTTAATCATAATAAGCAGCACAAAGGTTGTGAGAAGGATTGCGATAGCTATATTTGGATTCATTCTTTTTCCTCCTCCTCTCTGTTAAACTTACCGGCATCATCGGTTTTCTTGTATTCTTTCAGGCCCATAATGTCCAGGACCGTAAAATAGATAATGGCAATGCCGCTGACCGGAATCATAATATACATCAGCGATGACGGCCATTTTGTTACCGGAAGCCGTGAATCCATGGTGGACAGCACCATTCTGACCCCATAGACCGTGAAAAAAGCACCTACCAGCAGCGTAATAATCCGGTTCAGCACATCCATTACATTCCTAATCTTTACCGGAAACTTATCATAAAACAGCTCCACGCCAATATGCAGGTTCTTTTCCGCACCAATAGCAATGCCCAGGAACGCCATCCAAATTGTAAGCAGCAGCGCCACCTCCTGGTTCCAGCGGATATTGGTCCGCAGTATGTTCCTGCAGAATACCTGGGCGCATATGATTACAATTACAACTGCCAGGACCCACCTGGCATAGCCATATATAACCTTGTAAAACAGATTGAAAATATCAATTAATACCTTCTTTATTCCTTTCAGCATCTTCAGTCTCCTATATGCCAGTCCTTTACTTTCCTGCTTCTACAATCTGGTCAATGATGTCCTTATAGGCGCCTTCAGATTTACGGCAATCACCTTATCAAACATCTCCTCCGGATATTCAAATGCATTCTTCCGAAACTGCATACCCGCATTATTACACAGGATATCCACATGACCGGCATCTTTCAAAAGACGTATCCACACCTCATCCACATCCGAAGAAACTGACAAATCCACTTTGTAACACCGGCACTCCCGCCCCAGATTTTCAACCGCCCTTCTGGTATCTTCCAAATCCCCAATATCCAGTGCAATGATATCTGCTCCTGCTCTGGCAAGTCCGGCTGCCATTCCTTTACCGATGCCTGTTGCACAGCCTGTAATCACTGCCCTTTTACCCGCAAGAGAAAACAATGAATCCATATGAAATCTTAACCTCCCCTCCTATGAAAACGGTTTCTTGTGTTGTTATGTACATATTAACTCATGAAAACGGTTTCGTCAAGAGTTAATTGTAGATTTTTGTTCAGTTTTAAAAACATTTCAGCAAAAGACGGAAAGGGCTGTAGATTTACGCTTCCCTTTCCGTCTTTCCTATAATTCTTATTGATACATTTTAAACCGGCCTCCCCGTTCACCCCTTCTCCCGTTTCGCCGCCAACAGCCGGTCCAGATAAACAGACTTGAACTGTTTGCTGGCCATGGCCTGCTTAAGAGGCGGCAGCTCCAGGATAGCACTGAACAGAGCGGCCATGGCCCTGTGGTTGGAAAAGGCCTGGTTATCAAACACCAGATTTGCCAGTGTTCCCTTCTCAATGGCCTGAAGAACAAATCTGTGGGTGCTGTTCACCGGAGTAATGATCTGCTCCGGCCTGCGCTCCATATGAATCGCCTTGACGCCGCAGTTCCTGGCGCATACACCGCAGCCAAGACAAATATCCTTATCCACCGCGGCACGCTTTTTTCCGTTCCCTCCATCCTCCATGGAAATGGCCAATACCGGACAGACCTTTGCGCACTTTCCGCAGCCAACGCATTGGTCCCCGGAAATATCAGGAATATAATTCGTGGTAGCCACCGGCTGCATGGGGCTGAACCGCCTGGCAGCCTGAAGGGCCTCACAGCAGCACCCGCAGCAGTTGCAGATAAAAGCCGGGTGCTCCCGCACATTTTCCCCTATCTGTACCAGATTGCTGGCATAAGAGCGCTCCAGTGCATCCAGTGCCTCCTCCTTGGAGATAAGTTTACAGTAATCCCCATGCTGGGCCAGGGAACGCGCCACATTGTCAAAGGTCAGGCACACATCCCAGGGAGCGTTAATCTCGCAGGGGTGGCCTGCGTGGAACATTTTATGACGGCAGTAACAGAGCCCCAGACCGATATATTCTGCCTCTTCCACGATGTGGGTCGCCCGCTCGTAATCCAGAATGTGGTTCATCCTGTCATTGGTCAGAACCGGCTCCTGGACGAACACGCGGCCCAGCTTTGTCTCCGTGGCATAAAACAAGTCCTTGATGAAATCCTCCTCCACATTCATATACTGGTAATACAATTCACTGAGATACTTTTGGTCAATATCTCCTCTGGTCCTCATCAAAGCAAATTCAATGAATCCGGCCATTGGCGGGGGCATCACGAATTTCCGCACACCCTTGTCCCAGGAGTCCACCAGCAATGCCTTGCCGCACAGGTGGTCCAGCAGCTTTTCCGCCTTATACTCCGATGTGCCCCATATCTTTGCCGCCTTTTTTATAGTAAACGGGCGAACCGGCAGCAGCGCCACCCATTTAGCCTCCTTTTCAGAATAGAGAACCTGCAGTATCTTATACAGTGTCTCAGAGGCCGGGGCTCCCTGGGTAAACCAGTTGATACGGTCTCCCAGGTTCCGGTATGCGTCACGGGTTGTAAGATGTCCCATTGTCTTTACCTCCTCCTTGGATTTTCGTAGATTATTCCCGTTTTTTTCCCTGACATACCGCGGTGCGCCTGAACATTCATTCCTGTCAGCTATGCCTGGGCATATCCGGGCATGGAACAACCTCTTTACCATCTACTTTAGCACTGCAAAAAATAATATTCAACAGAAAGTACATCACATGCTTCCTCTCCACAAAATCCTGTTTTTCTTTATCGCTCTATACCATTCATCCGCCGAACCGAACATATGTTCTTATTTTTCTTGACAAAGTCCCCCCTCAGTGATATCTTTAAAATACATCACATATTCCAATTTCCACATGAGAGGTGGAAAAATATGCAATATTATATACGCATTGATAACCGGAATGTATATGTCTCAGAAGAGATTTATAAATTATACTGCAAAGGAGAGAGGAAGGAGCGGTATTTCCGGGAATCAGATATTCATAACAAGACATTTTATTACAATGCACTGGATACAGAAGATTTAAACGGCTGTGATCTGTTTCAGGACACCCGCTCCAAGCCTGTGGATGAGCAGGCAGAAGAATCCCTGGAGCACTCCCTTCTCCTTGAGGCCATGAAGGACCTGGAGCCCAAAGAGAAGGATATCATACGCCGTATTTACTGTTACGACCAGTCCCTGCGCCAGATTTCCAGGGAAACCGGAGTTCCTGTAACCACCCTTCATTACCGCCATGGAAAAATTCTCCGTAAGCTGCGGAGCCTCATGGGCTGAAGGAAAGGTGCTGCACAGATTCTCACAGGCATTTTGGCCAAAGGGCCGCCCGCGCTGACTTTCAGGTACCTATACACATACCTGTTGGCTCTGGACGGCCCTTCCTATCCGTTTTTATCAGAACATACGTTCTGTTTATCGGATGAATCTTGTAACCACCTAATAATTGCTTTTACCCGGAACAAAGGAGGAATCTGGTTTGAATATTGTTATATCAACTGAACATAATCAGCTTTTCAGACAACTTTACGCAGCCGCGGACTCGGCCATCTCCGGCCGGCATCTGAGAGGCATGGAGCTATATGCCTTCAGAAGCCTGGCGCCGGAAGAACTCCTCAGGGAAGCGGCCGGCTCTCCCGGGCAGCTGTGGCTCATGTTCTTTGACAGCGACAGCCGGCCTGACTGGACAGATGTCCTGGACAGGCTTACAACATACAGCAGTCAAATCATGGTCTGCGTGGTGAGCAGTGATTACAGCACCGCGGCCCGCCTGGTCAACAGCCGCTCCGTGCGCGGCATTGCAGGTTATATCCATCCTGTCCATGACAATTTAGAGCGCTCCTGCCTGAATATCCTGACCTACCTGAACCGCCGTGTGAATTCCGCAGACGGATTTCTAATCGTGCACGGCAGCAGACAGGAAGCCCGGCTTCCCCTTTCCAGTATTTATTATATAGAAACCGTAAAAGGGACTCATATGTGCAATATACACTGCTCAGACGGGGTATATACGTTCCGTTCCGGTATAAAAGAATTGTCAGAAAAGCTGGGGCCGCCTTTTCGTCAGGTCCGGGCGTCCACCATTGCCAATCTGTCAAATGTCCGGTCCTTTGAACCAAATCCGGGCATCCTTTCCTTTACAGGCGGAATTTCGTGCTGCTGCTCCCGCAGCTACAGGCATGATTTGTCCGATTATTTCCGCGGGCATCCAAGCCATGCGCGCGCGGAAAGGGGAGGCGGATGATGGAAAGGCGACAGTGAAGAGACTGCCCGAAGCACATTGAAAGGGCAGAGAATCTCACCTCTGCCCTTTCTTTCCATACCCTTATAAACTTTAATTGTCATTTCTCTGCGGCCACACGAGTGGCCGTCCTTCTGTCCCCTGTCAGGATAAAAATAACTGCCGTTCCATCATCCGCCGTCTGGTAAGTCCCTCCGGTACCTTTCCTGCCGCTTTGTTCCACTTTACTGTCTGCAACCTACGTGGTTCCTGTTTTCGTGTCCGGCGGCGGCACCGTCCCTCCCGTATATTCACTGTCCTCGTATGCGGCCAGAGCAGGTGTTTTTCCTTCTGTTTTGTCAGGCGCTATATTTTCCAGTTCCATACCCGTTTCATTTTCCCCCCAGATTCTTCCCGCGATAACGGAATTCTCCACGGATTCTTCCTCCGGAAAATGCAGAACGCCGTTTTTGTCCACCTGTACCATAAAACGTGTACCAAACCTTGCCATCTGTCCATTCCGGTTAAAGTAATACGGCTTTCCTTTGATAAGCTGAATACCCTTAACCATTGCAAAGTCCGGCCCAAAATAGTACCAGTTATCTTTATAAAAATACCAGTTATCCCGCACGGCATGCCCCGAACCGTCAAACCAGAACCACTGCCCTTTGTCCTGATACCAGTCATTGGACACATACCGTTCCGGTTCCAGATAAAAACGGACCCCTCCATCTTCCTTGACCCATCCTGTGGGATGGGGTGATGGGACCGGTGATTCGCATACCTGAGCTGAATAATCAATATCCTTGAGTTTCAGCACACTGACCCAGGGCGTGTCCTGCGCTCTTGTCTCCACCGTACCATAATTGATTCCCTTAGCCTCGATGCATTTCCCATTTCCAATATACACCCCGATGTGTCCTGGTTTCCAAAGGGCCCAGCCTGTCATTGATTCATTCAATGTCCCTATGGGTTTCACCTCCCGGGCAGTCTCCCTATAATTGGCGCTTCCCCTCAATATGCCGGTACACCATGTAATCAGGCCGGAACAATCCGTACAATGCTTTCCCATGAAACTGCGCGCCTTAGTTATGTACTGGGATGTGTAGACCTTGGGATTCTCCGCTGCCAGCTGTTGCAGCAGCGCTTCCGTCAGGATCTGCCCCTTCATGCCGAACACATATGGCGTGCCCAGCTTTCCCTTGCAGAATTCAATCAGTTCCCTGCTTGTCTTACTCATGATTCATTTTCTCCTCTCTCTGTTCACGAACCGTTATCTTCTGTCCCCATGCCGATAAAATCCGTATAGTAAATATTCTGCCGCACATCCATCAGCATGAAGCCGTAAAGATACCCGTCCCCGGATGCAGGCACTGCCTCTAACAGCATATCATCCGGTTCCTCTATATAAAATTCAGTTCCCATATAGTAGCTGTCCGTGTAGTACCTGTCCTCCATGATTTGGCCTGAAGCATTACCAGTATTACCGGGAGCCTCCCCCACATCCTCCATACGCTCAACCAGATAAAGCGGAGTCACCCGGTCCCCCTCCTTTAACTCATAAATCTGCTTTGCAGCTTCAGAGGTCTGGCCTGTCGGTGTCACGGAAAGAATCTGCCCGTCTTCATGCTCCTCGTCAAACCCTATCCGCATGGTGCACAACTCCCCGTTATAGAGCACCGGGGCCATATATTCCGTGTATGCATCCAGATTCATGGTCTCAATGAGACAAAGTACCTGTCCCTTCATCCCCATATAGCTGTCCTCCGGCGCTGCCCGCAGGGTTCCGTCCACGCCAATATCCACATCACTGTCTGTACAGAGAAGGTAATAATATTCATCATCCCCCGCAGGACAGAACACAGCCAAATACGCTCCTGTCACATCAGAAGCATCCTCAGGGGCTATGCTGATTTCCACGGTGCCGTCCTTATGCGCACTAATATTTCCCCATTCCACTCCGCTTTCCCGGGCCAGATACGCTGCATATCCGTCTGTCAGCCGCCTGTAGGCACTGCAGAATCCCGTGGTGTCATACGTTTCCAGTTCCTCACTCAGATAGGGATTGGAGCCGCTTGGCAGGTATATAGTCAGACCGCTTGGATTCACGGGATAGCCTTTAGCCCACTGTTCCGCCACAAGCCTCCTCATCCGATCCTTCAATGTCTGAAAGGCATTTTCATCCGGATATACCCTCTGGCAGGCATTCAGGAATTCCAGCACATCCACCAGCTCCGGAGAACCGCCCGCCTGCCTGCTGCCAAATGCCAGCATTTTCATTCTGTCCCTTCCCAGTTCTCCGTACAGCTCTTCCCGCAGTTTCTCCGGTATCCCGTCCACATATTGATGAAATACCTCATGAAATGCCGGATATTCCTTCATATCCAAAAGGCTCATTGCAACAGGCGCAGTGCCCGAGGCATAGCAGGCACCATATGCCTCCACCATGGACCGGCCCACCGCCTCTCCCCATTCCATATCAGGCGGCAGGCTGTCTCCCAGAGCCGTCATCCATCTGTAATCATATCCATGCTGGGGTTCCAGCTCCGGAGATGCAATAACATAATCGGCATATCCATCCAGACAGCCGGCAGTCTCCGCACTTCCCATAAGACAGGCGTCAAACGCCACAAAGTCAAAGGCACTGTCTGCCATAACTGAATGGCCCAAAGCCTCCCTTATCTCCTCCAGTGAGAGCCCATCCCCGTCAAAATGGCTGTCGCTTCCGTATCCTCCCACCGGACCGCCTCCATGATTCCACAGAATCAACCCATAATGATTGGCCGGATAAGACCGGACACCGTAGTTGATAAAATCCGTCAGTGTATCCGCATCCCCCATATTCCTGATTTCCATGGATTCCATGGATGATATTCCATCCCCTGTCAGGGGAAATCTGGCATAGGGTACGCCATCCATTTCATCCAGCTCCCACCGGGTGGAACCGCCTGCCTCAACCACTACATGGAGGGAAGGTGATTTTCCTTCCTGCTCCATCACCTTCAATGCATCCATCATTTCCCAAAGGTCCGCTGTGGCGGCGCCGTAATCCCCCTCCAGGTCACTTCCGTTCATATAAACCATGATTGTACTGTCCGCCGCCTCTGCCGCCTCTGCATATTCCTTTACCTGGATTCCCTGACGCTCAGAGCCGCTTACCGTATAGAGAGCTGCTCCTGCCAGCAAGGCGCTGAGGGCCGCCGCGATTCGCGGCGCAGTGACCCTCTTTCTATTTTGTTCCATCTGCCAATCTCCTTTTCATTATCACTACAAAATCATTTTGCCGTTTCGTATCTTTACCGCCTCGCGTCTTACCGCTTTACAGCCTGCTGTCATACCTGCCCTTGCGGCTCCTGTTCCTCATTACACGCACGTTCTCAGAAGTCCTGGCCCCAAATTCCTGCCTTGCCTCGTCCATATACTGGTGAATCAATCCCTCCCGGGATAGATTAATGTAATTCTTGCCGCTACGGTCCACAGGGAAACTGCGGTACATGGCTTCCTCGGTCTTATTCAGCACGCGCTCCATACTCCCTTCCGCCGGGGACAGCGCCTTCTTCTGTTTCCGCTCACCAGTCTTCTTCTTTTGAAGCTTAGCATACGCCAGCATCTGTTTCCTCTGGCTCTCAACCGCGGACATGCTCTTCTTTACCTCATCATACAAAAGCTTTGCCTGGTCGTAATTGTGAATAACATCCTTCAGCTCAGACAGCTCCTCATCCCGGAACACCCCCTCCTTCTCTTTCAGGGTAATCTTACGCTTTAATCCGCCCATGGAGCCGGACAGCGCCTTCACATCCCCGGCCTGTTCCCCCGTAGTCAGAATACCGCCCACACAGTCCAGAGCGTTCATATACTCCTGGTTCATCTGGTCAAAGTCAGACATGGGTTCGCGAAACTCCCGGATATAAGCTTCCTGCATGGAACGCATCAGCCTTGTGGAAGATTTCATCTGCTCCCTGGCTCCCGCCAGGCGCCTGCACTGTTCTTCTATGGTATATGTTTCGTGGCTGTACCTCCTGAAATTGCTGCGGAAAGCCCCATCCTCAATGTGGTCCAAATCATTTTTCATCCGCCCGTTCATATTGCCTGATACCGTGCCTGCCGCATCGGATTTCAGCGCAGAGTGGCCCATTTTTGTCTCATACCGGTAAGTCTTTCCCAGGGCAACAAACTCAATGGATGCCCTGAATTCCTGTTCGCCCATGTCAGCCTTGCCATACAGCTCCAGCCGGTTGATATAGAAGAATGACAATGCCCCCTGTATCACGGCATTTACCGCTTTCATGACACCCTCTCCAACCTTGCCGGCCAACTGCACCGCGGCTTTGGCCACCTGAAGAGCAGCTGTTGCCACCCCGATTGCCACATATACTCCGGCCTTGGCCACCTCATAGGCTCCTATCTCAATTCCCTTGGCAATGGCCACAAACGCTTTCTTCCACCACTTGGCATTCCTGATGGATCGTTTGCAGTCCTCAATTTTACGGTTCAGGGAATCAATCTGCCCATACAGCTCATTTACATGGGCCTGGGCTCTGTCAATCTCTCTGGCAGCATTCTTAATCTTATCCCTGAGCCGGTCAATGGCTCTGTTGATGCTCTCCTGTACTGCCTTCAGTTTTTCCGCCAGCTTGGACGTATCAATCACCAGACGGAATTCAAATCCGCCCCGGTTAAAATCCTGGTAATTCACCTTCAGATGGATACTCACATCAAAAACCGCCAGCCAGTTAAACCGCACATCGATGGATATAAGCCCCTTGCAGAAGATAATTCTGGTCTCAAAATACAGGATGGACAGCAGCTCAATCCTTCCGTCCAGATAGAACGTCACATCCTTCTTGCCTGCGGACAGGAAGAATACGATACCCTTCTGTTCCTTGCCCATAAACTGTCTCAGCACACTGTCCGCGGGCACAGGAAGGGCTTCCCCGGACTCCTGCCCGGCTTTGGAGGGACCCAATTTCAGGAAACCCAGATTAACCTCCGGTATACGTCCATACGCCAGCACCCCATCCCCCTCCCGGAAGGAAAACAGAACCTCGAACCGGACCTTAAAAATCTCAATGACTCCGCATACAAAGATTCCCCGTTCCACCGTGTAGCTGCCCAGCCTGGTATTCACATCCGCATAATAAAACTGGGCCGTAAGCTTGATGCCGCCTGAACCGTCTATGTAATAATGACGCATCCGCCGCTGGTCCACCAGGTCCACCCCATCCCCAAAGGGAGAAGCCTTTACCTGAGCCTTGTCCAATACCAGGCTGTTATCATGGACTCTCTGGTTAAATGCCTCTGCCAGCCGGGATCCGTTGGCATTCTTAACCAGTTCCCGGTCAAAAGCCTGCATGTCCTGGAAAGGAAGCCCTAATATACGGATAAAATCAATGCTGTCAAGGCCGTCAAAAGAAAGCCCCAGCAGATTTCTCACCAAAATGGGAATGGACAGGTCGCTGACTGCTGCCGACAGCAAATCCAGCTTTGGAACCGATCCGGCCACAGTAAGCATCACAGCCCCAAACAGGTGAATTTCCCGTATATAAAGATTGGCAAACATGGCAAAGGACGGCCCCTGGTCAAACCCTATGGCCAGGCAGGTATCCCCTATGGAAAACGGGCCTGCCAGATGAATGGGCTCCCTGACCTCCCCAAAGGCCTCCACCATAAAGCGGGTCCTGGATATGCCGCAGTTTACATGAAACTCCATATCCGGCACAAATACAAACCGAAAGGTACCCTGAAGGGCCAGTGACAAGGCGCTGCTTCTAAGCCCAACTGCCAGACACATGTTCCTGCTCTCCATAAAACTGTTTTTGCTTGCCGGAATTGCCGCCATACACAAAAATCCGTCTTCACCTGCTCCCAGAAAAAGCTGCGTCTCCTCAAGGCCGAACAGCTCCCTGACTGCCCTCTCAAACACGCTGTCTCCATTCAGTTTCAAATGGGAGTATGCCAGAAAGCTGCACCTGTCAATCTGAGCCGGAAAAGCCTCGGCTCCCGGCGCCCCATCCATCAAATCTCCGGGACTCAGCCCCTTTCCCACACGTCCGAAGAAATAAAACTGCTCCATCCCAAAAAAGTCTGCTGCTTTCTTCACCGCATCCATAAGGGAGGATACCTGCGCGTTTCCCCTATTACTATCTGCTGAAAATGAAAAAAGAATGGCTGCGCTTCCCCTGCCTGCTGCTGCTTTAAAATACAGCCCCGGTTCTCCATAACCCAGGGCTGTGATTCCATGAATGCAGGAAAGAGCGGCACGCTTATTGGAAGCATGGACCAGACCGGAGGCGTATCCTCCGAATTTGGAAGCCATTTCACCATCCACAGCCTCCAATAATCCCGCAGGCCCCCTCTGGTCCATCTGAAGTTCTCCGCAAAAAGACAATTCGCTCTTATCATACCAGACAGCCAGCCTGGCCGGACACCCCCTGACGGCGCCCTCTACGGCTATGCTGCACGACATCTGCCTCTGGTTCATTCCTGCCGCTCCTTTCCCGCAATCTTTCCATGATGCATTGTATATTACGTTTCTTATGCTACTTGGCGGCCTGACTCTTGTCCGGCAGTGCAGCCACGCCCAGGTATTCGTCCACAGTAATCAGGGCCATCTTGTCCACTACCTTCTTTCTGTCCGTATTCCAGACAGAAATGGAAAGGTTCGTCACATCCACAATGGGCTTAATGGTTTCCGGTACCAGGCCTTCTGTCACCACCTGCAGCTGAAACGCATACTCCAGGACAGAATTCTCTCCCTTTTTACAGATGTACAGATAAGCCATCTGAAGCTTGATTACAATATCTTCCAGTTTCATGGATGTGGAGCCGCCCTCCTTGGCGGCCTCGGTCATGGCTTTCTCAAGCTGGGCCGTATCCACGGCAGTATCACTGCCTGTCACGCCCCTGGCCATCTTCTTGATATCGTCAATCAGATCCTTTACGGAAATACCGCTGTCCGGCGTCTGTTCTGACGGAATCAAAAGAACTGCATATCCTCCCTCATTTTTTTCATACATGGCATGAAGCTGGGTCCCAATCAGGGAAAAGTCAATACCTATTGAAGCTTTTAATGTGTTGTTTTCCATTCTGCTGCTCTCCTTTTCTTAATTATTTTTGTATACTATCTATCATCAATACAGCCCTCCGGATGGCTGCAAAGCCATCATACCGTTAAAATGGTACCGGCTGCGTCTTGACGGCATCGTTTGGATGATTACCGGCATGAATGGCGTATTTTCTGCAGTTTACACGTCCATTTTTCCAGTTCCCCCAGATGTTCCTGCCCCCTCCTTCCGCATACAATATACACTCTTTCTCTGTAAGCTCCATTCCCTTAATGTTACTGACCTCCTGATATGACGCTGACCAGATTTGTTCATTTTTCAGCAGGC
>ENA-UOJP01000727-UOJP01000727.1-human-gut-metagenome-genome-assembly--contig:-C102-NODE-727-length-54229-cov-7.885609_pt1 | contig 54229 bp, 44 predicted proteins | sample MGYA00242353_ERZ723900 | MGnify/ENA metagenome assembly ERZ723900 | reverse complement strand
CCGATTATCCGCCCCCTCGATGTATGCTATATCTGCGCCTGCACCACCTTCGCAAAACAGTGCCATGGGATACTCATCCCGATCATAGACAGGGCTAGCTCTAACGCCGGCAAGGGACTGCTTTCTCCGCCTTGAAGCTTCGCTGCGGCCTATTGTCACAAGCTCAGGCATTCCGGATTTTTGTGCTGCCTTTATATGTTCTGCCGTTTGGGGGTAACGCCTTGAATCTACAATGCATACAATATATGAATCAGGTGGCACGATTCCCGCCACACCTCCGCCTGCTTCTCTGCTTTCAATTTTGCTTAAATTGTACACATATTGCCCCATAAGGTATTTCCCCTGCTCCGAAAGTTCCGCACAATAAACGCAACTGGCATTCCAGCCCGATAGCAGCTCCGCTCCCACAGTCTCGCAAGCATACCGAAGTCGTTCCAGCCTGGCCAAACCGCACTCGCAACGGCATAAGCGGATTGAACGGTCTACCCGGTCAAACAGGGAATTCAGGTCAAAAGCGGCATGGGCGCGAAGATCCTCCAGTTCATTGGCATAGGTATCCATCATATCCATTCCCCGGTCAACTGCCGATATCACAACATTAAAATCGCTCATGTCCGCCTTTCCTCCATCTACCTTCCGCTAAATATCCCGCAGCTTTTGCGCCAGCACCGCGATATAATGGACCGCTTTGTCCAACAGCTCCAGCTGGCCCCGGCTGGCCTGTGCATACGCTTCAATCTCTTCTCTCAAATAGGTATACTGCGGATCCTGCCAATTCGTTTCCTGGCGCGTGCACTCGGACAGTAATGCTCCGTACAAGCCCTCGATTTCATCTCGCTTCAACTGAAGTGTACTGCCAAATGCCTCCAACTCCCCCACATCATGTACCACGACTCTTCCGACCGCCATGTTATCCTCCTTCACCGGACACTCGTTCTATCTCATCGAGTTCCCGTTCAATCGCTGTGATAAAATCGATCATTTCATCAGCCTGTTCCTGAAGCCGGTTAATCCGTAAGGAGAGCGGCGCTATAATCATAGCTTCGATCCTCGCAGACTCCCTGTCATTCCAGTTTTCTCCAATTTCCAGCCATTTGTTTAATTCTCTGCCAAGCGTTGACAATACATCATACATCGTTTTCCCTTTTTCCAGAATTCATATGAATTGTGTTGCTGATGAACAGCGGATGGGGAAATATGGCCGCATTATCTCCTCCAATAGCAGTTTTGTTGGTGTTGCATATCAATGTATAATTCGTCAGATAGTCCAGAACTCTCACCGTATAGTCATAACTGTTTTTGTTTAGGAGGTCCAGAATAATCTTTAACGCCACAGATGTCACAAACCCTATGTCGCTTGATATCCCCGGCTCAAAATTCAATTTTTCCGCATCTGTTTCATCGCCAAAGTACGCCTCATGTGCTTTTGGGCGTTCATCCGTAATCAACTTGCGAAATGCCTCTCTGTAAAGCGGAAGCCCGGAATCCGGATACCAGTAAAACACTTCACCTGCATGGGCACGGTTCCAGCAGCCGGTTGCTACAAAGGGCTGTCTGAACTTTGCCGCAAGATCGTTGGCCACCGCACTTGATTCACGGTTATCCCCGGTTCCTACGATAATTGCCTCCCCAAGATTTTCCAGCATCTCCTCCGGCATATCCTGGAGTGTTCCGCAAAAGGTCTTTACGTCTGCCCCCGGATTAATATTATGAATAGCCTCCAGAACAGCCTCTGTTTTAAACCTCCCCAGATCTCTGAATCCCAGCTGATGGCGGCAGATGTTATGAATTTCAAGAATATCCCCATCAATCAGAACGAAACGTCCAACCCCCGCTCTGGCCAGCTCCAGCGCAACCAGTGCCCCCACCGAGCCGCAACCCACAATAACCGCAGTTTTAGCCAGCATACACTCCGATTCCAAAAGACCGGTATTTCTTGAAAACAGTTTAGCGACCATGCTAAAGGTCATCATTGTCATATAGGTATGCTGGGAATCAAGCCTATGAAACATCCACTCGCCGTTTACATAAGCCCCGAAAAATTGATAACCTTTAAACTCAATCGATTTATCGCGGACAACGATTTGATAGATATTCTCCGGAACAATGATGCCAACTGCGGAAAACGCCTTGTGAATGGAACAGCGGGCGCAATCCTCATTTTTTTCCAGGAGATAATAGCGGCCTGTTTCCTCGCGCCCGATCCCAAAAACTTCCCCGATATACGCCGTATCCAGAACAATTTCTTCCGAAACCTGCAGCAACAGCGCCCGACTGGTATTTGATAAAAACCGGGAGACCATATCCTCGCAGTCCTCTGTCAGCCGGAATGTCTCCACCTCCCCAAATCCTCCGCTCATCAACTCTTTAGTGCTCTGCGTTACAGCAGCATCCGGAATATTGACCAAACTGCTTTTCTGATCCGCGCCAGTTTGAGGCGGCTCAAGATTCAGAAGCTCAATCAGGCGGCTTCGCTTATCTACGTTTGTGCTATAACTGAATTTTTCCAGTTCTTCCAAGATGTGCTCACGCTCAATTACCTTCACACGCTTCATCTCATTCTCCTCTCTTATGGATTACAGGAAATTTCCACTTTCATCTGTGCCTGGCGCCGAAACAGTTCATCCGGCGAAGCCAGATTCAGATAACCTGTCCCCCGAAATTTTCGGTCTCCAATATAGATCGGCGGCCTGTAGTATTTCCCTGTCTTATTGAAATCGAGATAATAACAAGTAAGCCGCGGCTCCGGATCCAAATTCAACAAAATGGACAAGGTTCCGTTGCCAATAACCTCGGCATACTTTCTGTTCGTCTCATGATCGTCAAATGATAAGGTGTCCAACGACCCTGGATGGCGATGCCATAAACCCATCAGATACAAATCTTCCCTGTAGATGCGCGACAATACCGGATAAAGGTGGTTGTGGTACTTCTCGTCCATCACGCTATGTATCTCTGAATGAAATGTCTCAACTCCGGGATCCGTTGCTTCGACGATATACCATATTCCGCTTTTGTAATGCCCCAATAATATCCCTCCGGTTTCCAGAGGATCCCGGGATAAGGCTTCCGCCAGAATAGATGTATACGCGCGCGCGCTGATCATTACGCCGGTACACGTTTTGCTGTCCTCCGTTTTGTTCTGCATAACGCCCCCTAAATCTCGCCATGACGCTGAAATTTTCCCCATACCTTCGGGTCCATCAATCCAAGTTCGAAAATGTTAATCCACCTCAGTGCAAATCTCAGTGAAGTAGCTGCACTGGTTACGCCTCTGCCCAGACTATCCGACACATCCCTGACATCAGAAGAACATAGATATCTCTCCCCGTTTGAATCCGTGAGGGTATGCGGGATCACCTTCGGTGACACGGATGGGATGCGGTTCACGATCTGCTGAAGCTCATGAATGGAAGGCCTGAGCAAATAAGCCTTAACCGAACTGCCATAACGCACCTGAGGATGATCAGAGTCATAGATCAAAGCAATATCGTACATTCTGGTCCTGCGGCCTGCAACCTTCGGACTGCAACGTACATGCCAATACATTCTCCCATCCTGCGTAAAAAAGTATCTGGCCTCCGGTTTAAATTCATGCATCGCCATTACCTCAGCTTCAAACAATTCTTTTTTCGTTTCATACCACTGAGGCGCTGATAAAACCGATTTAGGCACTACTCCTTTTTTGCTTTCTCTGCCTCCTGAAGTCGTTTCCAAATCACCATTCGTAACATTGTCTTCCCGGTTATCAGCTGCCGTGCGATTGCCGGCTCCCGTATTTCCCCGCATCTCATTAATCAGTTCCGCGACGCTGTTGGCGGAGACGACTGTCTTGGGTACGGTCTTCGCCTTTTCTTCTCTGTTTGAGGCTGCCGAAGCGCCAATCGCTGATATTGTTCCATCCGCATCGATTTCCAAATCCCGGCCGGATGTCAATAATTCTCTCATCCTCTCAATCTCTCTGTCTGCAGATAAAACGGAATACGGCACTGTTCTCATTTTTTTCATTGTATATTCTCCTTTACAGTTGTTTTCAATTTACCTCTGCCTATTCCTACGCGGATACTTTCGAATTTCTCCTAAATTTGATTCTGTTTTATTTGGATCAGTCGGCGTATAAAATGACTTTTCCATACTTTTCAGAATCTTTATTATAGTAATACGCTTTAATGGCTTCATCTCTTGGGATATCAAAATCGCAGCTGTTGAAACGGCAGTTTTCAGATGTGGCATTGCGAAGGTTTTCCGCGTCTCCGACACACGTTATACGAATAGGGGCTCCCTGCAACAAATAAGGCAGGCTTGTCCTGATATTTTTGAAAAATCTGCTATATACAGCAACAATGCAATTCCCGGATTGTGTTTTCACCAGAAGGCGCTTCAGAAGATCCGCTCCCTGGGATGGACGAAAACCACTGACAGCCTGCACAAAATCCGGATTACTTTCAGGCTCGATAAAAACGTTGATTGACAAGCCTTTATTTGTTTCAACAGGATCCTCAAGCAACGCCGTCAAAGCTGCTTTCTGTTCCTCCGGCGATGCATACAACTGAATGTGATTCTCCAGGCCATCTGCTGATTCAAGTAACGCTCTGTACACCCCGGACCGACGCGAGCTGAAAATGTTCAGCCTGCGACCCGCGCCAACGCTCTGATTATAGCGCAGCAACGATTTAAGGATAGAGACGGGAACACGGATGTCAGCGCCGGATATAATCATATTTCCAAAGATTTTATGCGGATCCAGCCATACCAGACCGTTATCCCTGATCACATCCATATCCGGGCTTGCTGTGTCGTTTAAAAGCCGTGTTGAATTTCCCAGCAGTATCCGCTCCGACTCCCCTCTTTTGGGCGCCTGAGGGGATTTTGCGTTACGCTTCAAAAGTATGCTTTTTCCGTTCCCCTGCACCGCGTTCATGACGCGGCAAAACTGCAGAATGAGTTCGTCGGATGCATAAAAGCATTGTACTGTCGTATTATCTCTCTCAGTCTGACCCATATAGCGGTTATAAACAGACTGCCCCTTTTTCAATAGGGCTGCCGCCTGAATCCCACTATTCTCGCAGCCCGTATCTGCACAGCGCTCGCTGAGCACAGTTCTGGCCGCGGCCTGAGGAGTCCGAAACACAAATCTGGATGTAAAATAGTTTCGCAGCTCAGTCGTAAATCCATTCCTGGGATTGTCGCTTACAGCGCGCTGAGAGGCCATGATAATATGAATTCCGTATGTTCTCCCTTTTCTCACAAGCTCGTTCAAGTATATGGCAGTTGCAGCCCCTGTTTCAAATAATGATTGGAATTCATCAATGATTAAAACAATTCTCGGCATATCCGGCATGGGATATCCCAACTTGGAGTTGACCCGTCGGTAAGCTTCATATTTTCTCACGATACTGCCGCGCAATGCCTCCAGCTGCCCAAATGCGGTCTGCCTTCTGTACATTTCCGAAACATAATATTTGAGAAATGACTGTATGGTGTCGGAGTCCTCATCATTTATAACGGCTTCCAGTGATCGGATGTTAGTACCCGCATAAATATTAAACTCTGCGCCATCCTTAAAATCGCCGATTGCCAGCTTTACTTCCGAGTCACTGTAATTAGCCAGCAGTTGGATAATAATGGTATGCAGTAGAGAGCTTTTTCCCACGTCCACATCGCCAATTATCAGTCCATAAGGTTTTTCCTCAGAAATATTCAGTATAACCTCACAGCCGTCCCGGTCCAAGCCAACCGCCACCTCCAGACCTTCAGCAGAGCTTTTTTTCTGCCAGTCCTCACTTCCCGGAAGTCTGGGCCCCAACGGTATTTTGGATCTTCTCTCCGATTCAGCCCTACCACACATATCCACCTCCTCAATCTTGTGGTCAATGTTATTTTCGGTCAAAGCCAGGCTCGAATTCTCTGTCAAACGCACATATCCATCTTCAACCTCAACAACCGGCACAGTTGCTTCAATTCTGCCTAACCAGGAAGAAAAGGACTGCCTGACCTCCATTCCCGCCGTGATCGAGGCAATCACATATACGCCGGCTGCTGCGCCGTTGCGCGCAATGCGCGCTAAACTCTCCAGCTCCTTCTCGGGAATATTTTCCGTCAAGCGGTCGATAAATACATATTTATATGGTTTTTTCACTGCGGCCACAGCATTATATTCTCTCAAAGATCTGAAACGGCCGTCAACACACCCTGCATACACATTCGTAATCCAACCGCTGATTTCTGAAAGTCCGGCGGACAGCTGGGAGGGACGGCTCCATATAGCGACCCTTTCGCTCCGGGTCAGCCGGGACATCGGCGAATAGCTGCTTCCCAACCCTTCTATATCTGCCAGATAAATCTCAGAGTTTGCCTCGGACCGGAGAATATCCAATGCCACCGACATAAAAAAACGGGCCATGCCGAAGTGTGGCATTATTTTAAACAGAACACTCTCCTCGATCTGCTCTATGCTGACCGGAAACGCAATACCCTTTTTCTGTTCAGCCCTGCCGGTCAGGATTTCCGGCTCTCCCTCTCTGAATGCTGGCGCATTATTCGTCTGATATACAAATGTTCCCAACTCAATGGCGCTCCGGTTGTATTCAAATACCGACTCAACCGTATCCAAGTGATGAACGCCTTCAGCAAATAAGCGCTTCAGGCTCTCCCTCCGCCTCTGCAACTCCTGCGGCAATATAATTCGTTTCTCTTCCCTGACGCATACCGACTCTCTCTTTTTGGTCCGCATAACATTGGATGCAAACTCCCGTTTTTCCTCCAGATCGGACAGGCGCATGATACGGTCCGCGCAATCCAGTATTCTGGTTCTGGTTACCGCAATCATCCGATAGATGTTCTGTCTGTACGGGTGATACACCAGTCCGATCGCAGAGGAAACAGATGGAGGGATAAACGCGCTTTGTAATCTTCCTGTGAGCATGTCCAGGCGGTTGATTTCGGCATTCAGCATTTGTAGCAGCCGCTCCGGTACACAGTCTTCCTGGGCGCCTGGCGCCGTGGTCTGAAGGTAGTTCTGTTTCATGCGGTGCCAGTGCGGATCATCTATGCCGTCAAGCAGTCTTTTAGCACGCTCCAGACCGTTCCTCACAATCACGCTTCTTCTATCATATTCTCTGTCACACTCTTCCTCAATATAGTGCATAGCTTCATCTATATCATGTAACCCGGACAGGAATTCATCTTCATCCGAATAATATTCCTCCTGACTCCGTAACAGTTCCTCATCCCACTCCTGCTGAAAACAGCCACAGAGCTCTGAAAAGCGCCTGAGCGACATAATCTTTTCCCGAATCCCGCTTCCCATATCAACTCCCACCCAAAAAAACACCAAAAATCAGGGAACAGACCAGCATAGCCCCCACCATATAGACGAACACTACAATCAAAAAGCAGATCATCATAAGTATCAAACCTGCGGCAACGGCTCCTGCCAATGCAGACAATGACGCCAAAATATACGTGTTCAAATTATAACTACTATCGGCTGCATATGATACTCCATAAAGAATAGCACCGGTCACCGCCCCTGCCACAGCGGCAAAAGGCGCTATCACGCCAAAAAAGCTGCAAATTCCTTCGCCTAATCCCTCCGGCTCAGGACCCACGTCAAATATCATTTTTCCTACAGTCGCATAAAGCACACAGCCAATCAGAATCGCCAGCGCAATCGTTACAAACCAATACGCTTCGATCCTGGAGGTGCTGACCTGCCTTGCGCTCCTGCGCTCCTGTGCGCCTCTTCGCACCTCGGTGTCATTGCGGTTGTGTATTGTTCCGTCCGCAGCTACATAGAGAGCCATAGTTTTTCCTCCTACTATTTATTTTTCGTCATACTTTACTACGCGCATTTTTTCGTTTTCTCCCTGTTAAAACTAAAAAAAAGAGCTGTTGCAAAGCAACAACTCCAACATAAAAGTTTATTGAATTAACTCCATTATCCACTGCGGGGCCTGAGGGATATCTTTTTTTACCTGATTCGCCAGAAACTCTATGCTGCCAAGGGGACTGGCCTGAACTTTTCCATACCTCATCAGCCACAAGTGCACTAAAAATCCTTCCGCCTCATCGCAGCCGCCAACCATCCCCCACCAATCCATAACCGATCGGATGCCGTGCATGGGAATTTGAGAAATCAACGCGTCTCCTAAAAGCCAATCACTGTCTCTGCCAAGCCTTAAGGCTAAAATTAAGGCCATATTTACAAGGGAAAACGGTTCATTGGCCTGCACGCCGTCTTTTAACAGCTGCATTGCCTCTGAAAGAGTGTGCCTTCCACGCTGCGCCGTCTCCCGCCTTCTAATCATATACGCAAGATTATTTTTGCCGTCAATGTCTCCGTCCGCCGCCAGCACCTCAAACACCGGCTCCGCCACCTCATACCGCCCTTCCCGGTACGCCAGTACTCCAATCTGTTTTAGATCTGAAGTGTATCCCATCGGATCGCCCAACTGTTCATATGCATGTCTGAGCAGTTCAATCTTCACGTTCGTCTCCTCCGCCGAACCGCTGGCGAGAATACTCCACATAATCTGCCGGACAAAATCTTTCCCCTCCTCATTACTGCAATCGACCGGACGGGGTTCCCCACTCTCTGCCACAGTGTGTTCCGATTTGCTCTTGGAATTCACTTCCTTCTGGATTTCATTTAAAACAATTTCAATGATATTCCACTCTCTTTCCGTTTCAATCGGTTCCAGCTCCATCTCACTGCCCGGTTTATACACGGAGGCGAACACCTGAATCTGCCCCTGATCATCCAATGAATTATCCGTATAAATGATATAACTCTTGCCGGTTTCAACACTGTCAAAGGTAAACAGTACATAGCAGACAATTTCTTTTCCTTTATCATTTATTACCTTAAAATCTGTAATCCCACCGTTTTCCATTACAGCCTCCCTACTCTGCTATACAATCATAAAGACGGCTCAATTCAGGAGGTACATCAACGTTGGTTTTATTGACTAACGTGTTTGTCTTACTCTTTATAACCGCTTCGTAGTTCGATCCATATCGAAAGTCTCTCAACGCTATATTAAAATTGGAATAAATATCCATAACTTCCTGTTTGCTCAGAGCAGTATCGCTCTTTTGAGACAATGCAATCCTGCAGAGCGCGGAAAGGTAATATATGTATCCCTCGTTTATGCTGCTTTGCGTTTGGGTTGCATCGCTGATTCCCCGCTTTATTGCCTCCATCGCCTCCTCATAACATCCTCTGTCAAACAGAATATCTGCACATCTTAATGCACATTTCGGGCATATGATAAGTGTTTCCATTGCAGTTTTTAGTGTTTCAAGCTCTTTGCCCTGTTCGTTCAAATTTTTATAAATGCTGGACTCCACATGGTAGGCCTCTTCGCTGTAAGGAAAATATCTTTTAAAATCGCTGACAAGCTCCAACATCTCCTGTTTCTTATGCAGAATTTCCTTCTCAGAATCGCTTTGATCCAGAAGATACTGTATGTAGTCAATTAAAAATGCAAACCCTCTCCATGTCCAGCGCATCTTAGGGATTTTTAGAAGCGTTTTATAAAGCCGTCTGCACTCTTCCCCCTTGCCACAGTTCACACCATACTGGAGATAATCGGCTATCAGATCTACATTCTTAGGGAACCATTTTAACCCACACTCCAGCACACTGCATGCCAGACCATATTCATCCTTCCGCGCCAATGTAACTGCAAAATTGTGAAAATCATCCGCATCGCCCGCCTGCTCACTCTGTTGCGAAATCTGGTTAATTAGCTCATTGAGAGACAACCTGGCTTCATAATCATCTTCCTCATTAACCAAACCTATATCCCGCAGATATCCTTCGGCTATCGCGTTTGCTTTGCTGACAGGTAAGTTCAACACCGCTGCGGGCCGGTTCTCCCCGGCTGCCAACAGCTCTTCTTCCGGCATCTTAATCGCTATTTCTCGTTCAATCGCCATAACAAACCTCTTTCTCATCCATTTTCACTTGTCGGTTTTACCATCCCAGAGTCCACCGCTGCTTTCCCGGCCTTCCCAGCAGTTTCTTCGGCCTCTATTTCCGCAATTCTTGCATCAATTTTTTTAATGAGTTCCTCCACATTTAACTCTTCGCTTGGGGAAGATTGTGTATTCATTGAACGTCGAGTCAATTCCTCCGGCACAAAACGCTTTCTGATCTCATCCGCCAGGGTAAAATCCAGCCTTTGGCGCGCCTGCCGACCTCCTGTATTGAATTTTAAAACAGAATATGTTTTATCCCCAAAACGGTCTATATCCAAAAAAGAAACCCGTGCAGGCTTTAACCGTCCGCACAGAACCAACGCCTCCCGTTTCTCTTTGCTGAAATGTTGAAGCTCGTATATTGAAATATTCGGCGTTTGGTTTTTCTGCGTACCGCACAGTTCAGATAATTCTTTTAGCAGACCAAGTTCCCGGCTGGTAAAATAGATCCAGTTTGTACAGTTGGAGATAATCGTCTCCGCCTCCTCTGCATACCGGCGTTTCAACGAACTCTGGCTCTGTACCACCAGTAAAAACTTGATATCCCTGGACCTTGCGGCGGATATCATGGAGGGCATGTCCGCAATAGCCGGAAGTGAACTGAACTCATCCAGAATAAATGATATCCGGTTTTGAACTTTGTTCTCTTTATTCTGAGTTGCAGTATAAATAATATATTCATAACTCTGTTTGACGAACAGCGATACCAATTTATGGTAGCTTGTCTTCTCATCCGGAGTAATCAGAAATACCGCCGTTTTGCTTCTTCCAACATCTGCCACATCGAAATCATTGTTTGCCAGCATATCAAGGAGAGTAGGCTGTATGGTGAATGTGCGCATCTTCTGATCAAATACGCTCAGTATCGAGTTCATCGTGTCATTTGGCGCGTAAATCGATCCGCTCAGGCTTGCTGCCACAAGCTCATCTTCCGAAGCATATTTCCAGAGTATGCTGTTTTTGGCCTGCGCCTTACTTGCAAACAAGGAGCGCCTGAGTTCCAGTAAGTTTGCTATATTCACGGAACTGACAGGTGAATTGTGATCTTTACAGTATCTGAACAGCAACAATATCAGGCCAAAGAGTAGATCTGATGCGCTGTAATCCCAAAACGGATCATCGGATGACCGTTCGCTCACCATAAGGTTATTGGCAATATCGTTGGCAAATTCAGAGGCTCTGTCAATGTCGCCATTGATATAAAACTTGTACGGAATATAAAGTGGATTCCATGCATTTCCCACCGCTGGATTTCGGAAATTAATCACCACAATATGATACCCTTTTGCCTCTAATTCCGCAGCAAGGCGATTGTGAAGCTCTCCCTTGCTGTCATTAATAATCATAGACTCCCCTGCATATCCGAGAATCTTAATGGTGGGCATAACAACCGCCCTTGTTTTCAGAGAGCCGGTGGCGCCATAAACAAGTGTGTGCGTATCTCCTGCATCGATAATGACCTTACGCTCATCCGCATCATACATCAATGGCACACCGCCAAGGTACTTGCCGTTTTGGGCTGACGAAAACTGATGTGTATCTATTTGAAACCACTGATATGTCTTTTTAATAATCCCCGGTATCTCAAAATTTGGAATTGCCACAATTATCCTCCTTACGAAACCAACTATAGATCTTTCTCCGGCTGCTTATGATGAGAAGACTGGTAGGCATCTATTTCCAAATTCAATCCGTTTTCCAACCAATCATGATCAAACTGCAGTCTATTCAACAAACGTTTATCTCCCTGCTTCCTGGCCGTCTCCTGCAACATTTCATTTTCATAGAGTTTAACTCTGAGTAATGTGAGGGTAACGCGAAAGGCTGCCAACTCCAAAAAATCTCCCAGAAATCTCCCCAACATATCGGTTCTGTTCGCCAACTCATTGCAGTAAAATTCGACCAGCTTCTGTATATACTCAATCTGCTTACTCGTAAGCGCTGGAAGCTTGAAGTCAATAAAACGCCTTATCTCATTTTCAAGCCTTATCAGTTGCTCTTCTGTGGTTGCCGCTGCTGCCTGACCAAAGAGCTTCTCAATCGTTTCCTCCGGGTTGGGCTCAGAGCCGGGGGAGCTGAAACCGCTTCTTTGAAAATCAGTTATTTTCTTTTCGGGCGGTGGTTCCTCGTGTGGAGCAGAAGGTTCAGCAGCGGTACTGTCATAATGAAATATATATCCTGTACCATAGATATTCTCAATAACTGCACTGCCAACACCCAACACGTTTCTCAGTTTTGAGATGTAATCATGCATTCTTTCATACGCTGTGTCAGGCATAAAATTCTCATTTTTCCATAGCGTCTCATAAATGATCGAATATGTAACGGTATGATTTCGGTTTTCAAACAATTTACAGAGAAGATGATATTTTTTTCCTTTTATTTTTGCGGGCGCTTTCAGGCCGTCTTTTGTGACATAACATATACCTTCGTCAAATCTTATCGTGCACATCGCTGTGATCACAAAGCTGCCTTTCATGCGTTTCACCTCCCCCACTTCTACATACATTCTATCTTTTCTATTATGATTCGACAATTTCTACTTGCATTCTTTGATGTCAACTCAGCCCAGCGGCTTTCTACCACCTTTCTGGTAAGTCTCTATTGTTTCGCGCATATGGATTCGATTTTCTCCTGTTAAGGTAATATCGTAAGACCTGCCAGTTAATGACTTTTCCACAAATACACAGAGGAGGACTCACCTATGAACGCGACTGCCATTGAACATAAGTTCAAAACAAAACTAGCTTCCATTGCAGCTCTGCGGATTACTGCCGAAGAAATCAAGAACAATGCAAATCTTTACGACTCGTTGATTATGAGCGCTTATTATTATTTTGCCGAAGTCGTACTGAGAAGCCGGAAAAACTACAGTTTGATCAACAGCACCGGCATCGAGAGAGACGAGTTTCTCGACGATGTATTGATGCATTTTCTAAGCAAACTCGATGCAATCCTTGCTTGCCCAAAAGAGCAGTTAATTCCGTTCACAGTGAAGCTTGCCAACAACAAGGTGATCGAAAAGGTGCGGTCGTATCAGCGCTTATATCCTGTCATTTACAAAAAAAATGCAGTTCCGCACACTGCCGTTTCCGGCGGCACCTGTCCGGAAGATCATGTGTTCTCCCTCAGGCTCATTAATCTCCTCGACGACGCTGCGTGGGAATACATACGCGACAACCGTAATATTGAACAGGAATACGAAGACAGAGATACGGCTCTGCGTATTTTACTGATTCTGGCCTCCTCAGACCGACCTCTGGATGTCCTTTCCTTTCTCGCACTGAATGTGATTGGCTGGAAAAACGCCCTGCTGGCGGATCATATAATCCACTATGGCTACGGCACCGTCCTTCTTGAAGTCCTGAGTGACACCGCTGATCTGTTTGACGTAGACATTGGCATATTCCGTCATATCATTGAAAAAAATCAGCAGTCCCCTTCCACCTTTGACACGAAAAACCCAAAGCAGCTTTCCGCAGTACTAAGCCGAAGTTCCTATAATGCCAAAGCCGCTGTAAAAAAGGCTTTGGACAATCGTTAGATAATTACCTTAACTATACCAAATAGTCCCAATTTTTTCAATTATGTAACTTTTCTAAATTTTCATATTCCGCACACGAATACCACTCAAAGAGAGCCATGGATTCCCAATACTCATGGAATCCATGGCTCTCTCAGTAACATTGTGTATTATGATTCGTTCCAATGCCGCTCAATTATGTCGACTATCCTCTGATATTCCACCTTGCAGGCACTTACCTGTTCTTCGGAGGGTTCTTTGCCGGCGCGCAGCACCTCCACCATGGGGACCAGCACGGCCAGCAGGTTATTGATTCCCAGATTGCCCGCAACGCCTTTGAGCGTATGGGCCTGGCGGAACGCCTCCTCCGGATCGTGACCAGCGAGACTTTCCAGCATATCGGGGTAGGACCTGTCCTCAAGGAATTTTTTCATGAACTTCTTGTAGAGCGATGTCTTCCCCATAAACCGGTTCAACGCGCCATCCACATCGGCTCCGGCCGCATCCAGCGCCACCAGGAATTTATCGTTTTTGTACTCTTCTTTCATCCCCGTAAATCCTCCTACGTTATTCAGGGAACTGCAGCTTCAGGGGATTATTCCGCCTTCTCACCAGCCATGATCAGCATAATCTCATTGCTGCGGGCCACGAACTTTGTCATGCGCTCCGGCGACAGCGGGCCATGGCTTAAGCTGGCCAGATCGTAGAGCTGCTCACAGATCTTGTCCGTATTCTGGCTCTCCTTATTGTTCAGGACGTACTTGACCAGCGGATGGTTGGCGTTTAATACCAGCGTTTCCCCAGTGCCGCCGAACATCGACGGATCCATGCCGCCCATGTTGTACATCTTCATCATATCCTGCATCCGGCGGGTTTCCTCGCTGACCGTGATCATAGAGGCCACGCCCTCGTTCTTCATCTTCTCCACCTTGATGTCCAGCTTATCGTTGGACAGGGCTTTCTTGAACAGCTCGGTCAGTTCCTCGGAGCTCTTCTTGAACTCCTCGTCGTCCTCCTTCACTTCCTCCTTGAAAGCGGCGTTCAAGTCCGTATCGATGCGCAGGAACTTCACACCCTCGTGCTTCTGCTCCATGTGGCTGATAAAGGGGCTGTCGATGTTGTGGGGAAGCAGCACCGCGTCGATTCCCTCCTGACGGAACAGGTTGATATACTGGCTCTGCTCCTTCTCGTTGGTCACGTAGAAAATCGTGTTCTCGTGCTTCTCCTTATTCTCCTCCAGGCAGTCCGTAAAGGTCAGATACTTGCCGTCCAGATTCTTGAACAGGATATAATCTCCCATCTTCTCTGCAAATTTCTCATCCTTAATATACCCGAATTTGATGAAAGGTGCAATATCATCCCAATATTTTTCATAATTTTCACGGTCCGTCTTGCACATGCCGGACAGCTTGTCCGCCACCTTCTTGGTGATATAGTCGGAAATCTTCTTCACAAAGCCGTCGTTCTGCAGCGCGCTTCTGGACACGTTAAGCGGCAGATCCGGGCAGTCGATCACACCCTTGAGCAGCATCAGGAACTCCGGAATCACCTCTTTGATGTTGTCCGCAATAAACACCTGATTGTTGTACAGCTTGATGGTGCCCTCCAGGCTGTCGTACTCCATGTTGATCTTGGGGAAATACAGGATGCCCTTTAAGTTGAAGGGATAGTCCATATTCAAATGGATCCAGAACAGGGGCTCCTTGTAATCCATAAACACCTTGCGGTAAAACGCCTTGTAATCCTCTGAGGTGCACTCGTTGGGGTGCTTGTTCCACAGCGGGCTCACATCGTTTAACGCCACCGGGCGCTTTAAAATCTTGTACTTCTCCCGGGAGGGCTCCACCTCCACGGTCTCCTTGGTGCCGTCCTCATTCTCCTTTTCCTCGGTTTTGGCCGGCTCCACCACGGTCTCCACGATGGTGTCCTTGTCCGTCAGCTCGTCCTTCTCAATGGTCTCATACTGCGGCTCTGCGGTCTCGTTGTCCAGGAAAATCGGTACGGGCATAAACGCGCAATACTTGTCCAGAACTTCCCTGGCCCGGTACTCGTTGCAGAACTCGTGGCTGTCCTCGTTCAGATACAGGGTGATAGTGGTTCCCACCTGATCCTTGTCGCCCTCGGCCATCTCAAAGTTGATGCCGCCCTCGGACTCCCAATGCACGGGCTTGGCGTCCTTCTGATAGGACAGGGTATCGATGGTCACCTTGTCGGCCACCATAAACGCGGAGTAGAAGCCCAGGCCGAAATGGCCGATGATCTGATCCTCATTGGCTTTGTCCTTGTATTTTTCCAGGAAATCCTGGACGCCGGAAAATGCGATCTGGTTGATGTATTTGTCGATCTCGTCCTCGGTCATACCCAGGCCGTTGTCCGTGACCTTGATGGTCTTTTCATTGGGGTTGACGGAAACCTGAATCTTGTAATCCATATCCTCCGGTCTCTCGTACTCTCCGATCAGCTCCAGCTTTTTCAGCTTGGTAATTGCATCGCAGCCGTTGCTGACCAACTCGCGGTAGAAAATATCGTGGTCGGAATACAGCCACTTTTTGATCACCGGAAATATGTTCTCACTGGTAATGGATAAACTGCCTTTCTTAGCCATATCTTATACGCCTCTTTCTTTTCGTTCTTGTCAGAGATTCCACACCCGGAACCCTTTATTCTACATTTTAGTACCATCCAATGAAAAAGTCAATAAAAAATTAGCACTCAATCAAAATGAGTGCTAATAAATAATATCCAACACCTTTTCCCGCTGTCACTGGTTGCCGTTCACCGTGAACACGGCCACGGAACGGGGCCGCATCAGAAAGCCGGAGTCCACCCTGCTGCGCTCTCCGCAGCGGTAGCAGAAGCGGCTCTGCCCATCCCCCGCGGTGTTCACAACCGCGTACCAGGCCAGATACCTGGGCAGCTCCGGCAGCTGAATGTTCACGTCCTCCCAGTAGACGTTGACGGCCAGGTAAACCACGTCGTCCCGCCCCAGCTTCTGGTCATATCCGGCGTAGAGGATTCCCAGGGCTGCAGTGCCGTCGTCCACCCGGTTCTCGCCTCCGTTTCCGTACACGATCAGGGCGGGCAGGCCGCAGACCGCGCCGGGCAGATCCCTCCGGATCGCCGGGTGGTTCCTGCGGAAGCGGATCATAAAGCGGAAAAACTCGAACAGGTCCTCATTTTCCTTGAGCAGATCCCAGTTGAGCCAGGAAATCTCGTTGTCCTGGCAGTAGGCGTTGTTGTTGCCAAACTGCGTGTTGCCGAACTCGTCCCCGGCAAAAAACATGGGCGTGCCGCGGCTGCACATCAGCACCGCGCAGGCGTTGCGCATCATGCGGAAACGCAGATCCAGCACCTCTTTGTCGTCCGTCGGCCCCTCTGCGCCGCAGTTCCAGCTGCGGTTGTCGTCCGTGCCGTCGGTATTCCCCCAGCCGTTCTCCTGGTTGTGCTTTTCGTTGTAGGCGTACAGGTCGTATAGGGTGAAACCGTCGTGGCAGGTGATGAAATTCACCGAGGAATTGTAGCCCGCATAGTGGCCGTTGTAGAGGTCCCCGGAGCCGGTGATCCGCCTGGCAGCCTCCCGGGCCGCCCAGGTTCCGCCCTTTAAGAACTCCCGCAGGGTATCCCGGTATTTTCCGTTCCACTCGGCCCAGCGTTTCCAGGCTGGAAAGGTTCCCACCTGGTAGAGGCCGCCCGCATCCCAGGCCTCGGCGATCAGCTTTACATTCCCCAGAATGGGATCAAAGGCCAGGCGCTGCAGCAGGGGCGGATTGTTCATGGGAGAGCCGTCCTCGTTCCGCCCCAGAATGCTGGCCAGATCAAATCGGAAGCCGTCCACCCGGTAGTCCACGGTCCAGTAGCGCAGGCATTCCACGATCATCTGCTGCACGATGGGGTGATTGCAGTTGAGCGTATTGCCGCAGCCGCTGAAGTTGTAGTAGTAGCCGTCAGGCGTCAGCATGTAGTAGATGTTATTGTCAAAACCTTTAAAGGAAATCACCGGCCCCTTTTCATTGCCCTCGGCGGTGTGATTGAACACCACGTCCAGGATCACCTCGATGCCGTTCTCGTGCAGGGTGCGGATCAGGTTCTTGAACTCCGTCCCCTCCCGGTTGTACTCCAGACCGGCGGTGTAGCTGGTGTTGGGCGCGAAAAATCCCACCGTGTTGTACCCCCAGTAGTCCAGCAGCTTTTGGCCGTTCACCTCCCGGCCACCCATGGTCTCGTCGAACTCAAACACGGGCATCAGCTCCACCGCGTTGACCCCCAGGCGTTTTAAATAGGGGATTTTTTCCAAAATCCCCTCGAAAGTACCGGGATGGACCACGCCGGAGGAGCTGTGGCGGGTAAAGCCCCGAACGTGAAGCTCATAGATCACCAGGTCGCTCATCTCCCGGCCGGACTGCGGCATGTCTCCCCAGTCGAAATTGTTCTTCACCACCCTGGCCCGGTATGTACAGCCCGGCTCCTGTTTTTCACCCCAGACGCTCTGTCCGGTCACCGCCTTGGCGTAGGGGTCTAAGAGAATCTGATCCCGGTCAAACAGCAGTCCCGCGCCGGGATCATGGGGTCCGTCCACCCGGTAAGCGTACTCGAACTCCCCGATGTCCAGGCCAAACACGATCATGGAATACACGTTGCCGATCTTGTACTCCTCCGGGAACGGCAGCACGGCGTAGGGCTCCCTGCCCTCACGCTTAAACAGCAGCAGCTCGCAGCCGGTCCCGTAGTGGGTGTGCACCGTAAAATTCACCCCGTCCTGCAGCAGCGTGGCTCCGTTCATGTCGTACAGCCCCGGACGCACCGGAAATCCTGCGATTTCCCGCAGCGGCAGCAGGGAAACCGGGATACTCTCCGCTGATTCCTGATTGATCATCTTCACCGGCTATCCCTCCCTTTAAGGTAAAAAATCCCTGACCTTCTTGCTCCGCACGGGATTGCGCAGTTTCCGCAGCGCCGCCGTCTCGATCTGGCGGATGCGCTCCCTGGTGACGTTAAACTGTCTTCCCACTTCCTCCAGGGTCAGGGGCCGGCCGTTCTCCAGGCCGAAGCGCAGCTTGATTACCTGGCGCTCCCGCTCGTTGAGCCCTTGTAACATGCTGTCGATCTCCTCCCGAAGCAGCACGTTCTCCGCCTGGTCCTCCGTGGAGTCGCCCGCGTTGTCGGCCACGAAATCCCCCAGGCTGGAGCCGTCCTCATCCCCCACCGGGGTCTCTAAGGACACCGTGTCGCCGGAAGTCTGAATCAGCTCCTCCACCCGCTTCTCGGTCATTCCCACCGCCTCTGCCAGCTCCCGGTTGGAGGGGTCTCTGCCCAGCTGCACGGACAGGTCCCGCTGGGTACGGCGGATCTTGTTCACCGCCTCCACCATATGCACGGGCAGCCGGATCGTGCGCGCCTGGTCCGCCAGAGCTCTTGTGATGGCCTGCTTCACCCACCAGGTGGCGTAGGTGCTCAGACGGTATCCCTTCTCATAGTCGAATTTCTCCACCGCCTTCATCAGGCCGATGTTGCCCTCCTGAACCAGGTCCAGAAAGCTCATCCCCCTGCCGGTGTAGCGCTTGGCGATGGAGACTACCAGCCGGAGATTGGCTTCCACCAGGCGTTTTCCCGCCTCCTCGTCCCCCTCCGCGCAGCGCTTGGCCAGTCCGGCTTCCTCCTCGGGAGTCAACAGCGCGATGGCGCCGATCTCCTTCAAATATTCCCGGATGGGATCACCGGTGCTCACGCCCTCCAGCACCTTCTGGGGCGCTTCCTCGCTGAACAGGTCCTCCTCGGCCTCGCCGTATTCCGACGGCTTCTCCCGCAGAACCAGGCCGTCCTCCGTCTCCTCGTCCCCGGTCAGAAGCTTGTCCTTGCCCAGAACACCCGCGTCCAGCCCGGTATCAAAATCATCTTCTAAATCCAGCTCCGGCTCCAGTTCCGCGTCCCCCTCCGGGGTTCCCACACGGATTCCCTTCCGCTCCAGACGGCTGTAAACTTCTTCCAATTCCTCCGGTGTCACCTGGACATCCCGCAGACAGTCCAGCACCGCGGTCAACTCCAGGAAGTTCTCCTGTTTTGCCGCCATGTCCTGAAGAATCCCCAGCTTCTCCGCCAGTACCTTTTTGTCCATACACCGCCGTCCTTTCCGTGTGCGCTTTTATAACCGCGCCGTCCGCTGCCTCCATAGTTGCTGTCAAAACAGGTCCAAACCGCCTGTATCCGCCGCCACCGGTTCCTTAAGCCCCGGCCCCAGGTCGCCCTGGTTGTAGTGTTTCCGGCAGAGCGCCACATAGCGGTCGTCGCCGCCCATGACTACCTGGTCCCCGATCCGCACCATCCGGCCGTCCTCGCCGATCCGGGCGGTACAGTTGGCCGCCTTTCCGCACCAGCAGACGGTTTTCAGCTCCTCAACCTTGTCCGCCCAGGCCATCAGCCACTTGCTGCCCTCAAAAAACTCGTGGCGGAAATCGGTCCGCAGCCCATAACAGATCACCGGAATATCCAGATCGTCCACAATATGGACCAGAAATTCCACCTGTTCCTTGGTTGCGAACTGAGCCTCATCCAGAATAATGCAATCGTACTCCCGCAGCCGGACATCGCTCATCTGTGTCAGCTCTTCCAACAGAACGCCCTCGCGCTCCAGGCCGATCCGCGACCGGATCATGTGATCCCCGTCCCGGCTGTCCAGCCTGGGTTTCACCAACAGAGCCCGCTTGCCCCGCTCGCCGTAGTTGTATTCCACCATCAGCGCGTTGGCCGTCTTGGAACTGCCCATTGCGCCGTAACGATAGTATAATTTTGCCATCTTATCATCCCCGCACGTAAAAATCATCCGCAGGCCGCGACCCGCGGCTTTAATCTCCGCTCCATATCCCGGACGGATCAACACTGACCCGGTCAGGGTATACTATTCCCGCAGGCAGGCGATTCCCCGCTTGCGCAGAAATTCTTCCGCGGACCGGTCCCACAAATCCTCCAGGGTCTTGTCCAGCGTAAAAAAGCCCAGGGACAGCCCGGTTATACAATAGAGTGCTCCATCCTCGTACCGAATATTCAGATACATGCCCTGAATCTGTCCGGCCTCCACGCCGTTTCCGGACGCAAAGCGCTCTACCTGGCTGGCCGGCAGCTGGAGCACGATGTGAAAACTCCCCGGCAGCCGCTTTCCCTTGATCAGGCCGAAACACACCGGCCGCAGCAGCTTCCAGGGCGCAAATCCCTCATCTCCGATCTCTTCCAGCTCCTCCTCGGAAAAATATCCCTTTCGGATATGCCCATCGATGGAAAAGCTGTTGAAGGTGACAATCTGTACCTCCTTTACCAGAAACAAATCAAAGTCTTCTTTTACAAAAAGCTTGCTGGTAAAGCCCTTTACATCCTCAATTTTTAGTCCAACCATCTGCGTTCACCGCTCCCAAAAACTTACTTCCATCATTATACTTGCTTTTCCATACAGCGTCAAATAGTATTTTCCCGCGCGGTTTTTCTGGCATTTCCCCCTCGCTTCGGTCAATTTATCGACAACAAAATCAATGACCGCAATCTGCCTCTACATTTTTCCCGCCATCACGCGGCAAAACGGCGGCACGCAGTCCTCACAAAGGCCTGCATGCCGCTGGGTCGCTCCTTCCCATACCGTCTGCCAAAATGAAAAGGGGATCAAAGGTCCTCTTCCTCGCGCAGAATGTCGTCTACCTCCTTCCGCCCGATCCCGCAGTCCTCGGCAATCTGATCCCGCGTGAACCCCTTCGCCGACAGGCGGAGCACCCGCTTTGTAAGGGCGATCCCCTGTTCGATTCCCTGTTCGATCCCACGGGCAATCCCGTCCTCAACCAACATTTGACCAAGTCTCGTCATCGCAATCATCTCCTTTACCTGTTCCAGATCTCCGGCAGATAAGAACTTATCCGCAAACGTGTACAGCACCGCCTGCATCTTTTCCATCTCCAGCCCGGTCACCGCCGCCTCTTCCTCCTGAAGGATTTCCAGGCTTTTCACAATCCGCTCTCGCACGCTCAGACGGCTGGACATCAGCGGCGTCAGAATTAACGGCACCAGCTCTGCCTTCTGAACCTTCCCGCCATTTCTGCGCTTTTCCTCCAGCCCCGCGAATACCTTGTCCCCGTCCTGGCCTCTCATCCGGATCACGCGCACCCGGTAAACATTGATCCCCTCCGCCAGCTCGGTGACCGGTTCCGCCACCCGGGAGGAGCAGATCACATAGGTGACCACAGCCACCCTGTGGGTGCGGCTGGTGGAAGCCTCATACTCCCGGAACCTCCGCAGGTCTTCCAGGGTGATGAGATCGCTCTCAAACTCCAGATGCACCCAATAGCCGCCCTCCATCACATAATTGAAGTCCTGGTACATTTTCCGGGCTTCCAGCTTCACCGTCTCCGTAGGCGCGGCCAGCGCCACTACCCCGGGTACGCCCATAAACCGCAGCAGCTCCTCGCCAAAATACTGGGCCGCCGTTTTGAGCGCCATGTCCTCGTGATGAATCCCCTGTTTTTCTTTGTCCACACAGCCTCCTTGTCCCGCAAAGCTATGTGCAAACACCTGTCTACATTATAATTATAACAACTATTCCGGCACCAGGCAACCGGCCCCCGCGATATTTCAATCAACCTTATGTATTATACGTATTGTACTACAGATTGTCGTTTAACTGAACATTCGTCCGAAACGGACTGGATAATCGACTGCCGCGTGATTTGATCGCTCGCGGCAAAATGAATGAAACATATGATGATTCGATCGTTGTGAATCCGGCAGACAGGCATTTAGCACACGCTCCGGTTCCCGGTGTTCCTTTAATATAACATAAAGAACGGCGGTTGCCAAGACGGATATTTACGCCCTGGCAACCTTCTTCCGCCTCCCCCACTCCCCTTTCAACGCCTCCCAAGCAGCGCCGCCCCGATCAATCCCGCGTCGTTTCCCAGCTCCGCCAGGCGGATTTCAGTGCGGACACTGCTGTCCCTGGCGTAATCTCCGGCCGCCACAATCTGTTTCAAAGGCTCTAACAGCGCAGCTCCCGCCAGGCTGACGCCTCCGCCGATGCAGATAATCTCCGGCTGAAAGAGGTTGACCAGGTTGGTGATTCCGACCGCCAAATAACCGATATACCGCTCCACCACCATGGCCGCGGTCCGGTCTCCGCGGCCGGCCGCCTCAAAAACGGTTCTGCCGTCCGCCATCCGCTTGTCTCCTCCGCAGAGCTCCCACATCAGGGACTTAGGCGCATTGTCCATGGCCTCCCGGGTCTGACGGATCAGAGCCGTGGCCGATGCCAGGGCCTCGAAGCATCCCCTGCGCCCGCAGTTGCACTCTGGCCCGTTTTGGTCAATCACCATGTGGCCCAGCTCCCCGGCGCCGTAGTTCACGCCGTTCCAGAGCTTCCCTCCCAGGATGATCCCTCCGCCCACGCCGGTGCCCAGGGTCACGGCGATCATGGAATCGGCGCCTCTTCCGCCTCCCGCCAGGTACTCGCCCCAGGCCGCAGCGTTGGCGTCGTTGTCAAACCAGATCTGTTTGCCCGGAAAGCAGCCCGCCATCATCTCCACAATGGGCTCGTGGAGAAAGCCCAGATTGTTGGCGAATTCCAACACCCCTTCCTTCTGGTTGGCAGTGCCGGGCACACCCATGCCCACGGCGCTCACCTGCTCGATGGGAACACCCGCCTGCTCTGCGGCTCTGCGGCCCGCGTGAGCCATGTCCGCCGCGATCTCCGCCGCAGGCCGGCCCGCCCCGGTGGCAAGGTTGGCCCTGCCCAGGATTTTGCCCTGCCCGTCCACCAGAGCCGCCGCGATGTTGGTGCCTCCCAGGTCGATTCCGATATAGTATTCCATGTTGTCCTCCTGTTATCATCAAAATGCCGCCGTTATTTTCTGTAAACCACCGTCCCAATATCAGCTGATCCTGAGGGTGAGAATTTCGTAGGGTTTTATGGTGATCTCCGCCCGCTCTCCATCGTGCTTCAGCTCTTGCAGCCGGTTTTCCATGCAGCCGCACGTCCAGAGCTGTTTTCCCGCCAGGATGGAGGTCTCCACCGCGGTCCGGGTCCGTTTTCCGTAGGCCTCGTACAGGCGGATCACAATTCCATCTCCGTCCTCCGCCTGTTTAACGGTCTCGACGATCACATTTTCCGCTCTGACGCGGAGGAGGGAGAAGCCGGTGTGAGGGATGCCGGTAAGCGCGGCTGTGGTTTTACGCATGACTGCGTTTTTACCGTCCCCCCATACCCCAATCCCATTTTCCTGTTTTCCCTCCGTCTGCCACCCAATCAACGGACAATTCAGATCATACGCCTCCTGAACCACCCGCCCGGCCCGGAAATCTCCGGCGTGAGGGTACAGCGCGTAGGTGAACCGGTGGATCTCCTGATCCGCCTCAGGATAGGGGAATATGCCGGATTTGATCAGCGTCAGCCGCATCACCCCGTCGTGGATGTCATAGCCGTACTTGCAGTTGTTGAGCAGCGCCACGCCGTATCCGTACTCTGACAAATCAGCCCACTTGTGGGCGCAGACCTCAAACTTTGCCTGTTCCCAGCTGGTATTCCGGTGGGTCGGACGCTCCACATTTCCGAACTGCACATCGTAAACCGCGCGCTCCGCCAGCACGTCCACCGGGAAGGCGGCTTTTAACAGCAGCTGGCTCTCACGCCAGTCCACAGTGGTGTCAAAATCGATCCGGCCCGTATGGCGGTAGAAACAGATATCCTGCCGGACCGAGGACTTCATAAAGCGTTTTTCACAGCGGACCACCGCTCTGACCGCCGTATTCTCCACCAGCTCCAGGCGGGTCACATCCGTGACGGTCCACTGCTTCTCCTCGTAGGATTCGTCGATATTCCAGGCGTCATAGCTCTCCGGCCGGTCCTCAAAGACCACCAGGGCGTTGCCCGCCCCGCCCGGAGCGATCACCTCCCGCTCCTCCCTGCGGTCATACAGGGAAATGATCTGCCCCTGCCCGTCAAACCGCAGGTCATAGAATTCGGTGCGAAGGCTGGTGAGAAAACCGCTGCCGCCGGTCTCACAGCTGAGAACCACCCCAGGCCGTTCTTCTTTCTCCGGCTCCTCCAAACCGGTCAGTCCGAACGCCAACACGCCTTTGGACGGCACGTTCTCCGCCAAAAGCAGCCGTTTTTGTCCGTTTACGACCGTCTCAACCAGGCCGCTGCGGTCAAATCCCAGTTGGTTTGCCACAAACAGCGTGCCGGAAGCGTCCACCGCCCGGCCCGCGTCGCGATTTCCGCCGCACTGTAAATCCACCGCCCAGGCCGCGTCGCAATTTCCGCCGCACCGTGCGCCCCCCGCCCGGCCCACGTCGCAATTTCCGCCGCACCGTGCGCCCCCCGCCCGGCCCGCGCCTGCCGTTTCCAGAGTCTCAGCCACTCCCTGATACCCTGCCTCAATCCCTCGTTTTGCCCGCTCCATCACCTGCGCGCAAATCTCCCGCAGCTTTGCAAACTGCCGGTCCGAATCCCGGTAGACCTCCCCGATGGAGGACCCGGGCAGAATGTCGTGGAACTGGTTCAACAGCAGCAGCTTCCATGCCTCCTCCAGCTCCTTTCGCGGGTAGGCGAATCCCTGATCCGCCAATCCCGCCATCACACAGAGCAGTTCCGCGTCCATGAGCAGGAACTCGCACTCCCGGTTGTTCTTCTTGATCCGAGCCATGGAGGTGTAGGTGCCCCGATGGAATTCCAGATACAGCTCCCCGCACCACCTGGGCACCTTCTTCCCCTCCAAATTGTTCTCCAGAATATGGAAAAACTCGTTCACACCGGTGATCCGGACCGCCGGGCAATCCCCAGCGAAATTTCCCGCCCCCGCTTCCAGGCGCTTCTCCTCCTCCAGCATCTCCCGGGTGGTGCCTCCCCCTCCGTCCCCGAAGCCGAAGCAGGTCAGCACATCCCGGCTCAGATCCTTGTTCCGGTAGCGCTGCCAGGTCCCCATGACCTGATTGGCGTTCATCCGGCCGTTGTAGGTGGTCTCAAAGGACTTGCGGCCGCCCACCTGAGGGTATTTTTTGTAGTCGCTGGTGGTGATAAAATAGGTCAGCACCTCGCTGCCGTCCAGTCCCCGCCAGTAAAAGGTATCGTTTGGAATCTGGTTGTACTCGTTCCATCCCAGCTTTGTGGTCATGAAATATTTGATCCCCGCCTGCCTTAAAATCTGGGGCAGGGCCACGCAGTAGCCGAACACGTCCGGCAGCCAAAGCACCTCCTGGCCGTCCCCGGTTCCAAACTCTTCCTGGAAAAAGGCCTTTCCGTAGAGAATGTGCCGGATCAGGGATTCCCCTGAGGACAGGTTGCAGTCCGCCTCCAGCCACATGGCGCCCTCGGTCTCCCAGCGCCCTTCCCGCACCCGCTCCCGGATCTTCTCATAGAGCCAGGGCGCTTCCTCCTTCACAAACTGGTAGAGCTGGGGCTGGCTGGACATAAAGCGGTACCGGGGATACTCCTCCATCAGCCGGATCACGGTGAGGAAGCTGCGCACCGCCTTCTGCCGGGTCTGGCGCAGAGGCCATTTCCAGGCCACGTCAATGTGGGTGTGGCCGATGCCGTGAACCACCACCCGGGGCAGCGGCCGTTCTGCGCTATAGTGCGCGGTCTGCAAAAACGCTTCCGCATCCTTTACGGACTGAGCAAAGGCCAGGCCGCTCACGTCCCGCAGATCCAGCAGGTTGACGCACCGGTTCAACACGTCCTCCAGCTCCAGCCGGCCGTTCTCCTCGTCGCCCATCAGATCGGCCAGGTCCCACAACACCTTGAGATCATAATACAGCTGATCAATCTCCCTGTCCAGGGCGCACAGGGAGACGTCGAAAAAGTTCGTCCTGCCCGCCGAATTGGAGTAGGCGTAAAAGCTCAGGCCCACGGTCTCCCCGCCCGCCGACCGCTCCTCCAGCAAAATCCGGTTGTGGTTCAGATCCATGGTGCCGTACATCTGCCCGTCCCGGTATACAATCACCTGGGGATTGTCCGTGTTCCAGAGATCCGTCGCCCCGGTGGACAGGCAGAGAAGCACCTTCTCCCCCCTCCAGTCCTCCGGCAACTTTACCTGGGTGTCGAACCAGAAATGCCGGTCCGCCCCGCCCCAGGTATCCCCGGGGAGCGCCGTCTCCCAGTTCAGCCCCGCAAACGCCTCCGGTTTAAAAACAGCGGGCAGATCATATGCCGCGTCCGCCCGCCTGATGGTCTCCGGGCGGAGCCGCCCTTTAAAGCGCAGCTCCCCCAGTGTCTTTATAATTGTGTGGATTCTGTCCCATTTTCGATTCATATTCCGTCCCGCCTCACTGCAAGTCACGGTTTCCCGCCGCCACAAGGCGGATATCCACCGTTTTTTCAAATGGCGTGTACTCGTTTAAGTACACGGTGTAGCCGGAAGCGAAAACTTCCTCGCCGCTGTAATGCCCGCCGAACTCGTGGGTTCCAAAGCCGGGCCCAAACTCCACCGTCCGGTCGCCCAGCCGCAGTTTTGCCATTCCGCTCTTTAATATCATCCAGCCGCCCGCATCCGTGCGCAAGTGGAAGCAATCGTGTTCCAGCACCGCATCCTTTGGCGCGCAGACCTGCACCCTCAGCGGAACCCTGGAAAGCCCCTCCGCCTTGATGCGCAGGCTCAGTCCGTCCGCCGCCTCGGCGATCTCCACCTGGATGTCCAGGCGCGCGTTGTTTAGAATCTCCCGGCTGGCGTGGTCCATTTTCCACCAGTCGTTCGTGCCCTGGAACTCCCCAAAGGGCTGGTAATAGCTGGTGTAAACCGTGGATTTCAGGGTGCATTTCCCCTCCTCCACCTCCATGGTCTCCGGGATAAAATTGCGGCAGCTGCCCACGCTCTCGCCGATCTTCACAAACAGCGGAAGCTCGCCGAACTTGACGTACAGAAACGCGGATTTTCCGCTGAGCACGCTGTAGCCGTACCGCTCATTTTTGACCCGGAGCACCCCCGCGTCCCGGAAATATTTCCGGTAGGTATCCGGGAAGCCGCAGCCCGCAAAAACATGCTCATACATCGCCTTGTGGGCCATGACAATGTGCAGGCAGTCCGGCGCCAGATCGCCCCGCTCCTGATTGTCACGGATGATCCTGTGGGCCGCCGCGTCGAACTCCTCACGATACTTTCCATATTCTCCCAGTTTTTCCTCCGGCAGGGAGGCCATAAACAGGTACTGGTAGAAGTATTTGTCCGGGTAGTCGGCCTTTCCCTGATCCTGGCGGGTGGAATTCTGGGTGAAAATGGTGCCGTCCGGGTCGATGTAGGTCAGCATCATATGAAGGTTTCTGGCCACATAACCCAGGTAATCCGGGTCGCCGGATTCCTCATACATGGCCATCATGGCGTTGTTGACCACCGCGTTGTAATTGCCTGTGGACCGCTCCGCGTACTCTCCGTCCGCACTCCCGTCGATCCCCTCCGCCAGATACTGTCCGGCCCGGGCTAAAAGCTCCGGCGCCAGGTCCGGAAACAAACCCGCGCCCTGCATCAGGGCCGCAGTGATACCCCAGCGGTGGTTGGGCGTGTGGAAGCCGCCGGTGCGGATCATTTCCAGGGAACGCCTCATGACAAAGCGGTATTTTTCCCGCAGCGTTTCCACCTGTTTGTCCGCTCCCGCAGGCTCGTACAGTTCCAGCACGCGGTAGGCGGCGATCAGCCGCTTGAAGCAGAAGGAGGTGTCGGCCGCGGAGTTGAAATTGCAGGTGGGATAATCCAGCGCTCCGTTGTCCCGCTGCCATCTGCCGATGAAATCCATCGCCAGGTTCATGGCCTCAAGCAGCTCCTTGTCATGGTAGTACCGGCTGTCCCGGTTACAGTACACCGAAACGGCCGCAGCCAGGGCGTAGATCGTGGGTTTGCCCTCGATCACGTCCCCCCGCATGGCCCCGAAGTCCTCCCTGGACCGTTCCAGAACCTGTGCGTTTAAGAAATGTTCCACCCTTCGCTCCGCAGAGCGGATCAGATGTCCCAGATAGCGCTTCATACGATGTCCTCCTTATCAGCCTTTCACGCCTGTGGTAGCGATTCCCCCGGTGATGTATTTCTGGAGGAAAATGAAAATCACGATGATGGGCAGAATGGAGAGGATGGAGGACGCCAGAATCGCGTTCCAGTTGACTCCCATGGTGCCGATGTAGCTCTTGATCGCGATCTGAATGGTGAATTTCTTCTGGTCGGACAGCACCATCAGAGGCAGAATATAGTCGTTCCATCTCCACACAAAGGAGAAAATGGTCAGGGAAACGGTCACCGACGACGCAAGCGGCATCATGATGGTGGTGAAAATCTTGAACTCCCCGGCCCCGTCCAGCCTGGCCGACTCCGCAAGGGACAGCGGAATGGACATGAAATGCTGGCGGTACATGAAGATTCCCGTGGTGGTGGTGACCACCGGCAGGATCACGCCCCAGATGTTGTTGTACAGGCCGATGGCGCTGATCACGGTGAACTGGGAGACCGTCAGAATCTCGCCGGGAATCAGGGTGCCAAGCAGGAACACGGCGAACACCTTGTTGGAGTAGGTGATCTCATGGCGGTAGATCGCCAGGCCGTACCCGCACATGGCGCTGATGGCCAGGGTGATCAGAGTGCCCACCACAGCCAGAAACAGGCTGTTCTTCACATACTGGAAAAATCCGCTGCCGATCACATTTTTGTAGGAATCCAGACTGAAGTTTTCCGGCAGAAAATGAAGGGGGTACGCGAACAGCTCCGTGGAGTCCTTAAAGGAGCTCATAAGCAGCCAGATGATGGGAAACACCATCACAAAGGATACGCCGAGGCCCACAATGGTGGTGACCACGGTCAGCACGCGCTTTTTATCGGACGCCTTACTCATTCGATTTCTCCTCCCTTCGTAGCCTTAAACTGAATTGCCGCAATGATAATGAACACAATACTCACAACCACGCCGATTGCGGAAGCGTAGCCGTAGCGGTACTGGGTAAAGCCCTGGTTAAACATGTACTGCACAATATAGGTGGTGGAGGTTCCCGGCCCGCCGGAGGTGATACCCTGTACCAGCGCGTACTCCTTTAACAGGTTTACGGTGGATAAAAGCAGCACGATGAAAATGGTGGGGCTGAGCATGGGCAGGGTGATCTTAAAGAAGGTCTGGTAGCCCTTAGCCCCGTCCACGCTGGAAGCCTCGTACAGCTCCCTGGAAATGTTGTTGATACCTCCGATAAACATGATCATGTAAAATCCGGTGGAGGCCCAGTTGGAGGCGAAGCTGACCACAAAGGTGGCTAGCATGGGATTTAAGGCCCACTGAAGGGGCTCCCCGCCCAGGGACTGGATGATGAAGTTGATCAGACCGTACTCCTGGCCGAACATCCAGTTGATGGTGATACCTACCACCAGGGCCGAGATCAGCACCGGCAAATAGCTGATGGTGCGGACCACGGTGATGCCTTTGCAGTATTTGGTGGTAGCCAGAACCGCGATCAAAAGGGGGACGATCACTTTGAACGGAAGGCTGAACAGTGCGTAGCCGAAGGTCCTCCCCAGCGTCTTGTAGAACTCCCCGCTGGACAACAATTTTGTGTAGTTCTGCAGCCCCGTAAAGTTCATGGTTTTCCAGCCGTCGTAATCCGTGAAGGAAAAACCGATGCTAAGGATCAGCGGCAGTATGAAAAATACGGAAAACAGCAGCAGCGCCGGCATAACAAACATCCAGAACGCCCTGGTGTGGCAAAACGCCTGTTTCCTCTTACCCATTTGATCATCCTCCTTAAACTATGGCGCGGCTTATCTTACTCGGCAATGGACCAGCCTGAGGACTCAGACAGCTCCTTTGCGAAGGAATCCAGCGCATCCTTTGCGGACAGCTCGCCGCTCACCGCGCGTTTGATGTAATCCCGGTACTCGTTATCCTTGTAGGTTCTCCATGCGGAGCTCTCGTCCACCATGAAGGTGTCGGTCACATAGCCCACTTCCTCCTGGAGAATCTTGTAATCCGCGGCAGCGCCCTCTTCCGACGGCTCGTACACCACGTTCTTTAATGCGGAAAGTCCCTTGTCGTCCTGGAGATAATTCTTGAAATTGCCCTCCTCAAAGAACCATTTCACAAATTCCTCGGCCAGATCCTTATTCTTTGCGTTCTCCGGGATCGCCAGGGCGCTTCCGCCGATGATGGCCGCCTGGGAAACTGTTCCCTTGGGAGAGGGCATAACGCCGAATTCAAACTTGGTGATGTCGGTGGTCATGGAGTTGTAGTTCCAGGAGCCGGACAGCAGGATGGCCACGTCGCCGTTCTTGAAATATTCCACCGGGTTGTCCGTGGAACCGCCGGCCCAGATGGCCTTGGGCATCACGCCGTCCTCGTTGGCCTTCACGAACTGCTCCAGTGTGGATACATTGGCAGGGCTGTTCACCGCCACCTTGAAGGAATCGCCGTCCTTCACCGTCAGGGAACCACCGTTTGCGTACATGAGAATGTCGTATCTTGCTCTGGAAACGTCGGCAGCAAAGCCGTACTTGATGTTTCCACCCGCCTGAATCTTAGCCGCGTTCTCGTACAGCTCGTCCCAGGTCCAGGGATTCTCCACGGTGGGAGCTTCCACGCCGGCAGCCGCAAACGCGTCCTTATTATAATAGAAGTTTGTGGTCGTAAACTGGCTGGGCAGGCCGGAAATCTTGTCGGACTTGTAGTCCTTGCCTACGATCTTTAACGCGGACTCCTCAAAGAGGCTGGTGTCCACCACCGTGCTCATGTCCACGAACTCCTCGGGATAGAGCTGGTGCAGTCTGGTGGTCTGGATCAGGTCCGGCAGATCCTTGTTCTTTGCCATAGAGGGGAACTTGGTCAGCTGGTCGTCGTGGGAGATCACCATCTTGTCCAATGTCACGCCCGCCTCAGCCGCCCAGGCGTCCATGGCCTTGTTCAGCGCGTCCTCAGCGCCGGGCTCCTCGGGGTTTAACACCTTCATGGTTCTCCCCTCGGTCTTTACGGAGCCGTCCGCCTGGGTCTCGGCCGGAGCCGGAGCGCCGGAATTCGAGCTGCCGCCGCAGGCCGCCAGAGACAGAGCCATCATTGCCGCCAGAACTCCGGCAGCCGCCATCTTACTTGTTTTTTTCATCATTACCTTCCTCTCTTTCCTTTTATCTTATCATTTCATTGATTGATGATCCAGTTCCAAAAAATACAGCATAGCCAGCGCCTGGCCGTAGGGCATGGGCTTTAAGGGGATTTCCTTGTAGAAGTTCTTATCCTCCCGCCCCATGGGCGTGCCGTAGGAGACCTGCTGAAGAATCCCCTCCCCGTCCGTGTAAGCCAGAATCTGCTCCAAAGGCTTTAAAGCCACCGCCTCGTAAGCGCCGTCCAGCAATCCCATGTGGACCCCTTTGAGCAGCCCGTAGGCGAACCCGCAGGTAGCGCTGGACTCCACATAAGAATCCGGGTCGTCGATCAGGGTGTGCCACATCCCGTTCTCCGCCTGGTATTTCTCCAGGGACCGCGCCTGAGCCCGCAGGGCTTCCGTCAGATAACGGCGCACGCTCTCGTCGCAGTCCGCGATCTCTAAGTATTCCGGGATCGCCGCCGTGATCCAGCAGTTGCCCCGGCCCCAGAAGGCCCCGGCGAAATTGTTCCGCTCCTCAAAGGTCCAGCCGTGGTACCACAGTCCGGTCTCCCGGTCGCAGAGATATTTGGTGTGGAGCAGAAACTGGTACTGTGCTTCCTCTTTATAGTCCTTTCGGTCCAGAATCCGGCCCATGTTGGCCAGAAACAGCACGGTCATAAACAGGGTGTCGTCCCAAAGCTCGCCCTTGTTCACGCTGTCCGAGGTAATGTGCTGCAATCCTCCCTCCTCGGTTCTGGGGAAATCCGTCATAATCCAGTCCGCCCACTGGGTGCAGACTTCCAGGTAATCTTCCCGGCCCAGATGCTCCGCCAGAAAGGACAGGGGCAGCATGGGCGTCATGGTATTCACATTTTTTGCCGGCAGGCCGATGGCAAACTGCCGCTCGTAATATTTATTCAGAACCGACAGATACCGCTCTTCCCCGGTCGCCTTAAACAGCTTCCAGTAACCGAAGAGTCCAACGCCCTGGGTCCATTCCCAGAACTGGTACCGCCTGATGTCATCGCAGGCCAGACTGTTTTTCTTCATCCCCTCGAGAAAGGTTTCATCCTCTTCGTAGAGCACTTTCTCGAAGCTGGAGGCGTACAGCCGCAGCGCTGCTTTGATCGTTTCCTGGTTCATATCGTCGTTCATCCCCTCTTCCATATAATCTGTCCGCTCCGCGCCCCGAACCTACCCGCAAATACCAGATATGCGAGATAAAAGCCGGCCATGCACAGAGGAACCGCCATAAAGCTGATTCCGTAGCCAAAATAGTCCGTCGCTCTCCCGAACACCAGGTTAAACCCGATGTCCGCCAGGGTGCCCAGGCTGATCACCGCTCCCGCCGCCGTGGAAAGCATGTGCTGCGGGAAAACGGACCCGATCATGAACACCATGGTTGGGTACACAATGGAGAGGAACAGGCCGGACAGGCTCAAAAGCCACAGCCCGCTTCCGCCCAGGACCGATCCCAGGATAAACAGGACCGCGCCGATTCCGCCGAACCCGCAGATGCTCTTCACCGCTCCCAGAGCGGATACTGCCGGGGAAAATACCAGCCTACCCACTGTCATCCCGCCGTAGAACCCGGAGAGGTAGAGGGCCGCCCGGGAGGCCTCAAGGCCCAGGGCTCCGGTGCCGTAAGCCACCAGCCAGTTCATGATTCCGTGCTCCGCCACAAAGTAGAAGCCGAAGATCACCACCAGGAGCCAGAAGCCCGGCTGCCGCGTAACGGCTGCAAAGGAGACGGCCTTTTTGGGGGACTGCGCAGAAGATGCGGCTTCTGGGCGCTCCCCGCTTCCCGGGATCTTCACCCCTGCCAGAAACAGCGCCGCCAGAATACCAAGCCCCAGCAGAAACAGGTTCACGCCCCGGAACACGCCGTAGCTGTCCGCCATCCGCCCCACCAGGTTCTGGCTGGCGCTGGTTCCCACCCCTTGCACGAAGAAGAACACATTGACCAGCATCCCCGGAGCCGCGGTAAAGATAAGCGGCGTCAGCAGGTTGACCGTGGTGTTGAGCAGCGTGGACGCGCCCATGGCGAAAAACACGCTGACCAAAAGAAGCAGAAAATGGTCGGAAACCACATAGACGACCAGCGCCGCCATCCACAGAAGCAGCACCGCCATGGTGGTTTTCTTCCGGTCGAACCGGTCCATCATCTGACCGCCCAGGCTGAGAAACACCAGATTTCCCAGATAGCTGACCATGATGATCACCGACAGGCCGGAGGCGTTCAGGGTAAAATGCTGTTGGAACACCGGGGCGAAAATCCCTCTCAGGGAATCGCTCACTCCCAGACCTGCCATCAAAATCATAAAACCGGCTGCCGCCCGCAGCTCCCCGACTCTCCTGTGTTCCACGCCGTACCTCCGATGTTTCAATCCGTCTCTCGACTACGCACCTAGTATAGCGGTTTTGCTCCTCCAAATTCTACTTCTTTTTTGCTTATTATCGCTAATTATATTGCATTTTTTGCTTTTTTCGTTGTATAATCAAGGAAATGTACCACGACCCCCATACAAAGGAAACTCTCTTGAGGTGATCAGATGAGCGAATTAATCAACGGAATTCTCTATGAAAAGCGCCACGACATTATCATCAACAACATGTCCGACGGCATCTATTATTACTTTGACTACGACGAGCGTTCCTTCCAGGTAAACATGGATTTCCAGCATTTCCACAGCTTCTACGAGATCCACATCCTGCTGGCCAAGAGCGCCAGCCATCTGGTGGAGGGCATCCCCTATACCATACACGCCGGGGACATCGTCCTGCTGCGCCCCTCCCTGCTCCACAAGACCATCTACCCACAGGGAGCGCCCAGCCGCCGTCTGATCATCAACTTCCTCTATCCCCAGGAGTATCTGGACAGCCACCCGGCATTTTCCCGGATTCTGGAACCTTTCGGCCAGGATATCCCCATCTTCCGCTTTGACCAGGAAAAGACGGCGATCTTAAGCGATATGCTCAACCAGGTGTTTCTCCTGTCCACCCGTTCCATGCCCTCGGACATCTTAAACACCATGGTCCACGCGGAGTTCACCCGGTTCCTCTACCGGCTCTGGGAGCTGAGGAGCTTTAACGTCTATGTGCCGGAGAAATTTGAGAGCCCGCTTTCGGAGAAAATTTACCAGATCACAAGCTACATCCACAACCACTATTCCGAGGAGTTATCCCTGGAGTCCCTGGCGGAACAGTTCTATATCAGCACCTACTACCTGTCCCACCGGTTCCGCCAGGTGACGGGTTACACCCTGATCCACTACATCCAGATGACCCGCATCCGCAGCGCCCAGTACGCGTTAATCAACACCCGGGAAAAGATCACTGACATCTCCGCCGCCTGCGGATTCACCAGTTTTTCCCAGTTCAACCGGGTGTTCCGCAAATTCTGCGGAGTCTCCCCGTCGGACTTCCGGCGGGATCCGGTCACTTCCTCATTTCCGACGCATAGCGCTTAGGGGTGGTGCCGGTCAGGCGCTTGAAGGTGTTGATAAAATGGCTGTCGCTGTTGTAAGACAGGGAAATGGCCGTGTCCGTCACGGAAAATCCCTTTTGCAGCAGCTCCTTGGCCCGGTCAATCTTGGCCTGGGCGATAAACTGCCCCAGGGTAAAACCCGTCTCCCGCCGGAAATAGTGGCTCAGGTAATGGCTGCTGATGTAAAACTGCCGCGCGATGTCCTCCAGATCCAGGCGCTCGTCGATATGTTCGCGCACGTAGGATTTGATCTGCTCTACGCGCTCCCGGTCCGGGAGCGCGGTGCCTTGCTTCTGGGTGATGGTGCCGGGCTCCCGGCCCACGCTGCTGCTGGGCTCCCAGCCCATGCCGCCGCCCGGCTCCCGGCCCACGCCGCCGCCTGACTCCCGGCCCATGCTGCTGCCCGGCTCCCGGCCCATGCCGCCGCCCGGCTCCCGGCCCACGCCGCTGCCCGGCTCCCGGCCCACGCCGCCGCGTGACTTCCGGCCCATCCCGCTGCCCGGCTTTCGGCCCACTTCGCCGCCTGCCTCCTGGCCGACCTTCCCCCATCCGGCTCTCCCGCTGTTCTCCCAGCCGTCTCCTCCTCCCGCTTCCAGGGAACGCGAAAATTCATCCAATTTCACCAGCAATTCCAATATACAGAGCTTTAAGAGCACCTGCCCGGCCTCATCATCCCGCCTGCGGCTGTACCCCTCGATGCGCTCCATCTGCCGGATCACCTGATCCAGGGTGCCGCCGGACAGATGCAGTCTCACGCCGCCCTCCTCCCGGTCCTCAAAAAGCCGCGAAAACCGATAACCCAGAGCCGGTTCCAGGCCCAAAATCCAGTCCGGATCAAACATCAGCACATACCGGCTGTAAGCCGCTCCCTCCGCGCCCTCGGTCTTGTGGTATTCCCGGTTGTTGATCAAAAACAAATCCCCCGGTCTGGTCTGATACATCCGGCTGCCGATTCGGATGGAAGCGCCCCCGCTCATAAACAGCAATAGCTCATACTCCTTGTGGATATGAAGCCCCTTCATTTTCCAACTTCTGGTACTGCCGCTGTAGTAGTAAAAGGAGTGGAATTCCTCATAAAATCCTTCCTGTCTCATCTCCCGCCGCCTTTCCTCCATTCCTCACAGAAGCCGTATCTCCTGCAACAGCAGAATCGTCATCGCCTGACCATAGGTGATTGGGCAGCAGACAATCTCATTGTAAAAATCCGCGTTCCAGCCGATGGGCGTGCCGTAGGAAACGCCCTCCACCGTGCCGTCCTCCGAAATCTTCCCCAACACCCCGGGAATTCCCCGCCGGATCACCGGCTCAAACTCCTCCCGGTCCAGGTATCCCAGACGGACCCCCTTCATAATCCCGGCAAGGAACGCGGCGCTGGCCGACGTTTCCAGATAAGTGTGCGGGTTGTCGATCACGGTATGCCACAGCCCGGTCTCTGAATCCTGATACCCCTTCAGCGCCCGGGCCTGGCAGCCAAACACGCTGAGGAAATAGCGCCGCAGCGGATCCCCTGTGCCCATCTGCTCCAGATATTCCATGATCCCCATGGTATACCACCCGTTCCCGCGCCCCCACAGTACCTTGCCGTAATTGTGGTTCCCCCGGAAATTCCAGCCGTGGCAGAACAGACCCGTCTCCCGGTTCAGCAGAAAACGGATGTGGTTTAAAATCTGATAATCCGCCTCCCGGACGAGCTCCTCCCGCCCCAGGATTTTCCCGGCCCGGGCCAGGAAAAACACCGCCATAAACAGGGTGTCGATCAGAATCTCACCGTCATTGGGATCGCCGGTGATCATGTGCTGGAAGCAGCCCTCCCCGGCGCGCAGCAGGCCCGTTTCATCCATCATCCACTGAACCCATTCCTCCATAAACCGCCGGTACGTCTCCTTCCCCGTGATCTCGTACAGGTAGGTGAGCGTCAGCATGGGGGCCGTGGTATTCACATTCCGCTCCATTCCCCCCTCCGCGATCTTCCGGTCAAACCATGCGGTCAGAAACTCCAAAACCCGCGGGTCCTTCTCCATCTGATAATTCCGGTACATCCCGTACAGGCCCACGCCCTGAGGCCACTCCCAGCAGTCCATATCGATCAGGCTCACCGGGAATTTTTCCTCCATCCCGGTATTCTTCATATCCATCATCCGGGCGTTCACCCGCTTTTCAGTCTCCCGGATCCATTCCCTATCCCAGGTATTCTCCATCATGTGGTTCATATCGTACCAGCCTTTCCTGTTTATCTCTCCCTCTATTCCCAAATGCGCCGCACTGTCCCGGCATTCCCCGCCGGGTAATCGTACGGGCTGCTCCCGTTCACCGTAAACCCGTCCCTCGTCAGAACCATCCGCCCCAAACGCTGATCTATCACTTCGGCCTTCACTCCCGGCTCCCAATGAATCTCCATTCCGTCCAGGCTCTCATAAAAAGCTTCCAGCGAGGGATATTCCCGACAATTTCCAATCTTGACGATCCACAGATTGTCCCGCCCCGGGCTCTTAAACTCCCGGTACCGGCACGGCCCGCTCTCCTCCATTCTCAGTCCGTTGACCGCCCGGACGCCCACATAACCGCCGTCCTTGCAGGCCGCCACCGTGTACTCCCCGCCGATATAGGAAGAAAATTCCATCAGCGGCGCGTAAGCATGGGTAAAATCCACCGGGTGCTCCGGGTCCAGACGGTACATCATAATCCCCAGGTTCCGGTACTGGGCCGCCAGAGGCAGCGTGCCGTTCCCCGCCCAGTAATTGGGCCTGCCGTTGCCGTAGGGCTGCACCTCTCCGGGATGGCTCACATACATCTGCGCCGTCATATCCAGGGTAGCCTGCATGATATGCTCCTGATATCCCGGCGTGAACGGCCGGAAATTCACCGCAGTGGACAGCTGGGCGTACCGGTCCTTGTACAGGTACAGATTCACATGCCCGTTATAGCCCTGGGTTTTCCGGTACTCCAGCGCCTCCCCCTCCGCCGTCTCCAGAAACGCCTCATTCTCCGCCTTCGGCCGGTAATCCCCCAGCGCAAAGGAAATGTAGGCCAGGGCCGCCCGGTTCAGATTCCCTCTATTATATGCAATGTACAATAACGCCGTGGTGCCCGCCGCGTAATTTCCCTTATTCTCCTTCTCGTAGCTTCTCCCGAAGGTGGTCATCACCGCCCCCCGGTGGGCCAGCAGAGCCAGATCCCGGAAAATTACATCCAACGCCTTTTCGGACGCCTGATGCCAGCGGCTCCCCTTCTCCGCCAGGTTGTGGAGGCCGCATAATCCCAGCACATCCACCGGTATGTAAGCGTTGCTGTTCCACTCCGTGATATACTCCCCGAAAAACGTGCCGAACCATTCCTCCAGCAGTTCTTCCGCCCGCTCCCGCTGGCAGCGCCCGGTGCGCCCGCTGCATGTAAATACCTCATTCGGGTATAGCGTCCCGGCGTAATACTGGCAGATATGGAACAACAGCGCGTGGTTCTCGCTGAAAAACCACATCACGTCGTTGCCCGGCTCGTCGATCCAGTAGCGGAAATTCAGGATCACCCGCCGGACCTCCTCCCGCACTTCCGGTCCCAGCAGTTCTCCGAACCGCTTCACGATCTGCAGCACCACGATCAGATGAAAATCGCTGCAATCCTTGCGCGCATCAATCCCCGCCAGTTCCTCCAGGATAATACCCCCGGCCCGCTTCCGGTCCCCGCCGGTGGCCAGGATCGCCGCAGCCTTGTATACATTATCCACCTCTGTATCCGCCAGGTATTGCAGGGCCCGCCGCTTTCTCCCCTCCAGGGTATCCGACCCGCTCAAAAGCAGCTCCCGGTTAAAAATCTGCGTAGCGATTTTCCGCCTCACCCACACCTGTCCGGACCGGCAGCCGATGGTAAAATAGTAAAATCCGGGCAGCTCCCGCTCCGCGTCAAAAAGCCGCAGACTTTTGGCCCCGGCGGCCAGGCGGTATTTTGAACGGCGCACCAGCGTCTCGCTGCGCGCGATCTTATCCGCCACCGGCTTGTACACGGCCTCCATGTCCACCTCGCGCCCCAGGGAATTTTCCAGGGACAGCTCCACCGGCCCGTCCAGATAAACCTCCCGGTCGAAGGCCATGTCCTTTAACATTCCCTCCAGCCGGTCCACCTCGTCCACATCCACCTCGTCCTCCGCCGGGATGCAGATTTTGAGCTTTTGATCCCCCAGATACCGGAGCCGGAAATAATAATCCGTGTCCCGCTCCGCCAGTTCCTCCAGGCAGACCACGATTTTGTTCATCCCCCTGCAAAGCGCCGCGCTCACCCGCCTGCGCTTCACCATGTTGCGGGTAAACGGAATAAAATCCTCCACCAGCTGTCCGTTGATCCACAGGGTAATACCCCCGCAGGTCTGTAGCTCAAACTCCGCCCGCTCCTCCTCCTGCGCGAAAAGCCCTGCATAGCAGTAGGTACGCAGATAGGTCGGATTGAAATAGAACTCCGAAAAATCCACCCCCTGGTTGCCAAAGGGAACATACAGCTCCACCTGTCTGCGGCAGCCGAACACCTTCACCTCTGCCCCCAACCCGCACTCGCTCAAATCCACGTACTCCGGCAGCACGCCCGTCCGCTGCCCGATCATCTCCCGTCGGCAGGGGTTCTCATAGACCGAAAAACCCTTCTCCAGCCATTCGTTCACCGTGCCGGACAGAGTCGCTTTGGCGTACTCTCCCGGCTTGCAGAAGGTGCCCGCAGTCAGAAAGCGGTTGATATACCCTTCTGCTTCCAGATTATATATAAAATGCTTCATTTGTGATTCCTCCCGTCTCCCCGCCATGGTCCGGCGGTATTTCCTATCATATCACATCCCGTTTCGGAGTATTTGCGGATTTTAAAGTGAAAACTGCAAATATTTGCGCAGCCTGCAAAGTCATCCCATCTTCCGCGGGGCAGACAGAACTCTCCCTCAAACCGCTTCAGATGTCTATCGCAGACAAAAAAGAACCCCGCCGGCGCATAATTCCCGGGCGGAGTTCCTCGTCTCCACACATTTATTCCAGATTGTACTAAAAAATCCGCTGCTTTTCAATCCCTGTCCGCAGTTTTCCAATTAAACCCGCCCCTGCGATCTCACACAAGCTCCATCCCCGTTCTCCTGCAATAATCCTCCAAAAACTCCCTCCGCGGCCCCCAAATGCCTCCGTCCCGCTCCAGCTGCCCGCGTATGGCCTCAAAATGCCGCTGTGCAAACGCTTTGGCCCGCTCTGCGGCGGACTCCATCATCCGGTTTAAAACCGCGGCAGCCGGTCCGGCTTCCCCCTGTTCCAGCAGGACGGCCGCCTGAGCCTCCGCCTGCTTTGCCTCCCGGTCAAGCTGCTCCTCAAGCTCCGCCGCCTCCCGTTGGACCGCAGGCGCAAACCGCTCATAATCCGCGCTGACCGCCATAGCCAGCCGCTCAAGCAGCCACCACAGGGAAGTCTCCTCAAATTGTTCTCCTCCCGCCTCCATGCAGGCCGGAAGCCATCCGGTCAGATAAACCGGCAGATACACGGAACAGCAGGGCAGAGACATAGCATGGCGCGCCACAGGCCCCAAAACTTCATGGTAAAACACCTGCATGGACGCGGTGGTCTGGCAGGCGTCCCAGGTCATGGCGTGCATGCAGATGGTGGGAAACGTTCCGTACGCCGCCCCAAACCTGGGCTTTAGCAGGCCGTCCTCATAGTGGTCCCGCATCATCCTTCTGATCCCTAAAATACTCTGAGGCTCCCCGCCTTCCAGAAGCCGGTTCAAACGCCTCCACCGGGTGACGGAATTGGTCTGCCGGGGCGCGGGAAGCGTGTAGGCCTTGGCAAAATTGAAGGGTTCCCCGGGGGACAGCCAACCATTCTCCCGGGCGTGCCGCTCCAGGTCGCCGCTGCACAAGTCGAATTCCCGCTCAATGGAATAACAGTTGCTGATCGCCCCGTACGTGTGAATCTGCCGTGCGATCCATCTGCGCCCCGCGGTCTCCAGCACCCAGATTTCATCGGGGTCCATCACCATGTACGAGTTTTCATACCGCCGTTCAAACAGGCGGCTAGCATTTCCCCGCTGCCCGTACTGCTCCAGCAGGCCGGTGATGACTTCTACCGCCTCCCTGGCGGTAGCGCCCCGTTCCAGTCCCAGGCGCAGCAGGTCCATTCCCAGAAGCCCGGTTTGCATTTCACCGCTCTCATCCCTGCTTCCCTGAGCCTCGTTTCCAATCGCCACGCCACGCTCATTCACCCCCATCTCAAATCCCCAGATCCAGTACGGGCGCGATCCCAGAACGCCGTAGGTATGGGCGGCCTGAGGGATGGAGATATAGGTGCACTCCACCATTTCGCCGTCCCCGTGATCCTGCGGCGGAAACCAGATGAGGGGTTGCGCCTCCCCCAGGGGCCGGTCGCTGTTTTTTGCCATAGTATTGCTGCCCTGCGCGCAAAACCGCGCTGTTACCGCAAGGGTGTCGCATGATAGCATCGTGTGTTCCTCCTCGTATTATAAATAAATTAATCCGGCATGTGAAAGGATTGCCTCAATATCTCGATAAAGGATTGTTCCGGCGGCATAAGCACATACCCTTCCCGTTGAATCCAATATGTTTTGATGGTCAGGTTGGTATCGTTCAGTGGAATATATTGGATATTCTGCGTGACCCCCAGATTGTAATGGCTCCAATCGCAGCCCAGATAATAACCGTCCGTTCCCCCAATCACCTGCAATAACGTCCCCCGATCCTGTACGATGATCCGCTTCTCCACCACATTCTGATTATACTGGAATATATCCGAACAATAGTTGATCTTTGTGATATCCTCATCTGAGTAGGTAACGTGGGGATATGCCTCCAGCGCCTTGCTCCCTATGCTGACCTGTCCGGCCAGCGGGTGGCCGCAGCGCACCTGCGCACAAACAGGGCTCTCGTCCAGCAGATGGCTCTCCAGCCCCAGATTCCGGCACATTTGCAAAAAATCTGCCTCCCGGTCGTTGGTGGTGTGCAGAATGCCCAGATGACAGACCCGGTTCGCCACCAGGCGCAGGATATTCTCCGTGGGTTCTTCCTGAAGAACCAGATTCAGCAGCCTGGCTTCTCCGCAGTTCTGATGGTAAAAATTTACAAATGCATTCACCACCACGGAACAGCGCTGTGTGGCAATCAAAAGCGTTATCTCGGCGGTTTTCTGACAGCTGAAATATTGGCTGTCCAGCTCCTCCATATCCGCCAGCACCTTCTTAACCTTAGCCAGGAACAGCGCCCCGTCGTTTGTCGGAATTACACCCTTGTTCGTACGCCTGAAAATCGTGATGCCGGTCTGCGCCTCCACCTCCTTTAAAATACGGCTCAAAGTCGACTGGGATACATACAGAGATTGGGCTGCCCGGTTGATGGAGCCGATCTGTTCGATCTGCACCAAATAGCGTAGATTCTGAATATCCATCTGTTTTACCCTCCGTTACTTAAACAATACCTGTTTTGAAACATCATTGCAACTGAAATCTGCACGCGGTGTTATGAGGATTCTGCATGACCGCTATGGGAAAATCGCACTTCTCGTATTCAGTAGTATTTGCTATAATTTTATTGTGACAATTTATTTTTTTATTCATTTTGCCGGGCCGGTATAAAGGAAATGTTAATTGGGGTAATGTTTACAATGTGACACTGCGGGATTTTTCCAAAAGAAAAGGAATGGGGGAAACTTATGACAACAACGATTAAAATAGGCGTCATACTGGTCTATGTAGGGCTGATAACTGCAATCGCGCTGTACTGTGGCCGCGGCAACAAAACATTCAAGGATTTTGCCATCGGGGGCGCAAAAATCCCATGGTTCATCATGGCGGGTACGCTCTTCTCCACCTTTTGCGGCGGCGCCACAATGGTTGCTTATGTAGGCAACTTCTACTCTCAGGGAATGATCTGGATCTGGATTCCCATCCAGGTGTCCCTGGTGGGTCTGATCTATCTGGTCATATGCCGCCGGATTTTTAATATGAGGCAGATTTCCACCGCTGATATTATGGCAAGGCGCTACGGCGAAAAAACGCGGCTTCTCTCATCCGTTGTGGTCATGATCGCAGAGGTGGGCATGGTCGCGGCGATGATGAACACCTTTGCCGCAATGGTCACCACCTATGTAGGCCTCTCCAAAGGTATGGCCCTGGCGCTGGCCGTAGTGCTGTTTATCGCCACCGCTGCTCTGGGAGGTTATAAGGGAGTGGCCACCACGGATGCGCTCCAGGGTGTGATTATTTTCTTTGGTCTTTTGATGGGCGTAGTCGTCTTTACCGGAAAGGCGGGCGGCTTCCACGCTATCGCACAGGCGGCCGGACCTGAAAAGATGAGTATTTTCAGCACTGCCAACGGCTGCTCCTTTATCACCATATTCGGCACCTTTGTCTCCAGCTTCGGCATGCATATGGCCCTTCAAAGCGGGTACGTGAGCCGTATTAACTCCGTAGGGACCCTGAAGGAGGCGCGTAAGGGCCTTACCGCCTATGTCATTTTCATCACCCTGGCCTTTGCGGTTTTTGTGCCGATCATCGGTATGAGCGCCAATGTGCTGTTGGAAAATGAGACCATCGGCGACTCCGTAATCGGTACCATGCTGAACCTTTACATGAGTCCTGCCATATCCTGTATTTATGTGGCCGCCATTGTCTCCGCCGTACTCACCACAGCCAATTCCTCCCTGCTGTCCGCTTCCATCTGTATCACCCATGACATTTACGGGCGCATCATCCGCAAAGATGCAACGGACCGGCAGCAGCTGGCAGTGTCAAAGGCTGCGATTATAGTGCTCACGCTGATCGCCCTGGTGATCACCCAATATTTCACCACCATCATCTCCATGATGTTTGTGACCTACACCATCAACGCCCTGATCGCAATTTCCCTGTTTGCAGGGCTTTATTCCAAAAAGGGCGGCTCCACTGCGGCCAACCTGTCCCTGGGGCTTGGAATTGCCAGCGTGTTAATCTGGCTGCTTTTGGGTACTCCTTTTGAAATCCATGTGGCAATCATCGGACTGCCCGTGGCGGGCATCGGTTATCTGATCGGAATCCTTGTGGGGAAAAAGCCCACCGAAGCCCAGATGGCTGTTGTGGACGAATCCGCCCGGCATTTAGCTGAGTAATAAACCACAATCCAATCCCTGTTGTAACCTGCGGCAGCTGCCCTGTTCGGATAGCTGCCGCTTTTCAATCACCTTTATTCGCAAAATGGAAAGGAAAACGCTTATGAAACCTTTGAACCCGCTGCGCCTGGGGATGACGTTCGCCGGCTGCTTTCTCGGCGCCGGATATGTCTCCGGCCAGGAACTCCTGCAATTTTTTGGCGTCTTTGGCGCCCGGGGATGGGTGGGCCTGATGGTTGCACTGCTGTTGATCTACGCCGCCGGCTTAAGCCTTCTAAAGATGGCCTTTACACACGCCGGACAGACGCCCGACCAGCTCATACTTGGGCGGAAAGCTCCTGCACTGCGGGGACTGGTGACCACACTGCAGCTGCTGTTTCTGTTCAGCGTCACCTCCGTCATGACCGCCGGAGCGGGGGCCCTGATGGAACAGCTGGCGGGGCTCAAACCCTGGCTGGGCGCCCTGGGATTTACGGTGCTTCTGTTCTTCGCGGCTATTCATGGGCTGGAAAATGTAATTTCCATCTTTTCCCTGTCCGTTCCCCTTCTCACCGTCACTTCTGCCGCCTGTTCCCTGCTCGCGCATTTTGTTCTGGCGCCGGATGCGGCAATGGACGCCGCTGTTAACCCCCTCATCGGCGGCTGGCTCACAGGAAGCGTAACCTTCGCCAGCTACAATCTGTTCAGCGCCATCGGGATATTGACCTTGTTGGGAAGGCGGACTTACGAGAAGCCCATTCTCTTTAAAGGGACTCTCTTAGGCATTCTCCTCCTCTTTCTGATCGCAGCCAGCGTACTCTGTTCACTTAACGCTTACCCGCAGATCCGCGCAGCGCAGCTGCCGATGCTGGCCCTGGCCGGGGCCATTCACCCATATCTCGCTTACCTGTACGGAGCCCTGCTCCTGGCATCCATGTTCGGCACCGCTCTCTCCTGTACAACGGCCCTGACCGAACAACTTCGCTGGTATTTTCCCTCTCTGGGCGGACGCCGGAAAATGCTGTCGGCGCTTCTACTGACCGCTGCTTTTACAGGCAGTTTGGCCGGGTTTTCAAGCCTGGTCGGCACCGCATATCCGCTGTTCGGATATTGCAGTAGTATCGTTCTCGTCTGCCTGTTGTGGCGCTTAGCCAGCCCCCCGTTGCGCGCCCTTCTCAACAGGCTGTTTGCGGCGCGGCGCTGTTCATAGTCCGCGGCAGCATTGTTTCCAATTAAATATTTCCATTTGGAAAATATAAACGGCCATAATCTCCCCAAACTATGGTATAATCAAGGAAACGCATCCCTTGTCATCAACCTGCCGGTTGGTGACAAAGTATAACCAGGGAAACGCATCCCTTGTCATCAACCTGTCGGTTGGTGACAAAGTATAATCAGGGAAAGCGAACGCGTTTCGTAAACACACCAATTTTGGAGGGGAAAACATGTCTAAGAGTACAGAAGTATTACAGATCTGTCAGGAGCAGGGGATCAAAATGATTGATTTCAAGATGACGGATTTAAACGGCCGGTGGCGGCACATCACAATCCCGGTGGAGCGCTTTAACGAGGATATTTTCACCCAGGGCATCGGCTTTGACGGCTCCAACTACGGGTACGCCCCGGTGGAGAAGAGCGATATGGTCTTTATCCCGGACCCGGAGACCGCGGTGGTAGACCCGTTTACGGAGATTCCCACCCTGACCATGTGCGGGGACGTCTGCGTCATCGGGAAGGAGAACCGCCCCTTTGACCAGTATCCCAGAAACGTGAGCCTGCGGGCCATCCAGTACATGAAGGACCAGGGGATCGCGGACCAGATGCTCATCGGGCCGGAGTTTGAGTTCCATTTATTCGACAACGTCAGCTACATGGTAGAGCCCCAGCGCATGGCCTTCACCGTGGACACCAGGCAGGCGTCCTGGAACAGCGGCCGGGAGACCGCGGACAACAAGGGTTTCCAGGTACCCGGAGGCGGCGGATACCACATCGCAGCGCCTCAGGACGTGGCCTACACCCTGCGCAGCAAGATGTGCATGCTGCTCCAGGACTGGGGCGTGGACGTCAAATACCACCACCACGAGGTGGGCGGCTCCGGCCAGATGGAGATCGAGGTGGAGCTGGGCGATATGGTGGACATGGCGGACAAGACCATGATCATCAAGTACGTGATCCACAACGCCGCCGTCCAGGACGGAAGAACCGCCACCTTCATGCCCAAACCCATCTACAAGGAGGCGGGCAACGGCATGCACGTGCACATGCTGCTGTTAAAGGACGGGGAGCCCGTTTTCTTTGACGAGAACGGCTATTCCGGCCTGAGCAAAACAGCCCACTATTTTATCGGCGGACTGTTAAAGCACGTCCCGTCCCTGTGCGCCTTCACTAACCCGTCCACCAACTCCTTCAAGCGCCTGGTGCCGGGGTTTGAAGCGCCGGTGACCATCGGTTACGCCACCTCCAACCGCAGCGCCGTGATCCGCATCCCGGCTTACGCCAAAACGCCCAAGGCCAAGCGGTTCGAGCTGAGGAACCCGGACGCCACGGCCAATCCCTACTACGCCTACGCCGCCATTCTCATGGCCGGACTGGACGGAATCAAAAACCAGATCGATCCGGAAGCCCACGGCTGGGGTCCCTTTGACTGCAACCTCTACGACCTGCCCGAGGAGGAGAAGGCGAAGATCCAGTCCCTTCCCAAGACATTGGACGAGGCATTGGACGCCCTGGAGGCGGACCACGACTATCTGACCGCAGGCGGCGTGTTCCCGGAGCGCCTCATTGAAATCTGGCTGAGGAAGAAACGCCAGGAGAGCCGGGAGCTGTCCCAGATTCCCCATCCGGCGGAGTTCCAGCGGTATTTTGACTTATAATTTGGAAATACACCGGGCGCGGTCTTTTGCAGACTGCGCCCGGTGTATTCTGCCAGATCCCAAAAAATCCGGCAAAAAGGGGTACCGCTCCGTTCAGGAACGCGGTACCCCTTCTTAAAATTCTTATTTGCCTGTATGGGAGTCCTGGGACTCCAATCAAACAGAGACGGACTTACAGCTCGCCCAGTCCGCTCTCAATCGCCTCGGACAGAGTCTTTAACGCCTCTTCCTCGTCCTCGCCGTCGCAGATCAGGTTGATCTCGGTGCCGGACTTGATCCCGGCAGCCATCACGTTTAATACGCTCTTTGCAACGATCTTTTTATCCCCACACTCAATGATTACGTCGCATTTGAACTTCATGGCAGCCTGAGAGAGAACGCCGGCGGGTCTTAAATGTAATCCGGAGGGATTCACAACGGTTAATGTTTTACTGATCATATCAATTCTCCTTATTAATATATTTTATACTCGTTTGGGAGCCTTAGAAAGGCATGTCTCCTACCAAGATTTTATTACAATCACCCATTGATGTCAAGTTAATCGGCCACTTCGCGGTCAACTTTTTCACAAGCTTTTTCACAGGCCTCCGCCGCCCCGCCTTCTGTTCCGGCGTCCCCGTCCTTTCCTCTCCTGGCTTCCCGGGAAAATACGCAGCCGCAGTAGTCCTGCCGGTAAAGGCCGTACCGGGCCGACAGCTCGGTAGAGCGCTTGTAGCCGTTCTTTTTCTTAAAATCGGACATCAGATAGGGCACGCCGTACTCTGCGGCCAGCCGCTCCCCGATCTCGTTGAGCTTCCCTGCATTTTTCAGGGGACTGATGGACAGCGTGGTGGTGAAATAGTCAAACTTCCCCTCTGCCGCCGTCCGGGCGGCCCGGCGCAGGCGTAGCTCATAGCAGATAAAGCAGCGCTCTCCCCCTTCCCGGTCTCCCTCATGCCCCCTCACCGCCCGGTAAAACTCCTCCGGTTCATACTCCCCGCCCTGAAATTCCACCGGAATTCCCAGGGCCCCGGCGCACTCCATCTCCCGGATCAGCCGCTCCTGCTCTCCGATCCGCTCCTGATACTCCTGCGGCGGGTAGATGTTGGGATTAAAATAAAACAGCGTGATGGTAAAATACCGGGAAAGGTACTCCAGCACGTAGCTGCTGCAGGGCGCGCAGCAGCTGTGCAGCAGCAGTCTGGGCTTTTTGCCTTCCCGCTCCAGACCCTCGATCACCTTGTCCAGCTCCCGCTGGTAATTGCGCTTCTGCGCCGGACGGCCCGCGTCTGCGCCCCGGCCGTTTTTTGTCGTCTCTCGCTCCATTCGCTCTCCTACCCGCCGCTTTGTAACGGCGGCCTCTGTTTTCCCTGGCTGCGGCGTCATTTTCCGGCGCCTGCTGCATTTTTGAAACGCGAAAAACGGGGCCGCCCAACCGGCGGTCCCGCACAACGTTCCATTCACTCTATACCCGAAGCTTACAGGAAATCCCGGATCCGCTTGCTGCGCACCGGATTGCGCAGTTTGCGCAGGGCCTTGGCCTCGATCTGGCGGATGCGCTCCCTGGTGACGTTGAACTCTTTGCCAACTTCCTCCAGCGTGCGGGGATGTCCGTCCTCCAGGCCGAAGCGCAGCACGATCACCTGGCGCTCCCGCTCCTTCAAATCTCCCAGCAGCGCATCGATGTGCTCGCGCAGCATCACGGACTCCACGTTGCCCTCGGGAGTCACCACATTGTTGTCCGCCACAAAATCGCCCAGGTTGGAGTCGTCCTCCTCGCCGATGGGAGTCTCTAAGGAAGCAGGCTCTCTGGCGATCTGCATGATCTCCATCACCTTGTCCTCGGTCATGTCCAAAGCCTCCGCCAGCTCAGTCACGGAGGGCTCATAGCCCAGCTCCAGTGTCAGCTTGCGCTGCATCTTGGACATCTTGTTAATCGTCTCCACCATATGCACCGGCACCCGGATGGTGCGGGCCTGGTCTGCCAGCGCCCGTGTCACGGACTGACGAATCCACCAGGTAGCATATGTACTTAGCTTATAACCCTTTGTATAGTCGAATTTTTCAACGCCTTTAATCAGTCCCAGATTTCCCTCCTGAACCAGATCCAGGAAGCTCATTCCCCTGCCGGTATAGCGCTTGGCAATACTGACCACCAAACGCAGATTGGCCTCAATCAACCGCTCTTTTGCAGCTTCGTCGCCCTCTGCCTTGCGCTGGGCCAGCTGTAATTCTTCATCTGCCGTAAGAAGCGGTACCGTGCCGATCTCCTTCAGGTACATACGGACGGGATCTTCGGTTCCGATACCCTCGAGCAGGTCCACCGCATCCAGGTCGATCTCCTCTTCCTCCGTATCCTTCATAAAGCTGTCATCATCAAGGTCCAGATCCAAATCCAGATCGTCCAGGAGCGCGGATTCCTCTGAGAGCATCTTCTCGTCCAGTTCGGGAACTACGTCGATATTACGGTTCTCCAGATAACTGTAAATGTGGTCCATCTGCTCCGGCGACAGGCTGTCTCCGGCAAAGAAGTCGTTGATCTCCCCGGCATCGAGCGTATTGTGTTTGCCCTTTGCAAGTTCAACCAGCTTTTCCAGCTTTTTTAAAAAATCGTCCTTTTCCACTGATAAACGTCCTTTCGCTTGAAAGTAAGTAGGTTGCCTACGCAGAAGCTCCTGTGGAGAAACTTCTACAACTTATCATTATATACGATCAATCGATACTTTTCAACATATTTACGGAAAAACTTATTAAAATCGACGCGATCGTCCAGGCAGCTGGAAAATCAGCGCGAAAAACAGCCTCCAAGCCCGATTTTCCCTCCAAAAAAGCCGTTGGACCTCACATCAGCTCGTCGTTTCTGCGCAGAATCCGGATCTTTTTCTGCAGATTCACGATCTCCACCTCAGTCCTGCTCCCGCCGAACTCGCCGTCCAGCACCCAGTCCACCGGCGCATCCGACACCATGCGGATCGCCCGGGTCTTAAACTTGTAGACGTACTCGTTGGGCTCTTCCTTCAGAAACATGTAGTTGATAATGTTGGTCAGGTCCACCGGCGTCCTGGGCATGCGGATCAAAAGCACCTCGAACTCGCCGTCGTTTAAGGCCACGGACTGGTTCACCAGACCCTTGAAGCCGCCCACGCTGATGGTGTTGGTGACCATGCCGAACACAAAATCCTCCTCCAGCACCTGGTCGTCCCACTCCACCCGCATATGCCTGGGCTTTAAGCCCGCCAGGCTCTTTACGCCCTCCAGCACATAGGCGTTGTGGCCCAGCCAGTTTTTCTTGTCCTGGGGCGTCAGATAGGAAACCTCCGTGAAGGCTCCGAAACCGGCGATGTAGACGAAATACTGGTCTTTGCAGAAGCGCCCGATGTCGATGGGGTAGGGACTGCCCTCCACAATGTCGGCGGCTGCCTCCTGCATGGACTTTGGAAGCCCCAGGCTGGCGGCAAAATCGTTGGTGGACCCGGCCGGAATATACCCAAGTAACGGGAGGCGCTCCAGATTCATCATACCGGTCACCGCCTCGTTCAAGGTACCGTCCCCTCCGCTCACCACCAGCACGTCCATCCGGCCCGCGTAATCCTTCACCCACTCCACACAATCTTTCTGGCTCTGGGTCACGTGGACATGGATATCGAAACCCGCTTTGGTGAAAATGTCCAGGATTCCCATGAGCTGGCCCCGGATCTGTTCCTTACCGGAACGCGGATTGAAGATAAACATCAGTTTTTTCATTCCACATTCCCTCCTTTCCAAAGTATGTCCCCTTTTTCTTCCATTATCCAACAAAATCCTAAATCAATTTGGTGTACGCCTTAAATGCGCCCGGCAGCGGGTATTCCCCTTTCACCGCGCTTCGCTCTACAAAGAAAAACGCTCCCTCCCGGTTCATTTCCCCGCTCTCCCTAAGCGATACGGCGTAACCGGCCATATGCCACTCCACATGGGAAAAAATGTGCTTGGCCGGTGGAAGGGGTTCCACCGCCTCCACCAGGTCCGGGGATAACCCGAAGGCCCCGGGAACCTGGTCCGGTTCCAGATGTCCCGGCACGTTGGGCAGCTCGTAGAGGGAAGCCAAAAGTCCCGTGTCCGGGCGCTTATGGATGGCTACCTCCTTCCCCCTCCGGATCAGGCAGACGGTCAATTCCTCCATCTTCCGCTTCTTCAGAGCGCCGCGCACCGGAATCTCCTTCCACAGCCCCTGCCTGCGGGTCAGGCAGATGGATTCCATGGGGCACTCTGCGCAGCGCGGTTCCCCGCCCGGCACACAGACGATGGCTCCCACCTCGATCAGGCCCTGGTTGTACTGGCTGGTCCGTTCCCGGGGCATGATCTCCTTGAGTTCCCGCTCCATCCTGGCCTTGACCGCCGGCTGCCGGATGTCCTCCCGGTCCGCCAGCACCCGGGAAATCACCCGCAGCACGTTTCCGTCCACCGCCGGAACAGGAAGCCCGAACGCGATGGAGGCGATGGCCCCCGCCGTGTAGCTTCCGATCCCGGGAAGAGCCAAAAGCGCATCGTAGGAACCGGGCAGTTCGCCGCTGTGGCGCTCTGTGATCATAAGCGCCGCTTTCTTTAAATTCCTGGCCCGGGTGTAGTACCCAAGGCCCTCCCACAACTTCATCAGGCGGTCATCCTCCACCGCTGCCAAAGCCTGCACGGTGGGGAGGGCCGCCATAAAACGTTCAAAATAGGGTTTTACCGCCTCCACCCTGGTCTGCTGGAGCATAATCTCCGAAATCCAGACCCGGTAGGGCGTGGGATCGTCGCGCCAGGGAAGGGATCTGGCATGTCCCTCATACCAGGAAAGCAGCGGCCTGGCCATTGCCTTAAGCCGCTGCTGACGGTCCAATTCATCTTCTCGTTCCAAGACCTGTATCCGGTCATACAAATGTTTCGTCATCACACATACCCGTAAACGCCCCGAACGGAAACCTCGCCCGATATCACGGACTTTACTTCTCCTTCGGAACATTTTACCAGGAGAGCCCCCTGGCTGTCAATACCAAGGGCCTCCCCCAGGTACTCTCCGGCCGGATCCAGAACCCGGACCTGGCGGCCCGTGTTGGCGGACCAGAGGTTGTAGGTGTCCACCAGGCCCGATAAGTCGCCCGCCTTCTCGAACAGAGCGTAATACTTCTCGAAGGCGTTCATCACCGCCGCCACAAGGGGACTGCGTTTCACGCCGCGCCCCAGCTCCAGCTTCAGGGAGGTGGCGGTTTTTCCCAGCTCCCCGGGAAAGCCGTCCATATTCACATTGATCCCGATGCCCACGATCACGTAACGGATCCACTCCGCCTCCGTGCTCATTTCCGTCAGGATGCCCACGACCTTTTTCCCGCCACAGACAATGTCGTTGGGCCACTTGATCACCGCTTCCAGGCCGGTCAGGCTGCGGATTGCATCCGACACCGCCAGGGCGGTCACCAGCGTCAGCATGGACGCCCGCTGAGGCTCAAACTCCGGCCGCAGGATCAGGGTCATCCAGATTCCCGTCCCGTCCGGTGCCTCCCAGTGGCGGCCCCGGCGGCCCTTTCCGGCGGTCTGGCTGTCCGCCACCACCAGGGTCCCGTGGGGCGCGCCCTGCTCGGCCAGCTGTCTGGCCCGGGTGTTGGTGGAGTCCGTGCGGTCGTAGTAGACCAGGTTGGAACCGGCCCAGGCGGAATCCAGGCTGCTCACCAGCTCGGCCCGGGTGATCACATCCGCCCCCTGTACCAGCCGGTATCCCTTATTGCGCACAGCCTGAATCTGGTAGCCTTCCTCCTTGAGCTGTCCGATGGTTTTCCACACCGCCGTCCGGGATACCCCAAGCTGTTCGCAGAGCTGCTGGCCGGAGAGATAACCCTCCGACTCCCGCAGCATTTTCAAAATTTCTGTTTTCATGACTTCATTTACCCCCAGATACTGATGGCGCTGAGCACGCCCACCGCGGCCAGGACCACGGTGAGCAAAATGTGTATTATGCCCGTTCTGCGCTTTTTCTTGTCATGTCCCTGAGTTTTCAACTCAAACACGCCGCTGACCGCGTTCAGCGCTGCGGCCAGGAAAAACACCAGTGGGAAGAGCACCTCATGGCCCTCCGGGTTGAGAAATGAAAGCAGTCCGAGGACTACCACTAAAATACCTACGATGAGGTGGAACACATCCAGAAATACGCCTGAATGCCGGTCTCCCCTCCTCGACTGTGAATGCATCATATATTATTATTCTCCCAACGTAGCCAGCATCACCGCTTTTATGGTGTGCATGCGGTTTTCCGCCTCGTCGAAAACCACCGACCGGGCGGATTCGAATACTTCATCTGTCACTTCCAGTTCCGTTACATTAAAACGCTCGCCCATCTCCTTGCCGATCTTGGTTTTGAGATCGTGGAAGGAGGGCAGGCAGTGGAGGAAAATAGCCTGGGGTCCCGCGGCGTTCATCACGTCCATGGTCACCTTGTAGGGCGTCAGATCGCGGATGCGCTCCTCCCAGACCTCGTCCGGCTCGCCCATGGACACCCAGACGTCGGTGTCGATCACGTCCGCGCCCTTCACAGCGCTGCTCACATCCTCGGTCAGTGTCACGGAGCCGCCGCTGAGAGCAGCGAACGCTTCACACTCCGCCACCAGCTCCGGCGCGGGGAAATACTTCTCAGGCGCGCAGGCCACAAAGTGCATTCCCACCTTGGAACAGGCGATCATCAGGGCGTTGCCCATGTTGTAGCGGGCGTCGCCCATGTAGACCAGCTTCACGCCCTTTAAATGTCCCAGGTGCTCCCGGATCGTCAGCAGATCCGCCAGCATCTGCGTGGGGTGGTCCTCATTGGTCAGACCGTTCCACACCGGAACGCCTGCGTATTTTGCCAGCTCCTCCACGATCTCCTGGCCAAATCCGCGGTACTCGATGCCCTCGTACATTCCGCCCAGCACGCGGGCCGTGTCCGCGATGCTCTCCTTCTTGCCGATCTGGGAGCCGGACGGGTCCAGATATGTAGTGCCCATGCCCAGGTCGTGGGCGGCCACCTCGAAGGCGCAGCGCGTTCTGGTACTGGTCTTCTCAAAGATCAGGGCCACATTTTTTCCCTTCAGCGTGTCCACGAGAATCCCTTTTTTCTTCTTGTCCTTCAGCTCTGCCGACAGGTCAAGCAGGTACAGGATTTCCTCTTCCGTATAGTCTTTTAATGTTAAAAAATGCCTTCCTTTTAAGTTCATGGCTGCTTCCTCCGCTTTTTTTACAGTATGCATATTTATT
>ENA-UOJP01000720-UOJP01000720.1-human-gut-metagenome-genome-assembly--contig:-C102-NODE-720-length-54578-cov-14.314179_pt1 | contig 54578 bp, 42 predicted proteins | sample MGYA00242353_ERZ723900 | MGnify/ENA metagenome assembly ERZ723900 | reverse complement strand
TTTGCAGCTCCCTTCATAAATTCAATTCCATAAGCACCTAAATATGGAACCTTTATATGGTCGAGATAAGAACCGTCCGGATAAAAGCCGCTGTTATATCCATTCGCTGCGATTTGAGCGCTGTCTTCTACATTTTGAATAACAAAGGTCTGGGAAGACGCCAGCATCCCCAAATACACCAGCTCATTATCTTCTCTCAATGCTCCCAGTCCCACTGCCGTTGTGGAACAGTCGATAATATTCGCTCCCTGCGCCTCACGATATCCCTTCCTATGGGTGCTTGCCGTATTGATAACGCCTTCATGGAACGGATCAGGCTGGAAAAAGTAAAGTGTTTCTGTATACGCCATAACCTGTTCTTCTATCAGCCCGTCATAAATCAATATTAAAGCGGGAATTAAATCCTTGGGAATACCGATTTCCCATGTCCACCAGTTATCCGTCTGGCTTTTTGCCGTATAACAAGAGCCGCACAGAAAATCTAAAATATTGGTAATATCCTTTAGCATATCCTGATTTTGATAGAGAGCTCCGCCTTCTGCTGCGTAAGCTTTACACATAGAAAGCACCTTTTTAAAAGAAACACAAAATTCCACTGCATCGTCTTCATAAGGAATATTCTTATTGCCTTTTGCTCCCTCATCCTCTGCCCAAGGAATACCGCCACATTCTTCCTGTCCCTTATAAACATAAGCGTTCCAAAGCGCTTCTGCCTCCTGATTGATTTCTTCTAAGACTTCCGCTCCGCCTTCTTCTGATACTAAATCTTTGCCAATTAAAGACTCTTTCCATGCCTGACGAATTTTTCCGTAATCTTCTGCCGTTGCAGAGGGCAGTTTTGAAGGAGACTGATATAAAATTTCTACCTTCCACTGTGCTGTTTTTCCTTGGTCATCCTGTGCCACCACTACAACATTACCTTTATTCTCTCCGGTAATCACTGCGTTTCCGTTTTCATCTGCTTCAATCTTCAATAAATGTTCCGCACTTGCATCTCCTGCCTTGCGTGTTCCGTCCGTTTCCCCCTCCTTTAACTCTCTCTTAATTTTAGAATATCCCGCATTTCGTAAGAAAGTCCCGTCTTTCTTTAAAAATTTTGCACTCCATGTAACATTCTCGGAGAAGCCCTCCGGTTTGTCCAGCTGCAAGCTTTCACCTCTGGCAATAGAAATCTCCTTGTTTTCTGTGGGCACGGCTGTTTCCAAAACCTCACGCTCCTGTTCTTCATTCACGGCAACAACATTTACAGGCTCTGCCAAGACTCCCGTCACATTTCCCACACTCATAGCTGCAATTAACATTGCGCTTATGTACTTTTGATTTTTTCTTTTACCTGTCTTCATACTTCCTCCTTCTTTCAAAAGTTCTCCATTCTTATTCCTATAAGTTACCATTCCTCCTTTGCTTTATAAATACAATATTTGAATTTTTCTGTTACTATTTACAGATATTCTATTTTTTAGTATTATTTTTTCAATATTCTGTTATTTTCTTCTACTTTTTCATCCGATATAAATACCAAAATAATATTCATTTGCCATTTGAATTTCCAAATAATGTTTGTTATGATGTAATTATTGATAATATTATTAGACAGGTGAGACTATGGATACAGAAAAAATATATACAACAATGACCTGACTGCATTTTCTACGGCAGTTTTATGCTTCGCTCAAGAACTTTCCCTATTCTTCAGAAATCTAATTGTAAAATACTATAAAAACTGATACAATAATTTCTAGGAACAATCGTTTTATAGGGTGGCTGACCTTCATTTTATAATACATAGAATGGGGGGTGGTGCTAATGAAACATTTTGATTTCAAAGATATGATGGCTTTCGGAATGTTCATTTTATCACTACTGACATTCATCTATTTGATATGTCACTAATGATTTAAAGCGTAGAAAAACCACCCTACAACTTTGGCGAGTTCAGGTGGCGTTTCTACGTTTCTGTATACTGGTCAACCACTTCATAGGCGGTTGTTCCTTTATCCTTATTATATTCCATCTTTTTTTGTTTGTAAAGAATATCCCCAAAAAATTTTTCTATCTAAATAAATCTGACATTTCTGTAAAACTCTACAAATCACTGCAAGTAAAAGAAAGTGCATAATATGTATTTTCTTTTAAATAATATGTAACCGTTACCGTAGAATTCACACTTGCTTCCTCCGGTATTGAAGTCTCCGATGTATCAAATACTAAGCTTTCTCCGCTATAATCCCCTTCACGAACATGGACTTTTATTGCTTCTTCTGTAATTTCCTCTATTTCTCCGGAAGAAATATATACAATCATTTCTTTCTCATCATTATCAGTAGAAATTTTTGTTACAATATTTTTCCCATTTTCCTCATAATAAGTAATCGAAACCGTTACCCCTGTTTTAATTTTACATTCTCTGTTTTCTGAATAACCTGAAGTCGGAATAACCTCTTTTTCTGCATTTGCAATATCAAATTCTACTCCACAGTCAAGACCTTCTTCTGGATAATTTCTCCCCTCCGGATTTTCTAAATCCACAGTAATTGTATTTCCTTCTGCCTCTAAAACATAGCCTTCTACTATTTTCTCCTGTCTAACAACATCTTCTTCCCCTTGGTTTTCCGCATGACTTTCTTCATCATTTTGTTCCATAGAATTGGTAGCAGGCTCGTTTTCTGTTTCATGTTCCACAGACTTTCCCTGTAACACTTCCTCGTTTAATTTTTCTTCTTCAACTGTATTCTTATCACTCTGAATTGTTTCTTCTGTTTTTGCAGGTATACAACCTCCCAGCAAAGAACTTATCATCAGCAAACTTAATGCCGGCAGTAATGATTTTTTCACTATCTTATCCCCCTCATTTTTATAAAAATGTCGGAGCTGTCGCTTTAAACATTCTTCAGAAATATCTATATGCTTAAAGTAACAGCTCCTCATATTCAAAACTTTTATTTATTATTTTCCAATTACAACTTTATCCAGATGCCAAATCTCATCTACATACTGCTGAATAGTTCTGTCAGATGTAAATTTGCCTGCGCAAGCAGTATTTAAAAGTGCCATCTTCGCCCATCTTGCTTCATCTCTATAAGCTTCCTCTACCTTTTCCTGTGCTGCCGCATAAGATTTGAAGTCAGCCAGAATAAAGTAAGTATCCGCTCTGTCACTGCTGTTTGTATTCAGCAGAGAGTCATAGATTTCTCTGAACATATTGAAATCTCCGTTAGAATATGTTCCGTTAACAAGCTGCATCAGTACGTTTCTGATGTCCGGGTCATTGTTGAAATACTGCATTGGGTCATAACCGCCGTTATTTTCGTAGTTAATAACTTCATCAGAAGATAAACCGAAGATAAAGGCATTTTCTGCTCCTACTTCTTCCACGATTTCCACGTTTGCACCGTCCATGGTACCGATTGTAGGCGCACCGTTTAACATAAATTTCATGTTTCCTGTTCCGGAAGCTTCTTTACTTGCAGTGGAAATCTGCTCAGATACATCTGCTGCCGCAAAAATCATTTCCGCATTGGATACACGGTAGTTTTCAATAAAAATAACTTTAATCTTTCCGTCAATAGATTTATCATTGTTAATCACATCTGCCACTGCATTAATCAGCTTAATGGTCTGTTTTGCACGTCTGTAACCTGCTGCTGCCTTTGCTCCAAAGATGAAAGTTCTTGGATAGAACGGCATTTCCGGATGTTCTTTAATCTTGTTGTACAGATACATAACATGCAGAATATTCATTAACTGACGTTTGTATTCATGAAGACGTTTTACCTGAACATCAAAGATAGAATTGGGATTTACTTCAATTCCGTTATGCTCCAGAATATATTTTGCCAGACGTACCTTATTCTGGTATTTAATATTCATGAATTCCTGCTGTGCCTTTTTATCATCTGCATATACTTTCAATTTGGAAAGCTGTGATAAGTCAGTAATCCATCCGTCTCCGATATGCTCTGTCACCCAGGATGCCAGCAGTGGGTTTCCGTGTAACAGGAAACGTCTCTGAGTAATACCATTTGTTTTGTTGTTAAATTTGTCAGGATACATTTCGTAGAAATCTTTTAATTCCTGTTTTTTCAAGATTTCCGTATGCAGTCTGGCAACACCGTTTACAGAATGACCTCCGGCAATAGCCAGGTGAGCCATTTTTACCTGTCCGTCATAAATAATTGCCATTTTGCGGATTTTTTCCTGATTTCCCGGATATTTCTGCTGGATTTCCAGTAAAAATCTGCGGTTAATTTCTTCGATAATCTGATAAATTCTCGGAAGCAGTCTGGAGAACAGCTCAATCGGCCATTTTTCCAATGCTTCTGACATAATGGTATGGTTTGTATAAGCACAAGTCTGTGTTGTAATATTCCATGCGTCTTCCCATTCTAAGTTTTCTTCATCCACTAAAATACGCATAAGCTCTGCTACTGTCATAGTCGGATGAGTATCGTTTAACTGGAAAGCCACTTTCTTTGGCAAATCATGCAAATCGCTGTGTGTCTTCTTAAACTTCTCGATTGCTTCCTGGATACTTGCAGAAATAAAGAAATACTGCTGTTTTAAACGCAGCTCTTTTCCCGCATAATGATTATCGTTTGGATAAAGAACTTCTACAATGTTCTTTGCAAGGTTTTCCTGCTCTACTGCTTTATGATATTCGCCTTTATCAAATAAATCCAGACGGAAGTCATTGATTGCTTCTGCATCCCAGATGCGCAGTGTGTTTACAACATTATTGTTATATCCTACGATTGGCATATCATAAGGTACTGCCAGTACAGACTGGTAACCTTCCTGAATAAAATGATTTCTGCCTGTTGCAGGGTCGTATTCCACTTTTACGTAACCACCGAATTTTACTTCTTTGGCATATTCCGGACGGCGAAGCTCAAACGGATATCCGTTTTTCAGCCAGTTATCAGGCACTTCTACCTGATATCCGTCTTCAATTTTCTGTTTGAACAGTCCGTAATGATAACGAATACCACAGCCATAAGCACAGTATCCTAATGTTGCCAGAGAGTCTAAGAAGCAGGCAGCCAGTCTTCCCAAGCCACCGTTTCCAAGAGCCGGGTCCGGCTCCTGGTCTTCAATTACATTTAAGTCAAATCCAAGCTCGTCCAAAGCTTCTTTTACTTCATCATAAGCACATAAATTGATTAAGTTATTTCCAAGGGCTCTGCCCATGAGAAACTCCATGGACAGGTAATAAACAATCTTCGGGTCGTCCTTCTCATACTGTTTCTGTGTCAAGAGCCAGTTGTCAATAATTACGTCCTTTACAGCAAGAGAAACCGCCTGAAAAACTTGTTCCTGGGTTGCTTCTTCTATTGTTTTTCTGTAAAGCATTTTTACATTTTCTTTAACGCTTTTTTTGAATTCCTCTTTTTTAAAATGATTGTCTAACATTCCCTTTTTCCTCCCCAACTCTTATGAAAGCTTTTCTACACCTAATTTTACATTTTCGGAGTTAATCTTCCATTCTTTTGTATAACCACTCAGTTCATTATATACCACATTTTCTGCAAGAACCTCTGATTTGATTTCTTTTTCGTGCACACGGAAAATTCCTTCAATCACCTGATTGTCTGCAAGAGAAATCTGGATTTTGTCCATAACCTCAAATCCTGCTTCCTTACGCATAGTCTGGATTTTGCTGATAATTTCACGAACAAATCCCTCTTCAATAAGCTCCGGTGTAAGGTTTGTATCCAGTACAACAGTTACGTCATTATCTGCTTCGGAAACATATCCTTCCATCTGTGCCATATCAATTAAAAGGTCGTCTTCTGTGAGAACGATTTCCTGTCCGTTTACTTCAAAAGTAAGAGCGCCTTTTTCTTTTAATTCGTCCATTGCTTTATTTCCGTCAAGCTTAGAAAGTGTTTCTTTAATACCGCCTAAGAATTTTCCGTACTTCGGTCCAACTGTCTTAAGCTGTGGTTTAAAGCTGTAAGATGTAAATTCTCTTACATCATCTGTAAATACTACTTCTTTCACATTCAGCTCATCTGCAATGATTTCTTTATAGAATTCAGATAATTCAAACGGAGCTTTTACGAACATCTTGCCGATTGGCTGACGGTTCTTAATGTTTGCTGTATTTCTGCACGCACGTCCCATAACAACCACTTTCAGCAGGTTATCCATGTTCTGCTCTAATTCTTTATCAATCCACTCTTCTTTTACTTCCGGGAAGTCGCACAAGTGAATACTTTCCGGTGCGTTTTTATCAAGGCTTCTTACTAAGTTCTGATAAATGTCTTCTGTCATGAACGGTACCATTGGAGCTGCTGCTTTGGAGATTGTCACTAAAGCAGTATACAGAGTCATGTAAGCGTTAATCTTATCCTGCTCCATGCCTTTTGCCCAGAAACGTTCACGGCTTCTTCTTACATACCAGTTACTCATATCGTCTACAAATTCCTGTAATGCTCTCGCTGTTTCCGGAATTCTGTAATTTTCCAGATTTTCATCTACGGCTTTTACAACTGTATTTAATTTTGATAACAACCATTTATCCATTACAGGGAGTTTATCGTATTCTAATGTATATTTTGTTGCATCAAATTCGTCAATATTTGCATACAGTACAAAGAACGCATAAGTATTCCACAATGTACCCATGAATTTACGCTGTCCTTCCTGCACTGCTTTTCCGTGGAAACGGTTTGGCAGCCATGGCGCACTGTTGACATAGAAGTACCAGCGGATTGCATCTGCACCGTATTTTTCCAGCGCTTCAAACGGGTCTACGGCATTTCCTTTGGATTTACTCATCTTCTGTCCGTTTTCATCCTGTACGTGTCCCAGAACAATAACGTTCTTATATGGCGCTTTGTTAAACAACAGAGTGGACTCTGCCAGAAGAGAATAGAACCATCCACGAGTCTGGTCTACTGCCTCTGAAATAAAGTCAGCCGGGAACTGCTGTTCAAATAAGTCTTTATTTTCAAATGGATAATGATGCTGTGCAAATGGCATTGCTCCTGAGTCAAACCAGCAGTCAATTACTTCCGGTACTCTGTGCATTGGTTTTCCACATTTTGGACAGGTGATTGTGATTTCGTCAATATATGGTCTGTGCAGCTCAACTGTCTTAGCAGCTTCATTTCCGCTCATTTCATAGAGCTCCTGTCTGCTTCCGATAGAATGCTGATGTCCACATTCACATTCCCATACGTTTAACGGTGTACCCCAATAACGGTTACGGCTGATACCCCAGTCCTGAACGTTTTCCAGCCAGTCTCCGAAACGGCCTTTTCCAATGCTTTCCGGTATCCAGTTGATGGTATTATTGTTGCGGATTAAGTCATCTTTTACTGCAGTCATCTTAATGAACCAAGACTCTCTTGCATAGTAAATCAGAGGAGTATCACATCTCCAGCAGTGTGGGTAGCTATGCTCGAATTTCGGTGCTGAGAACAATAAGCCTCTTTCATCTAAGTCTTTTAATACTTCCGGATCTGCTTTTTTGCAGAAAGTTCCTGCCCACTTTGTTTCCTCTGTCATTTCACCCTTTTCATCTACAAGCTGAAGGAATGGCAGGTCATATTTTCTACCTACTTTACTGTCGTCTTCACCGAATGCAGGCGCAATATGAACAACACCTGTACCGTCTGTTAAAGTTACATAACTGTCGCATACTACATAATACGCTTTTTTATTCAGCTTCTTAAAATTATATAATGGTTCGTATTCCTTATATTCCAAGTCTTTTCCAACATAAGTTTCCAGAACCTCATAAGCAGGTGTTCCTTCTTCTCTTTCCAAAGAACCGAGAACAGTGTCCAGAAGGGCCTCTGCCATATAATAAGTGTATCCGTCAGCAGCTTTTACTTTTACATACTGCTCATCAGGATTTACACAAAGTGCAACGTTAGACGGAAGTGTCCATGGTGTTGTTGTCCATGCCAGAATATAAGCGTCTTCGCCTACTACCTTGAAGCGTGCAACAGCGGAACGTTCTTTTACGTCCTTATAGCCCTGTGCCACTTCCTGTGCAGATAAAGGAGTTCCACAGCGAGGACAGTAAGGAACAATCTTAAATCCTTTATAAAGAAGTCCTTTGTTCCAGATTTCTTTTAATGCCCACCATTCAGACTCAATATAATTGTCATCATAAGTAACATAAGGATTATCCATATCAGCCCAGAAACCTACGGTAGAGGAGAAATCCTCCCACATTCCTTTATATTTCCAAACGCTTTCCTTACATTTATCAATAAACGGAATTAAGCCGTATTCTTCAATCTGTTCTTTTCCGTCAAGACCTAACAGCTTTTCTACTTCCAGCTCTACCGGAAGTCCATGTGTGTCCCAGCCCGCTTTACGTGGAACCATTTTCCCTTTCATTGTACGGTATCTTGGTATCATATCTTTGATAACACGGGTAAGTACGTGTCCAATATGAGGTTTGCCGTTTGCAGTAGGAGGGCCGTCATAGAAAGTATAGGTTTCTCCCTCTTTCTTCTGTTCCATACTCTTTTTGAAAATATCGTTATCTTTCCAGAATTTTTCGATATTTTTCTCTCGTTCTACAAAGTTTAAATCCGTAGTGACTTTTTGATACATTGATATTCTCCTCTCTTGAATTTCTTTGCATGTATGAAAAGAGTTTTTAGTTCATAGGACTAAAAAAACTCCCGCCCTGTAACAGGACGAGAGTAAAATTCACTTCGTTATACCACCTCTTACAACATACAAAGCATTATGACTTTTATATGCGCTCCCTTTAACGGAGGAAACCCGGCATCTCCTACTTTATTCAGATAGCAACTCCGGAGTGATTTTCTTTCACCTCTACTAATATCAGGCTTCCACCATCCCTGACTCGCTGAAACTTTCGACAATCAAATACTCTCTCCATCACAGTTTTTCATATAGACTTATTATACTTAGTATCTTTCAAATTTGTCAAGGGCTAGCCCGAGATTTCTTTATAGAACAATTTGTCAAAAGCAATGATTCCTCATAGAAAAAAGACATAATTTATGATATAATTTTTAAAATACCACCCCCCTAAACAGGTAGGGAAAGGGGGCATCATGGATTTACATCTGACATTTTATATCTCTGTTCTGGCAAGTGTAGTTGCCTACTATATTTGCAAATAGCTTGATGGAGATAAATAACTGATAGCAAGCCTAGGTCTAAGCCGCCTTCTAAATGGAATAGAAACCCCCCAGAGCTGCAACTCTGGGGGGGTTGCGTGTCATCTTGGACATATCTGACATTTTGCCTACGGCAATTATAGCATATACTAATTTTAAATACAATATTCCTGTAACTTCTTTTTCTATATTTCTTGTTTTCAAATTTGTTGATATAATTTTGCAAATCGCTTATAATATACCGTAGTTTATGTAATGAAAAAGTGAGGATTTTTTATGAAAAAGAGGGGATTATCTTTGTTCTGTGCTTTCCTAGCCGGTGCAATGCTCACTATGGGAAACGGAGCAACTATTACTATGGCGGCAGAAAACACTGCAGAAACTCCTGCCGTAACAGAGGAAACACCGGAAGCATCCACAGTTCCGGAAAGCTCTGAGTGGGAAATTCAATCAAACAATATAGCAGGCTGGCCGGAAGGGCCGAAGGTCTCTGCCGAAACCGCCATTGTTATGGATATTGACACAGGGGAAATACTTTACGCAAAAGGAATTGACGAAAAGCGTGCTCCTGCCAGCACCACAAAAATTATGACCGCTATGCTGGCAATCGAAAAAGTGCCTTTTGATACCCAGATTACTTTTACGGATGAGGTAAACAATATCGAAGCAGGAAGTACCCATATCGGCATTAAACCGGGGGAAACCCTGACAATGAAGGACTGTGCCTATGCCATTTTACTTGCATCTGCCAACGAAGTTTCTTCCGGCGTGGCAGAATATATCGGTACTACCGTTCCTGCTTTTGTAGACATGATGAACCAACGTGCCAAAGAGCTTGGCTGTACCAACACTAATTTTGTCAATGCAAATGGCTTATATGACGAAAACCACTATACAACAGCCAGAGATTTGGCAATCATTGCAAGAGCCGCTTTCCAAAACGAAACCTTCCGAGAAATCGTTAAAACACCGTACTACATCGTTCCCAAAACAAATCTTACAGATGAAGAACGATGGCTTAATAATCATCATAAAATGATTTTTCAAGGTCCGGAATATTACGAAGGCTGTCTCGGCGGCAAAACGGGATACACGGAAAAATCGGGAAATACACTGGTTACTTATGCAGAAAGGGATGGACGAAAAGTGGTCTGTGTTTTACTTACAGACATCAGCGTTATTTCCCAATACACAAATACAGCGCTTCTTTTAGATTATGGTTTCAATAGCTTTCAGCCTCTGAGCACTGCGGGCGTTACTTTATCTCCTGCAAAATCTGATGAACTTGGAAAGCTTTTAGAAGAAAAGGGGCTTTTAACCACAACTTTGGAAAATGTCTCTATTAGCATTCCAAAAGAGGTAACAGAAGAATTAACTTATAAAACCTCCGTGGAAAATAATATGCTCAATATTGATTATTATTACGGAGAGCAATTACTCGGAAGCTCTTCCATGCAGGCTTCAGATGAGATTTTGAAAACTTCTCAAGAGCTGTCCCCAGAAAAAACAGAAGAAACCGATGCTTCCGTTTCTCCTAAGCCCAATAAGGATACTTCCGAAAAAAGCATCACCCTTCCTTCATGGAAGTATATTGCATTATTTTTACTTATCACCGGAGTCTTATTCTATATTATTCTTTTTATCGTAAAAATTAAAAGAAGTATTAAAAAGCGCAAACGAAAAAAGGCAAAACAAAATAGATGTTAAAAAATAGGGATGCGCATACAATTCTCATGCGTATCCCTACTTTTTCTTTTTCTCCTGATGCCTTTTCATACGGCGCTTTTTTCTCAAAGCTTCCTTCTTCTCACGAATTTCCAATGCCTCTGCTTCATCAATTCGCTTTAAGGTTTTTACCACATAATATTTCCCTTCATCTGTCTTTTTAATTCTTGCCTTTCCTTTAAAATAGCCATGTTCCGGACAATAAGCAAGGCATAAATGAGATTTCGTATTAACGGCAAACCAACGAATTTTCTTTTTCGCCGTTCTTTTACAAAGGAAACACTGAGTTTTCGTCACTTCCTTATCCAGCATTGCTTCTTCCTTGGAGTAAAATTCTCTGGATATAAATTTAGAATAATCTTTAAATACCGTATAAATCTCGCTGTTCTTATCTTTTGGGTTTTGATAGCAGTCAATAGAATAATTTCTTTTCATGAAATTTTCCGGTATTTTTTTCAATATTTCTGCTGTATAATGCGCATCATTTAATGCCTGATGAAAAGTATCTCCTTTATCCATCTTCAAAAAGTCAATGGCATACTCTAAGGAACGAGTTGTTTTTTCATTCTCATAAATCAATCCAAATAATTTTTGCACATCGTAGTAAAAAACAGGTCCTTTCAGCAAAGAAAGCATTCTGTAATATTTCAAATTCCGCTGCAATTCCACCAAATCCGCCGAACCCCATGTGCAAAATTTTACGTCTGTCCCGCACCACTCCAGAAATTTCTTTACAGCAGCTTTAAAAGGAATACCTTCCTCCAATCTATTTGAAGTAATTCCCAGAATTTCCTTGGTTCGAAAATGCAGCCGATGATAAACTGCCGGTTTTACAATTTCCTGAAAGGAGTCTATCACGTTTCTGTTCTCATCCAGCTTTACCGCACCAATTTCAATAATTTCAAAAGGTAATTTTTTATTCTCTTTTTCTTTTCCGTAAGGGCATTGGTTCCATTCCAGGTCAAAAACAATATAATTCATATCAGTACCTCTCCCTGCCAGCCATTGGCTTGGCAAAACAATTCTAGCAAAATATTATTTACAAGTCAATGTCAGAACAAATACCTTTCTAAAACATAAAAAGAAGCTGTCCACTAATTCTCTAGTGTAACAGCCTCTTGTTTATTCATCTATTACTGAGCTAATTTAACTGGGTTAACCTTTACGCTTGGTCCCATTGTGGAAGCCAGAGTTACGCTCTTTAAGAACACACCCTTTAATGCGCTTGGTCTAGCTTTGTTAATAGCTCCCATAAGCGTCTGGAAGTTGTCCGCTAACTGCTCCTCTGTGAAAGAAGCTTTTCCGATTGGCACGTGAATGATGTTTGTTTTATCAAGACGATATTCAATCTTACCAGCTTTGATATCCTGAACAGCTTTTGTAACGTCCATTGTTACTGTACCGGCTTTTGGGTTTGGCATTAAGCCTTTAGGTCCGAGAACACGTCCTAAACGACCAACAACACCCATCATGTCCGGAGTTGCAACAACAACATCAAAATCTAACCATCCTTCGTTCTGGATCTTTGGAATTAAATCCTCAGCTCCTACGAAATCTGCACCAGCTGCTAATGCTTCGTCAGCTTTTGCATTCTTAGCGAATACTAAAACACGAACAGTTTTTCCTGTTCCGTGAGGCAGTACAACTGCACCACGAATTTGCTGTTCAGCATGACGTCCATCACAGCCTGTTCTGATATGAGCTTCGATTGTTTCGTCAAATTTAGCTACGGCTGTTTTCTTTACTAAAGAAATTGCCTCTGCTGGATCATATAAATTTGTACGGTCAACTGCTTTTGCAGCCTCTGCGTATTTCTTTCCGCGTTTCATATAAATAACCTCCTAGTGGTAATTGCGGGAATGTCCCTCCCACGTTTGTTGATAGTTTAGTCTTCTACTTGAATACCCATACTTCTTGCAGTTCCGGCAATCATGCTCATAGCTGCTTCTAAGGATGCTGCATTTAAGTCTGGCATTTTCATTTCTGCAATTTCCTGAATTTTAGCTTTGGAAATTGTAGCAACTTTTGTTTTATTTGGAACGCCTGAACCAGATTTGATGTTACAAGCTTTCTTTAATAAAACAGCAGCCGGCGGAGTTTTTGTGATGAAGCTGAAGCTTCTGTCCGCATATACTGTAATAACAACAGGGATGATTAAATCTCCCTTATCTGCTGTTCTTGCGTTAAATTCTTTTGTAAACTGAACAATGTTTACACCGTGCTGACCTAAAGCAGGACCAACCGGTGGAGCTGGTGTTGCCTTTCCAGCAGGAATTTGTAATTTAATATAACCTGTTACTTTCTTTGCCATTTTCGGCACCTCCTATAATGTGGTAATTGCGGGAATGTCCCTCCCACGAGCCATGTGACATTATGGCCCTTCGTCCTGTTATTTCTCTTGTCTGTCTTATGAAAGACTCTTTACTTCTGCGAAACTTAAATCTACTGGTGTTTCGCGACCAAACAGCTCAACATTAATTGTCACAATCTGTTTTGCTTCGTTAATACTCTGAACAACGCCCACAGTATCTTTCCAAACACCGCCTGTGACAACGACACTGTCGCCTTCTGTGAAGTCAATCTCAACATCTCCTGTAAAGGAAATACCAAGTGCTTCAATTTCTCCCTCTGTAAGAGGAACCGGCTTAGATCCCGGACCAACAAATCCTGTAACACCACGTGTGTTTCTCACGACATACCATGTATCGTCGTTCATTACCATGTGAATCAGAACATAGCCGGGGAACATCTTTTTCTGAACCTGTTTTTTCTCACCGTTCTTCAGCTCCACTACGTCCTGCATGGGTACTCGGACTTCTAAAATCTGATCCTCCAGGTGTCTGTTTTCAATTGTCTTATCAATGTTGGCCTTTACCTTGTTTTCATACCCTGAATAGGTATGAACAACATACCAATTTGCTTCTGACATCTTATTCACCTTGTCCTTACTTAATTAATAAGTTAAGCAGCTGCAAAATTCCGCTGTCAATAACAGCAATCAGCACTCCGACAACAGCAGTGATAGATACTACTGCAACCGTCTGTTTTACCAGAGTCTGCTTATCAGGCCAGATTACTTTCTTAAACTCTGCCTGAAGTCCTTTCCATCTGTTCTTTTTTGGAGCTTTCTGCTTTTTTTCTGCTTCCATAATTCACCTCTTAAACCTTATTATTTGGTTTCTTTGTGCAATGTATGAGTCTTACAGAATTTGCAGTATTTTTTTGTCTCCAAACGTTCTGGGTGATTTTTCTTTTCTTTTGTCATGTTGTAATTACGCTGTTTACATTCTGTACATGCCAATGTGATTTTTACGCGCACGACTTCTCCACCTCCATGTGTCTTTTATCGCTGGCAGCTTCACGCAACCGCCATTTTGCAACGTCTTGTTACCGCAACAAAGGTTCTTTTTTACCGCAATTTCGCTTTTTGTGAAACTAAAATTAGGCATAAAAAAAAGACCTACTTCCACTGTTGCTGTTAAAGCGTATCATAGCACGCCGTCTTTGTCAAGTTTTTTTACGAATTTTCCCTTTCTAAAATAAGCCCTGCCTCTGTCATCCTGTATACCTTATCACATACCTCATCAATATATTTCCTGTCATGCGAAATGCTGATAACAGCTCCTCGGAACTCTTTTAACATCTGTCGGATTACAGGTCCTGACAGTGGCGAAAAATTTCTGGTGGGCTCATCTAAAATCAGAACATTAGCTTTTGATAAGCTTAATTTTAAAAGCAGAACTTTTGCCTTTTGTCCTCCCGACAGTTCTCTGACAGGATGCTCCATCTCACTTGCCGTATATTTTAAAGAGCCAAGATAAGTGCGAATTTTTGTCCTATCTTCCTGATACCCGGTAGTATCTAAGAAATCCACCGGTGTTTTCTCCAACTCTAAAATCTCCTCATAATTTTGCGGCATATATTCTGCATGAATATCCTTTCTCTGTAACAACCCTCTGATATTTTCTTTAACAGTGTTGTCTTTCCGCTTCCGTTGCTGCCAATGATGCAGATTTTCTCTTCCCCTCGAATGCGAAGAAAAATATTCTGTGCCAAAATTCTGCTGCCGTCCGGCGTCCATAATTTATCAAGAGAATATTCTATCACCGTTTTTCCTGCCGGAATTCCCGAAGTCTCATCACCCAGCTTAAAATAAATTGCGTCCTCCGTCTCAGGCATTTCCGTCATATTTTCGTCTTCCCTTTGAAATCTTCTCTCCATAGATTTCACCGCGTGCATCTTCTTTTTCAAGAGCCTTCCACCTGCCGGATTTTGTCTTGTAATTACATTTTGTGCATGCTCTACACTCTGCATTACACGCCTGTACTTCTCATCTCTTTTCTTTTTTTCGCTGCGTTCGTTTATCGCCTCTTTTTTCTGTTTTTCAAAACCTTTTAAACGTTGTTCCACATATTCTCTGTAAGGAACGCGCATCACTGTATAGCGGCACTTTGTCTTACGGGCAATTTGCTCTATATGGATAATCATATTTGCCGTATTTTCAATGAGTGTTTCATCATGAGAAATATATAGCACAATCCCCTTCCATGAAAGAATAACCTCCTCCAGCAGCTTTAACGTCTCAATATCCATATCATTGGAAGGTTCATCCAGCAGCAATACTGTGGGTTCTTCCATAAAAATCCGCATCAGCGCTGCCTTCATCTTTTCTCCGCCAGACAAACTTCCCATCTTCTGGTCGCTGTAAAAAAAGCTTTCCTCAACCTGAAATCTCTTCGCCATTGCTGAAAGTTCCTTAGGTGTTTTATTATAGAAAAAGTCCGACTGAGAAAAATATTCATATACTGTTTTACAGCACTCTGTATCCGGAAACTCCTGTGGCAAATACCCCAGCCTTTCCTTTGTGCATATACGTTCACCCGTGCACTCTGTATACGCCTCTGCCATATCCGGTTCATAAATCCACTTTATGAGCGTAGACTTTCCATTGCCTTCCTCTCCGATTATGACTGCCTTATCCCCCGAATTTAAGGTCAAATGAAAGTCCTCTAAAATAACTCTCAAATCTTTACGATGTGTAATGGTCAAATTCTTTATCTGTAACATATAAGCCTCCTATCTAACCTGAAGCTTAAAATGAGACTGCTCTGCATACGCAAAACAGCCTCACAAAAATAAACCTATATAAAAATACACGAAGTATCATCAGGTTACAATGTGAGATAATCCAATTTAAGCATACGCAAGCAGGCTGCATATTAAACAGCTTCTTTGCAGGTTTGTTTCATTTTTTGCTTAAACTAAATTATCTTAAAAACATTTCCTCACCTTACACAGCTACGTGCTCTTTCTTTTTATTTCCCTTATACGACCGGTAAATGAATTGTAACATACGCTTCTATAATATTCAATCCTCTTATAACCCAAATTCCCGAAAGAGCTGCTCCTGATACTCCTCATCAGACGCCGCTTTTAAAATATCTTCTATTCGCCCAAGAGCAGATAATTTTAAAGTAAGTTCATTCACACGTTCTTTTCCCTGCTTTATTCCAATTTCTTTTCCAATCTCTTGACCTTCATTTTTCTTCGCTTCTAATTCATCTTTCATTAATTCTTCTAACGCCTTACACATCCTTCTCGCCTCCTCAAATTTTTCTTCATTTGCCCGCACAATAATATCCATTACGGACTCATACAGTGTGTTTTTCTTATGTTTTTTATAATCTTCGATTAATTCTTCTGCATCTTTCGTACTTTTAAGCTGATTGGTTAAATTCCTAAGCCAAAGGCTTTCTTTTTTAGAAAGCTCACCTGTAACGATAATCTGAATAGGAAGCGTATCACCAATCACATAATAAATTCCTGCATACATTCTTTTAATTTGTAATTTTCTTTCCTCAACGATATGTCGAAAAAGCTCCCTTGGATAATTCTGACACACAAAGGAAATCGTCAGTTCTTCCAATAAAATCGAGTTTACCGGTGTCCTGTCCGCCTTATAAAAATACGTATACGCATATCCTTTGTAAAAGTCATCAATGCACAGATAGTCATCAGGGCTTTTGTATTCTACAATATTGTATCTTCTGAATATCTTTCCTATATTTTTCTTTAGTTCCTGTGTTTCCTTCTTCTTAATCAACACATCAATCATCATCGGCTTTGTTCCGAGCACATATTCTGATTTGAATTCCAGATATTTTGCCTCCTCCCCAAATTCAATCTGAATGCCTGCAAAAAATGCCGGATGCCACTGCAATAGCTTTTCTGTCATAAAAACCTCCTTTTCTGTTTTTTCAGGAGGTTCCCTGCTTGGGAAGCTCCTGCCTTTGTTATTGTGGATAAAAGCATGAATTTCCCGAATATAGAATTGCTATTAGATGAACAGGATTATCAGAATTTCCTGTTCTTAGAAATTAAAAAGAAAATAATGCTTTTTATTATTTTATCACAGACCACTCCAGATGCAAACTCAATTTTTGCTAAAAAGGAATTGAAAAAAGCAGGTGATGCTCATAAAAACTACACCTGCTTCTTGTTTCTATATCATTTTATTTTCATAGTCCTGAAGTTCATGGAAAATATTATCTATGAATACAAGGTTTGACTCAATCCGATATAGTATAAAATATCGGTGTTTCAAAAAATTAATTCTATGATATCCCAATATTTTAAGTCTGGGATTATCACATAACTTTAAACTTCCCGCAACATTTTTTAATTTTTCTTTTGTTTTTTCAAAGTCATCAAGAACATCTTTTGCTGCTTGTTTACTTTTCTTCTCAAACAACAAATATTGAATAACTCTATTTAAATCATCTTCTGCATCGTTTGTCACTACAATGCTATAATCCATACTTTTCCCTCATATCCATAATAACAGAGTCAGCAGATTTATAATTTCCCTGTTCTGCAGATTTTCTGGATTTTTCCAGTTTTTCTAAGATTTCTGTTTCTGACATTGCAACATAAGGTTTTCTCACTGTTTTTTTGATTTCAAATGGAAAACCATCATTTGCCACAGCCTGAGTTAAAAACATTCTTATTGCTGAAGTAGTATCTGTTCCCAGTTCTCTAAAAAGCTGGTCTGATTTCATTTTTAAATCATCATCAACACGAACTTGTATTGTACTTGCCATCTTAGTATCCCTCCATTTTTTATTTTATTATACTACTATTTCATTGCTATTTCAATTTAAATACATTAAAATAGCAGTTTTATAGAATGTGCAACATAACGTATTTATGACTTTGCTGATAACATTTATAATTTTTCCTTCATCCTCCGTCACGTTATAATGCTTTCTACATAATTCATTCTAAAAACACGTATCATATCAACGCAAAAATGCAACGTAAAAATTTACGTTGCATTTTTCGTTGTATTTTTATCCCACTGTTGTAATTAACGCTTCACATTCGCCGCTGATTTCATATTCACCGCTTCCTGCTGACATAAAGAAGCTGTCTCCCTTTCTGTAAGGAATAGTTTCTCCTCCGCAGGAGATTGTGCCTTCACCTTCCATAATTAAGATACTTGCAAAGGACTCTTCGCCCACAGAACCTTTCATACTGCTCATAAGCTTTCCGTCCATATTCAGGCAGTCTACTGTAAAATAGTCGCAACTTGCAATATGAGGATAGCATGTATTTTTTCTGGAAATCGGAACACGGTTTGTTACTTCTACTGCTTTGTCAATGTGTAACTCTCTCTTCTTTCCGTCTTTTCCCACACGTCCAAAGTCATATACTCTGTAAGTTACATTGGAGTTCTGCTGAATTTCCGCAATAACAATTCCTTTTCCGATTGCATGGATGGTTCCTGCTTCAATAAACAGCACGTCACCCTTGTGTACCGGAACAGCATTTAAAACCTCCAACAAAGTATCTGTTTTAATTCTTTCTTCGAATTCTTCTTTGCTGACTTCTTTTTTAAATCCGTAATAAAGGAAAGCACCTTCTTCACAATCCATAATGTACCACATTTCTGTCTTTCCATACTGACCTTCATTTTTCAGAGCGTATTCATTATCAGGATGTACCTGAATGGAAAGATTATCCTTCGCATCAATAAATTTAGCCAGAATAGGAAATTCTTCAAATTTCTGACAGTTATTTCCCAGTACTTTTTTTCCTTCTAAGTCAATGTATTCCTGCAATGTTTTGCCTGCATAAGAACCATTTACAACATAAGAAGGTCCGTCCGGATGGCAGGAAAGTTCCCAGCTTTCTGCCAGAATATCACCATCAAATTCTTTGTTGTATTTCTCTACCAGACGATGTCCGCCCCACAAATAATCCTTATAGCTTGGACGTAATTTTAATAATGCCATTTCTTATTCCTCCTCTGCCAGTGCTCTGACTCCGCACATCAATGTATTCATTTTTGCTTCCGCATCTTCGCTGTCTGTTCCTCTTACGCCTACATAGAATTTAATCTTCGGCTCTGTTCCTGACGGGCGCACACAGCACCATGCGTCATTTTCCAGCTCAAAGTACAGTACATTGGATTTTGGAAGTCCTGTGCCTTTTTCTTCTCCTGTTTTTGGATTTTTTACAATACCCAGCTCATAGTCACGTAATGCCAGAACCTCAGAACCGCCCAGCTGCGCCGGAACTTCTTTACGGATTTTTTCCATAATAGCAGCAATCTGTTTTGCTCCGTTCTGACCTTTTAAGGTAATTGTGCATAAATCTTCTTTATAGAAACCGTAAGTTTCAAAGAGGTTGTTCATCTGCTCACAAAGAGTAATGCCTTTGTCCATATAGTAAGCTGCTGCTTCACATAAAGCCATAACAGCTACAACAGCGTCTTTATCTCTGGCATGAGTACCTTCCAGACAGCCGTAGCTTTCTTCATATCCGAACAGAAATTCATTGGAATGATCCTGCTCAAAGAACTTAATCTGCTCGCCGATATACTTAAATCCGGTAAGTGTTTCAATGAGTTTTACATTGTAAGCTTTTGCAATTCTCTTTGCCATTTTTCCGGATACGATAGTAGTAACTACTGCTCCGTTTTTAGGCAGAATACCCAGCTCTTTTTTCTGAGAAAGAAGGTATTCCAGAATAAGCATTCCGGACATATTTCCTGTAAAGCTCTTGTATTCTCCGTCTGACGGGTCTTTTGCGTAGATACCTAAACGGTCAGCATCCGGGTCAGTAGCCAGAATTAAATCTGCGTCCTTCTCTTTTGCAAGTTCCAATGCTAATGCAAAAGCTTTCTTGTCTTCCGGATTTGGATAAGGAACTGTTGGGAAGTTTCCGTCAGGAAGTTCCTGTTCTTTTACCACATACACATTTTCAAATCCCAGCTCTTTTAAAATACGGCGTACAGGAATGTTCCCTGTTCCGTGTAAAGGAGTGTATACAATTTTAATCTTGTCTGCCTGACGTTTGATTGCATCCGGACGCAGTACCAATTTTTTCAGCGCTTCAATATAACGGTCGTCCATATCAGAACCGATGATTTCACAAAGTCCTGCTTCCATGGCGTCTTCACGGCTCATGGTTTTCACTTCGTCATAAGACTCAATGGCATTTACTTCTGCAATAATATCTTTGTCACGAGGCGCTGTAATCTGAGCGCCGTCTTCCCAGTATACTTTATATCCGTTGTATTCAGCCGGATTGTGACTTGCTGTAACAACTACCCCCGCTGTACAACCCAGCTCTCTTAAAGCAAAGGACAGCATTGGTGTTGGGCGAAGTTCAGGGAAAATATATGCTTTGATACCGTTTGCAGCCATGCAAAGAGCTGTTTCCCATGCAAACTCTGTGGATTTGTTTCTGGAGTCGTAAGCAATGGCAATTCCCTTTTCCTGTGCATTTTCTTTCAGAATATAATTTGCCAGTCCCTGTGTTGCCTTTCTTACGGTGTAACGGTTCATTCTGTTTGTTCCTGCTCCGATAATACCACGAAGACCACCTGTTCCAAATTCCAGATTTTTATAAAATCTTTCTTCGATTTCTTCCTCATTGTCGGAAATACTTTTTAATTCCGCTTTTGTGTCCTCATCAAAGTAAGGGGATGTACACCAAAAATTATAGTTTTCTCTAATATCCATTTCTCTTTTCTCCTTAAAAAAGATTTAATGTTTCACTTCCCACAGTCTGTCCCATTTCTTCCAAAATGATTTGTACTCTGCCCGGCTCTACGGTAAATTTCATTTCAGAATTCCAAACTGCAAATGCCTCAGAAGGTAAGAAAATGCTGACTTTTTTACTTTCTCCCTTTTTCAGCCATATCTTTTGAAAGCCTTTTAACTCTTTTGCACGGCGCACTACACTTCCCTGCTCTCCTGCAATGTATACAAGAGGCACTGCATAGCCGTCCTGCTCACCAATATTTTTAATGCTCATTTCCACCTGAATACCGTTCTTATGAAGTTCCTCTATGGCTACATCTTTCTTTCCAAAGGATATGTCTTCATATTCAAAATTTGTATAACTCTTTCCATATCCAAAGGTATAGGCTGCACCATCCGGAATATTGTAATAGTGCATGCTTCGGTAGGAATTTTTATAGTTGTAATACACTGGAAGCTGACCTGTACATCTTGGCAGAGATACAGGAAGTCTTCCCGAAGGATTTACCTCCCCGAATAAAATTTCTCCAATGGCTTTTCCGCCCTGCATACCCGGATAAAATCCATACAGAACCGCATCTGACTTCTCTGCCACTTCGTCCAGCGCATAAGCTCTTCCTCCGATAATTATGGTAATGACCTTAGAACCTGTGGCAAAAATTTTCTCTGCCAGTTCTCTCTGTACAGCAGGAAGGGAAAGTTCCGCAGTGTCCACGCCTTCTCCGCAGTCCATGGAAACACCGTGTTCAGAAATAGCCGCTCCGTTTGCATCAAAGGAAACTTCTCCGAAACGGCTGGAAGAACCGCCCAATACTAAAATCGTAATATCGGACTGCTCTGCAAGTTTTACAGCCTCCTCCAATTCTTCCTGTGTGCCGTCAAAGACACCGCAGCCTCTGACATAAACTGCCTTGTCCCCAAGGTAAGAACGCACACCGTCTAATACGGTACTGCAGTTCTCTCTTTTCACCTGAGGGCTGTAATCTCCTAACTGATTATAGACCGCATCGGCATTTGGTCCGATTACTGCGATTTTCCGTGTCTCTTTTGAAAGAGGCAGGATATCATTTCTGTTTTCCAGAAGGACAACAGACTCTCTGGCAATTTGCAAAGCCTGAGGATATTTCTCATAAGAATACTCTTCCGGTTTCTGGTTTTCATCTAAAAGAGGACTTTCAAAAAGACCTCTTTTGACTTTCAATTCTAATACTCGAAGAACTGCTCTGTCAATATCTTCTTCTGTGATATATCCTTTTTCAAGAGCTTCATCCAGATGTCCATAGGCTTCATCCCAAAGTCCGATATCGACACCTGCACGAAGTGCTGCCGCTCCGGAGCGAACACAATCACCTGTCACAACGTTTAACTGGTCAATAGCACAGCCGTCTGCCATTACCACACCGTCAAATCCCATTTCATCTCTTAAAATATCAGTCAAAAGGTGATGGTTTGCATGACAGAACACACCGTCAATCTCGTTGTACGCTGCCATAACGCCGTCAACGCCCGCATCTGCACAGGCTTTCATTGCCGGAAGGTGGATTTCCCGAAGCTCACGCTCTCCAATTCTGGCTGCGCTGGCGTTAATTCCTCCGGTACACTCTCCCTGTGCCGCAAAGTGTTTTGCCACTACGGACACACCTTCATCCTGAACTGCTTTTACAATCTGCTCCGCCATTCTTGAACAAAGATACGGATCTTCTGAAAAACATTCTTCGCTGCGTCCCCATCGTGGATCTCTTACCACATCAAGGAGGGAAATCAACGCTAAATCCACACCCATCTGACGAAGCTGCTTTCCGCAAACACTGTACGCAGAATGGATTAATTCCGGATGAAAGGTAGCGCCCATATTCAGATTTACAGGAAGAAGATAACTGTCAAGCGCCTGATGCCCGTGAGGACATTCTGTGCTTAACAATGCCGGAATGTTCAGTCTGGAATATTCCAGAACATATTCCTGCATTTGATTATATGCCTTTACGGCGTTCTCGCCGTAAAGACCGTTTTCATAATCTTTCTGAGACCAAGGATCTGCTCGGTAAAGACCATACAGAGTTCCAAGACCTCCGTATTTCTCCACTTCGTCTTTAAATTCCTGACTAAAAGAAATTTCATCACCATTTCTCTCATAAATGCCAAATCCATAAAGCTTCTGATTTAACTGTCCGATTTTTTCCTGCAGAGTCATGTTAGCAAGTAATTCTTTTGCCTTGGCTCTGTAAGTATTTTCTGTCATTATTTTAACCTCACACGATAAGTCTTAATTTCATAAGGTTTCACAGATACCGTAAAGCTGTTGCCGCAAGCCTCAACATCTGCTTCTTTTTCTTCCATAAGGTTACATTCTTCTACGCTTTCCAGTTCTCCTTCGGAAAATGTAAGCGTTGCTTTTGTCAGGCTGTTTTCACAGTCATACAGTCTAACAATCATGCCGTCGCCGTTTTCTGCCGGTTTTACTGTTTCAATAATAATATTATCTTTATTTACAGAAACAAAGGATTTTCCTGAATTTTTCAGCTCTCCCGCCGCTGCATAAGCCGGCTGGTTCAGCTTGTAAGCCTCCTGAACGGTTCCTGCTGCGCTCCATGTTTCTTTATGCGGATATAACGCATAAGTAAATACATGTTCTTCCTGATCTGCGGTCTTATTGGGCTCGATACCTGATTTAATCAGTGTGAGGGCAATGTTTCCGTCTTTTGCAGAATAACCATATTTGCAATCATTCAACAAGCTGACGCCATAGTGACCTTCGGAAATATCCATCCACTTCTGTCCGCAGCTTTCAAATCTGGCTTCATCCCAGCTTGTATTGCCATGAATTTTTCTCTTCAGATTACCGAACTGTACTTCAAAGGTTGCCTCATCTGAGTGAATATTTACAGGGAAGTGAACCTTCAGTAAGTGCTGATGCTCTTTCCAATCTACCCATGTAGAGAAGTCAATTCTTCTGCTGTCTGCATAGAAATGAATTTGCTGTTTAATTACAGAATTGCTGATTGTGCGCTGAATTTCCAAAGTAGCACGTACAGGGCCTTCTTCTGTCCACTGGATTTTATCTGCTTTTTCCGCATCCCAGTATTTTTCAGAATAGTACATATCAATATCCCAGCAGTCATAGTGCATTGGTTTATCTTCATACATACGAAGGAGATTTCCTTTTGCTCCATCCTGTAATACTTCACGGTCGCACTCTTTATCATAAATAGAAGTAAACAGACCGTTTTCATCAATAGAAATACGATAGAACGGAGTTTCCACACCGTTTTCTGTAATCTGAATGTCGGAAGCTTCTTTTTCTGCTGTTTCTAAAATACGGAAAGTTCTTCCGCCTTTTGCAGGAATGTCTGTAATATAAGCAACTGCCCCATCTGCTGTTTCCTGTACCGGATAAATCTTACCGCTTTCATCTGTCAATGCCGCTGCATGGCAGTCGCCTAAGTTTACAACGTCATTTCTCTCAAATCCCAATGTATTAAATACGCTGACTTTGTCCTCTCCGTCAACAGTAAGAAGATTTAACTTTTCTTCAATCATTTCTGCCAGACGGCTTTCAATCTCTGCATATTCTTTCTTTGTTACTTCATATACCTCTGCAATAGAAGAACCCGGTAAAATATCGTGGAACTGGTTCAGAAGCACGGTTCTCCAGATTTTATCCATTTCCTCTTTTTCGCTTGTTCCTGTGAGCACTTCCAATAATTCTGTATCCATTAAAAGCTGCTCACATCTGCGGTTAGAACGTTTATTTCTTCCCATAGAAGTGTAAGTTCCTCTGTGGTATTCAAAATACAGCTCACCTTCCCATACAGGCAGGCTCTTGTTTCCTTCCACACGCTCCTCAAGCTCTTCAAAGTATTTACCTGCAAACTCCTGACGTACTTTTGGAATTCCACGAATACCTTTTTCCATACGTTTGGAGGTTTCCAGCATTTCTCTTGTAGGACCGCCGCCTCCGTCACCGTATCCGAAGGCAATAAGAATATCGTTGTTAATATCTTTATTCTGATAACGATGCCAACCGCCCAGAATTGCATCAGGATGCAGCATACCGTTATAAGTTGTGAAGAAGTCAGCTTCACTCTGTCCTACGCCTAAAGTAGTAATCAGGTGAGTGAAAATCTCACTTCCGTCAATTCCTCTCCACATCATAGTATCATAAGGAACTTTGTTAATCTGGTTCCATGCCAGCTTTGTAGTCATGAAATAGTCAATACCACTCTTTTTCATAATCTGAGGCAGAGCGCCTGAATAGCCGAATACGTCAGGAAGCCATAAAATACGGCTGTCGATGCCAAATTCCTCTTTGAAGAAGCGTTTTCCGTAAAGGAACTGACGCACCAGAGACTCGCCGCTTGTGAGATTACAGTCCGCTTCAACCCACATGCCGCCTTCCGGCTCCCATCTGCCTTCTTTTACACGTTCTTTAATCTTTTCGTAAGTTTCCGGATATCTCTCTTTCAGGAACTGATACAGCGCCGGCTGGCTGGACATAAATCTGTATCCCGGATACTCGTCCATGTATTTCAGTACAGTGGAGAAGCTTCTTGCCACTTTTTCTCTTGTCTGTGCCACAGTCCAAAGCCATGCCACGTCAATATGTGTATGTCCGATACAAGTAGCAATCACATCTTCGTAACCGCTCATATCTTCATATAATGCTTTCTGAATATAATTGCGTGCTTCTTCTATGGACTGATAAAATTCCTCAGAATAAGGTGTACGCAAATCCAGAAGATTAACGGTATTATTCAGGATTGTACGCAGGTCTTTTCTCACCTTATCATCTTCCGGCATTCTGGAAAATCCCTGAAGAGGAACAACGATGTCATAGTAAATCTCGTTAATTCTTTCGTCTACTTCCACGGCTTCCATGGTAAATGTCAGCTCCGCAAACATAACACCTGTATACCCCTGTAAATCAATGGTATAGGTATCCCCCTCTTTTGCACTCTTTTCCAGCATTACCGTCTGGTGGTTAATATCCATACCCTGTGTCATCTGTCCGTTTACAAACAGCAAAAACTGTGGATTTCTTGCATAATCCCAGTGGTCTACCTGTGTTGCCACCTTGAGGTAAAGAGTCTTTCCGTCCATGCTCTTTGGAACCGTATACTGTGCTCTGAACCAATAATGTTCATCCGGACCGTACCAGTGCATGGTCTTGCTGTCAAACTCCTCCCATGGTTTCGCTGACTCATCTGCTTCATGAGGGTAAAAATATAATCCCTTCTTATAAACAACTCCATTTACCGGTTCTTTTTTTACAAAAGCTAATTCTTTTAATTCATTGCATATTACGGAAATTCTGTCTTCAATAAATCTCATGCTATCGCATCACTCCTTGTCCTAAGATAAAAACTCCCAGATGCATCTAATGCACCTAGGAGCACTTTCCTGTTGAGAAACTCTCCAACAGGTTCATTAAAAAGCATTTTCTTTAATATATTTTAACATATCATCAACAGTTGTAAAGGCAAGACCTGTAACTGTATCTGCACAACCATAATAAATGGCAATTCTTCCTGTATCAGCATCTGTAAGAGTTGCACATGGGAATACTACGTTCGGTACATCTCCTACACATTCATATAATTCGTAAGGTCCTAATACATAAGCTTTAGAACGTGCAATTACTTTCCATGGCTCATTTAAGTCTAAAAGTGCTGCACCCATACGATATACAAATCCGTTACATGTGTTGATAACACCATGGTAAATCAATAACCATCCTTCATCTGTCTCAATCGGAACAGGACCCGGACCAATCTTTGTAGACTGCCATGCAGAGATATCGCCTTTTTCTGTGGACATTACATGTCTGTGGTGTCCCCAGTATTCCAAATCAGGGCTCTGACTGCAGAAGATATCACCGAATGGTGTATGTCCTGTATCACTTGGTCTGCTCAGCATCATATAGTTTCCATTGATTTTTCTTGGGAAAAGCACACCATTTCTGTTATATGGTAAAAATGCGTTTTCTAACTGATGGAAAGTCTTGAAATCAAAAGTATAAGCAATACCGATTGTCGGTCCGTGATATCCGTTACACCATGTGATATAGTATCTGTCTTCGATAAAGCAAACACGTGGATCATAACGATACTCTCTCTTTGTAACCTCTGCATCACCTTCAAAAGTAATCGGTTCGTGATTGATTTCCCAGTTGATACCGTCTTTTGAAAATCCTGCGAAGATATCCATGCTTACACATTTGCTGTCACATCTGAACACACCTGCAAAACCATCTTTAAAAGGTACAACAGCACTGTTGAAAATACTGTTGGAGCTTGGAATATCATTACGGTTAATGATTGGGTTCTGTGTATATCTCCAGATAGGCATATTATAATTTTCCGGTTTTTCCTGCCATGGAATATTTTTTAATGAATTTCCAATAATCTTTGACATTTGTCCTCCTTATCAGAATAGGGGCATCCTCCATTTTCCAGAAAATGCCCCCACTCCCTATATTTATTCTCAGTTAATTTTATTTTGCAGCGTCAATCTGTTTCTGTGCTTCTGCACGGATTGTTTCCCAACCTGCTGTTTCCAATTCACTTTCAATTGTCTTGATCAGTTCTCTTGGATCCTGAGCGCCTGTGAAGAATTCTGAATAGTATTTTTCATATACGGCACGGCAGTTTGCAAGTTCTGTTTCAATCTTAGATGTATCAAGGTTAAATCCAAGTAATACAGATGGGTTTGCATTTTCATTTAATTCTTTAACTTCATCCCACTGATTGAATGTTTCGATTGCCTGCTGAGTTACGTTAAAGAATGTACCCTGTGTATAACCAGCCATTCCCCAGTCTGTTGTCAGTCTGTTAACTTTTCCGTCTTCTGTATATTCGAAGTCAGAACCTTCTACACCGTAGTAGAATAAGTCACGAACTTTAGAGTCTGTATTAACTAAGTTTAATAACTGTAAAGCTTTTTCCGGATGTTTAGATCCTGAATAAATACCGTTAATAGAACCACGTACTGTTGTGTTAGAAACTACTGTATCTCCATATTTAACTGCTACACAATTGTTGATACCGTTGTTTGGTCCCCATGTAGTAGTTGCAGCGCCACTCCATCCCTGTGCTGTAAAGAATGTTCTGTACTGGTTAGAGTCATCGGCTGTCGGTGCATCACCATTGATAAGACCTTCTTTATACATTTTGTGTACGATATCAAGAGTTGCTAAAATTTCTTCATCTGCTAATGGGTTTACTACTGTTTTGCTTTCATCTGTATATTTAACACCTAATACAGGTAAGCTTGCACTTAAATCATCAAATCCCATGTTGATTAAGAAGTTTGCACCGTTTTTAGACATACGGTATGGTGCTGTTCCTTCACCTTCTTTGATTGTCTTTAATGCTTCATACAGAGAATTGAAGTCAGTAACTGCGTTGATATCGATATTGTATTTATCTGCCATGTCTTTGTCCCAAACAAAGTATTCTGTAAGGGAGCTGTCTTTGTAAGATGGCACACCGTAGATTTTGTCATCAACCTTCATTGCTGTCCAGTAATCTTCCGGGATCATTTCATACAGTTCCGGTGCTTCTTTTGGTAACAGTTCTGTTAAGTCTAATAAAGAACCGTTTGCAATTTCTGCATTGTAACGTGTCTGGTCTGTGAAAAGAATATCGAAGTATTCGCCGGAGTTTGTGATAACACTTCTTCTGTTATCCCAGTCACCCCATGGAACGATTTCCATGTCTACGTTTACACCAATTTTTTCTTCAAGGTATGGATTGATCTGTTTCAGCCATTCGTCGTAGTTCTTAGGCATACCATTTCCTACCTGAATCCATTTTAATGTTACAACATCATCTTTACCTTCGCCTTTGCCGGCATCAGCTTTTTTACCTTCTGAACCACATCCTGCTAAGAGTCCCATACTCATTGCAGCTACAAGTCCTAAAGCAATAACTTGTCTTTTTTTCATTGTAAAATATCCTCCTTTGGATTTTTATAATTTTTAATTTCACCGGAAGCCGGATATTGCTTCCGGAAAATATCGTTGGGTTGTATCAGCCCTTTACAGCTCCGACTGTAAGACCTGAAATAAAGTATTTCTGGAAGAACGGATAGCAGCACGCAATCGGAACGATAATAATTACTGCCATCGCCATTCTGGCGCCTTCCTTCGGCATGGAATTGATGTAGTCAGTCATGCTGACACCAAGCGCCGGATTGCTTAACATTGCCTGCATATTTCTTTCGAAATGATCCAGCAGAGCCTGTAAGGAATACAGAGATGAGTCTGTAATGTACAGGGATGACTGGAACCAGTCGTTCCAATAACCAAATGTAAGGAACAAAGCGATTGTTGCCAACAGAGGTTTTGACAGTGGCAAAGCAATCTTTCCGAAAATCTGGAACTGTGTAGCGCCGTCAATCTGAGCGGACTCAATAACAGACTCCGGTATATTCGTTCTAAAGAACGTCTTACAAATTACTACGTTGAATGAAGATACACACAGCGGAAGTATCAGTGCCCACATAGTATCTTTCAAGTGCATGAACTGTGTATTTACTACATAAGATGAAATCATACCACCATTGAAAACCATAGGAATGAAAACTAACATAGTAAAGAAATTGTTCAATTTATAACTGCGTCTGGAAATTACATATCCCATTAAAGTTGTCAAAGCAACACCTAATGCAGTACCTACTGCCGTTACGATTACGGAAACTCCCAGAGCATCAATAATCATGGAAATTTCACGACCTAAGAATTTATAGGCATCCAGTGAAAATACTTCCGGAATAAAACGATAACCGTTTTGTGCAATAGAGTCCTCAGATGAAATAGAAATCATGAAGACAAAAAATACCGGAATAATACAAATCAATGCCAATAGGATGAATATAATGTTAAAAATCGCGTTGGTTCCACCGGAAATTCTATTCAATTTTGAAGAATCTGCAAGATCTAAATCTTTTTTATTTTTCGCCATTTTTACACCTCCTATATAATTGCACTGTCTTCATCTACTTTTCGCACAATTGCATTAGCAACTAAAATAGTAATACAACATGCTACTGACTGGAAGAAGGTTACTGCTGAAGTCATACCAATTGGTGCTGAAGACTGCAGCATGTTAAATACCTGAGTATCAATGGTTGCTGTTGTATTAAAGATAGAACCGGTTGCACCCTGAGACAACTGGAAAAATAATCCAAAGTCTGAATAGAAAATCTTACCTACGTTCAGGATAAACATCATAATAATAACGTTTTTCAGACAAGGCAGTGTAATGTATCTTACCTGCTGACGCTTATTAGCGCCGTCCATAACAGCCGCTTCGTATAAAGTAGTATCAATTCCCGAGATACTGGATAAATAAATAACCATGTTATATCCCGTACTCTTCCACAGATACATAAAGATTAAAATAGCTGGCCAAACGCTTGCTTTCATGTACCACTGAACCGGTTCATGTCCTCCGTCACGAAGCATTGTGTTAATTAAACCATTGTCCTGATTTAAGAAAGCATCCAGGAAATAAGATGCTACTACCCATGACATAAAGTATGGGAAGAACATTAATGTCTGATATACTTTGGAAGCTCTCTTGTTGTGCAGTAAGCTAATCATAATCGCAAAGCCTACGGAAAGGATCATCCCAATTACAATAAATGCTAAGTTATAAAGGATTGTGTTTCTTAAAATAACGAATAAGTCATTGGACTTTATTAAGAATTCGAAGTTTTTAAAGCCTGACCAGTCACTGTGGAAAACATTGTAAATGAAGCTTTCTCCGGCAGTAACTTTGTAATTCTTAAATGCAATGATCAAACCGAACATTGGCAGAAAACAGAATAACACATACCAGACTGCTGTTGGAAGCGCCAGAATGGTCAGCTCCGTATCGTTTTTTGTCCAACGATTTCTTTTTCTGAGTTTTTTTTCTTTCTTCAACTCCATTCCTCCTTATCTTTTAGTTTATGATTTCTGTTCCTCTCTTTTTATATTACGAACAGACTCCCGGTATATAATATTGCCGGGAACTCGGAATACACCTCCGCCCTTTTTCGCAGGGTTGCTCATGTGCTTTATCATACGCCGTGCTGCAAGTTTACCGATTTCTTCGATGTCAACTGCCACTGTAGTAAGCGGCGGACTGCAAACCTGTGCATAAATGGAATTATCAAATCCTGCCACAGAAATATCCTCCGGTATATGATAACCTTTTGCTGTTAATTCCTTAACCAACTGAAATGCCGTTTCATCACAGTTGCATACAAATGCAGTAGGCATTTCTTTCGGAAGTTCTAAAGGTATTGCCTCTCCTTCCTGACTGCGGTCCGGAATATTCCATACATCTTGGGGAGTAATATTATTTTCCAGCATACTCCTTACGTATCCCAGATAACGGTCTGTGATACTTGTAGTAGCTCCCACCGTTCCTACAAATCCAATCTCTGTATGTCCCTGATGTATCAGATAATTGGTAATTTCATAACAGCTGTAAATATTTTCTGTCACAACCGAGTCTGATTTATGAGTTTCATCATAGACATCCACATAGATTTTCGGAAGATTAACGGCATCTAATTGCTTTTTCACTTCCCAATCCAGTATTCCTAGAAATATCAGGCCATCAAATATTCCCGATGACTTAATAGTCTGTAAATCTCCTGCAAGACTATGTCGATTAGGTGATATCATCATGCTGGTACAGGAAGCTTTCTGAAGTTCACTAATAATTTTTTCATACATTGCCATGTAGAACTTGCCTTCGTCTCCGGAATTAAAACGATCGCTCATAATAATTCCGACTTTTTTCGTCTTCCTGTTTCCATAATTGGGAAGAACATATCCTGATTTCTCTGCCAAATCAGCGATTTTTTTCTTGAGAGCCTCGCCGACTCCTTCCTTGCCATTTAAGGCTTTGGAAACAGTAACTTTACTTACGCCCAGCTCATCTGCTATATCCTGCATAGAAACCGATTTCTTCTCAGCCATAACATCCCCCTTTTCCCTAACATTTCTATAATGAATTTATCACTTTTTGACGTATTCGTCAATATACTTTAGCCTTTTCATATATAATGCACACTTTCGCAAAATAGTTTTTGTATATAATTACTAGTTTTATGAGAGTTACTTTTAACTTTACAACCTTTCCAATTACCTAACATCAGTTCACAAGACTGTAAACTTACTTAATATGCGGCAATTTCCGACCGTTAATAAAGAGATTGATAAGCCCTCCCACACCGGATATTAAGAATAAAACAGAAATACTCTTATATCCCAAAGACTGTTCGAAAACCGACTGTAAAGATGCACTGCATGCAGTTGTTAAGCAACCCGCAACACTGATAATGGCTGCTGTAACTCCCAAATATAAAGTTTTCCCTGTGGCAGGGCTGGCAGAATATTGCAGATTTGTATTGGCAATTACCGTTCCTGAGTTACATGCCGTAGTGATGGTCATTAAAATCGGAGCAATAAAAGGCGCGCTCTTCGGAGTCACAAATGCCCAAAACAATGTGCACAAAAAGCCGATGGATGCGGAGCGATGAATGGTCCAGTCCCATGTATGTCTGTCCGAAAACCGTCCCCACAAATAGCTCCCTGCCATTCCTGCCATAGCCGCCACAATTCCCGCACTTGCCAGAAACGTATGGCTCAATCCCAGCACCCGAAGCTGGTATACAATTAAAAACGGCGTTGCAATACCGCTGGCAACACTGGAAAAAATATTATATAAAAGCAGTGGGCGATAGCTTTTATCCTTCACAGGCTGAAGTACGTCTAATAGCTGCACCCCTACGGTCTCCTCTACGGGACGCTCACATACATTTAATAAAAGCACTGCATCTAAAAGAGCCAATACCAGACAGACAATACCTACGGTCTGATAACCTTCACTGTCTCTCCCAAGTGCCATCAGCTTGTCTAAATGACGGCTGAGTAAAAAAGTTACAATACTGTTTACCCCTACTGCCAGAATATCCTTCTTCGCCATGTAGACACCACGTTCTCCCACATCCACAAGGCTTATGGTCCACTGCTGCAGCCCCGGCGTTACAATACCGGCGCTGGCAAAAGCAACAACATACAGGGCAACTGCTGTTCCTACCCGAAGGTTTGCGCCTGAGAAAAGCAGTGGAAGCAAAAACATCGCCGCCGCGGAAAAACGGTAAATCACACATAAAATCCATATAATCAGCTTTCGGTAACGAAATCGCTCAAATAAAAACGGCGAAAAAAACTGTAAAATACAGCCAAGCTGTGGAATTAAAGCAATGGAGGCACATGCAGCAACTGATGCCCCCAGATAACCAAGATACCCTGTCATAATATTGTTTGTTGCCGCTGCATAGATAATAGATGCAACTGCGCCTTCTATCATAATACCGCGGGCTCCAATCAAAAGTTCACGTTCTGTGGGATTTTGATTAGGAATAAATTTCTGTCTCAAATTCATATTCATCTCTTTATCTATATACCTCTCAAAATCATCAGATATTGCTGCAGATGTGCCTCCATCTGCAAATATTATAAAATTTTTTATCTTAGATCTTTTATCCTCTTGTCATTTTCACAAACAGTCCTTGCATAGCTTTTTCGGAAGTTTCTGTTTGCACATGAATTTTAATATTTCTCTTTTCACATTCTTCTGCAAATTCTTTACCAAAATAAGTAAAGCTCTTTGAAATCTGCCCACCGAAAATAATTGCATCAGGATGGAAATCTTCGATAACAGGAAGAATTGCAGCTATAATGTCATCTCCAAATTTCTTCCATGCTTTCAGAGCTGTTTCATCACCTTTCTGACATAAATCATAAAGTTCTTTTCCACTCTTAGGTTCTCCAAATACTTCCTTACAAATTCGTTCCAGTCCTCTTACTGAAATATAGTCATCAATAATAGAGTCTTTATATGGAAGCCAATACAACCATCCACACTCCGGTACTCCCTCTCCTGATTTCTGAGGAACTTTATCCTTTAAAAATGCTGTTCCTGTACCTGTCCCTATACAAAGACATACGATTTTTGATTCATCCTGCATTTCTCCGAACCATGCTTCTCCAACTGCAAATGCCTCAATGTCGTGCAAATAACCAAATTTAGCATTTTCAATTTCAGGAATTCTTTTTTTCATTTCAGGTTCTAAGGCTCTTCCGTAAATGCTGTCATATTTATTCAATCCCTGAATTTGACAAATTCCCTTTTCATAATCAAAAGGTCCCGGAAATGCCATACCAACTCCTATTATTTCCGCCTGCGGATTTGTGTTCATTAACTCTCTTAAAATAAAAGCAAAGTTATCCAAAATAACATCTGCGCTTTCTCTGGATTTTGATGGATAAGAAGTAATATCTGTTTTTCTGTTTCCTTCCTCATCAAACACAGCGCCTTTAATCTGTGTTCCTCCTACATCAAGAAGTAAATACACTTTTTCTGTATAATTTGTCATAGCCATTTTTCCTTTCCATACGATTTATTTCTACATTTGTAGTAACCACAATGTTATGACCTTTATATTATCAAAATTTTTTTCATTTGCAAGTTTTTTCTTGATTTTTATATTTCCCAGTAAAAACCCATTTTCTTTCATTCGCATCCCACTATTATTTAATTAAGAACCATAAACAAAAACCGCTGAAATCCTTAAAAAATAAGGTTTTCAGCGGTATTCATAGTATCTCAGCCAAAATCAAACTTGATACAACCAACAAAAACTACCCGCAGGAACTAAAACGGCTTTCGCTTCTTTTTGTTCACCTGACATTACATCTGTATAAAGGCCATCTTCTTGAATCCATGCTGTTTTTTCTTCCTGGGAAAAATTAAATAACGCAATCAATTTTTCTTCATCTCGGCTTCTTTTAATTCCAAGTATGGCATTGTCATAGGTTTCCAACATCTCTATATCTGCCTGTGCCTCAAAAACTTTATGTTCTGCTCGAAATGTTTCCAATTCTTTTAAAGCGTTAAAAATCTGATGTTGACTTGTACCCTCTTCACATATTTTTTTCTGCAAATCCCATTGAAATTTTCCACGATGCAAATATCTGGAATCTTCACGTTTCATCGGGTCATCATGATAGCTATAATCATTCAACTGTCCGATTTCATCTCCACAATACAATACCGGAATTCCGGATTGTACAAGCAAATACGCATGTAGCATAATCACCCATCCGGCTGCTTTCCTAATTTCCTCTTCGTCCTGTTCATACAGAGCCTTTTCCAAACCACAAAGGGAAGCCGTTGTTCCGCATAATCTGGCATCTTTACTGATTGGATCTGAGTTATATAATTCTCCGCGCCCTACAGCCTCTGGGTACTTTCCAGTCAGATAATCGTTCAAATATTGCTTATGTGGAATTTCACGAATCGAAAAATTCTCTAACCACTCATAATCCAATCCCCATCCTATGTCATCATGACAACGAAGATAATTCAAAAATACATAGTCTTTTGGTAAGTGACTGATAATCTCCATCTGCCTTTTCAACAACCTGACATCCTTCGTTGCCACTGTATGCCAAGTCGTTGCCATGGTTGTAACATTATACAACAGATGACATTCCGGCTTTTCTATAGTGCCGAAGTATGGCACTACTTTTGAAGGTTCCATAACAATCTCTCCAAGCAAAAGCACACCCGGACATACAATTTCCGTCACAATTCTCATAATTCGGACAATGCTGTGAACCTGTGGAAGGTTGCGACAGCTCGTTCCTAACTGTTTCCAAATATATGGTACGGCATCCAATCGTAAAATATCAATTCCTCGATTAGCAAGATACAGCATATTGTCAATCATCTCGTTTAGGACAACCGGATTCCAATAATTCAGATCCCATTGATAAGGATAGAAGGTTGTCATAACATATTTCCCCATGTTAGGAAGCCATGTAAAATTCCCCGGAGCCGTTGTAGGAAATACCTGTGGAACTATCTTTTCAAATTCTGCCGGAAGCTCATAATTATCGTAAAAGTAATAACGGTCCATATATTCCCGTTCACCTTGTCTGGCACGTTTTGCCCACTCATGATCTTCAGATGTATGATTCATCACAAAATCAAGGCAGACGCAGATGTTTCGCCTATGACATGCTCCGGTCAAGTTCTCCAAATCTTTCATTGTCCCAAGTTGCGGCTGCACACTCCGAAAATCTGCTACCGCATATCCACCATCACTTCGCCCTTCCGGGGAAGCAAGGAGAGGCATTAAATGCAGATAATTCACATGACATGATTCAATATAATCCAACCGTTTTTTAACTCCATTGAGGTTCTCTGCAAACGCATCTGTATAGAGCATCATGCCCAGCAAGTCACTCTTTTTATACCAATCTGTATTCTTCGCACGTGACTCATCTAACTTTTTCAAATTCAGTTTTCGTACATGATATGCCTCTTGCATCCGATATAATAAATTCTCAAACTGATCGCTGCGTTCTGGATACAACTCCATATAAAGCCATTTTAATTCGTCATAATACAGTTCCAGGCGTTTCTCATAACGCTGCTCTTCCTGTGATTTTTTTGCCTTCATTCTTCTATTCCTTATCTGCTTTTTTCTTCTATAAATCTGCGGATTTCCTGTTCTTTTGGCATGGAGCGAATAGCTCCTTTCTTCAATGTAATCAAAGCCGCTCCTGCATTGGCAAATGTAAGCATCTCTTCCAGCTCTTTCTCGGACAGATGCTGAAGGTCATGCTCCAACAGGTATCCCAAAGAACAGCCGCAAAATGTATCTCCTGCTCCGGTTGTCTCAATTGCCTGCACGCAAAAACCTTTTTTCTCTACTCGCATTTCTTTATAATAGGCACAGCTTCCATCTTTCCCTTTTGTAAGAAGAATTAGTGGAATTTGATATTTTTCCTGAAGAATGGCAATTCCTTCATCATAATCCTCTTTTCCGGTTACAAATTGGATCTCATTATCCGAAATTTTCAAAATATCGCATTGCCGGAAACTATATTCCATCTGCTCTTTTGCAAGCTCCAAAGACTCCCACAGAGGCTCTCGCAAATTCGGATCAAAAGAAATGAGTGCACCTGCCTCTTTCGCAATGGAAACTGCTTTTTTTGTAGCATTTCTCACACCTTCATGTGTCATGGACAACGTACCAAAATGAAATATTTTTGTATCTTTTATAACTTCCGGATTGATTTCCTCTTCACTAAGCATCATATCTGCGCCAGGATTTCGATAGAATGAAAACTCTCTATCTCCATCTGCCAATGTATGTACAAATGCAAGCGTTGTTCGTACCTCTTCATCCATAATCAGATTTTTTGAATCAATCCCCACTTCGTCTAATGTCTGTTTCAACAAGTTTCCAAACATATCCTGTCCAACTTTTCCAATAAATGCGGTCTTTTTTCCCATCTGTTTCAGCATAGCAAGCACATTGCATGGTGCTCCCCCTGGATTTACTTCCAAAAGCTGATTTCCCTGTTCACTTTTTCCGCTTTCTGTAAAATCAATCAAAAGCTCTCCAAGCGCTACTACATCATACATTTTCTTTCTCCTTGTGCAGTCATTTATCTATTCTAAAGTTTCTATTGCTACGGATACATTTCCCTGTACCTTAATTTCATTTCCAAGCTGATATACAGCATTTGATATTACTGCCTCTCCCTCATTTACAAACACTTCTATCAGATTTTGGTCCACATAAACTTCCAGATTAAATCCATCTGCTAATTCCGGTGTTGCAAACTCTGTACGAAACTGGGGAAATGCCGTATACAACGTACTTCTGTCTGTGCAGATTTTTTTACCCTGACGGAAGATACGATATCCTCCAACATTAACTTCCTCTCCGTCCTGCAGAGAAAATCGTAATCGATATCCTGCGTCTGAAGCTTCTTTTGGCGAATCAATCTTTTTTGTATATACATTTTGGATATTTGGATGCACACGGAAATAGATTTTTCCGTTCTTCACTTCTACTACACGTGGAATACTCATCATTCCCTGCCATTTTCCGTCTACCGGCTGTGGCATACGAAGCCATGCCATCAAAATTCTTCTTCCCTGTGCATCTACTGTACTCTGCGGTGCATAGAGATCCAAGCCATAATCCAGAAATTGATAAGTATCCGGAAGTTCCATGCGGCAATTTTTTTTATCAAAAGACACCTGCATACAAATGGCTTGATTTTCATCTGCCTTGCCATCCTTCAAAATCCCCATCGGAGAAAAGATGATAATCTGTTTGCCATTTACTTCAAAGTAATCCGGACATTCCCACATCCAGCCAAATTCTTCTCCTTTAGAAACAGAGTTTACATAATCCCAATGTTCCTTGTCTGTACTTTTGAAAAACAGCAATCTTCCTTTTCTGTCTTCTATTGTACTTCCAAGCACCATATACCAGCCGTCCTCTTCTTTCCAGACTTTTGGATCTCTTGTGTGTCTTGCATCTCCGATTTGCGAATTTTGAATAACTGGAATTACTGTTTTCTTATCTTTTATGTTGTCAAACTGCATTCCATCCTCTGAAGTAATCATCATTTGTGCAGATACAAACTGTTCATCTAAACAAAGATTAATATCCTCGGGATTTTCCACCGTATAATTCACACCGGTATAATACAGATACAATTTTCCATCTTCTTCCACTGCACTTCCTGAAAAACATCCGCTTCTGTCATCAGTTTTACTTGGAAACAGCGCAATTCCGAGATTTTCCCAATGTACTAAATCCTTACTGATTACGTGGTTCCAATGCATTCTTCCCCATCTGGCATTATATGGGAAGCACTGATAAAATAAATGGTATGCACCTTGATAATAAATAAAACCATTCGGGTCATTCATCCAATTGTTATTCGGTTTTACGTGTATTTTCTGCATAGAATTCCTCCATTACTCTTCTACTGCAAACGGTTGTAAAAGAGCTGCCGCTTTTTCTGCATCTTCTCCGTCTGCATGAATTCGAACCATAACAGGTTCTGATAAATTGATACTAAAAATCCCCATAATCGACTTTGCATCAATCACATAACGTCCTGATGCAATGTCCACATCACAATCCAGCTTACAAACTGTATTCACAAAATTTTTTACGCCTTCTATTGTCCCTAAAAAGATATTCATTGTCTTCATATTTGTACCCCCTACATATAATTCATTTCTGTATCCTTATCAAAGAAATGCATCTTCGATGGTACAAATACAAACTCAATCTCATCACCCACCTGGCTGATTTCATATTTGGATACTCTTGCTACTGCCTGGCATCCTCCAAACTGGAAATACAGATTGTTTTCATTTCCCATAACTTCTGTATCTGTAATAATTGCCTTCTGACGACTTTCTTTATAAAGCTCCAGATTTGCCGCATCCATCTTCAAATCTTCACCACGAATTCCAAGAATCATATCTCCTTCTTTTCCGGCAAGTTTCTTCACAACACTTTCTGATAGTGCAAATGTACTGCCGTCTGCGAATGTAATATTGTTTCCTGTAACTGTCACATCAAAAAAGTTCATCTGTGGAGAACCGATAAATCCTGCTACAAACTTATTTACCGGATGATCATAAAGCTCCATTGGCTTTCCTACTTGCTGAATCACACCATCCTTCATAATAACAATGCGGTCTGCCATGGTCATCGCTTCCACCTGGTCATGTGTTACATAAATTGTTGTTGCACCAAGCTCTCGATGAAGCTTACTAATCTCCGTTCTCATGCTGACACGAAGCTTTGCATCCAAGTTAGATAATGGTTCATCCATAAGAAATACTTTCTGGTTTTTTACGATTGCTCTTCCTAACGCTACCCTCTGGCGCTGTCCACCGGACAAATTTTTCGGTTTACGATTTCGATATTCCTGTAATCCTAAAATATCAATTGCCCAATCTACCTTTTTCTTAATCTGGTCTGCCGGCATTTTCATGTTCTTCAGACCATAACCGATATTTTTCTCTACGGTCATGTGAGGATATAAAGCATAGTTCTGAAATACCATTGCAATTCCTCGATCTCTCGGAGCTACTTCATTTACTTTTTTCCCGTCAATATAAAGCTCTCCTTCTGTAATCTCCTCAAAACCTGCAATCATACGAAGCGTTGTAGATTTACCACAACCTGATGGTCCTACGAATGCAATAAATTCTTTCTCATTAATCTCTAAGTTAAAATCATCTACTGATTTTTTCTCTGCACCTGCATATTTTTTTCCAATATTCTTAAATTCAATAAAAGCCATAATATATTAACCCTCCTTAGAACCTGTTGAAGTTACACCTTCTACAATCTGTTTTGAAAACAGAGCGTAAATGATCATAACCGGAATCGTAATCAAAGTAATGACAGCAAGCACCTGTCCCATGGTTGTATTATCATTAGATGTGATGGAGTTCAAACCAATCTGTGCCGTCAAAAGATCACTGGATGTAAATACAAGTGAAGGCCAGAGATAATCGTTCCATACACCTAAAAATGTAAATACGCTGACTGTTGCAACCACAGTCTTAGACATCGGTAACACCATAGTAAAAAAGTACTTAACCGGTCCACAAAAATCAAGCTGAGCTGCTTCATATACATCATCCGGCAGGCTTACAAACACCTGTCTGAATAAGAAAATATTAAACGGATTTACAATCATCGGTAAAATATAACCAATTACTGTATTTAAAAGCCCTGCCTTGGCAATAATCAGGAAATGAATGGTGATAACCGTTTCTGTCGGTACAATCAGCAACATCATAATAACCAAAAGCCATTGTTCTCTAAATGGAAAATTCACCTTTGCAAGTGCATATCCTGCCAAACCATTCACAATAATTCCAAGTACAATGAGAACTGCCGCATATAGCAGAGTGTTCAGCATATATCTTAAAAAATTCGTATCCGTAAGAATTGTAATATAGTTTTCAAAATAATTTCCGTTTAATGCCGGCGGAATAAATGCCGCCAGTGAATTCATATCTGCTGTAATTGCTGCATCCGGTTTAAAGGAATTTGCAATCATCCAAATAACCGGAAATAAGAAAAACACAGATAACACCAAAAGAAATATAATCAAAATCCAATTAACTGTTTTTTGCTTTCTTGTCAACATGTTTTTTCTCCTTTCCTTTTGTCAGCACATTCTGGATAATGGTTAAAATAACCACAAATACCGTAAATACAATTGCCATTGTAGACGCAAGTCCCATCTCCCAGTTCATGGTACCTGTCTCATAAATATCATAAACAAGGGTATATGTGGAATGATCCGGTCCACCGCCTGTCATAACCATTGGCTGTACAAGCATACGGAATGCTCCGATTGTTACCGTAATGAATACGAATACACAAAGTGGTTTCAATTCCGGAAGTGTAATATCTTTGAATTTCTGCCATGCGCTTGCATGATCCAACTCCGCTGCTTCGTAAAGTGCCGGATTGATATTTTGAAGTCCTCCAAGGAAAATAATCATCTGATATCCTACACCCTGCCATACACTCATTACTGCAATAGACGGAAGTGCCTGTTTTGCACTATATATAAACGGTTGTGCCTGAATTCCGATTTGTGACAGCATCGTATTTAAAATTCCCTCCGGACTATAAATGTCCATCCATAACGTTGATACAACTGCCAGTGACATAACAACAGGTATAAAAAATGCTACTTTAAAATATTTTTTACAATGGGTCACCTTATTAATTCCAAGTGCAAGAAGCAGAGCACCAATACACTGGAATGGAACAATAATCAGTACAAATTTTACCGTGTTGAAGAATGCTTTCAAAAAGAGTTCATCTTTGAATATATTTGCATAGTTCTTCAACCCAACAAAGCTTGTCATATCTGGGTTCAAAGCAAAATAATCAGTAAAACTAAAAATAAACGTCAGCGCCATTGGTAAAAAAAGGAATAAAGTAAGTAATATCAGCGCTGGTCCAAAAAACGCCATTCCTAAAATCGATTCTTTTTTCTTCATTATTTTTTCTTATAACGTTCCAGTTTCGCGTTAATCCTTTCTACAGATTTATCCATTTGTGTCTGGGTATCTTTTCCTCCCAAAGCAACACTTTCGAGAAGTTGTTGGAAAGAAGTACTTACCTGCGGATAAACAGGTGTCTTCGGTCTCGGATGTCCATATTTACTCAATTGCTCATAAAGTGCATTGTAGTTTTCATCCTCCTGGAAAATCGCAATCTGCTCAAATGCTTCATAGGTTGAAGGAAGTGACTTTGCCGTTTCCCACATATTCACACCGCTTTCTACACCGCTCATCCATTTTACAAGCTCAGTAGCTCCCTCAATTTTTTCTGTTGTAGCGGATGCTGCAAATGCCCAGGAACCTGTCGGTGTATATCGTTCTCCGTTCCACTCATCTCCTACAACATAAGGAGCAACTCCTAAATTCAAATCCGGATAACTTTCATACACAGTATTTACTTCCCATGCACCATCAAATTTAAAAGCTGCTCTTCCACTTTCAAATAAAAATTCAATTGGTGCTTCTGACATATACTCTTTTTCCACAATCTGTCGGAAATAATTCATCGTCTCTGCATTTTCTTCTGAATTAAAATATCCTTCTACTGTAAGCCCATCTTCGCTGACAAGATTTCCACCATTTGCCCAAATAAACGGTGCATAATAGTAAATACTTGTCTCCCCTACAGGAAACGTCATATCAAGTGGATATCCTTTTTTCTCTTTCATAATTGGTTTTAATTTTTCCAAAATATCCATAAATTCCGTTGTCGTCCACGGATGATCTGCATCCGGAACCTCGATTCCAGCCTCTTTCAAAATATCTTTATTATAATAAAGACCTACACTGGATTCCATCACTCCCAAAGCATAGAGTTTATCATCATAAGTTCCCTGATCAATGATAGATTCCAAATATTTCCCACGTTCCTCTTCCGTCAATGGCGCCAATGGCTGAATGATATTATTCTTTGCATAAGCTGCTACATTAGGCCCATCCAGCGTCAGCACATCTGGTAAATCTCCGGAAAGCACGGAAGAATTAATCTTATCTGAATAACCTCCTCCACTATCATTTCTTGGGATAAATTCAATATCTGCAAAATACTTTCCATTGTATTTCTCATTAAAGCTTTCTACAGACTCTCTGTATACCTGCCCCTCCGGTGTGTCCTCAATACTATGTACCCAGATTGACAGATACTCTTCTCCTTCTTCATATCCTTTCACATCTCCTGGATGAACTTCTTTTTTCTGACATCCTGTCAGACCTCCGACTGCAAGCAGTCCAGCCAGAAGCAGATACTTTATTCGCCTCATAGTCTCCTCCTTTTCGCTTCTGTTACCTTCTATATTTCACTTTTATAACCGGTAAAGTAACCGGTTACTTTATAGTTTCATACTAGCAAACTTCCATACATTCGTCAAGAAATATTCTCTTTCTTATTTCATTTTCAGAATAATTCACAATTCTACTCTTTCATTTTTATTACATTATTACAAAACCGGTTACTTAACCGTTTCTTTTACCGGTTATCCTTGTTTCAATTTTTCTTTTTTGCTATACTATTTATAAGATTCTCAAAGGAGGGAATTTTTAAATGAATAAAAAAAATATAACCTTTAGCGATATTGCCGAGTACACACATTTTTCAAAAACTACAATATCCCGCTATTTTAACAATCCTGATTCTTTGACATTAGAAAATCAACAGATTATTGCAGATGCTTTGGAAGCTCTTGACTATAAAGAAAATAAAGTGGCACGCATCCTCGCCAACGGAAAAACAGAATTTATAGGCATCATTATACCTAACTTATATATGCATTATTATTCTGCCATTCTTGATCAAATCCTTTCCACTTATGAAAAATACGGATACAAATTTCTTGTATTTACCGTAAAAGATAATGAAGAAACAGAAAGAAAATACATTCAAGAACTGCTTGCCTATAAAATTGAAGGCATGATCATCCTAAGTCACAATCTTACCTCAAAAGAACTGGCTTCCTACAACATTCCAATCGTAGCGATTGAGCGTGAAGACAAGCATATTTGCAGTGTGAACACAGACAACTATATGGGAGGCGTGCAAGCAACAAGCCTTCTTGCAAAATCCGGCGCAGAGATACTAATCCATATTAATGCCGATCTTTCTCCTGAAGTTCCTTCTTATGAACGAATTCATGGATTTTTAGACACTTGTGCAGAACAAAATCTTCCCTATGAATTAATTCTTACTGATACCGGTCATAGCTATGAAGAAAGTATCGATGTTTTTTATCGTCTTCTGGACGAAATTGATCAGAAATATAAAGACAAAGTTAAAGGACTTTTCCTTCCAAATGATACCTTTGCCAATATTATTCTAAATCGTCTCTTCCAGCGATACGGAAAATTGCCAGATGATTATAAAATCGTAGGATTCGATGATTCTCCGATTTCCAGAGAGTCTGTCATTCCTACAAGTACTGTCGGACAACAGATTGATAAAATCGCAGACACTGCTCTACAAATTTTATCAGAACGAATTAAAGAAAATCATAAACGTAAGCCACGTACATTTCTCGAACCTGTACATAAAGTTATTACACCGATTCTTTTAAAACGGGAAACAACAAAATAACTTCTTATTTTTTTATGCTTTTTCATATAATACAAAAAGAGCTTATTCAAGATGTGTATTTTTTAACATCTGAATAAGCTTTTTTTATTTATGTTCGAAAAAACTTTCTATTGTACCTCTGCTTTTGTCTTTGGCAATAAGCGATTATCCTCAGCCAATCTCAAAAATGGTGCGTATGCAACTTCCCATGGATATCCATCCATTCCTCCCCAGTCTTTCCACTGCGGTTTCTGCCATACAGTACCACCAGCCTCTTCTGCCATGGCAAATAACTCATTTACCTCTTCTTCTGTTGCCCCATTAATTGCCAGCGTAAATCCGCAATACTCCGGTTTCTTTTACAAGTTTTACATCTTCCGGTGCGTGAACACTAACACCACAATAAATCGGGCAGTCAATTCCACACTCTCTTAAATACTGTACACAATTTCGTCTTCGATCCTCATCAATAATATGGGAATACACATCTGTTACCATATCAACCTGTGAATGCCCGGAATCCCCTTGAACCGCTTTTATATCTCCACCATTCAGTTTTAATTTATAAGTCACACTGCTATGTCGTAAACTGTGAAAGACAACCGGCGGAAGATTGTGCTCTTCAATCAGTTTATATCGCGGGGAAATTCATGCCATCATCAGTAATATTAGTTCGGAATTCCAGACACTCCACAAAGATACCCGCGTAGGGCAACTGGTTATCACGCCTGTCCTAATCGCTGACTTTGTTCTGGATCTCGGAAAATCAAGGGACACTGGTGCTTTTGGAAGCACTGGAGAATAACACCTATAAAACCAGAGGTGACGGATAATTTATAATCCGACACCTTACACACTCAAAATAATTTACAGAAAGGAATTACTGCTATGATTACATTTGGAAGAAAATTAAAATACTTAAGACAAAAAAATCATCTCACCCAAAAAGAACTCGGTATCGCCCTTGGCTTTCCAGAAGATTCTGCGGATGTTAGGATTGCACAGTATGAATCGGATACAAGAAAACCTCGTGATGAGATTCTTTCCAAAATTGCCAAAATACTTTGCGTACCAATCGATATCCTTACTGTTCCAGTATTATCTGAACCAAAAGAATATGAGGCAGCGTCCTTTTGGATGCATGAACTATCAACTGAACTATGACTTTGTATAAATTCAAAAAAAGAGGCAACAATCCTTTGCCAATTCTGTTTATCATACATTTAAGTCCTTGACATTTTTCAAAAAATCTTATATTCTGTCTTAGTTACAATTAAATTTAAAACCCTTTTGGGTTGTGGATTTTTCAAATCTGATTATATTTTCGCCACACAATTTCTCTTTGCCGGAGAATTGTGTGGTTTTTTTATAGAGGTTTATATGGAAAAATTAATGATGAAAGAAAAATCAATCGTAAAGCTGGTTTTAATTATGTCACTACCCAATGTATTGTCCATGCTGGTAAACTCTATGTATAACATTGTGGATAGCTTTTTTGTAGCTAAAATCAGCGAAAATGCTATGACAGCATTATCTCTCGTTTTCCCAATGCAAAATCTGGTAACTTCTATCGGAGTCGGTTTTGGAGTTGGGATCAATGCTTTGATTGCCTTAAATCTTGGAGCCAATAAAAAAGAACAGGCTGACTGCGCTACTTCTTATGGAGTTCTGTTAAGTCTCATTCATGGGATTCTTCTAACCGTTGGATGCATCTTACTTATGCCTTCTTTTTTACGACTATTTACATCTAATCAGGAAGTCCTCCTGCTCGGAGAAGAATACTCAAATGTTGCGTTCCTGTTTTGTATTTCTGTAAATGTGGGAATTGCATTAGAAAAGATCTTTCAAGCTGTAGGGAACATGAAAACAAGTATGTTGGTTATGATTACCGGATGTGTCATCAACATTATTTTAGATCCTATTTTTATTTTCGGATATGGGATTTTCCCTGCGATGGGAATTGCCGGAGCCGCCCTTGCTACCGGTATTGGACAAAGTACAATCCTACTTCTGTATATCATCATTTACCAGAAGAAAAAACTGCCAGTCCAAATTTCCCCAAAATTCCTCAGCTATGGAAAACCTATCAAAAAACTATATTTCATAGGAGTTCCAGCTACCCTGAACATGGCACTTCCTTCCTTGCTGATTTCTTTCTTAAATGGAATTTTAACAGCATATTCACAAATTTATGTCGTAATCCTTGGAATCTACTACAAATTGCAGACTTTTGTATATCTTCCGGCAAATGGTATTATTCAAGGAATACGCCCATTAATCAGTTTTAATTACGGTGCTAAAGAACACAAGCGTGTACAAAAAATATATCATACAGCCTTAGTATTTTCTTTGAGCATTATGTTCATCGGAACAATACTTTGTGCTTTCTTCCCTGCAGAACTTATGGGAATGTTTACTACAAACTCCGATACCATTTCACAGGGAAAAATTGCTTTACAGATTATTAGTATTGGCTTTATGATTTCAGCCGTATCAATTACTACCTGTGGTGCTTTAGAAGCATTGGGGGAAGGACTTGCTTCTTTAATTATTTCAGCTCTGCGCTATATTATTTTTATCGTTCCAATCGCCTTCTTCCTCAGCCACCTGATTGGAGCAAAAGGCGTATGGCATAGTTTTTGGATAACAGAATTTTTAGCCTGTGTAATTTCTTATCTGTTATATAAAAAATACTTCCATTTCAAATCAAAATCTTGCTCAAAATAATTTTAAATGCGATTTTATAAAAAAGAATGGTACGTCTGAAAATCAAATTCAGACGTACCATTCTTTTTGTATACTCTATTGTTTTTTATGATTGTGGTTTTTCCTATAAATAAGCACTGCAATCATCAGTAACGCACCTATCGCAATCACAAGATACAACACAATATTTGTTGTATCTCCTGTTTTTACAGGCTTACTTGATGTCCCCGGTTTATTGGATTCCTCAGTCTGCAAAGGCTTTTGTGATTCTCCTTGATAGAAATTTTGAAACTGTAAGTTTCCATATTTCTTTCCATCATCTTTTTTAGCAATCACCTGTGGGACAAGCTGCCCATCTTCCCCATTTTTCACATACACCATGATATCATAGCAACTCTGATCATACTGATAATATCCCTTCTCTTTTGTTGTTTGGAACAACTGATAATGATATACTCCAGCATGTGGGTATCGTAGCCAAAATGTTGTTTCTGCCTGTTCACCGTTTAAGGAAAAAGTATAGATTCCATCTTTTGCATTTTCCGGCATCGGTGCTTCTTGATTCAAGGCACGAAATTCATAATTTCCCGTAAAATCCATTTCTTTCACAGGATTTTTTACCACAAAACTTTGTTTCACCGTCAAGGGTACTTCTGCCATACTCGTCGCCGCAAAAGTCTGTTTTACAGGAAAACACAGAAAACTAAACAATAGAGCAGTCAACATAAGTATTGGTTTACTCTTTCTCATATTGTAGGTCTCCCTGTCCATTTTTGATTTCTTCCATAATTCTTCCAATCAGAAGATGTCTGCCATTGGTACTGTCAGAAGTACAGGTTGACAAAGTTACAAACCGTTCATCTTCCTGAAAAGAGAATTCTTCAAAATAACTTGCATGCTGTCTCACATAATCCAGATACATTGGAACATCTGTTACTCTCTGTAACTCTGTATTGTACAACATGCTATCATAAGCATCTGCGTGAAGAAAAGCAAAAAATTCCACTTTATGCCACTTTCCTTCATAATATATTTTTCCACAAGAATGTTTTTGAAAATAAGACGGCTCCTGATAATATTCCAATTCTCCGAACATCGCATCTTTCTCCATATGATGACCGTAAATAATACTGTTCATATCAGAAAAATCATTCCGATTATTATAGTCCAAAAAAATACTTCCTGACAAGGAAAATGCTCCCAATGGATCGGTATTCACATACTTAGAATTATCTTCTCCCTGTACCAGAGGATAATCGATGTGGGTATGATCCACAGTAAGCCATCCAATCACTTCCGGATTTTTCTTCTGAAGTTCCGCAAAGGAAATGGAGTCCTTTGCGGTTGGCTTATAAGTTTCATACAGAGAAGCGTCTGCTTGCTGATTGATCTGGTTAGAATCCCATAATCCATAAATACCATAAAGCAATAGTGGTATGAAACAAAGTGCAATCAGCCAGTTTACCATCTTATCTGCAATTCGGATAATTTTATTTGCATTTCTCACTATTTTCCAGATGTTCTACGTCTTTTCACGACTGCCAGAGAAACAAATGCCACGATTGCAACAGCCACCAGTAAGATAAATGGAAGATTATTCATAACTATACCTGTAACTGCAACATCCTTATATGTATTAGTGAACGTTACTTTATTTTCGTTTTCTCCAACCAAATTTTTCTTTCCCTTATTCAAAGAAGATAAATCTCCGCTTTCATTACCATTCTTTTGGCTTGACATATTATTTTCCAAAACTGTAACAGACGGTGTATATCCGTCGTTTGAAACGCCTTTTTCTTTCACTTCATATTTTGTACCAACAGGAAGATTATCAAACACTATTTTATCGCCGTCTGCCAATGCAAAATTAAAAGTGCCGTTCTGACCTGAAACATTCTCAGGTTCTCCACCTTTTTTTCTTGTAATTGTTCCGGTAAAATTACCTAAAGTTTCTTCTGTTGCTGATTTTTCAAATGTAATTGTAAAATTAAATTTCATTGTCTTATCTGCCAAATCCCCTGTTGTATTTTTTTCAATTGTCAGGGAACCTTTTTTACGATATGTATTTGTAAATAAAATCTTTGTCACCTTATGATTTACATCCCCTGTATTTGTTCCTTTCTCTGCAGTGATGCTTTTCACATACAAACTGCCGTTTTCTCCGTTAGCCACCTGTACCCGAAGCGTATATTTATCTGCGGAATAGGTAACGCCTTCTGCATTTCCTTTGGTCTCCTTTACTGTATAAAGGTATTCTCCGGCATGAGGAAATGTTCCGAATGTAATCTGCATATCTTTTGAAATAACATATTTGCCCTGATCTGTCAAATTACCTTTATTGTCCGCATTAGAATATGAAATTGGTTCTATCGTTGCTTTTGGGGCATCTGAAGTACTCTTATCCGCTGAAACTGAGAAATTAAAAGTTACCGTTGGAATATCAAGCCCTTCTGCCATTTCAAAATCTTTTGTAATCGACACCGATGCCGGTGCCTGCTCTGTCCCTGTTCCAACCTGCGGTGTATTCTGTGTTTCTCCCGAAGCAAATGCTGTTGTGCTCATTCCCATAATCATAGTTCCTGCTAATAATAATGCACCTAATCTTTTTTTACTTATCATTCTTTTTTCCTCTTTTCTTTTAATTTATTTTTATATCATCTGCTAAAAGCAGCGGTATTTAGAATCCTCTGTGCCGAAGCAGGGTAATAACCGTTCCCTTGATTTCTTCTTTTTTTACAACCCCGTAAATCCGACTGTCTTTAGCTTCGGAACGGTTATCCCCCAATACAAAGTATTCATTTTCTTCCAACGTGATTGGAAAAGAAATTCCTTCGGTATAAGGTAATGTCTCTGTATAAATTCCCGATTCTTGCTGTAGATAACCGTTGATTTCCAGTCCTTCTTCTGTCAGATTCACTTCATCCCCTGCTGCTGCAATAATCCTTCGTACCTGAACATCTCCGTCTTTTTCCATTACAACTGTGTCTGATGGCTGAAATTCTTTCTGCAAACGGTAATACACAGCCAGATCGCCATCTTTAAAAGCCGGGGACATCATATTATCGCTTATGCGGCAGATACCAAAAATAAAGAGAAAAGTAACTGCCAGCAATGCGATAAAAATTAGTATCTTTAATACCAGAAATAACAGATCCTCTTTTATCGATATTTCTTTCTCTTTTTCCTGTTTCATCTCTTCCTTCCTTTTTTCAAACGCAGAAGAGCTAAACCTCCAAAAGATAATACAGCAATTACCGCAATTCCGAGTCCTGCTCCAATTCCACCCATGCTGTCTGTGATTCCCGTAGCCGCAATATCAGACTTTTCGTTCACAACATCGACCATACTGTCTTCTACTAAGGTCAGCTTCCCTGTAGCTTGCTGTTTCTCATTTACCGTATAGCTTGTCTGATAACCTTTGACATTTTGCTCTGTAACGGTGATCTGAGTATTTACAGGTAAATTTTTAATCAGGATCTGCTGTCCATGTTTCAGCTTTATCTGTGCTTTGCCATTTTTAAAATCTAACGTACTGTTTTCAGGTTTTTGGCTTTGAGATTCAAAACCAGCTTTGATACTTCCTATGTAATTATACGTTCCATTTAAAGCACTTCCATCGCTGTTTTTTGCCTCAATATCAAAAATAAACTCTTTTGTACGATCTCCGTTTTTGCCTTTTACCACCTTGCTGACTGTCAAATCCAGTAAGCGTGTATTGGTTATTACCCAAGCCTGCTTCTTTGTGTCAAATCGATTTCCAACCTGATAATTATGATTGTTAATGGTAATATTCTGTCCATCCTCAATCACTTTCCCATTCGCATCTACTTCTACAACACGATATTTCCAGGTTTTTGACAAGCCTGCTTCATTAGAAGGAATTTCATAATAGGCGTCTGGATTGAACGAATGCTTCCACTGATTTTGTTCATTCAACGTTGCATTTTCCACCCTTTGCCATAAATCCTGCTCCGATTTTCTTCTCTGTAATTGCACCGTTACTTCTTGTTCCTTATGTTCTGGACTTGTCCACTGCTTTTCCACATTGATTTTTGTATTTCTCCGAATCAGATAAATGGTTGCAATATTATGCGTTTCATCCACACTTTCAATAACTTTTGTTGTCTTAGGCTCATACACAACCCATGTTACATCTCCGCCTTCGGTATAATCTTTCTTGGCTATATTCTCCCCTTGTAAAACGTTCTGAATACTGGTAGATAGTGTTTTATTCCCATCCTGATACAAGTCAGTCACAAGTTTTGCACCCTTATTTACCGTATGTGTCCTCTCTTCAATCAATTGCTCTGTGGCAGTATCAATCTGTCCATCTTTTACGTCTGCCAAAATATATTGAACTACATACGGAATTGTCGGTTCCTCTTTATACTCTCTCCATACTGCCCGAACTGTCACAAGCGCATGGGTTTGAGCGCCTTTATGCGGCTCATCATTAAATGGGTTTCCATTTGTATGACCACTTTCCGGATCCGCTTTCATATAGAAACAGTGTTCCATCGTCTTCAAAAGGTCTACATCCAGAAAATATTCCTGCCCTTTTTCAGCAATATACGGTTTTCCTTCCTCATCTGTCTTTACGTTACCTGTTAAATATCCCCACATTTTATCATCAGTCTGTTCCCAACCAGTTTCCAAAACTTCCCAATGATCAAACACAAACTGATTCGTTTTATCTACTGGGACTTGATTGCTCACCAATAATCGCTGATTGTTGAGCAGATTATAGCCATCTTCCCCGCCATACTGCGTAATAGGCAAATTTGTAATATTTTCCGCTTTGGGTGCATTCACTTCTGTTTCATCTGCTCCATTTTGATAATCCAGACCAATCCGAATCGGATAAGCAGCAATATTTACTAATATAACTCCCTTATAGGCATCTTCCGGTCTATCACCAACAAATTCCTCAACTTCATCTGTTCCACGGAAGTAATAATATCCATCTTTACTTGGTTTCCAATCACTATAGGATACTGACTCATATGTTCCTATTTCTTGATTATTAGCAGTCCCTTCATCTGTACGATTCAAATATAAAATGTATTTTTCTTTATCGCCATCTGGATCCAGCTTTACAGTACCATTTTTCTGCAAAACTACGCCCTCTTTCGTGGTAAATGAAATCTCAGGTTTATAGAATCCAGTTTGTCTTTGGAAGCGGAAAGGATCTGTCCACCTATTTTTACCTCCAAAACCCACTTTCGCAATTTTCGTATCTGGATGCATTTCATTCCAGGATGAAGTTTTTCCATTAAAATTAGTCGCAGCAAAATATCCCGGTTTAAATACCCCCAGCATTTCATGAATAACATATTCTTTATGCCTGTGACCAACCATATTCCCACCAGAAATCGTGATGTCTTCATAACAGTTGGTAATTTCTAATTTGTAATGCCTACGTCCTTGATAAGCATTTTCTCCTCCTTTTGATGTTACTGAAAGTGTCACTTCGGTTCCTGAATCCAATACAGTCTTTTCTACTCTTGTTTCATTTACTTCATTCAAAGAAATCATTGGAATTAAAAGCGTTTCATCATTTATTTCCAACTGATCCAATTCCCAAGTATGAAACTCTTGTTGTCCTTGACCTTGATCGATCATAGGATGATCCCCACCTTTACTAGTGACCCCATCCCATTCCCATGTAAAAGAAGCTCCCGTTTCATCTGTCGGCATTACAATCGTCTTCTTCGTATTCTGCTCATTTGGCATTTCATTTGGACATACTTGTATTCTTCCCTTTGCATAATCTGTCTGCGACCATAAATATGCATCAAACTGAATCGTTTCTACCTTTTTGAATTTTAATTTTATAATAACGTCATCTGTAATTCCCTGCAAATTAAAAGACGTTTCATAAGTCATTTCCTTGGGGCTACCTTGTTTCAAAATAATTTGGTTCGGCTTCTTTCCATCTCTTTGAAACACCATCATATCTCCAATTTTCCCTTTAAGGACGTCTTCGTGATGGTTCTTTTCAGCATAATAAACTTCTGCCTGATATCCTCTCGGAATTTTAACTGTTACGCTAAGTTCTTCCCCCTTTCTCACGGAATATGCCCTATCGCTGCCAAACACATCATCAACAGTCCAACCACCAATGGTTTCTTCCATGCCTGTTGCTTTATTGATAATTTCATAATTGACCTGATAATCAGAATCATGCTTATACTGTAATTTAATTTTTTCATCTTCCTTTAAAACTGCATATACAGTTTTATTGGTGATTTGTTTATCTGTTGTATAATAAATATAATCTTCTTTTATCTGGTCATTATAGATATGCAATGTTCCCATATAATAGACATTAACATTTTTCACATGGGCTTTTAAATACGAATGCTTCTGATCATTCCGATTTTTTACATAATAAGGAACATGATCTTTAATTCTTCCCCCTTCTATTTCTTGAATTGGTTCTATAAACTCAAGATCATTACATGCTAAGTTTCCCTCTTCCGATGGCAAACACTCCAATTCAAAATTTTCAATCGGAATCTTCGCTCCATCCATCTGTACACTGTATCCCATTCCTTCTAAATCTGAAATGGTAAATGGCATACTTTCATCAAACTCCGTATTTTCGCTCTGTGTTGTTTCTTCCATTTCGGGTGAATTTTCCGCTTCTGATATTCCTTCGCCCTCTGGAATGATCTCTACTTCTGGTGTTTCTCCTTCATCCAGATGTTTCTCTTCTTCCGGTATTCCTTGACTTTCTGAAAGCTTTTCTCCATCTGAAAAATCTTCTATTTCCGAAACTACTTCTTCCGTGACAGGTATTTCATTCTCAGACAAAACTCCTTCCTGAGATCCGATACTGATAACTCTCCGTGATCCTGTATATGCAACATTTTCATCTACTGATGATGTCGCCAAATATTCCACCACATATTCAGAACCTGCACTTCCTACTGTAAGAAAATTTGAAGAATCGTATACAAAATCATTGTCGTTCTGACTGGTCACAGACGTTACTGTAACTTCCAGACTTTCATTATCTGCACTATATGCCGAAACATTCTCCAACAGGTTCAGCCTTGTACCTTCTTCTGCTTCTATGTCATCTAAACCGATGAAATGCTCTATACCTGCGGATACAGCATAAGTAGGAAAAGAAGAAAATACGATGCACAAAATCAACAAAAGCGAAAATAACGTCCGCGAATGCGTTTTTCTTTGTTTCTTTCTTTTCATTTATACATATCCTTTCATCTGTTTTTTATAAACTCCTTCGATACCTTTTGTTTACATCCCTCCTCCTTCTAATTTTGAAATATTCAAATCGGTAATAACACATAATTATTCCAAGATACAATTATAGCATCCTCTCCAGAAAGCATTTCCCAACTTTCCTGTCACCCCCCCCCCTAAATTGTGGGAACGTTAAATTATTGAGTTAAGTTGATTGCAAAGGGTGAGTTTTATTGAAGTT
>ENA-UOJP01000717-UOJP01000717.1-human-gut-metagenome-genome-assembly--contig:-C102-NODE-717-length-54801-cov-7.849724_pt1 | contig 54801 bp, 45 predicted proteins | sample MGYA00242353_ERZ723900 | MGnify/ENA metagenome assembly ERZ723900 | reverse complement strand
GGGGGTGGGGTAGAAAGAAGAGAGGGAGGGATGGAAGGAGAGGGGGAGAGGCCTTGGTGGGCCTTTTTTTATTTGGATTTTGGGTGGTATAGGGTGCCGGGTCTTCGGGTTATAATAAGGGGTAAAAATATTTGACGGAGGTAAAGGATGGAAGACAGGGTACGGGAGTTGGAGGGGTTTAGGAGATTTCTGGTTGAAAATGAGAAGTCGGCTGCAACGATACAGAAGTATTTGTTTGAGGTGGGGGAGTTTTACGATTTTCTGGGGGATCGGGAGGCGGATAAGCTGTTGCTGGTACAGTATCGGGAGAGGCTGCAGAAGTGTTATAGGCCCCAGACGGTGAATGGTAAGCTGTCGGCGGTCCATGCGTATCTTGGATATGTGGGAAGGCGGGAGCTGCGGGTGAAGTATTTGAAGGTACAGCGGAGGGCCTACGTGGAGGAGAGACGCGAGTTGACACAAGGAGAGTACAGACGGCTTCTGGAGGCGGCAAAACGGCGGGGACGGGAACAGCTGTACTATATTATGGTTACGCTGTGCAGTACGGGCATCCGGATCAGCGAGCTGGAGTATATTACGGTGGAGGCGGTCAACAGGGGGAGGGCGGAAGTGTGTATGAAGGGGAAGAACCGGATTGTCATCCTGCCGAGAAGCCTGGTGATTAAGCTGAAGGATTTTGCACGGAAGAGAGCGATCAAAAAGGGCAGTATCTTCTGCTCAAGAAACGGAAGGCCCCTGGATCGTAGTAATATATGCCATGAGATGAAAAAGAACTGCGGCGAGGCAGGGGTGGAGGAGTCTAAGGTGTTTCCCCATAATCTCAGACATCTGTTCGCCAGGTGTTTTTACGCGGTTGAGCGGGATTTGTCCCATCTGGCGGATATTCTCGGACACTCTTCCATCGAAACCACCAGGATCTATGTGGCGGCCAGCATACGCGATCATGAATATGTAATCAATCGCATGAATATAGGGATAAACGAATAAATACCACAGAATAGTCATTCTGTGGTATTTTTATCGACATAATCATCATTGTTCAATGGTATTAATCATAAAAGATAATGCTTAAAAAGTCAATACATACAGAAAATTTTTAGAAACACATCAAAAAGAGGTTTTCCGTGATTTCTGCCACACTGTGCTCACAAAAAGCGCCTGGTGGTCTGATATCCGTGCGCTGCCACAGGGACGGATTCAGATCGCCGGGTGTTTTTTTGTGCGATATGTGGGATTGAACCTTTTTTGGGCGTAAAATTTCGAAACGTCTGATGGGGGGAGGCAGAGTCTGGGATAGAGGCGAAGTGGTTACCACAGAATGACTATTCTGTGGTAACCGGGGAGGGAGGACGATGTTCGAGGCTGCGAACCAGGGGCTTGTGGGAGGAATCGATCTGCACGCCCACGTGATTCCGGAGGTGGATGACGGGGCAGGGGGGTGGGAGGAGTCGGCCCGGCTTCTGCGCTGCGCCTATGGACAGGGCTTCCGCCATGTGGTCGCTACGCCGCATTTCAGGGAGGGACAGAATTTGCAGAGGCTGCAGGAACTGGCAGACCGCCTCTCCGGCCTGGCAAAGAGTATCGCAACGGATTATGAGATCAGCCTGGGACAGGAAATTATGTATTTTGAGGAGCTTCCGGAGACCTTGAGGGAGGGAGGAGCGCTGACGCTGGCAAAAAGCAGGTATGTGCTGACGGAATTTCTTCCGGGGGATTCATTTTCAAGAATATACAGGGCGGTACGGCAGCTGCAGCATGCTTCCTATATACCGCTGCTGGCTCACGCGGAGCGGTATTTGTGCCTGCGTGAACGGGGGAGGCCGGAGCTGCTTGTGCAAAGCGGGGCCCATCTTCAGGTCAATTTCCGCAGTCTGGCTGGAGGCGGGAGCGACCGGCGCGTCCGCTGGTGCCGAAAGCAGGTGCTGAGCGGAACGGTCCGGTTTCTGGCGACGGACATGCACAATATGACCGCCCGTCCGCCGGACACGGAGGAGGCCGTGAGGTGGATCAGACGGAGGATGGGGGAGGAGCAGCTGGCGAGGCTGGTGCGGGAAAATCCGCAATCCGTCCTGAACAATCAGATTCTGCCGCACCGGCTAATATAAAAAACAGAGGAAAAACGATTATGGAAAAGAAGTATGAGGAGAACGACGAGATTCAAATCGATCTGATGGAGCTGTTTCTTGCGCTGAAAAAGCGCATCTGGCTGCTGATTTTGGCCGCGGCAGCGGGAGCCTTGGCTACGGGGCTGTACAGCTGCCTGATTTTGACCCCAACCTACACCTCCACGTCAATGCTGTATGTGCTCTCCAAGGAGACGACCCTCACATCCCTGGCGGATTTACAGATCGGAAGCCAGCTTACCCAAGATTACCGGGTCATGGTCACAAGCCGTCCTGTGCTGCAGGAGGTGGTGGAAACGCTGGAACTGGATATGTCCTACCGGGAGCTGAGAGGGAAATTAAGGATTGAAAATCCGTCGGACACCCGGATTCTTACCCTGGTGGTGGAGGACACGGATCCGGTCCGGGCCAAGCTGCTGGTGGACCAGGTAGCCTCCACGGCCGCCCAGTATATCGGTGACATTATGGAAATGGTGCCGCCCAAGCTGATTGAGGACGGGGAGGTGCCCAGCGCTCAGAGTTCGCCGGATGTGAGGAAAAACGCTGTGATGGGAGGCATTATCGCCGCAGCGCTGGTCTGCGCTACCATTGTGGCTCAGGTATTGTTCAATGACTGCATTCAGACGGAGGAGGATGTGGAACGGTATCTGGGACTGTCTGTTCTGTCGCAGATTCCGGAATGTGAGGAAGTAGATGCCAAATCGCGGAAGAAAGAAAAGCGGAGGGCTGGAAGGACGGCTAAGAAGGGAGGGAAGCAAAATGAGTGATGCGGTATGCCTGAAACATGTGGAAAAAGGCGATTACGCTTACGAGGAGGCGATCAAGACCCTTCGGACCAATATCCAGTTTTGCGGCAGCAATCTGAAGACGGTTATGTTTACCAGCTCCATGCCGGACGAGGGAAAAAGCGAGGTTGTGATGGCGCTGGCTGTATCCCTGGCGAGCATCGGAAAAAAGGTGCTCCTGGTGGATGCGGATATCCGAAAGTCCGTCCTGATCACGCGCCACGGCGTCAGAGGACGGATTAACGGGCTTTCGCAGTATCTCAGCGGCCAGAAAACGATGGAGGAGATTCTGTATCACACAAATATTGCGGGTATGGATATTGTGTTTGCCGGTCCCTACTCGCCCAATCCGGCGGAGCTTTTGGAGGAGAATTCCTTTAAAGAGCTGATCCGGGCGGCGAGGGAGGACTACGACTATCTATTGATCGACACGCCGCCGATGGCGGGGCTCATAGACGGAGCCATTGTGGCGGGCTTGTGCGACGGAGCCGTGATCGTGATTGAAAGCGGGGCCATCAGCCGCCGTCTGGTACAGCGGGTAAAGGCGCAGCTGGAGAAAAGCGGCTGCCGCATACTCGGGGTGGTGCTGAACCGGATGGACACGTCCCGCGACAGGTATTACGGCAAATACGGAAAATACAATTCTTATAAGCGCGATGCTTACGAACAATATTATGAGAAGAAAAAGGAATAAAGCCTTAAAGCCCGCATTGGCAGCGGCCATTTGCCTTCTGGCAGGGTTTGTCTGGCACAGCGCCGGACTCTACCGGGACAGGGTACAGGCAAGGAATGCGCTGGTTTCCAAAGATACCGCAGTCACGGTAACTGCCGCGACTGCCGGGGACAGGGTGGAATCCGGAGGGAAGACATACCGGAGAAACACGTATGTGAAGGCGGTTCTCTGTATTGGCGTGGACCGCAGAGGGGAAATGAAGGAGCGGACGGTTCCTGGATCAGGAGGCCAGGCGGACGGGATTTTTTTAGCGGCCTGGGACACGGCCAGGAATACGATCAGGTTCCTGGCCATCCCGAGGGACACCATAACCAGGATCACGCTGACGGATCTGAGCGGCAATGTTCTTGGGAAAGACGAGCAGCATATAGCGCTGGCTTACGGATATGGAGATGGCCGGGAGCAAAGCTGCCGTTATCTGTCGGAAGCGGTGTCGGAGCTGTTGGGAGGTCTGAAAATGGATGGCTACGCGGCTATGAATATCACGGCCATCTCCATGCTGAACGATTTGGTGGGAGGCGTGGAGGTGATGGTGGACGGGACGCAGAGGGTCCTTATGGGGGAACAGGCCGAAGCGTTTGTCCGCTACCGGAATATCGGCGTTCCCCAAAGCGCGCTGGAGCGGACGGAGCGGCAAAAACAGTATATCGAAGGCTTCAGCCTCGCGTTTCGGGAAAAAGCCGGGGGGAGTGACAGCTTTGTGCCGGATGTTATGGATCAGCTGTCTCCCTATGTGATCACGAATCTGGGAAAGGACCAGTGTCTGGACATGGCCCTGGCATTTTCCAGCGGTGAGAACGCGCTGGGGCCACAGGACCTGCAGACCCTTCCCGGCACGGCGGTGGAGACGGATTTGTACGATGAATACTATCCGGACCGGGAGGCGGCTCAGGAAATGGTTTTGAACCTGTTTTACAGGGTGGAGAAATAGAGACAATCAATTTACAGAAAGGAAAGGTGAACGGTTTTGAAAAAAAGATGGATTGTGACAGTATTTGCAGCGGCGTTGGCAGTTTCTCAGCCTCTTTGTGCATATGGGGCGAACAGCATCACCACGGAGGCGGTGATCGGAAGTAATTCCCCCATCAGCAGTACCGGCAGTAAGGACGACGTGGTGGTGATCGCGTCGGGTGAAAACACGGTGAACGAGTCGGGGGGCGTGGAGAAGGTGGTTCGAAATGAGCGGGGCCAGGCAGTGATCGGTAATACCGCGGTGGAATTTGTCAAAGAGGCAGGAGCTGCAACTGCGGGACTGCCGGAGCCGGTGGTGGAGAGCATCAGCGCCATCAACCAGGGGAAACCCTTAAGAGAAGCGGTGAAGGACGTAAACGTGGAGGGATACAACGCGCTGACCGGAACGCACGCCATCGTCACCAGGGCCGCGGATACCAATGCGGTGAAAACCGGGGATGTGAGGGTGCCCATCTATGTCCCCAATCTGACCGACGGGCTGGGGACGGTGGAGGTCCTGTTTTACAACAATGCCACCGGCCGGTGGGAACTGATCGCTCCGAGCCAGTTAGACATCGACAACAAGACTCTGTGGGTCAATCTTGCCGGATCCGGAACGTTTACGGTCGTTTACAAACGGTAAAACGCCGGAACCGGTGTACAAGGAGATAAAGTATGTATTCAAAAGCGGCAAAGGGATGGATGAAGCATCTGGATTTTATCATTCTGGACCTGGTTTGCCTGGAGCTTGCGCTTTTTTTCGCATATCACATACGTCTGGGCTCCCTGAATCTTCTGGGGAGCCTGTTGTACCGGAATATGTTAATCATTCTGTTTTTGATCGAAATTTCAGTGGTGTTTTTCTTTGAAACCTTTAAGAATGTGCTGAAACGGAGTTTTTACAGGGAAGTGACGGTGACGCTGAAGCACGATTGCCTGGTGGTCCTGCTGTCATCCTTTTACCTGATTCTCACACAGAACGGCGACAACTATTCGAGAATCGTACTGATTCTGACGGGCGTAATCTATTTTCTGCTGAGTCTCTCGCTGAGATATGTCTGGAAAAAATATCTGCTGCACTGCAAAGGGCAGAGCATGGGGAGCCGTTCTCTGGTGATCGTAACCACGGAGTCCCTGATTGGTCAGACCATCGCGGCGATCAGGGAAAATAACTATCAGAGGTTTCGGATCGCGGGGATTGTTGCGACTGACCGGAATATGGCGGGACAGTGGGTGGACGGGATTCCCGTTGTGGCAGACACTGCCGGGGCGGCCGATTATGTCTGCCGCCAATGGGTGGACGAGGTATTGATCAATCTCCCTCCGGGCACGCCCATCTGCGCGGACCTGATCCGTCAGTTTATGGAAATGGGGGTAACCGTCCACTTCAAGCTGGTGGACGCCCGGGATATGCTGACGAGAAAACAGTTTATGGAGCGCCTGGGAAATTACACGGTGCTGACCACCAGCCTTGGGCTGTACTCCGCGAGACAGCAGGCGATGAAACGTCTCCTGGACATTCTTGGAGGGCTTACGGGATGTGTGATCACTCTGGCTCTGCTTCTGTTCGTAGGGCCGTGCATTTACATAAAATCGCCGGGGCCGGTGTTTTTCTCGCAGATACGAGTGGGAAGAAATGGAAAAAAATTCAAGATTTACAAGTTCAGGAGCATGTATCTGGACGCAGAGGAGCGCAAGAAGGAGCTGCTGGAGAGCAACCGGGTGAGCAGCGGTATGATGTTCAAACTGGAATGGGATCCGCGGATCATTGGCAGCGAGAAAGGGCCGGGGCGGGGGATCGGAAATTTCATCCGGAAGTATTCCATAGACGAATTCCCGCAGTTTTTTAACGTTCTGAAGGGAGAAATGAGCCTGGTGGGTACCAGACCTCCAACCGTGGACGAGTGGGAGAAGTACGACCTGCACCACCGGGCCAGACTGGCCGTCAAACCGGGGCTGACCGGAATGTGGCAGGTCAGCGGCCGCAGTAAAATCACGGATTTCGAGCAGGTGGTGTCTCTGGATAAACAGTATATAACGGAGTGGAATTTTGCGCTGGACATCAAGATTCTGTTGAAAACGGTTCTGGTTGTGCTGGGCAAAGAAGGTTCCATGTAATGGACCGATGTGAAAATACGAAAGCGGGAGCGGAAAATGGAAGAGAAAAAAATCACGGTCGCTGTGGCCGGAATCGGTTATGTGGGGCTGAGCAACGCGATTTTGCTGTCTCAGCACAACCGGGTGCTGGCAGTGGATATCGAGCCTGAAAGGGTGGAGATGGTGAACCGGAGAAGGTCCCCCATCGCGGACCGGGAGATCGAGGAGTATCTTGCCGGCCGGGAGCTGGATCTCACGGCCACGGAGGACGGGGCGTCGGCGTATGCCCGGGCGGATTTCATCGTGATCGCCACGCCCACCAATTATGATTCCGAGAAGGATTATTTTAACACGGATTCCGTGGAGGAGGTGATCGCACGGGCGTCGGAGGTCAATCCCCGGGCAGTGATCGTGATAAAATCCACGGTGCCGGTGGGATTCACCGGGGAGATGCGTAAAAAGTACGCAAACGCAAAGCTTCTGTTCAGCCCGGAGTTTTTGCGGGAGGGAAGGGCGTTGTACGACAATCTGTATCCCAGCCGGATCATTGTGGGACGTCCCGGGGCGGACTCTGAGCTGGACCAGGCGGCCCGCGCCTTCGCCGGTCTTTTGACGGAGGGAGCGGTAAAAAAGAATGTGCCGGTTCTCTACACGGGACTAACGGAAGCGGAGGCGGTGAAGCTGTTTGCCAATACCTATCTGGCGCTGCGGGTCAGCTATTTCAATGAGTTGGATACATACGCCGAGGTACGCGGGCTGGACGCCAGGCAGATCATTGAAGGAATCGGGCTGGATCCCAGAATCGGCAGCCACTATAACAACCCCAGCTTCGGCTACGGGGGCTACTGCCTCCCGAAGGATACGAAACAGCTGCTGGCCAACTACAGGGATGTTCCCGAGAACCTGATCGGGGCCATTGTGGAGGCGAACCGGACCAGAAAGGATTTCATTTCCGACCAGATTTTGAGAAAGGCAGGCTATTACAAGGCCTCGGACGCCTATGACAGAGATCGGGAAAAAAAGATCACCATCGGAGTGTACCGCCTGACCATGAAGTCGGATTCCGACAATTTCCGGCAGTCGGCCATTCAGGGAATCATGAAGCGGATCAAGGCCAAGGGTGCGGAAGTGATTATTTTTGAGCCATCCCTCCGGGACGGGAGCACTTTTTTTGGCAGCAGGGTGGTGAACTGTCTGGAACAATTTAAGGAACTTTGCAGTGTGATCGTGGCCAACCGCTACGGCGCTGAGCTGGACGACGTCAGAGAAAAGGTCTATACCAGGGATCTATTTGGAAGAGACTGACAAAATACGGGAGTTTTAACATGAAAATAGAGATGAACAACAAGCGGATTCTGATTACCGGGGCGGCGGGCTTTATCGGGGCGGGGCTTGCGAAACGGATTTTAAGCGAGACGCCCTCCGCCTTTGTGGTGGGAATTGACAATGTCAATGATTACTATGACACGGGGCTAAAGGAGAGCAGGCTGGCCGGTTTGGAACAGTACGAACGATTTACATTTGTGAGAGGCGACATTGCGGACCAGGGACTGGTGGAAGACGTATTCCGCAAGTATAATCCGCAGATCGTGGTCAACCTGGCGGCCCAGGCCGGAGTGCGGTATTCCATTCTCAATCCACAGTCCTATATCCAATCCAATCTCATTGGATTCTTTAACATTCTGGAGAGCTGCCGCCATTCCTATGACGGGGGAAACGAGGGCGTGGCCCATTTGGTGTACGCGTCCAGCTCCTCTGTTTACGGCTCCAATCAAAAAGTTCCCTACAGCACGCAGGACCGGGTGGACCATCCGGTCAGCCTTTACGCGGCAACCAAAAAGGCGGACGAGCTGATGGCTCACGCCTACGCGTCCCTGTACAAAATCCCGTCCACCGGTCTGCGCTTTTTTACGGTATACGGCCCTGAGGGCAGGCCGGACATGGCCTATTTTGGTTTTACGGACAAGATGGTCAGAGGGGAAACCATTCAGATTTACAATTACGGGGACATGAAGCGGGATTTCACCTATATCGACGACATTCTCACCGGCGTGGTAAAGGTGCTGCAGAAGTCTCCCGATCCTGAGCAGGGAGTTCCCTACCGCTTGTACAACATTGGAAACAACCGTCCGGAAAGCCTGCTGGACTTTGTGGGGATTCTGGAGCGCTGCCTGCTGCGCGAGGGGATTATTGCAGAACCGGCTAAAAAGGAGTTTCTACCCATGCAGCCGGGGGATGTGTATCAGACCTACGCGGATGTGGAGCCGCTGATTGCCGATTTTGACTTTAAGCCGTCTACCGGGCTGGAGGAAGGACTTACAAAGTTTTCCAAATGGTATAAGTCCTATATGGAACAGAAAAACCTCCGGGACAGAGGATGCTGATGGGCGGCGCGAAGTCCGGCACCGGCAGGCCGGTAATGCGAATCGCCATGCTGGGACACAAACGGATCCCCTCGCGGGAGGGCGGCATCGAGATTGTGGTAGAGGAACTGGCTTGGCGCATGGCAGAGCTGGGATACGATGTGACCTGTTACAACCGCCGGGGACATCACGTTGCGGGAAGCTCATTTGACACGGGGATAACCCGCGGACGTTACCGGGGAATCAGGCTGAAGACAGTGGCCACGCTGGATGTGAGGGGGGCGGCCGCATTCACTTCCTCCGTGCTGGCCGCCCTTTGCGCTGCCTTCGGACCGTACGACATCGTGCATTTTCATGCGGAAGGGCCATGCGCCATGATGTGGCTGCCCAGGCTGACAGGAAAGCGCTGCATCGCAACCATTCACGGTCTGGACTGGTCCAGAAGCAAATGGAACTCCGGTTTTGGGGCTATGTATATCAAGCTGGGAGAGCGCTGCGCAGTCCGGTTTGCCGACGAGATCATCGTGCTCAGCGACAATGTCAGGCAATATTTTCTGCGGGAGTACGGCAGAAGGACAGAGATGATACCTAACGGAGTTTCCCGGCCGGAAAAACTTCCGGCCAATGAGATCACCGCGCTGTACGGGCTTTTGGGCAATGATTATATTCTGTTTTTGGGAAGAATTGTGCCCGAAAAGGGCGTCCGCCTGCTTTTAGAGGCCTTCGGCGGCGTAAAAACGTCCAAAAAGCTGGTGATTGCCGGCGGAGCTTCGGACACGGAGGAGTTCGTGAGGGAATTAAAACAGCTGGCGGAAACGGACAGCCGGGTTATATTCACCGGTTTTGTCCAGGGAAGCCTGCTGGCAGAACTTTACTCCAACGCTTATCTCTACACATTACCCTCCGAGCTGGAGGGGATGCCCCTGAGTCTGCTGGAAGCCATGAGCTATGGAAACTGCTGTCTGGTTTCGGATATTTCGGAATGCACCGAGGTGGTGGAGGATCACGCGGCCGTGTGCCGGAAGGGGAGCAGGGAATCCATACGGGAGCGCCTGCAGTATCTGTGCGACCACCCGGAGGCCGTGGAGGCTGGGCGGAAGGGAACTGCGGATTTTATCTGCCAAAAGTACAGCTGGGACAAAACCGTGGATCAGACGCTGGCACTGTATGAGGGAACCAAATGAGGATTGTAAAACTGTTGGAAGCGCTGCGATGGAATCTGTCCGGCAATCAGGGACGGATTAAAATTCTGAGAAAGCGGGGCGTTCGCCTGGGCAGCGGCTGCGAGATATACCGGGATGTGAATTTTGGCAGCGAGCCCTATCTGATCACGCTCGGGGACCGGGTGCGCATCACCAGCGGCTGCAAGCTGATTACGCACGACGGCGGAATCTGGACGCTGAAAAAAGCGGGTTACATAGAGGAAGGCGGAATATACGGAGCCATCCGGATTGGTGAAAATACCCATATTGGAATGGCTGCTGTGATTATGCCCGGCGTTGAAATTGGAAAAAACTGTATAATCGGCTGCGGCGCGGTTGTGACAAGAAGCATACCGGACGGCTCCGTGGCCGTGGGAGTACCGGCGCGGGTGATTGAAACCGTGTCCGACTATTATCGGAAGCACAAGGACGATATTGACTATACGGCCTACTGCGGACCGGACGAAAAACAGGCGAAATTGGAAGCCGGATTCAGGAGCTGACGGATGAAAAAATATTTATTTGTGGTGCCCTCCCTCTCCCACGGCGGAGCGGAACGGGTGGTATCCATTCTGGCGGATCAAACGGCAAAATCCGGCAGGGAAGCGGTGGTAGCCGTCCATTTTGAGGCGGACGATCCCTACGCCGCAGACGGCCGTGTGCAGGTGATCAACCTGTCCGGACTGAGGGAGGCACAGTACAGAGAGCGGTTTTCCGCGCCCTACTTCCTGTATCTGATCCACCGTCTCCGCCGGGTGATCGCAGAGGAGCATCCGGATTATATTCTCCCGTTTCTCTGGACGACCTGTATCCGGGTGGACCTGGCGCGCAGATTTCTGAAGCCCGGCCCGGTGATTTTACAGACCGTGCGGAATAATCCGGAAAGCTTTCCGGAAAACAGGTGGTTGAAGCTGTACCGGAATTATCTGGTGGCGAAAGCGCCGGGCACGATCGTCCAGACGGAGCGGCAGAAGGCTTATTTTCCCAAACGGCATCACGACAGAATCCATATTCTGCCCAATCCCGTGAGCGACGAGGCGTTCGGGATCAACCGGACCAGGCCAAGGGCCGGGTACCGGATTGTGGCGGCGGGCCGCCTGGAACGGCAAAAAAATTATCCGCTTCTGATTCGGGCGTTCCGGGATATAAGTGAAAGTCAACCTGAGATATATTTGGAAATATTTGGGTCTGGATCGCAGGAAACGGCCCTGCGGGAAGAGATCGCGAATCTGGGGCTGGAACACCGGATTACCCTGAAGGGGCGGAGCAGCCGGCTTCAGGAGATTTACGGGGAAGCGGACCTGTATGTAATGACCTCCGATTTTGAAGGCATGCCCAACACGCTGATGGAGGCCATGGCCTGCGGTCTGCCCTGCATTTCCACGGATTGTCCCACCGGCCCTTCCGATCTGATCCGGGACGGGGAGACGGGGCTTATTGTACCGGTTGGAGACAGGAGCGGTCTGGCAAAGGCAATGGCATACGCCCTTGAAAACCAGGCGGACATGGAGCGGATGGGAGCGGCGGGGCGGAAGTATATGCAGGAGCGCTACCGGGCGGACCGGATCGGACGGCGTCTGTGGGAACTATGTGAGAGGATTGAATTATGAAATGGTCGGATTGGCGCAAGTGGTTTATTATGCTGAGGATGTTTGTAACGCGCAATTCCATTCGGAAGGCCGGTTTTTTAAGGCGGAAAAAGGTGTTCGCCCTGATGGGAGAAGGCTGCCGCTACGCATCGAATTCGATTCCATCAGAACCACACCTTGTCAAAATACACAATAATGTGAGTATCGCGGCTGACGTGCGCATGATCACCCACGATGTGATTGGCAGCATGCTGAATCAGTCGGGCCTGCTCAAAGACGGAGAGCAGCTTCCTTTTTATACCGGCACCATCGAGATACTGGATAATGTGGCCGTGGGGACCCGGGCCGTGATCCTGTATAATACAAAGATCGGTCCCAACGCGGTTGTGGCGGCGGGCAGCGTTGTCACAAAGGATGTGCCGGAGGGCGTGATTGTGGGCGGAAATCCGGCCAGAGTCATCGGCACGGTGGAAGCCCTGATTCAAAAGCGGTCCGGTCTGGCGGCCGCGGCTGGGGAGAAATCTTTATGAAAAACGTGTTGATTGTCATGTCGTCCCTGTCAAACGGCGGGGCGGAGAGAAGTCTGGTGAATTTTCTCAATGAGGCTGACTGTACAAATAAATACCGGGTAGATCTGCTGCTTTTCAAACGGGACGGGCAGTGCGGCTTCTTTTTGCCACAGCTTCCGGACCAGGTGCGCCTGCTGGAGCCGGATCCTTCCCTGAAATATCTGTACAGCCCGTTTTCCTGGAGACATCCGGTTTACGGAGCGGCGCGGCTGGCGGGGACCGGAATCGCAAGGCTGGTCTCCAGGCGGAAAGGAAGGCAGAAAAGCATCCGCTGGAAGTGGTTCTACAGTCCGCTGATCAAAAAACTGCCGGGGAGCTACGATGTGGCCGCAGCTTATATTTCCGGCGAGATGATGTACTATACGGCGGAGAAGGTGAGCGCCGGAAAAAAGCTGGTGTGGGTTCACAACGACTACCGGGGCGCCGGATTCGACCGGGACATGGACGGGATTTACTTCCGGCAGTTTGACCATATCCTATCCATCTCGGATACGTGCGTCGACATATTAAAACAGGTTTTTCCGGAGGAACAGGAAAAAATGTCCTGCGTGCCCAATCTCACGTCGGCAGCAGTGATCCGGGCCAGAAGCGGGGAGTTTATTCCGCCGGAGTACCACAAGGATCAGTGGAATCTGCTGTCCATCGGCAGGCTGAACCGCCAGAAGGGATTTGACTTCGCAATCCAGGCGGCAAGCCGGATGAAAACCATGGGATACCGATTCCAATGGTTTATCATCGGAACGGGGGAACTGCGGGAAATGCTGGAGCGGCAGATCGCCGGGGCCGGGGTACAGGAGCAGGTGATTCTGCTGGGAGCCAGAGAAAATCCCTACCCTTATATCCGGGGCTGCGACCTGCTGGTCCAGCCGTCCCGCTATGAGGGGAAATCCGTGGTGTTGGACGAGGCCAAGATACTGGGAAAACCGGTGCTGGCCGCCAATTACAGCACGGTGAGGGACCAGATTCAGGATGGCAGGGAGGGCCTGATTGTGGAGATGAATCCCATTGCCATCGCCGACGGAATCGTTCAGCTGATGGAGAACGGTGCCCTGAGAGAGTCCATCCGGCAATACCTGAGCGCCCGTGATTACGGGAACGCCCATGAGATCAGAGAATACGAACAGCTGCTGGACGGCTAGGCAGAGGAGATGGGAATGAAAATAAATGTGCTGAAAAACAGGCCGGTATTTATGATTCTGCTGCTGCCCTTTATCAAGCTTCCCGGAATGGGAGAATACGCGGCAACGGACCTGTTGATGGATATGATGTTCGCCTGTTCCACCGCCGTGATTTTTTACCTTGCAATCCGGGTCAAATACCGCCCGGACACCGTCATAAAGCTGGCGCTTTTGCTGCAGGCCTATCTGTTTTTCATAACCATCTACTACGGAAGCCTGACGTTGACGCTGCTGAGAAATACCATCGGCGTTTTTTTCGCCATGGTATTGGTGGATCTATGGGTCCGGCGAAACGACTTTATTGTGTACGACTCTATATTGATTCTGTTTGTCCTGTTCTCTGCGGCGAATGTATTGATGGGCTGCGGCCGTTTTTTTGAGACCTACCTGTTTGGGCAGAGGACCAACCTGACCAGCATCAGTGTGCCCATGATTTTTTTATCCGCATACGGCGCCTATGTCCGGTACCGGCGCACACGCAGGCCCTGGTATATCGCCGCGTTCGCCCTTATTTTTTCCCTGAATCTGTATCTGATCGTCAAAGAGTCGGTGTCCACGGCAATGATGGCGATTCTGCTGTTTCCCGTGCTGGTATGTCTGTTTCGCATCCGGATCATGGAAAAGATCCGGCCTGTGGTTTATCTCATGGCGTTTGCAGTGTACAACATTCTGTTTTTTACGCTGCAGAAGTTTGAGATGCTCCGTTTTATCATCACGGGTTTGTTCGGGGAGTCCATGACGCTGACCGGACGAACGCTGATTTGGAACAACGCGGTCAACGGATTTTTGCAGCGGCCGCTGTTTGGATATGGCGTTAAGATGCTCTGGGTTTCCAGGGGAGAGTACAGCACGGGCACAGCCATGGTGCACAACAACCTGCTGCAGTTTTTGACCGAGGGCGGTCTGACCGGTTTGGCGCTGTTTCTTATCATGATCGCGGCGGCGGTAAAGTGCCTGCGCATTCGTCGGAACCGGATGGAGGACATCCTGCTTCTGGCTGCCCTGTGCAGTATGTTTACGGCAATGATCACAGAGGTGTTGACCCTGTATAATTATTTTTATTTTATGATCGTGCTGATTGCAGCCGGGAAAGGAACACAAACAGATGAAGAGCAATGTGAGAATCGGACTGATCACGATCCACCACACCACTAATTTCGGCTCCGCCCTTCAGACATACGCCCTGTACACGGCGTTAAAGGAGATCGCCTCCGGCGTGGAAATCATCGACTACCGCTGCCGGGCCGTGGAGGACCGGGAGCTGCTCAGATGGACGATAAAAGACCCCAGAAGCATATACCGCTTTTTGCGCTATGGAGGCAGCTTCCGCGAAAAGAGCCGTGTGTTTTCCGAATTCCTCAACAGCTATGCCGCAGTAAGCCGGGTGTACGGACGCGGGAGCATCGGGCAGGCAAACCGGGATTACGATATTTTTCTGGCCGGCAGCGATATCATCTGGGGGCTGAACGTGACGGGAAACGATCTGACATATTTTTTGGACTTTGTGGAGCCGGGGAAGAAAAAGATCGCCTTTGCCTCCTCCGCGGGAATCCGATGGCCCCAATCCTGGGATTGTCGCATCGGAGCACTGCTGGGATCGTTTCAGCACATCGGCGTCCGGGAAACCGCGCTGGTCCAATGGGTGCGGGAGGCGTCGGGCCGGGAGGCGGATGTGGTTTGCGACCCGACGATGCTCTGGGCCCCCCTGCACTGGAGCCGGATGGCGGGGGACGGGCGGGTCATTTCAGAGCGCTACGCCGTTATCTACTTCTGCGATCCGCAGGAAAAGATACTGTCGGATGCCGCGCGCTACGCCCGGGAGAAAGGGATTTCCGTATACTATATCAATTACGGCAGGCCCATCCCCGGAATCCACAGTATAAAGCCGCTGCATATCCGGGAATTTCTCAACCTGATTATGAACGCGGACTGTGTATTTTCCGCTTCGTTTCACGGGGTTTTATTCGCGCTGTATTTTCACCGTCCGTTCTTTTACTACAACCGGGCCAATTTTTCCAGAATGGAATCCCTGGCGCTCTGGTTGGGGTTAGAGGACCGGAACGGGGAACGGGAGGGCGCCGGGATGGGACCGGAATTGGACTATGGGCGGATCGACGGCCTGATCGGGAGCCGGCGGGCGGACAGCTGGGAAAAGCTGAAAGCGTACATCGACAGATGAAAACGGAGCATAAGAGGGTGAACGTAAAATGACAGCAGAGGGAAACAAGCAGAACGCATTTAAAGCGGGAGTGTGGTATACGGTTTCAAACATAGCAGCCAAGGCCATATTGGTTTTGACAACGCCGATATTTACCAGAATGATGAGCACGGAGGATTATGGTATGGCCTCCATTTTCACATCGTGGTATTCGCTTTTGGTGGTATTCTGCTCTTTAAATCTCACATACAGCATCGGCAGGGCAAAAATCGATTTTCCGGGCAAACTGGACGAGTACGTAGGGGCGATGCAGCTTTTGGCACTGGTCAACTGTCTGGTACTTGCAGGCGGGGCGCTTCTGTTTCTGGGGCCTGTGTCCGCTATTATGGGTATGGAGCGCCCCATGGTCCTTCTGTTGATTGCGTATCTCATGTGCGCCCCGACGGTTCTGCTGTATCAGTCAAAGTATAAATACCTGTACCGATACCGCGAAAACATTCTGATCACCGCGTTTATCGCGGTGGGATCCGTGGCGGTGTCCATCATGGCCCTGAGCTGCATGAGGGAAAAACGGTATTACGGCCGGATTTTCGGCGCGGTGCTGCCCATGGCGGTGCTGTCTTTGGGGTTCTGGTTCCGGTCTGTCAAAAACCGTTTTTTGTGTTTTAATCGAACTTATTTTCTGTATGGACTGACCATCTCCCTTCCGCTCATATTGAACAGCGTTTCCCTGAACATACTGGCTCAGTCGGACCGAATTATGATTTCCAGGTTCAAGGGTCCGGCGATGGCGGGAATCTATACGCTGGCCTACCAGTTTGCGATTTTGATCAGCCTGTTTTTTGATTCCGTGAATCAGGCGTGGCTTCCGTGGTTTCACGATGCCTTTGCCGCGGGAGAATACAAAGCCATCAGGGAAAATGTAAAGCCGCTGGTGGTCTTTGGCGGATATATCGGCCTGATGTGCATAGCGGCGGCTCCGGAGGCCATATGGATTCTGGGCGGGAATCATTACATGGAGGGCAGGTGGGTGGTGGCTCCCATTGCGCTTGGACTGGTGTGCAAATTCGTTTTCGCAAATTATGAACATATCGAGCTTCATCTGAAAAAGACAGGATACATTGCCATGGGAACCGCCATGGCGGCGGCGCTGAACCTGGCGCTTAACTGGATCTTTATCCCGCGGTACGGTTTTGTAGCGGCAGGGTGCACCACCTGCTTCAGTTACTTTGCGCTGATGACCGTTCATTATTTTATAACCACAAAGATCATGAAAATCAAGCTGTATCACAACCGGTTTATGTATCTGTCTCTGGCCGGCGTGTGGGCCGGCGCGGGAGGCTTTGTCTGCCTGTATCCATACACCGCCGCCCGATACGGTTTTGCGGCACTTTTGACGGCAGTTTACGGGTACCGCAACAGAGTGTTGCTGTTGAATATTCTGCGCAGGAAGAGAAAGGCGGATAAATAAAGATGAGACGATCCGGCAAACATTCAAAGTGGATTATGGTCCTTGACATTGTTCTGGTGATCTGCCTGGCGGCGGCCGGCGTGCTGTATACAAAGGCGGAACAACGAAAAAAAGAGAGCCTGGAGGCGGTTTATCGGGAGAATGTGCAGAGGGGAAAGGAGCGGAAGGAAGAGGGATCGATCAGCCTGTACGCAACCGCCCGGGGAGAACAAAGGGCAGGAGAGCTGGGAGAGGTGATCATTTCCCCCGCCGAATTTGAAAAAAATGCCAGAAGGGCCAGCTTTTACACCAACAACAGGGCCAGCGCCTACTACAGAATCCGGAAAGAAGCCAAGCTGGAGCCGGAGGACCCGCTCTACTTTCATTTTGAGGCTTACGCGGAGACGAAATGTACGGAAATTTCCGTAAATATCTACGACGAACGGGATTCGCTGATCAGGACAATGGTCTGTTACGTCAACGTGCAGCCCACGGAATATGACCTGGCGCTGACCGGCCTGACCGGAGGCGAACAGATCCGCTTCAACGTGGAATCCGACTATGAGAAGATTCACATCGGAAATGTGACTCTGGCCAATGTGAATGGCGTCAGCACAGCGGATGAATTGAAAAAAGGGATTTACAATCTCAGCGGGGATTGGGAGCCTCATTCGATCGGCTGGGAGAACGGCATCGGCACAGGTCCGGCGGTGGATGTGGTTACGGACAATTCCTATCTTTACACCGGCGTGAACAATGGACTGTCCATCTCGGATATCAGCGATCCCGCCAATCCCAAAATCATATCCGTGTTGGAAAATCTGGGAAATGTGCGCAGACTGGCGCTCTGTCATGAGGGAAAGGCCCTGGCCGCGGCCTCCAGGGAAAACGGCGTATTCATAATCGATATACAGGACCCGCAAAATCCCAGGGTGCTGAGCCGGATTGATACCCTGGAGCTGGCCTCAGGCCTGTTTGCCAGCGGTCCCTATCTGTTTATCGCCAGCCGGTATTACGGGATTGAGATATTCGATATCGGCAACCCTGAAACTCCGGTATTTTGTTCCGCGGTTAAATCCGATGAGGTGAGCGAGCGCATCGACTGTACGGTGTACAAGAATTATCTGTACGCGGGGGTATGGGGAACGCAGCGCGTTGAGATATTCGACGTCTCGGATGTAAACGCCCCTGTATATGCCGGATATTTTCCGGTGGATGGAAATGCTTACGGCCTGTGTACGGACGGAAGCTCTCTGTTCGTCTCCACGGGATTCCATTCCGTCAGAAATGATTACTCCACGGTCAACAGCGAGGGATACGGCACCGGAAACGGGGTGAGCATTTATGATCTGACCGATCCCCTGGAGCCGGTATGGCAATCCACGATCCGGGCGGACGGCCGGTACTATTACATCGGGCTGGATTACTGGAATGTGAAGGTTTCCCATGGGATCGCGTATTTCTCCAGCCTGTTCAACGGCCTGAATGTATTTGATGTCAGCGACCCCAAGGCTCCGGTGAAAATCGACCAGGTCACCATCCCGATTCCCAGGGAAACAGAACTGTATCAGGCCTATGAGGAGTCGGAGTCGGTGTTTCCCTATGACAAAGAGGCCATGACGGTAAGCCCGGTTTCGGGCGTTGCAGTGGGGGACGGCTATCTCTATCTGGCGGGAAACAAGACGGATACCCACGTGTACGCCGCCCACTACGCCCGGTACGCGGAACCCGATTACGATTCCGGGCTAACGGAAAGCGGCGCATACTGCTATGAAAATTCGACGATTGCGGCGCAGGGATATGAGTCCCGGGTTATAAAAAATCCGCGGCAGACCTATGCTGCGGTCACGGACGGGCAATATGTATACACGGCAGGAAGCGACGGTATCCGGATGTACGGCTCTCAGATGGATCTTCTGGCGTTCTGTCCCACCGGGAGCGCTGTCCGGGATATCCGGATGAACGGCGGTTACCTGTATACGGCTGAGGGAGCAGACGGGATGGGGATTTATGAAATCCGGGACCGGGAAATTGTCAGGCTCAGCTCCTACAAACCCAAGGACTCCGTGGAAAATGCCTGCCTTCAGATCGGCATATCTCCAAAAGGGAATTTTGCCGTGCTGCACACCCGTCTGACGCTGCTGGTGGTGTTGGATATATCGGACCCCGCGCGGCCTGTGCTGAGGGAGTACATCAATACGGGAGCCATGTATTACCGGAATATATGCAGCGGCTATTACAACCAAACGGCGCTTCTGGTATCCCACGCCGGGGGCATCTCGGTATTTGATTTCTCCGAAGAAGACCAGGGCTCCTACGAGTACCATCTGTGCGAGGACGCCTCCTATTACTTTTCCAGGGGCAGCTTTGCGATGCTGGAGGACGGACGGATTCTGGCCGTCTGCGAAAACGGATATCGGATACTCGAGCCTTCCGAAGATTTTACCCGGATAGAGGCCAGCGAATTGGTCCGTCTGCCCGACCGTATATTTCTCAGAGGTTATCCGGTCATTGAGGGGAACCGGCTGGTGGTGACGGACGCGGCCAGCGGTCAGGTGACAGTTGCGGATATCTCCGATGTGCTTCGCCCCAAGGTACTGGAAAACTTTTACATTGACGGAAATCCCGACGCGGTTTGCCTTGACAGGGGCCGCATCTACATTCCCGCAAGATACGAGGGCTTGATTCTATTGACACCAAAAAACAGAAACTAACAGCGGAGGGCGGCCTGAGATGAAACGTATTAAATGGGTGGATTTGGGAAAATGTATCTGCATTCTGTTTGTGATGATATCCCATATGAGTTATGTTCCGGATCTGCTGAGGTGCCTGTTTAAACCGGTTTTCCTGACGTTTTTCTTTTTTCTGTCAGGCTATGTGTTTAACAGTGACAGGCCCTTCCCGGACTTTCTGAGGCGCAGGGTCCGCTCGATCCTGCTGCCGGCTCTGTTGTTCTCCGTGGTGTACCTTGTGGACGTAAGGGCGCTGCTTTCCGGCGCGTACAGCCCCGGACTTCTGGCGGCGGACCTGTCTCGGCTGCTGTTTCAGCGGCGGGGAGAGGGCGATGTGCTGTGGTTTTTGTATGTAAATTTTTTGGCCTCCATCCCGCTGTACGCGGTCACCAGATGCATGAAGGAGAGGGGCGGGCTTTTGCTCTCGTTTGTGGGCTGCCAGGCAAGCATCGTGTATGTGCGGCACTTTATGGAGAGAACGCCCTGCTGGTATATCCATATCGTATTTGTAGCCATGTTTATAATGATGTGCGGATATGCCTGCCGGAACCATGAGAAAGAACTGATCAGGGTGGAAAAATGGGAGTTGTTCGCGCCGGCCGCTTTTCTGTACCTCTGGCTCGTGCTGCGGGCGTTTTACAGAGACGGACTGTACGTCAATATCAACGAGTACGGCGTAGGCGCCATCTACTGGTATCTGACCGTGTTTACGGGAATCTATATCATGATTTTCATCTGCCGCCGCTGTGAATGCGGAAGGCTGGCCGCTTACATCGGGGCCAATACGATCATATTTTATCTGTTTCACGACAGAGTGCGGAACGTGTTCGACTGGGGGATCCGCAGGGCGGGCCTGTATCAGACGGTCCTTGGCAGCCAGTGGGCCATGCTGGCATGCACCGTGTGCTCGCTGGTATTTGTCACATCCGCGCTGCTGGTCATAAGCGCGTGCGTAAACCGGTATTTCCCGTGGCTTGTGGGGAAAAGACGGATTAAAACGGAGATACGGCAATGAGAGCGAAAGGGAGGAAAGCGTTATGAACGATGCGACATTGATTATTATGGCGGCGGGAATCGGCAGCCGGTTCGGAGGGGGAGTCAAACAGCTGGAACAAGTTGGGCCTGATGGGGAGCTGATCATGGATTATTCCATCTGCGACGCACTGAAGGCCGGGTTTAACCGGGTGGTATTCATTATTCGCCGTGATCTTGAACAGGATTTCAGGGAAATGATCGGCGACCGGATCAGCCAGATGGTTCCGGTGGAATATGTATATCAGTCTCTGGATTTTCTGCCCAGGGGGTTTAAGGTTCCTCTGGGGAGAAAAAAACCATGGGGAACCGCCCAGGCGGTTCTGTGCTGCAGAGGGGTGGTGAGAGAGCCCTTTGCGGTTATTAACGCGGACGATTATTACGGAAGACAGGCCTTTGAAAAAATTTACGCTTATCTTCTGACGCCTCATAAGTGCCCGGTTCCGTACGATATGTGTATGGCCGGATTCATTCTGAAAAATACGCTGAGCGAAAACGGCGGCGTGACCCGGGGCGTATGCACGGTGGACGCGGAGGGATTTCTGAGGGCGGTGGCTGAGACGCCGGATGTCCGGATGAATGAGCGCGGGGAAATCCTTCACGGAGCCGGCGATGCCCGGCGGTTGTCGCCGGACGATTACGTGTCCATGAATATGTGGGGCACTTACCCGGAGTTTATTGACTGCCTGGAGGAGCGGTTTATCAGATTTTTGGAAGGACTGACCGGGGAGGAAAAGGAGTGTCGGGAATTCCTGCTGCCGGTTGTGGTGGATCAGCTTCTCAGGGAGAAGCGCGCCAGGGTGAAAGTGCTGGAGACGAGGGACCGGTGGTTCGGAGTGACCTACAGGCAGGACCGGGAACTGGTGGCGGAGGCGCTGCGCGGTTTGATTGCTGAGGGGATGTATGGCGATGGGATGACGGGAGTGAGGCGCGGGTGAACATCAGTGTGTTTGCAGGAACATATATGAATCAGGAGTCGGTAGAAATAATGATGAGAATGATCCCGGAGACAGTGGAAGCTCAAATCATGGTCACGAAGAGTTATTTCCGCATGATTCATTATGCCATGGTGCATGAGGTCCGGCTGGGCGTGTTCAATGTATGGTCCGAGTCCACGCTGGAGCTGGCGGAGCACCTAAAGCGGCTTCATCCCCGGATGACAATGGTTTTTGTCGCAAAAAATGAGAGGTACAGAAAGCGGAGCGGACGATTTGCAGACAGTTTTTATTTTACCGGAGCAGTGGGGGACGAGCAGTGGAGCCGGGTATTTGAACAGATGGGATTGATCCGCTGAAACGCAGGCCTGCGCCGCAACGATATGTTTTACAAAATTAAAATGCCGATTTCCAGGAGCCGGAGGCTCTGCTGCATGGGAATCGGCATTTTTTTGCGGCTGCCTGTGGAACAGAAATTATTGGAAGATCGAGTTGGTTTCCGGCTCGTGGGTGTCGGCGAAGTGGAAGGCGGAGCGGATGTTTTCCTGGATGGTCTGCTCGTCCAGTTTGCAGAGGGCGCCGATCAGGTAGATGTGGTAGTAGCAGTATTGGTCCAGGGTCATGGAGACGGGGTTTTCCTGGTAGACGGAAAACAGACGGGAGCGGGCGCCCATGTCCATGTAGGCCTTCATCTGCAGGTCCGCCATGTCGTAGGATTTGTGGAAATCCTGCTCGATCTGCTCGTAGATGTGGGACACCATGTTGATCTTGTGGGTCTGCCACTGGGTCTGCTGATCCTTGTGGTAGAACAGCTCGATGTTCCGGGGCGTGCGCATGATCCGGCGGTAGGCGTAAATGTACATGATGCAGTAGCGCCAGTAGATGTTGCGGTATTCGTCCGGATAGGAGTCGATATAGGCCTTCAGCTGATTAAAGAAGTCGTCGATGAAGATCTCCATGATCAGGAATTTGTTTTTAAAGTGGTAGGTGATGCTGCCTTTGGTGATATTAAGCTCATCAGCGATCTTCTGAAAGGTGGTGCCGCTGTAGCCGTACTCCAAAAACATGCGCCCCGCTACCTGCAGAATCTGCGCTTTCAGGTTTGTGTTCTCTGCTTCGTTTGCCATTTCCAATTCCCCATTTCCTGTTTGCTCGCGGCTGCGCGGCCAGGCGCGCGCTTGGTTTTATTATACCGGGAAAATACCTCCGACGCAAGATTGAGGGGGATGTTAATAATTATGCTATACAAATTATAATATGTATTGTTGGTTGTATGACATAAAAGATCATGAAAAGGCGATATTGCTGTGAAAAAATAGCGAAAATCACAAAAAAGTGTTGACGAATGGCGAAAAAGGCCGTAATATAGGTGCTATACAGAATGCATTTTGTATAGCATTAAAAATGGGCTGCAGCCATTTTTTTTGACCAAAAGTGTTAAAAAAATAACGAAAAGTTAAAGGAGTAGGTTATGGGAGCAGAACAAAAGAAGCGAAATCCCTATCTGTCCCTCGCGGCAGTCACGCTTGCGTTTACATTTACATTTTTGAGCCGGTACATCTGGAGTCCCCTGATGGCGGACGTGTCCAATGAATTCGGGATCAACGCCACGCAGGCGGGCCTTTACATGTCGGCGTTTTTCGCCGGTTATCTGGTGACGCAGATTCCGGGCGGAATTATGGCGGACCGGTATCAGCCCAAGTACATTCTGATCGCCTGTACGGTGTTAGGCGGCGTGATGACGGCGGCCATGTCGTTTATCACCAATTATGAGATGGGTCTGGTCATCCGCGTGATCACGGGAATCAGCAGCGGCTGCGTGATGGCCCAGTGCTCCAAAGTGGTGGCAACCACCTTTGAGCCGAAAAAGCGCGCCTCAGCCATGGGCGTGGTGCTGGCCTCGCCGCCCTTTGGCATCACCCTGGCCCAGTCTATCGGAGCGCCCTTAAACCAGGCAGTGGGCTGGAGAAATACGTTCCTGATCGTGGCAGCCATCGTGGTGATCATCGTGGCGCTGCTGGCCGTGTTCGTACAGCCCATCCCACGGAAAACAGCTGCGGTTCCCGCCGGAAATCCGGCTGTGGCGCAGGCGGCTGCCACCAAAGCGAAGGGACAGGCCGGGCTGCTGGAAGGGCTGGTTGGATTTTTCACCAACAAGCAGCAGCTTTTGCTGGGAGTCAGCGGATTTATGTTCATGTTCGTGACCGTGGGCTTTGCCACCTGGACCAATCGTTACGCCCAGAGCCTGGGCTTTACGCCGGTACAGGGGGGTATGATCATCACCTGCTACAGCATCGCGGGAATCATCGCCTCCTGCCTGTCCGGTTCCATCGCGGTGAAATGCCGTATGTCCCACCGGAATTTCCTGATCGCGAGCCTGGCGGCCATGGGCGTGATGACGGTGCTGTTCTCCATGCAGAGGGGGTATATGGGACTGATCGTTGTGGGCTGCGTTTACGGGGCCATTTCCTATCTGCCCTCCACCCATTACACCACCTCGGCCATGATGCTGGCCGGAGAGCGGTACACGGCCACGGCGGCTTCCACCCAGAATCTGCTGTTTCAGCTGGCCAGCCTGATCATGCCGATCATCGTGGGCCGGGCCATCGACCTCACCGGGAGCTACTCGTTTGTCTGGTACATTTTCCTGGGCTGCTCCGTGATCGCGGCGGTGTTCTGCCTCTTTGTAAAGAACGACCGGCAGCCGTAGCTGCAAACTGAAAGGAGATAGATCAATATGAAAGAAATTACTCAGAAAATCATCGCGCTCACAGTCAACGGCAGAGCGTATGAGATACCGGTGGGGGACGGCAGGACCGACATGCCGGAGAGCGAGACCCTGGCCCACACCCTGCGGGACCGTCTGGAGCTGACCGGGCTTAAGATCGGCTGCGACCAGGGGGCCTGCGGCTGCTGTACTGTGATTATGGACGGCAGGGCTGTGACCTCCTGCATGACCCTGACCATGGACTGCGACGGGGCGGACATCACCACCATCGAGGGCCTGGCGGACCGGGCCACAGGGGAGCTGGACGGCCTGCAGCAGGCATTTTTGGACAACTGCGGTTACCAGTGCGGCTTCTGTATCCCCGGCGTGATCATGACGGCCAAAGCGCTGCTCAATGAGAACCCGGAGCCCACGGAGGAGGAAGTGCGGGAGGCCCTGGCTGGCAATTACTGCCGCTGCGGCACCCATTACACGGCGGTGGAATCCATTATGGCCTATGTGGATCAGAACCGGAAGAAGAGGGAGGAGCAGGTATGAGCGAACTGAAATATGTTGGAAAAGAGACAAAACGCCTGTTGGGCCCGCAGATTGTGACGGGAAAGGCGATGTATACGGGAGATTTCAAGAAGCCCGGAATGCAGTACGGCAAGATTCTGAGAAGTCCCCATCCCTACGCCAGGCTGGTGGAGATCAACACGGAGAAGGCAAAAGCCTGTCCCGGCGTCTCCGCGGTGGTGACCTGGAAGGATGTGGACCGGAATATTTTCATCACCAACGGCTTCACCCCGCCAAAGCACCATCACCTGATGGACGAGTACGTGCGCTTTGTGGGGGACGCGGTGGCCCTGGTGGTGGCGGAGACGGAGGATATCGCCCTGGAAGCCATGAAGCTGATCGAGGTGAAATATCAGGTGTTAAAGCCCGTGTTTACCATCGAGGAAGCCCTGGCGGAGGATGCGCCCCAGCTTTATCCCGAGCTCCCCGGAAATATCGCGCCCCACAAAAACAATTTAAACTTTGAGGTGGGAGATCTGGAAAAGGGCTTTGCGGAGTCCGATGTGATCGTGGAGGTGGACTCCTCCATCGAGAACGGCCAGAACCCGCTGCCCGTGGAGCCGCCGGTGACCATCTGCTGGTATGAGAACGACACCTACAACTTTATCGCCTCGGCCGCGGCTCCCGCTTACTGCCACCAGAACGTGGCGTCGGCCCTGAACGTGCCCTACGAGCAGGTGCGTTTGACCGCTCCGGCCGTGGGAGGCAGCTTCGGCTCCAAGCTCTACAGCGGCAACGTGCAGCCCCTGGTATTTGCGGCTGTCATGGCGAAAGCGGCCCGCTGTCCCGTGATGTTCTGCTACACCAAGGAGGAGCATTTTGCAATCCATCAGAACCGCATGGTGACCAACGCCCACATCCGGTTCGGAATGAAGAAAGACGGACTGGCCAGCGCCGTGGAGATGCGCCAGTACGCGGACGCGGGCGTCTGTGCATCCACCCAGGAGTTCATGCTGGCGGTGGGTACCAACACTCTGCCGATCCTATGTAAGACCGACAATAAGAAGTTTGACGCCGAGGTGGTGGTCACCAACCACATGCCGTCGGGTTCCTTCCGGGGTTACGGATACATGGAGAGCACGGCCTTGGTCAGCCAGGCCATTATGGAAGCCTGCATCAAACTGGATGTGGATCCGGTGGACTATCTGGTGAAAAACGCCATGAAGAAGGGCGACCGCTACCACAACGCCATGGCCGAGCCCCATCCCTGGCAGAACAACAAGACCGCGGACTGGAGCGATCTGGTGGTGAAAACGGCGGAGGCCTTTGGCTGGAGCGGCCGGTTTAAAGGCTGGGGCGTGCCCACCTGGGTGTCCCCGGACGGAAAGAAGGCAAGAGGCGTGGGCGTGGGCGCAGCGGGCCACTCGGACACGGGCGGAAAGCCGAGCAACGCCAACGTGACCCTGACCGGTCTTGGCGCCGTGTATCTTTCCACCTGTATGGCGGAATTCGGCGCAGGAACCAGGGACGTGATGTTAAAGATCGTGGCTGAGGAGCTGGATATGCCCTTAGAGTGCATCCGGGTTTCCGACGCGGACACCGGCATGACGCCTCCGGACTTCGGCTCCACCGGCTCCCGATCCACCTACTGCGGCGGCATCGTGGCCAAGCGGGCCTGCGAGGATGTGAAGCGCAAGCTCTATCAGCTGGCTCACGAGAAATTCGGCGTCCCGGAGGACGATCTGGGCTTTAAGGGCGGAAAGGTTTACCGGCTGTCCAATCCCGGGGAAACCTACCTGCTGTTCCCCCACCTGATGGGCAAGGTGGACAGCGTGACTGGCTGCGGACGCTTTGAAGGCGTGCACAACAGCACAATTTTCCACCTTCAGTTTGTGGAGGTTGAGGTGGACCTGGAAATGGGAACCTTCCGCATCGTGGACCACTTCGGCGGCTCCGACGCGGGCGTGATTGTGAACCCGCTTCCCCTGAGAAACCAGCTCCAGTCCTTCTTCGCCGGCATCGACATCGCCTGCATGGAGGAAACGGTCTGGGATCCCAATGACTACCGCGTGTTAAATCCCAGCAACATCGATTACAAGACCAGAACCTTCAACGACGTGGTGAAGCACGACCACATTGTGCTGGAATCCATGAAGAACAGCGACAACGACTACCCCTTCGGCGCGGTGGGCGTGGGCGAACCGCTTTTGGCCCCCGGCGGCCCGGCGATCCGCATGGCCATCTACAACGCCTGCGGCATCAAGCTGAACTCGTATCCGTTTTCGCCTGCCAAGGTGATTCAGGCGCTGAAGGAAAAGGAGGGAAAATAGATGAAAAATTTTACATATAAGAACCCGTCGTCTGTGGAGGAGGCGGTTGGCTTCCTGATGGAGCCGGACACAGTTGCCATGGGCGGCGGCACGGATCTGCTGGGCGTTTTAAAGGACGGCCTGCTGCCGGAATACCCCAGGCAGGTGGTGAATTTAAAGGGCATCCCGGGCTTAAACCGCATTGAGGAGCGGGAGGACGGCCTGCACATCGGGGCCGCGGCCACCCTGCGGGACGTGGCGGATTCACCGGTTGTGGGAAGCCGCTGGCCCGCGCTGCAGACCGCGGCGAAAAGCGTGGCAACCCCCAACCTGCGCAACACGGCCACGGTAGCCGGAAATATCTGCCAGGATATCCGCTGCTGGTATTACCGCTATCCCGACATTCTGGGCGGTAAGATCAACTGCGCCAGAAAGAGCGGCCACCTGTGCTCGGCTATGATGGGCGAGAACCGGTACCACTCCATTTTCGGGGCGGCCAAGGTGTGCGAGACTCCCTGTACGGGGAAATGTCCGGCTCACACAGACATTTCCGCTTATATGGAAATGGTTCGGGCGGGAGAATATGAGAAAGCGGCCCGGGTGCTTTTGGAGGTCAATCCCATGCCCGCCATCACCAGCCGCGTCTGCGCCCACTTCTGCATGGAGGGCTGCAATCGCAACACCTACGATGAGAGCCTGAACGTGGGCAGCATCGAGCGTTTTCTTGGGGACTATATTCTGGAGCACGCGGATCAGTTCCTCACAAAACCGGAGCGTGAGAATGGAAAACACATCTCCATCGTGGGTTCCGGCCCCGCGGGGCTGACCGCGGCCTGTTACCTGCGCCAGAGCGGCTACCGTGTGACCGTGTACGAGAAACAGAAGGAAGCGGGCGGCTGCCTGTCCTACGCTATTCCGGCCTACCGCCTGCCTAAAGAGATCGTGCGCAGGTTCGTGGGGGCGCTGGAACAGATGGGCGTCGCCTTCCGCTGCGGCTGTTCGGTGGGAACCGACATCCAGCTGGAAGAAATCTATCAGGACAGCGACGGCGTGATGCTGGACACCGGCACCTGGAAACGCCCCCTGATCGGTCTGGCGGGCGAGGAACTGACCCGGTTTGGCCTGGAATTCCTGGTGGACGTAAACAATTATATTCTGGAGAAGCCCGGCTCCGACGTGGTGGTTGTGGGCGGCGGAAACGTGGCAATGGACGTGGCCATCACGGCCAAGCGCCTGGGCGCGCCCAATGTGACCATGGTCTGCCTGGAGCAGCGGGACGGCATGCCGGCCAACGAGGAGGAGGTCACCCGCGCCCTGGAGGAGGGAGTGGTGATCCAAAACGGCTGGGGACCCAAGGAAGTGCTGCGCCGGGATGGAGCGGTCAGCGGCATCGTGTTCAAGAGTTGCCCCAGAGTGCTGGATGAGACCGGCCGCTTCAACCCGGTCTACGACGAGGACAAGCTGCTGACATTGGATGCGGACATCATTCTCATGGCCATCGGCCAGAAGGCGGACCTGGAGTTCTTAAACGGAGCTTACGAGGTGGAGACGGAGCGTGGCAGAATCAAGGCCCTGGAGGGCAACCGCACCAGCGTGGACGGAATCTTCGCCGGAGGCGATGTGACCACTGGCCCGGCTACGGTGATCAAGGCCATCGCGGCGGGCAAGGAGACCGCTGTAGCCATCAACCGCCACTGCGGCCTGGAACCGCTGGAGGTGGAAAAGGTGCAGGAAGCGCGTGAGGCCGCCAAACTGGCCGCCTTTGATCCGGGCTGCCGCCACAGCCACAGCGCGGTAAAGTCCCCGCTGCTGCCGGTCGAAGAGCGCGGCATGGACAAGGAGGACATGGGAGCTCTACCAGAGGAGGCGGTCCGCGGTGAGGCCTGCCGCTGCTTTAACTGCGGCTGTCTGGCCGTGAACCCCAGCGACATGGCCAACATGCTCTACGCCTACGGCGCCAGGGTCAGGACCAGCCTGCGGGAGCTGGACGGAGCGGTATTTTTCGCCGGTTCCACCCGTGTGAAGGATATCTTAAAGCCAGGGGAGATTGTGCTGGAGATCGTGGTGCCAATACCTGAGCCGGGTACAGTGGCGGTTTACGACAAATACCGCATCCGCAAGTCCATCGACTTCGCGGTGCTGGCCGTGGCCGGAACCTACCGCCTGGAGGACGGTCTGGTGAAGGAGATCAGCCTGGTGCTGGGCGCCGTGGCCCCCATTCCCATGAAGATGACCGAGGCAGAGAACTATCTGCGCGGCAAGGCGCTGAATGAGGAAACTGCCCGTGAGGCGGCCGAGATCGCCCTGCGGCACGCCATTCCGCTGGAAATGAACGGTTATAAGATCGAGATGGCTAAGGTGATGGTGCGGCGGTTTCTGGGATTTTGAGGAAGAGCGGGACGGCTGAACCGGGAGCCGGGAGACTGGGGCGGTTCACCCGGTCTCGGCTGTCCGGCGTGCCTGGTTACAGCCTGCCTACCAATCTGTGCACAGCCATCCCGCATGTTTGGTCATAGTTTGCCGGCCAATCCGACTGTAGAATAGGGAGATTACAATGGATCGCGAGAAAATTATTTTATACAGTGAAAAGACGGAAAACCTGGGGGAGCCGGAAACATTTCTGGGCAGAGGCGAGGCAAGGGAGCCGGGCTGCGGGGATGTGCTGGCCATGTTCGTGGACACCAGGCGTGAGATCATCACGGAGTGCCGTTTTACGATCACCGAGTCCGCCTGCCCGCCCTTAAAGGCCTGCGCGGCCCGGGCCGCAGAGCTGGCGGTTGGAAAGCCGGTGATGGAGGCGTATCTGATCAGCGCCGCCGCCCTTTCGGAGTTTTTCGGGGGCCTGGAGCAGGAGAGCATCCACTGCGCACAGATGGCGGAGATCGCTCTCAAACGGACGCTAAAGGACTATGCGGTCCGCAGGGCGGACCGCATGGCGCAGATGAGCGGCGGGGTGACGGAAGAGACGGCTGCCCGGAGGTGAAGCCCGGGGGCGTTCCCGGAGGCCGCCCGGCGGCAAAGGGCAGAGTGTTCCCAAAGGTCGCCCGGCGGCAAAGGCGGGCGCGCTTGACGCCCCCCAACCCATGAAATGGAGGAGTGTGGAATGAAGCGGACAGGAGCAGTGATTGCAGCGGCGGGACTTTCCTCCCGCATGGGGGCCTTCAAGCCCCTGCTTCCCTTTGGGGAGTTCAGCGTTGCCGGGCATCTGGTTGCCATGTTGAAAGCGGAACATGCGGACCCGATTGCTGTGGTGACCGGATTCCGGGGGGAGGAGCTGGAGCGGGAGCTGGCGGACAGCGGGGTTTTACTGATCCGCAATGAACATTACGAGACCTCGGAGATGATGGATTCGCTGCGTCTGGGTTTCGGGGCCATCGCAGAGCTCTGCGACCAGATTCTGGTTATGCCGGTGGACGTGCCTGCGGTGACCGGGGCCACGGTGCGCCGGGTGATGGAGTGCGACAGTCCCATCGTCCGAACCAAAAGCATGGACCGCTATGGCCATCCGGTGAAGCTGGATCGGGAGATGGTGAAGCTGGCCATGGCCTACCAGGGGGACGACGGGCTCCGGGGCTTTTTAAAGGGCCAAAAGGAGCTGGTAAGGGACGTGGTGGTCTACGACGAGGGGAGTTTTACGGACGCGGACACGCGGGAGGAGTACCGCCGCCTTCTGGCGTTAAACGGCAGCCGGGGGAAGGGATATCCGGACGGAGAGGCCTTAAAATGGCTGCTGCAGACCAGCGGGATGCCGGAGACGGTGCGGCGTCACAGCGAGGCGGTCAGCCGGAAGGCTCTGGACATGGCCGTACGGCTCGGCCGCTCCGGAATCTGCCTGAACCTGGAGCTGGTCCGGTCTGCGGCCCTGCTCCACGACATCGGCAAGGGACAGCCCGATCACGCCCGGCGGGGCGCTGAAATTCTCAGCAGAAGCGGTTATCCCCTGGCGGCCGAGATCGTGCGCCAGCACCACGATTTGGATTGTATACCACCTAAGGCGGATGAAACGCTGGTGGTATACCTGGCTGACAAGCTGGTGCAGGGCGAGCGGGAGGTCTCCCTGGAGGAACGCTTTGAGCGGAGCCGGATCAAATGCGCGGGCAGCCGTGAGGCCATGGAGCATTTTGAGCGCCGCCGCCTTCAGGCGCGCCGGGCGCTTCAGGTGTGGGAGAACAGTATCGCCATTTGAGCGGCGGAATAACAAATTCGTGAGAGCGCCCGCTGTGGGGAAAACGGAGGTCCGTTTGGGCTTGCCGTCCACAGCGGGTGCTCTTATTCTGTTTCGGCTGCCCGCAGCATCAACTCTCTTTTTGAGGCCGCGCCCCGCCCAGGAATGTCCGGGCCTGCCATATCCCGGCGTTCTGTCCAAAAATCAGCCAAAGACAAGGCTTCCGGCTGAAAACGTGCTTGTATTCTCCCCGTCCTTTGTGCTACAATAGGTCCAGGAATCCGGGAGTTTTTGTACAGGCGCCCGGACCGGCGAAGAGAGAGGTTGACTATGTATACGTTTGACAGCAGGGTGCGCTACAGCGAGACCGACGAAGAGGGCAGGCTGACGGTGACCGGGATCATTAACTATATGCAGGACTGCAGCACGTTCCACTCCGAGGATGTGGGCGTCGGCGTGGGGTATCTGGGCGAACACCGCAGAATCTGGCTGTTGTCCTCCTGGCAGATTGTCATTGACCGCTATCCGCGGCTGGGGGAACGGCTGACCGTGGGAACCTGGCACAACGATTTTAAGGGCATTTACGGCTACCGGAATTTTGTGCTGCGGGATTTGGACGGCAACGACTGCGTACGGGCGGCTTCGGTATGGTTTTTATACGATCTGGAGAAGGAACAACCCATCCGCGTGACCAGTGCGGACACGGATCCCTACGGGGAGCCGGAGCCCAGGCTGGATCTGGGCAAGGCGCCGCGCAAGATTCCGGTGCCGGAACACCTGGAAGCGGTGGAGCCGGTGGTGGTCGCCCGCCATCATCTGGACACCAATCACCACGTGAACAACGCCCAGTATGTGGAAATCGCCAGGGAAGCTGTCCCGGCCGGGATTACAATCCGGGAAATCCGGGCAGACTATAAGAAAGCGGCGCTGCTCGGCGACGTGATCGTGCCCCGTGTGGCCTGCGGGGAGGACAAGTGTTACACGGTTGTGCTGGGGAGCGAAACGGGGGAGATCTACGCGGTTGTCTGGCTGAGAGCAGAGGCGTAGCGTTTACAGGTATTTTTTATAGAAGGGACGGAACCGAAGCAGCCGTCCGGCCATACAGATGAGAAGCAGCAGGTTGGAGTAAGGCGCCGTCCGCAGGCGGCAGACCTGGGAAAGAGGAGCAACGGGAATGATTGAGTTAGGTAAGGTACAGGAACTGGAAATACTGCGCACGAAAGAGTTTGGCGTTTATGTGGGCGAGAAGGCGGGGGACGAGGCCTCCGTGCTTTTGCCAAAAAAGCAGGTTCCCCAGGGAGCCAAGGTTGGGGATAAGGTGGAAGTGTTCATTTATAAGGATTCTTCCGACCGTTTGATCGCCACCACGGGAAAGCCAAAGCTGCAGGTGGGGGAGACCGCCCTGCTGGAGGTCAAGGACGTGGCTAAAATCGGCGCGTTTTTGGACATGGGGCTGGAGAAGGACCTTCTGTTGCCCTTTAAGGAACAGACGCACCCGGTCCGAAAGGGGGAGAAGTGTCTGGTGACCCTCTATGTGGACAAGAGCCACCGCCTGGCGGCTACCATGCGGGTCTATTCCCACATGAGCAATCAGTCTCCCTACAAAGCGGACGACTGGGTGACGGGTACAGTCTATGAAATCAGCGAGAAGCTGGGCGCCTTTGTGGCGGTGGACAACAAGTATTACGGGCTGATCCCCAAACAGGAACTGTTTGGGAGCTTCCGCGAGGGTGAGGAGATTCAGGCCAGAGTGATGAAAGTGCGTGAGGACGGCAAGCTGGATCTGTGCGCCCGCGACAAGGCTTATATTCAGATGTCGTCGGACGCGGACAAGGTCTTAAAGGTCATTGACGAATTCGACGGAGTGCTTCCCTTTAACGATAAGGCGAAGCCGGAGGTGATCATGCGGGAGTTTAACATGAGCAAAAACGCCTTCAAGCGGGCGGTGGGACGCCTGCTAAAGGAGGGAAAGGTGAAAATCACCGAAAAGACCATCGAGCGAATTTAACAGTGCGGGACTGAGCAGCTTTCCGGGATTCCGGGGCTGCTTTTTTAGAACGTAATGGGCCGCCGGCGCTGCCTGCGGGCCGTTGCCGGGCGTTTGGTATGCCGCAGGGGCAGGGATACGGATTTTGAAAGGAGAAGGTTATGAGAAATAAGAGTGTAGCGGTGGATTACGGTATGATTGTGATCGGAACGGTTCTGATGTCCATGGGCATCAAGAACATTTTCGATCCGGCCAACATGGTAACGGGCGGCGTGACCGGCGCGGCCATTATCTTTAAACAGATCTGGAACGTGCCCCTGTGGCTGAGCAATACGCTGCTCAACATCCCGCTGTTCATCGCTGCGTTTAAGATTATGGGATGGACCTTTATCAAACGGACATTGTTCGCCACCGTCATGCTCTCCGTGGCATTGTACGTGATTCCGGACGGCTCCTTTATGCAGGACGACCTGTTCCTCTCCGCCCTGTTCGGCGGAATCATCGGCGGCGTGGGAATCGGCCTGGTGTTTCTGGCCCGGGCGACCACCGGCGGCACGGACATGCTGGCGGCGCTGATCCAGAAGCGCATGAAGCACTATACCATTGCCCAGATCATGCAGGTTCTGGACGGACTGATCGTGCTGGTGGGCGCCTCCGTGTTCGGCATCCGGGCGGCCCTTTACGCGCTGATCGCCATTTTCACCGTGTCGAAAATTTCCGACGGCCTGATCGAGGGCCTGAAGTTTTCCAAACAGGCCTATATCATTTCCGATCATCATCAGGAGATCGCGGACGCAATTTTAAAGGAAATGAGCCGGGGCGTCACCGGCATGACGGCCCGGGGCATGTACTCCAATTCGGAGAAAAATATGTTGTTTTGTGTGGTATCCAAGAAGGAAATTGTACAACTCCGGGAGCTGGTTTCCCGCTTTGATCCCCGGGCGTTCGTCATAGTCAGTGACGTTCGTGAAGTTTTCGGTGAAGGTTTTATTGAATATTGACAGACTTTATCATATTTAACAAACTTCTAACAACCCATTCTGCGGAAATTTGTGATTTCGAGCACTTTTTTTTCCTGGTATACAATTTAGCTAAATCCTAAATTTGGATTTTGTAAATTGTCAATATGGTAAATGAAAATGGTTTCATGTATGATAGGGATAGTTACAGAAGCGGTTTCACTTCGGGAATTTTGAGTGATCCGGCGGTTACTATTACATTAATTATGAAGTGCATTTTTTAGGAGGAAAGAACAGAATGGCTAGTTTATTACTGAAAAACGTAACCAAGAAATATCCCAACGGATTTGTAGCTGTCAAGGATTTTAACCTGGAAATTCAAGATAAGGAATTTATCATTTTCGTAGGCCCGTCCGGCTGCGGCAAGTCTACCACCCTTCGTATGATCGCAGGTCTGGAGGACATTTCTTCCGGTGAACTCTACATTGACGATAAGCTGGTAAACGATGTGGAGCCCAAGGACCGCGACATCGCAATGGTATTCCAGAACTACGCTCTGTATCCTCATATGTCCGTGTACGACAACATGGCTTTCGGCCTGAAGCTGAGAAAGACACCCAAGGACGAGATCGACAAGAAAGTGCATGACGCCGCCAAGATCCTGGATCTGGATCATCTGCTGGACCGCAAACCCAAGGCTCTGTCCGGCGGTCAGAGACAGCGTGTGGCTATGGGACGTGCCATCGTGCGTAATCCCAAGGTGTTCCTGATGGATGAGCCGCTGTCCAACCTGGATGCCAAGCTGAGAGGCCAGATGCGTGTGGAGATTTCCAAGCTGCACCAGAGACTGGAAACCACCATCATCTACGTTACCCATGACCAGACCGAGGCTATGACCCTTGGTACCAGAATCGTTGTCATGAAGGACGGCGTGATCCAGCAGGTAGACAACCCCCGCAATCTGTACGACAAGCCCTGCAACAAGTTCGTTGCCGGATTTATCGGCGCTCCGCAGATGAACATGATCGACGCCACCGTTGCCAAGGACGGCGCGGAAGTGACCCTGACCTTTGCGGGACACACCATCGCACTTCCTGAGGCGAAGGCTAAGAAGTTAGAGGAAGCCGGCTACGTCGGCAAGACCGTTACCCTGGGAATCCGCCCCGAGGATCTGCATGACGAGGAGTCCTTCCTGTCCATGTCTCCCAAGAGCGTGATCGAGTCCACCGTTCGTGTGTACGAGATGCTGGGTTCCGAGGTTCTGCTGTACTTCGATGTGGATGACACCAGCTTTACCGCCAAGGTGAATCCGCGCACCACCGCAAGACCCGGCGACGCCGTGAAACTGGCCCTGGATCTGGAAAAGATTCACATTTTCGATAAGGACACAGAGCTTGTGGTTCTGAACTAACAAATAGAACGTCAAATCCATTGACTTGTAAAAAAAAGCAAGGTAGTGTATAACTCCCTTGCTTTTTTTGTAATTTTGCATTAAAATAGGAAAATAGGATATTAGATTACTCCGACTATATTTGGAAAAAGGAGAGTAGAAGATGATTTCAAATCAGATACTGCAGACTACATTAGATGGATTAAAGGGCATTACCAGAATTGATTTATGCATTTGCGATACAGAAGGTAAAGTGTTGGCATCCACATTCACGGACGCGGAAGATTCCGAGAGTTCCATTCTGGCCTTTGTGGATTCCCCGGCCGACAGCCAGGTGATCCAGGGATTTCAGTTCTTCAAGGTGTTTGACGAGCACCAGTTAGAGTACATCATGTTGGCCAAGGGCGCCAGCGACGATGTCTACATGGTGGGCAAGCTGGCCGCGTTCCAGGTACAGAACCTGTTGGTGGCCTACAAGGAGCGTTTTGACAAGGATAACTTCATCAAGAACCTGCTGTTGGACAACCTGCTGCTGGTGGACATCTACAACCGCGCCAAGAAGCTGCACATCGACACCGATGTGAAGCGGGTGGTATACATTATCGAGACCCACAACGAGAAGGACGTGAACGCGTTAGAGACCGTGCGCAGCCTGTTCGCAACCAAGACCAAGGACTTCATCACCGCTGTGGATGAGAAGAACATCATCCTGGTGAAGGAAGTGAAGCAGGGCGAGAGCTACAGCGAGCTGGACAAGACAGCCAACACCATTCTCGACATGCTGAACACCGAGGCCATGACCAAGGTCCGCGTGGCTTACGGCACCATTATCAATGATATTAAGGAAGTTTCCCGTTCTTATAAGGAAGCGAAGATGGCTCTGGACGTGGGCAAGATCTTCTACAGCAACAAGAACGTGATCGCCTACAACAACCTGGGAATCGGCCGCCTGATCTATCAGCTGCCCATCCCGCTGTGCAAGATGTTCATCCGTGAGGTGTTCGACGGCAAGTCCCCCGACGAGTTCGACGAGGAGACCCTGACCACCATCAACAAGTTCTTTGAGAACAGCCTGAACGTGTCCGAGACCTCCAGACAGCTCTACATCCACAGAAACACCCTGGTATACCGCCTGGATAAGCTGGAGAAGAGTACCGGCCTGGATCTGCGGGTGTTCGAGGACGCCATCACCTTCAAGATCGCGCTGATGGTAGCCAAGTACATGCGCTACATGGAGAGTTTAGATTATTGAATGTAATGGGCCGTGCGCAAAGCGCGCGGGCGATTGCGGAATGTAATGGGCCGTGCGCAAAGCGAACGGGCGATTGCGGAATGTAATGGGCCGCGGCCATGCATGCGGCCCGCATGATATTAGATTTCGGAGCAGCGAATGATAGAGATCGATCGAGTAAGCAAGACCTATGAGACGGGCAACAAGGCGCTGAAAAATGTCAGCCTCACCATCGAGGACGGTGAGTTTGTCTTTATCGTGGGGAGAAGTGGTTCCGGCAAGAGCACGCTGATGAAGCTGCTGCTCAAAGAGCTGGAGCCTACAAAGGGACGCATCAAGGTGAACGACATGGACTTAGGCCGCATGCCGCGCCGGTACGTCCCCAAATATCGCAGAGGATTGGGCGTGGTCTTTCAGGATTTCAGACTCCTGAAAGACCGCACTGTATTTGAGAACGTTGCGTTTGCACAGCGGGTGATCGGCGTTCCGGGGCGGGTGATCAAGGAGTCCGTGCCGGAGATGCTGCGCATGGTGGGACTGTCGGCTAAGTATAAGGCTTATCCCAGACAGCTCTCCGGCGGTGAGCAGCAGCGCGTGGCGATTGCCAGGGCGCTGATCAACGATCCGGACGTGCTGCTGGCCGATGAGCCCACGGGTAATCTGGACAGCTTCAATGCCCACGAGATCATGAGACTTCTGGACGAGATCAACCAGCGTGGAACCACGGTGGTTGTGATCACCCACAGCCATGAGCTGGTGGAGGAGATGGGAAAGCGGGTTATTACCATGGACCGTGGGATCATCACCGACGACACGGGCAGCTACATCACACCGGAAAGGCAGCGCTTCTATTATGAGAATTAGCACATTTTGGTATTGCCTGAAACAGGGCATCATTAATATATGCAGAAATATCCTGTTCTCCCTGGCTTCCATGGCGACGATTTCTGCGTGTATTTTTTTATTCTGCCTTTTTTTCGCCATTGTGGCCAATGTGCAGAATGTGACCCAGGTGGCTCAGTCCACAGTGGGAATTACCGTCTTTTTCGCGGACGATCTGCCGGAGGAACGGATTCTTTCCATCGGGGATGAGATCCGCTCCTGGGGCGAGGTACGGGAAATGGAGTATGTCTCCGCCGAAGAGGCCTGGGAATCCTTTAAATCCGAGTATTTTAAGGGTGTGGAGGATCTGGCGGAGGGGTTTGCCGACGACAATCCCCTGGCGGGTTCGGCTTCGTTTACCATTTTCTTAAACGATATCGGGGACCAGGATCAGGTGGTGTCCCGGCTGCAGCTGATCGACGGCGTGCGCAAGGTGAATTACTCCAACAGCGCGGTGGCCGGACTGTCCAGCACGGCCAAGATCGTGGGCCTGCTGTCCGCGGTGATCATCGGCGTGCTGCTGGCGGTGGCCGTATTCCTGATCAGTAACACCATCTCTGTGGCCGCGGCGTTCCGCAGGCAGGAAAATGAAATCATGCGCCTGATCGGCGCCACCAACTATATGATCCGGGCCCCCTTTGTGGTGGAAGGCGTGCTGCTGGGGCTGTTCGGAGCTATGATTCCCCTGGGCGGAATGTATGTTTTGTACCAGAAGGCCGTGCTCTTTATCAATGAGCGCTACCAGGTGATCACGGGGATTTTCGCACCCCTTCCGCTGCAGGAGATATTTCCCTATATGACCGGGGTCGCCATGTCCCTGGGCGTGGGGATCGGCTTTTTGGTGAGCTTCTTTACCATACACAAGCATCTGAAGGTTTGACGAAAAAGGGGCGAAAGAAGATGAACCGATGGAAACAAATGCGGCTTCTGGCTGCGGCGGGAGTGCTTGCGGCGGGCCTTCTGGCCGGTCCGACTGCTTACGCCACCAGCCAGGGCTTAAAGGATGCCAAGGACCAGGTGACGACCCTGGAACAGGAAAAAAAGAAAACAGAGGAGGCGCTTAAGCAGCTGGAGGGCCTGAAGGCGGACACGGAAAAGTACGTTCGCCAGCTGGACGGCAACTTAAACCAGCTGGCGGGCGAGCTTACCAGGCTTGAGGAGCAGATCGCTCAGAAGGAAGGGGAGATCGCCCAGGCCCAGGACGAGCTGGCGGCGGCCAGGGAGACGGAAGCGAATCAGTACGACTCCATGAAGCTCAGGATCAAATACATGTACGAGCGCGGGGATACCAGCTACCTGGACCTGATTTTGCAGTCCAAGAGCATTTCCCAGATGTTAAACCGGGCGGAGTATGTGAGCAAGATCACGGAGTACGACCGGGATATGCTGGAGAAATACCGGGAGACCAAGGAGGCCGTGGCGGAGCGGGAGGCCGCTCTGGAACAGGAACATGTGGAACTTGTGGCGCTTCAGGACTCCACAAAAGCCAAGCAGGCTTCGGTCAAGCAGCTTTTGGCCGACAAGGAGGCGGAGCTCACCGCTTACAATTCTAAAATTTCCTCCACCCAGGACCAGATCGCCGGTTACGAGGCGGACATCAAGGCCCAGGAGGACAAGATGCGCCAGATCGAGGCTGAGATGAAGCGCAGGGAGGAAGAGGCGAAGAAGAAAGCCCAGCAGGCCGGTCAAACGTATACGGTTAAGGATTTGGGGAATATTAGTTTTAAGTGGCCCTGCCCTTCCAGCAGCCGGATCACCTCGAACTTCGGGGACCGGGAGTCGCCCACGGAAGGGGCGTCCAGCAATCACAAGGGAATGGATATCGGCGCCAGCACCGGAGCTGACATTATCGCGGCCGCGGATGGCGAGGTGGTGATCGCTACATACAGCTATTCGGCCGGGAATTATATCATGATCGATCACGGCGGCGGGGTCAGCACGGTGTACATGCACTGTTCCCAGCTGTTGGTGAGCAAGGGGGCAAAGGTGAAGCAGGGCCAGGTGATCGCAAAGGTGGGATCGACGGGGTATTCCACAGGCCCGCATCTGCATTTCGGAATCCGGTCCGGGGGGACTTATGTGAATCCGAGAAATTATGTGAGTCCCTGACGGATCAAAGCAGGCTGCGGGAAGATGAAGTGTAGCGGACAGATAGGAGACAGAAAGTGGATAATCAGAACAATTTCAACGAGAATATGAACCAGGAGAATCCGATGCCGCCCAGGCGTCCGGAGGGAAACAGCCGTTTCTGGCACGGCGTCTTAGCGGGCGCTCTTGTGACGGTATTCGCCGGTCTGATCGTGGTGGGCATGTCTTTGGGGATTTACCTGTTCAGCAGGAGTATGGGGCGGGGAGGAAGCCGCCCGGAGGCCTCCCAGACGGGACCCGGAATCACCGACGGCAAGGAGACGGCTGGGAACGAGCTGGATTATGAGCAGATCAACACGAAAATGTCCCTGATTCAGAATATCATCGACCGGTATTTCCTCTACGACGAGGATATGGAGAATGTGGAAGATTACATCTACAAGGGGATGCTTGCAGGTCTGGACGATCCATATTCCGAGTATTACACGGCTGAGGATTACAAGGAGATGCAGGAGAGCACCGAGGGCGTTTACTCCGGCATCGGCGCTATGTTGAGCCAGAACCGGAATACCGGCCTGTGCACCATTGTGCGCGTGTTTGAGAACTCGCCTGCCTTTGAGGCGGGAATGAAGCCCGGCGATATCCTCTACAAGGTGGAGGATAAGGTGGTGGCCAACGAGAGCCTGACCATTCTGGTAAACAACTACATCAAGGGCCAGGAGGGTAGCCAGGTCCACATTACCGTGTACCGCCAGGAGAAGGACGAGTATGTGGAGATGACGCTGACCAGACGGAGCATCGAGGTGCCCACGGTGGAGCATCAGATGCTGGCGGATCAGATCGGCTACATTATGATCACGCAGTTTGACCTGGTCACCACCCAGCAGTTCAAGGATGCGCTGGACGATCTGGAGTCTCAGGGGATGAAAGGGCTGGTGCTGGATCTGCGCAGCAATCCCGGCGGCGTGTTAAACGGCGCTGTGGACATCGCGGACTATCTTTTGCCCGACAATTTGACCCGCTACGACAAGGGCGAGGGGAAAACCATGATCGTTTACACGGCGGACAAGAACGGAAAGGGCGATCACTACACCGCTTCCGACGGCCACCAGGTGGACCTGCCCATCGCGGTGCTGATCAACGGCGAGTCGGCCAGCGCCTCCGAGGTGCTGACCGGTGCGCTCAAGGATTACAACTGGGTGACTGTAGTTGGAACCACCTCCTACGGCAAGGGAATCGTGCAGAGCCTGATGCCCCTGGGCGACGGTTCCGCCATCAAGATCACGGTGAGCCACTACTATACCCCCAGCGGCTTTGATCTCCACGGAAAGGGCATTGAGCCGGACGTGGTGGTGGAGCTGGACGAGGAGTTAAAGACCCAGGCGGTGGTGAAGCCCGAGGAGGACAACCAGGTGCAGCGCGCGGTGGAAGTGGTGAAGGACGAGATCGGAGCGGGGAATCCGGGTTGAGTTTCGGGCCAGCGGCCCATTGCAGGGAATGATTTAGGAGGCGCAGATGACGGCGGAAGGCCGGGGCTGCGCCTCCTGTTTTGATGCGTTTTGGAAGGTGTTTCTGTGTGAGGAATGTGTGGGGAATTGTAACTATTTAGCAGGTCTGCGCACTTGCTGCGCTGACCGTATGAGAACCTAAGCCTGCAGGCAAAAATCCCATCGACGAAGTCGATTTTAAATGGATTTTTGCTCGTATCTGTGAAGGTACTGAACAGATACGGGGAATTTTAAATAGATTGTAGGATTTTGGAATCTATGATAAAATGGGAGTCATATATGGAGAGAAGGAAACCGATTGGGACAGCGGCAGCGCCGGAGGGGCCGGAAGCTGGGCTGTGTTGGGGAAGGCGCCGGGGAGAGCGCCGCCCGGGTGGAGGAACGAGCAGATGGATATGCAGAGAACGGCCAGGGAAACGCTGAAAGCATTTTGTCGCGCCTGGTATGAACAGCGGAATGTGGAGCTGGCGGCGGCCCTGTCGGTGAGGGACGTGGAGATTGTGAATCCCGGCGGCTTTGGCCTGGTCCACGGCGTGGAGGGGATGACCCGGCGCATTGGGGAGGCGGTTCGGAATATTCAGGAGCCGTTTGTCTGCATTTTTTCCGAATTTTGTGAGCAGACTCTGGCGGAAGGCGTGTGCAGTCTGACCGTGGAGCTGACGCTGTACAACTCCCGGGCGGTTATCCACCGGAGCGTGTTTGCCGTGCTGGCGCTGGACGGCGGGGAATGGCAGGTTAAAAGCCTGATCGTGGCCCGAAGCGGAAAAGACGGGGGACAGAAGGAACGCGAGGCCGGGCTGAGCTGGCTGGAACGGGAGCTGGCGGAAGCCAACGAGGAGCTGCAGGACATCATCAATGCGATTCCGGGCGGCGTTGCCATTTATAAGGTCTCCGACCGGTTTGAGACCGTGTACTTTTCGGATGGTGTGCCGGAACTGTCCGGCTATACGCCGGAGGAGTACCGGGAGCTGGCCAAGGGCGATGCGGCGAATATGACCTACTGGGAGGACACGGCCGAGGTGGTTACCCGGGCGCTGGAAGTGATCCGCACAAAGGGGCTGGACACTATGGAATTCCGCAAACAGCACCGGGACGGTCATATCGTCTGGGTCCGCGCGCAGGTCAAGTGGATCGGGGAGGAGGACGGCTTCCCGCTGCTCCACTGCGTATTCCACAATATCACGGATCTGAAGGAGGCCAGGCAGGAGATGGAGCACCTGGTCAATTCCATTCCGGGGGGCATCGCCAGCTATCAGATCGAGGACGGGCGTTTTGTGCTCCTCTATTTCTCCGACGGAGTGATGAAGCTTTCCGGGCATACCAGGGAAGAGTACGGGCGTCTGGCCGGGCGCGATGCCATGAATCTGGTCTGTGAGCACGACCGGGACCGGGTGAGCGCCGCGGCCAGGGCGGCGCTGGCCAGCGGGGAGGTGCTGGACGTATCCTACCGCATGCGCCACAAGGACGGCCGCCTGATTTGGATTCACTTAAACGGCAGGAGAATCGGGCCGTTGGCGGACCGCGCGAAGTTTTACGCCGTATTTACCGGCTTGTCCGCGGAAAACCGCCTGTTTCAGAGCCTTTCAGGCGACCTGGCGGACGGGATCTATGTGATTGAGAAAGAAAATTATGACCTGCTCTACGTCAATGAGTCCAAACGGCTCTTTGCGGAGGGGCGGGAAGGGGTGGGGCAGAAATGTTACCAGGCCCTGTACGGGAAGGATGAACCCTGTGAATACTGTTCGCTGAGGACGCGGGAGCCGGACGGGCAGGAGCACGAGATGATTGTGCCGGAGACCGGGCGTTTTTACAGCACGTCCTTCCGGGAGACGGACTGGAACGGGATCCCCGCCTATGTGAAGATCGTCCGGGATGTGACCGGGGCGGTTGAGCTGCGCAGGGAGAAGGAGCGGCTGGCGCAGTATTTTGAGACGGTCCTGAAAAATCTGCCCGGCGGAGTTGCGGTGGTCCGGCGCGATGCGCAGGGGAAAATGGAGCCGGAGTTCATGTCCGAGGGCTTTGCCGCCATGACGGAGATGACCATGGACCAGGCCTGGGAGCTGTACCGGCGGGATGCCATGGAGGGCGTGCATCCGGAGGACCGCGGGTATGTCAACCGGCAGATGGCGGAATACATCGCCGGGGATGAGAACCACTGCGAGATCGTCTACCGGCTGCGAAAGGGCGGCGGAGGTTACGTGTGGGTGAAAAACACCCTGTCCCTGATTCAGAGCGAGGCGGGCGAGGCCCGGGTATATTCCGTGTACCGCGACATGACAAGGGAGCGCGAGGAGCAGAGCAGGCTGCGGCAGCAGTACAAGGATCTGATCATGCAGCACTACCAGACTCAGGGGCCGGACGCCCTGGTGCTGGGCCACTGCAATATCACCCAGAACCAGATTCTGGAGATTATCGATTATACGGATTCCAATTTGCTGGGAACCTTCGGGTCGGTGCGGGAGGACTTTTTCACCGGCCTGGGCAGTTTGGTGGTGGACGAGGAGGAACGGCGGAAATTCCTGGACATTTATCTGAACAAACCGGCGCTGGAGGCATTTCAGAGAGGGGATGTGGAGCGGCGCCTGGAATGCTTTATGCGTCCGCCCAAGGAGGAAACGGGCCGGTATGTCCTGGTCAATATGTCCCTGGTGGCCACCCCGGACAGTGGAGACGTCACCGGAATTCTGACCGTTACGGACATTACCCGCCGGACCATTGAGGACCGGATCATGAAGCAGATATCCGCAAAGGGCTACGACTTTATCTCGGACGTGGATCTGAGGCAGGACCGGTATTACCTGCTCTCCGGCGATGAGCTGGACAGCGGAATTCGGGACGGCGGTGGCGTCTATTCCCGGCGGGTGGAGGACGTGCTGCTGCACGAGGTGGTGCCCCGGGACCGGGCGCGCATGCGCCAGGCGCTGGATCCGGCGTATATTTTGAAGAGACTGGAGCGGGAGAGCTCCTACACCCTGGCATTTTCCATGGTGGACTTAAACGGCGGCATCCGCACCAAGAACATCACGATCTCGGCGGTGGACCTGCGTCTGTCCCGGGTCTGCGTTGCGAGGGCGGACATCACGGAATCCGTCCGGGAACAGCAGGGGATGCTCCATGTGATCGCGTATACCTTTGAGCTGGCGGGATTTATCAATATCAGCCAGAGAAGCCTGACACTTTACACCCGGGAGACGGTGCTGGAAAACCTGCCCCCTTATTTTGTGGAGCAGTACAGCGATGCCGTCGGCCGCTTTGTGGACCATCACGCCTCGGAGGCGGATCAGAAGGAAGCGCGCCGTCAGTTCCGGATTGAGATCATGAGGAAAAAACTGGAAGAAAAGCCCGGCGGATACGATTTCCTGTTCTCATGCAGCGAGGACGGGCAGGAGCGTTTCAAGCAGGTCAATGTCATGTGGGGCGATGTGAACCACGGAACCATCTGCCTGGTGCGGGCGGATGTGACGGACATGCTGGCGGCGGAGCGCCGGACCAAGCGGGAGCTGGAAAATGCGCTGGCGCGGGCCGAGGATGCGAACCGGGCCAAGAGCGATTTTCTCTCCACCATGAGCCACGATATCCGCACTCCCATGAACGCGATCATGGGCATGACCGCCCTGGCAATGGCCCATTTGGGGGATCAGGAGCGGGTGGCGGACTGCCTGCAGAAGATATCCATTTCCTCCAGGCACCTGTTGAGCCTGATCAACGATATTCTGGACATGAGCAAGATTGAGAGCTCCCAGATCACCTTGAACCGCATGCGGATTTCCATCCATGAGATGCTGGGGCAGCTCTCCGCGATTATGTCCTCCCAGGCCAGGGCGGCGGGACTTGAGTTCCGAATCCAGGCAGGGGAGATCGCGCACCCCTGCTTCTACGGGGATGCGCTGCGGATCAATCAGATCCTGATCAACATTCTGAGCAATGCGGTGAAATACACCCCGGAGGGAGGCCGCGTGGACTTTGAGGCGGAGGAGATTCCGGCCGCGGACGGGCGCTGCGCCCGGTACCGGTTTACGGTGCGCGACACTGGGGTGGGTATGACGGAAGAATTTTTGAAACATGTGTTCGAACCCTTTACCCGCAGCAGGCAGACCACCCGCGTGGAGGGAACCGGCCTGGGTCTCAGCATCACCAAGGGGCTGGTGAACCTGATGGGCGGGGCGATCTCGGTGGAGAGCCGGCTGCACCAGGGCACGGTATTTCAGGTGGAGCTGGAAGGCGAGATCGCGGAGCCCGGAGGAGAGGGCGGCGCGGAGCGTGAAGGCGGGCCGGACGGGCGGCAGTACGCGGACGAGGTGAACCGCAGGACCTTTGGCGGGCGGCTGTTTTTAGTGGCGGAGGACAACGAGATCAATGCTGAGATACTCTGCGAGCTGCTCTCCATGTATGGGGCCAAAACCGTGGTGCGCCAGGACGGAGCCCAGGCGGTGCGGGCATTTGCGGAGGCGGCTCCCGGCACCTACGACGCCATCCTGATGGACGTCCAGATGCCGGAAATGAATGGGTACGAAGCCACCAGAGCCATCCGCAGCATGGAGCGGCCGGACGCTGCGGTTATTCCCATCATCGCCATGACGGCCAACGCTTTTGCGGAGGATGTGAAGGCGGCTATGGAGGCGGGCATGACCGCCCATGTGGCCAAGCCCATCGACGTGGAGATACTGCGGGGCAGCCTGCGGAACGTGTTGAACGGCAGCGGGAAGGGCCGGGATTAACGGCCCTTATTCCCACTTGAAGAAGCGGAGGGAAACCAGGGCGCACACCCCGGCGATGGCCGCCATGAGAAGGATCGGAAGGCGCACGCTTTCTGCGGGCAGCCCCAGAGAGGCGGCCTTTAACAGCTTGATTCCCTGAGTCAGCGGCAGGAGACCGGCCGCCTGCCTCAGGGGGCCGGGCATGACCTCATAGGGCAGCGTGGCCCCGGAGAAGATCAGCATAGGGAAATACAGAAGGCTGGCAATGACCCCGGCGGTCTTGGCGTCCGGGGCGATGCCGCCCACCATCATGCCGATAGAGAACATGGATACCAGCACCAGCAGGTAGCCTCCCAGAAAGCCGGTCCACGACCCGTTAAACCGGTATCCAAAGAACAGAGCCGCGGTCAGGTACAGGGAGACCAGGGAAACGACCGCGTACAGGGTGTAGATGGAGACCTGGACCAGAAGGATCACGGCCGGGCTGACGGGGGTCACCTGGTAGCGTTTCAGAATGTGCCGGCTCCGGTATTCCGACACCACGAGCGGCAGGCCCATCACGCCGCCCGCGCAGATGGAGATGGTGGTGAGCGCCCCGAAGGACTGTTCCAGGAAGGTGTATCCGGCGCCCTCAAAGGCGGGCTTGTCCCCATACAGAATTCCCAGCAGCACCAGCACCACCAGAGGGGCGCAGATGGCGAAGATAAACATATCCATGCCCCGCAGCGACAATTTCAATTCTGTTTTTATCATAGTCTTAAATGCTCTCATGTTCCGATTCCTCCTCAGTATACCAGAGATAAGCGTCCTCCAGCTGATTGCAGGGACTGTTTTTTATGGCTTCCGATACGGTGCCGTGAAACACAGCCCTGCCTTTTTTTAAAATGCAGATCTGGTCGCACAGTTTTTCCACCTCGTCCATGAAGTGGGAGGTGAGAAAAATGGTCACACCCTGTTTTTTCAGGTCTGAAAGGATGTTCCAGACCTCCCGCCTGGCCTTGGCGTCCAGTCCGGTGGTCAGCTCGTCCAGAAAGACGACTTCCGGATTGGGGATGAGCGCCAGCACAATAAACAGGCGCTGTCGCTGTCCGCCGGACAGTTCCGTTACCGGGCAGCGTTTCTTGCCGGACAGTCCGAATTTGTCCAGCAGAGCGGCGGGGTCTGCTGGCTTCCGGTACAGGGCTGCCGTGACCTGGCAGAGCTCCCACAGCGTGATCTTGTCCTGATAGTTGGCCTCCTGAAATTGGACGCCCACCCGCTCGAAGAGTTTCCGGCGATCCGCCTCCGGGCTTAGGTCAAGAATGGAGACGCTGCCGCTGTCCGCTTTTCTGGTCCCCAGGATGCACTCGATTGCGGTGCTTTTTCCCGCGCCGTTGGCGCCCAAAAGCCCGAACACCGTGCCGCGGTCCACGGACAGGCTGAGGTGATCCACCGCTGTCAGCGCGCCGTAGGATTTTGTAAGCTGTTCTACTTTGATTACTTCCTGCATTTCATTACCTCCTTGTGATTTTGCAACAAAAGAATACCACCAACAGGAACATTGGTGGTAAAGTGGAGGGTTTTCTATGGATGGAAAATTTTTGAACGCCGGATTTTCAGCCGAAATCCTTTTTCAGGGTGGCGATCCAGGTTTCCACGGCCTGAGCCAGCGTGTATTGCTGCCGTAACACGGCCATGCCGGTTTCAGGAATATCGGGCTCCGCCTCCTTTTGGCGGATATTTTCTTCCAAATACGCCTTTAAGGTTCTGATGTTGTTCTCAATATTTGCCAGACAGCGCGCCTGGTGTTCCGGCGTCAGGCCGGCCAGATTGACGATCACGGCGTTAAAGTCCAGAAAAAAATGAATGGGCTTTTCGGAGATTTCCAGCATGAGGTTTTCCCACTGGGATTCTCCCGCCTTTGTCAGCGAGTATACCGCTTTCTCCGGCATTTTCCCCTCCCGGACCAGGGTGCTTTTGATCAGCCCTTTTTCCTCCAGCTGGAGCACTTTTTTGTAAATGGAGGGGGTGCTGATTTTGACCCACCTTGAAATGTTGCGGTATTCGACCAGTTTTTGAATGTCGTAGGCGCTTAACGGTTCCTGCTTTAATATTCCCAGAACGATTAAATCGATGGTTGCCATAAGGTCCTCCTTTTGTGTCTGTAATGGATGGGATTAGGGTAATACTTGTACTTGCTATAAAATATAGTAGTATAATTAGCGGGATATGTCAAGCGCGGGTGTCCGGGCAGCCGCAAAGCGTGTGTTTTAAAGGGTTCTTTGCGCTTGACATATGCTATAATTTATAGTAATATTTATTTTGCTACTATAAATTATAGTATATTGTTGAAGTTGGAAATCGAAAGGAGAGTTTCGGGATGAAGGAGAATGAGAAAAAAATGGAATTGCTGGGAAACGCGCCGGTGCCCAGGGCACTGCTGGCGCTGGGCCTTCCAACCATGGTCGGAATGATGATCAACGCGCTGTACAATCTGGTGGACGCCTATTTTGTGGGAGGACTTGGCACAAGCCAGATGGGAGCGATCACGGTGGCGTTTCCCCTGGGCCAGGTGGTAGTCGGTTTGGGGCTGCTGTTCGGCAACGGCGCGGCGTCCTGCCTGTCCAGGCTGCTGGGACAGGGGGACCGGGAAAATGCCAACCGGGTGGCCAGCACCGCCCTGTACAGCAGTATTTTTGTGGGAGCGTTGGTCATTTTCTGCTGTGTGATCTGGCTGGAGCCGATTCTTGGGCGGCTGGGGGCGAGCGACAGCGTGATGCCGTACGCGCTCAGCTACACGGGAATCTATATCGTCTGCTCCATTTTTAACGTGTTCAATGTCACCATGAATAATATTGTGTCGAGCGAGGGGGCGGCTAAGACCACCATGTGCGTGCTGCTCGCGGGCGCTGTGCTGAACCTTGTTCTGGACCCGATTTTCATCTATGGGTTGGATTTAGGGGTGGCCGGAGCGGCAATCGCCACGGGGATTTCACAGTGCTTTTCCGCCCTGGTCTATCTGGCCTACATACTGGGAAAACGGAGCGTGTTTCGTTTCAGCATCAGGGATTTCCGCCTGTCCGGCAACATTATGTCGGAGATTCTGAAAATTGGGATTCCAACGATGGCCTTTCAGCTTCTGACCAGCCTGTCCATGTCAATGATCAACGACAGGGCCCGGGAATATGGGGATTACGCCCTTGCGGCCATGGGGGCGGTGACAAAAATCATGTCCGTGGGAAGCCTGATGGTTTTTGGCTTTTTGAAGGGGCTGCAGCCCATCGCCGGATACAGCTATGGTTCAAAAAAATATGACCGTTTGGGTGAGGCGGTGAAAATTTCCATCATCTGGTCCACGGTTTTCTGCGCTGCGTTTGGACTGGCGGCCGCGGTATTTTCCGGTCCAATGATCTCGAAGTTCACCAAGGGGGACCTGGATATGATCCGGGTGGGCCGGGCCGCGCTGCGGATCAACGGTTTATCCTTCGTACTCTTTGGGTTTTATACGGTCTACTCATTCCTGTTTCTGGCAATGGGGAAAGCGAAAGAGGGCTGTTTTTTGGGCGCCTGCCGGCAGGGAATCTGCTTCGTGCCGGTGATCCTTATTCTGCCGGGAATCTGGGGATTAAACGGAATCCTCTACGCCCAGCCGGTGGCGGACGTGGCCGCGGCATTGATTGCAGTGGGAATGGCGGCGTATTTGCGGTGGAAATTGGCGGAGGAGCAAAAATGCGGGGCACGGGAGAGATGTGAGGGAGGGGATGGAAGGGGAGTATAAAATTGGTAGGTGCAGGAAAGAACATTTGTTCTTGCTTGCGCCTATACTTTTTGGTGGGGGTGTGTTATAATTTTTAAGAGCAAGATATTTTCGATTCGGTATCGATCTATTAACGAAATGTTTTTGTGGTGAGAAGATATAAGAATAAAATCATTACACATATATGGTGATTTCCGCGGGGTAAATAATAGTCAGGCTATTACAAAACATATAGAAAATATTTTGCAGAAGGAGAATTGGAGAGGAAAACAACTTGTTCTAAAATGAAACAAGTTTAGCAAGAAGGAAATCGTAAAGCTAGAAGAAACATACATGGTCTGAAAGACTTTACGAATTTCTGCCGAATAGACGCCCATTTTATCGGGTTATCAAGGAGGTAAAAACACATTATGGAGTTCAAATTACACAGTGAATATCAACCAACCGGCGACCAGCCGCAGGCGATCGAAGCCCTGGTAAAGGGCTTCAGGGAAGGCAACCAATTCGAGACGTTACTGGGGGTTACCGGCTCCGGTAAGACGTTCACCATGGCCAATGTCATCCAGCAATTACAGAAGCCGACCCTCATCATCGCTCACAACAAAACGCTCGCAGCCCAGCTTTATTCCGAGTTCAAAGAGTTTTTCCCTGAGAACGCCGTGGAATACTTCGTCAGCTACTACGACTACTACCAACCCGAAGCCTACGTCCCGTCCACCGACACCTACATCGAGAAGGATTCCGCCATCAACGACGAGATCGACAAGCTGCGGCACTCGGCGACGGCGGCGTTGTCGGAGCGCAGCGACGTGATTATTGTGGCGTCGGTGTCCTGTATCTATGGGCTGGGAAGCCCCATCGATTATAAGAGCATGGTGATTTCGCTGCGGCCCGGCATGGTGAAGGACCGGGACGAGGTGATCCACAAGCTCATCGATATCCAGTACGAGCGCAATGAGATGGATTTCAAGCGGGGAACCTTCCGGGTGAGGGGGGACGTGCTGGAGATTTATCCGGCTTACTCCGACGGGGAGGCGTACCGGGTGGAATTCTTCGGCGACGAGGTGGAGCGGATTGCGGCGATCGATACCCTCACCATGGAGGTGAAGGCCCAGCTGGGTCATGTGGCGATCTTCCCGGCTTCCCATTACGTGGTGCCGAAGGAGAAGATGATGGAGGCCACGGAGAATATTCTGGCGGAGATGAAGGAGCGGGTGGCGTTTTTCAAGAGCGAGGACAAGCTGCTGGAGGCCCAGCGTATCGCAGAGCGGACCAATTTTGACGTGGAAATGATGCGGGAGACCGGATTCTGCTCCGGCATCGAAAACTACTCCCGCCACTTGACCGGCAGCGCGCCGGGGGAGCCGCCGTGTACGCTGATCGACTATTTCCCGGAGGATTTTCTGATCATCGTGGACGAGTCCCACATCACCCTGCCCCAGGTCCGCGGCATGTACGCGGGCGACCGCTCGCGCAAGAGCACGCTGGTGGAATTCGGATTCCGCCTGCCCTCGGCCCTGGACAACCGCCCGCTCAATTTCTCGGAATTTGAGAGCAAAATCGACCAGATGATGTTCGTGTCCGCCACCCCCAATGTCTATGAGCGGGACCACGAACTGCTGCGGGTGGAACAGATTATCCGGCCCACCGGTCTGCTGGACCCGGAGATTTCCGTGCGCCCGGTGGAGGGGCAGATCGACGACCTGGTGTCCGAGGTGAACCGGGAGGTAGCAGGCCGCCACAAGGTGCTGATCACCACCCTGACCAAGCGCATGGCCGAGGACTTGACGGACTATATGCGGGATGTGGGCATCCGGGTGAAATACCTGCACTCCGACATCGACACCCTGGAGCGGGCCGAGATCATCCGGGACATGCGGATGGACGTGTTCGACGTGCTGGTGGGAATCAACCTGCTGCGTGAGGGCCTTGACATCCCGGAAATCACGCTGGTGGCGATTTTGGACGCGGATAAGGAAGGCTTTTTGCGGTCTGAGACCTCCCTGATTCAGACGGTAGGCCGGGCGGCCCGAAATTCCGAGGGCCATGTGATCATGTACGCGGACAAGATTACCGATTCCATGCGGGTCGCCATCGAGGAGACCAACAGGCGGCGCAAGATCCAGCAGGAGTACAACGAAGCCCACGGAATCACACCCACCACCATCAAGAAAGCGGTCAGGGACCTGATCGCCATCTCCAAGGCGGTGACGGACAGCGACGACCGGTTTAAGAAGGATCCGGAGTCCATGGATGAGAAGGAGCTCAAGAAGCTGGCCAAGGAGCTGGAGAAGAAGATGCGCCAGGCGGCGGTGGAGCTGAACTTCGAGCAGGCGGCCAAATTGCGTGACCGGATGCTGGAAGTTAAAAAAATGCTTCAGGATTTCGAATAAATTGACAAAATGTACCTCCTTTGTCATGAAATATTAATATTGTTGTAAGATGGATGAAATTGTATATTTGTAATTCATTTTATATAATGAATATAGAAAAAGAGTGCAAATTTTTCGCCTTAATTAACAACAAATGGAGGAGGGAACAAAAATGAGGCAAAAGAGAAGAAATTGTCTGATATTCGCATTGGCGGCTGCAATGGTGGTTGGAACTGCATTTACGGCGCTGGCAGAGGACACGAAGATTGACAAGGTGAAATTGTCCGTCAGCTATGACAGAGAGCCGAAGAGCGGGGATGATATCGGAAAAGTCTATGTAAAGACAGACAGCAGTCAGTTCCGTGTGGATTATGCGGAGTACACCAACGATGCGGATACCTGGAGCGTGGGGGATGAACCCACGATCAAAGTAGAACTGTCGGCCAGGGACGGATACCGTTTCGCTTACACAAGCAAGAGCCATTTTGATGTGTCCGGCAGCGGAGCTGAATTTGACAAGGCCAAAAAATATGACGACAACTATATGGAAGTGACCATCACCCTGAAACGGATCGGCGGCAAGCTGAGCGGAGCGGAGAATCTGGAGTGGAGCGGAACGACCGCATACTGGGATTCCCTGGATGGGGCGAAGAGCTATGAGGTGCGCCTGGTACGCGACGACAAGACAGTGACCACGGTGGAGACAACCGCCACCTCCTACAATTTTGGCGGCTACTTCAACAAGGAAGGTACCTACGTGTTCCGTGTGCGTGCGATTTCCGATTACAACAACCGGGTCGGCGAGTGGTCGGAGGATTCCCCGGATTACGATGTGGATGAGGAAGACACCTGGAGAACCGGCAGTGGCAGATGGATGAGCGACCAGAATGGCTGGTGGTATGCCTATGACGGAGGCGGTTATCCGGCGGAGTGCTGGAAGCAGATCGGCGGAGCCTGGTATTATTTTGAGCGCTCCGGTTATATGGCCTCCGGTTGGAAGCGGTTGGACGGCGAGTGGTATTACCTGGCTCCCAGCGGCGCGATGACGACCGGATGGCAGATGGTTAACGGATCCTGGTACTATATGAATGGCAGCGGAGAGATGCAGACCGGCTGGCAGTACATTGGCGGAAGATGGTATTATCTGGGAACGGACGGCGCGATGTACGCGAACACCAGAACCCCGGACGGTTACTATGTGGACGGCAGCGGCGCCAGAGTCTATTGATTGGATTTGGGAAAATGGACCGCGCGGCGTGACGTCGGCAGAATCAAATAACAGTTGAAGTTCCAGGCTTCCCGGCCGATCCGGGGAGCCTGGTTTTTTAATGAATGTAATGGGCCTCTTGTGCAGCCTGCGGGCGATTGCTGGCTGTCCGGCCCATAACTTAAGCGAAGGTTTCCCGGGCGATCCTGATAAACATTTCCATCGCCTTTGTCATCTGCTTTTTTCGGGGATGGGCGATGAAAATATCCCGCCCGGCGGAGGGATCGCGCACGGGGTAATAGACTAAGGGGGAGCCGCCGGTCAGAAGCAGGCGGATGACGGTGTCGGTGAGAAAGCAGCAGCCGAGCCCCTGACAGGTCATGTTGGCGACGGTGGAAAGCTGGTTTAAGTACAGGGAGGTGCGGGGGACAAAACCGGCGCGGCGGCAGATGTCCAGACTGCGGCGGTGCATGTCGTGTCCGCGCTTCAGCAGGAGAAAGGCTTCGCCGGAAAAGGCTGAAATATCCGCGCTCCCGGAATCCCTGCAAAGGTGCCGGCCGGCTAAAACCTCTTCCCGGGTCAGAGAATTTTCGGCAAACCGGCGGTTTAGCGGGTTGTCCGAGGGGACGGCTAAGAGAATGTGTTCCTCGCACAGCGTTTCCGAGGAGAACAGGGAGGCGTCATAGACTCCCGCGTCAAAGATCAGGTCGATATTGTCCTTTAAAGCTTCCTCATACAAGGCCATGGAGTCCGATTCCACTAACTCCAGATCAACGCCGGGATAGCGGGAGACGAAGGTGTGGATCACCGGCGGAAGCATGCAGGCGGAGAAAAAATTGGCGCCCGCCACCACCACGCGCCCGGAGTTCAGGCTGGCCATCTCGCTCAGGCGGCATTCCAGCTCCCGTTCCACAGCCATGATTTTTTCGACCGCCTCGATGTACAGTTTTCCGGCCTCCGTCAGGCGGATGGGAAGCGTGTTCCGGTCAAATATTTCAAAGCCGATTCCCCGCTCCGCCTTGCGGATGGAGCTGCTTAAAGCAGGCTGGGAGATGAACAGGTTTTTGGCGGCCTGGGAGAAGCTTTTCTCCTGATAAACCTCGTATATGTACCTCATTTCTTGTTTCATGGGCGTCTCCTATAAATTTAA